>Ga0256826_1000563_pt1 | contig 22673 bp, 22 predicted proteins | sample CV79metaG_FD_185975 | JGI IMG/M metagenome (GOLD analysis project Ga0256826, IMG submission 185975) | Hydrothermal vent microbial communities from East Pacific Rise, Pacific Ocean - CV79 | ecosystem: Environmental > Aquatic > Marine > Hydrothermal vents | place: Pacific Ocean: East Pacific Rise...
TGCCGGATGGAGCATTGTATCTTCAATGGCATATAACACATCGTTCAACTCTGCACCAACGGGTATCATCTGGGAAAAATCCAATTCTGCGCCCCACTTCTGCTGACTTTCCCCACTAACAGATTCAGGCTGGACATCATTTTCTGTTATCTGGCTTTCATCACAAAGAATGGCTGCTCTCTCGATTGTATTTTCCAGCTCTCTGACATTTCCTTCCCAGGGAAGAGTAACAAGCAGGCGCAAGGCCTCATTATTAATAGTGAGTTCTGATTTTCCAAGTCTCTCAGCCACTGTTTTTATAAAATATTCCACAAGGAGTGGTATATCGTCCTGACGTTCCCGAAGAGCGGGTAAAGTGACATGTATCACGTTTAACCGATAAAAGAGATCTTCCCTGAAATTACCATTCTTGACTTCCTCTTTAAGCTCTTTATTGGAGGCACTCACGATGCGTACATCCACAGTAATGGTTGCACTTCCTCCCACCCGTTCAAAGCTTTTCTCCTGAATTGCACGTAACAGTTTTGCCTGCAGGGCAAGGGGAATCTCTCCGATTTCATCAAGAAACAGTGTTCCTCCATCCGCCATCTCAAACTTTCCTTTACGCATGGCAACAGCTCCCGTAAATGCACCTCTTTCGTGACCAAACAGCTCACTTTCCAGAAGATTTTCGGCAAGTGCAGCACAATTTACTGCAATAAACGGTTTATCAGCTCTTGGACTGTTATAATGAACAGCCTTTGCCACGAGTTCTTTTCCTGTTCCTGATTCTCCAGTGATCAAAACTGAAGAAGGAGTTGGAGCAACTTTCTCAATAAGATCATACACCTGCAACATAAGTTTGTTTTTTCCCACCATACCGGAAAACCCGGTACGGGTGAGCATCTCTTTTCGTAGCCTGCTGTTTTCCTGAATAAGAGAATAATGATGAATAGCCTTATTTATATTTACAAGCAATTCATCATTGGAAAAGGGCTTGGCCATATAATTAAATGCCCCGGCCTGCATTGCCGCAACTGCTTTCTCCACTTCTGCAAAGGCAGTAATCATAATCACCGGCAGGTGCTGATTTTTTTCTTTTATCTTTTTAAGAAACTGCAAGCCATCCATTTCCGGCATCTGCATATCGGTGACGACCAGATCCAGATCCATCTCTTGTATATAGCCAACTCCTTCTTTGCCCGAAGGAGCAGTAAACACCTCAAAACCTTCATCGCGGAGAAGCTCTGATAAAATAACTAAATAGTTAGGCTCGTCATCAACTACAAGTATTGAACGCATTTTTTATCCCCTCTGAGCGAGACGCTCTTTCAATTTTTCCAGCAGCACAGGCGGTACATACACATTGTGCCCTCCGGCAAGACGGGTTCCCGGACGTATATCACCATGATAATCACTTCCACCTGTGAGCAGAAGATCATATTTTTTTGCAAATGTTTTGATTCGTTTTTGCATCTTCTTTTTCTGACTGGGATAGTATGTTTCAATCCCTTCAAGACCGTAAGACCGTAATTGCGGTAATAAAGAATTTAACACGCAGAGAGTCTTGTCCACCTGAACCGGATGGGCAAGAACAGCAAGCCCTCCGGCGCCTCTGATAAACGCAATGACCTCTTTTGCACTGTAAGCAAATCTGCCCACATATGCCCGGGCACCCTTTGCCAGATACTGATCAAAAGCCTGGGGCATGGATCGTACCACATCATGGTTCATCAGCAGTTTTGCGATATGCGGCCTTCCTGTCTGTCCATTCCCGGATATTTCAGCCAACTCTTCAAGGGTGGTGTCGATGCCAAGATCCTGCAGTTTCGAAATGATTTTCCCGTTCCGCCTCTCTCTTGCAACCTGCAAAGTAGCTAAAGCTACGGCCAGTTCTTTCTCTTCAGGATCTGCGCAATACCCCAATATATGCAGAGCCAGCCCCTTATGCACCACACTGACTTCGACTCCAGGCATCACTTCCACATCAAATCTGACTGAAGCTGCCAGAGCTTCTGACACACCTTCCATGGTATCGTGATCGGTGAGCGCAAGAGCCGTCACTCCGTTGACAGATGCCAGTTGAACAAGTTCCGATGGACTTTTGGTACCATCAGAAAATGTGGAATGGGTATGCAGATCTATAGTCATTTAACAGTTATGTTTTTTCTAAAAATTAGTTTTTAGGCGTTTATCAATCTTGACACTTTCACACTTCGTTCACACATTCTACAAAACTAAGAAGAATGCGTATATACAAAAAATCAAGTGGGAGAAATTTCGTGAACAATATCATTATAGCATGTCCATCATGTGCTGCAAAAAATAGAATCCCGGCCGCTAAACAGCATCTCTTCCCCAAATGCGGGAAGTGCGGAAAGCAGATCGATACCCGCCAGACAGCAGTTCCCGTGGAATTGACAGATTCTGAATTTCAATCTTTTATTGCACATACCACCCTGCCGGTGATGGTTGATTTTTATTCTCCCACCTGTGGCCCATGTCAATCCATTGCTCCCGTAATCACCCAACTTGCAGGCGAATATTTTGGTAAAATCATTATCGCTAAACTCGACACCTCCACAAACCCGGGAACAGCCATGCATTACCAGATTAGAGGTGTGCCAAGCCTCTACTTTTTCAAAAACGGAGGGGTAGTTGATCATGTTGTTGGCGCCCCACCGGTGGAACAGTTGCGCCAGAAGCTTAATACCATGCTGTAATTTTCCTTTACCTTTTATTTTTCATTCGATACAGTTCAATCAGGTGCAATATGCTAACTTCGCGAAAATCACACCCGATACAAGCTCTGACGTTATAATAAAATTGGTCAGGGCAAAAATCTTCGCTGTCATAAGGAAAAAAATATTTAACTCCCAAATGAACAATCATAAAATCCAATGTCCCTGCGGAAAAGATATAGGCATCAACAAAGGTTTTTGCTACGAAATGATTGCCAAAGCATTTACCTATAAAGGAATGAAAAGAAATTAGATTTTTCTGGACTTTCCCGTTATTTCCTGCTTAATTTTTATTTAGAAGCCAGCTTTTTTCATTTACAATAACCCTTCGAGATATTCGGTATGCGAACTCTGTATCTTTCGATTCTTCTGCTACTTGCACTGAGTCTTCTCCAAACTCTCCAAACTGCATATGGGGCAGAGACAGTCCCCAACAGTAAAAAATCACAGGCAGCCTACAAACGTGTAGCTCCAAAAGTGATTCGGGAAATGAAGAAAAAAAACCACATCCTTGGCGATTCTGTTTTTATCCGGATTTTCAAAAAAAGCAACCGGCTGGAGCTTTGGCTGCAAAAAGGCCTAACCTACAATTTATTCAAGACCTATCCCATATGCTACTACTCCGGGAAACTCGGCCCCAAACTGCGGGAAGGAGACAAGCAAAGTCCCGAAGGTTTTTACACAGTTGGCGTTCGTCAGCTAAACCCAAATTCCGACTATCATCTTTCCTTCAACCTGGGGTATCCAAACAAATATGACAGAAGTCATAAACGTACCGGTTCTCTCTTAATGGTTCATGGCCGTTGTTCTTCGGCCGGCTGTTTTGCCATGACAGATTTTTGTATGGATGAAATTTATGCTATTGTTGAATCGGCAATAATTGCAGGGCAACAACAGATACCGGTTCATATTTTTCCCTTTTCCATGACCGACAAGAATATGATATCACACAAGGATTCAAAATGGATCGATTTCTGGAAAAATCTCAAAGAAGGCTACGATTACTTTGAAGGTCATCATACCCCGCCGCTGATCACGGTCCAGGATAAACGCTATCAATTTTTCACTTTCAGGCCCCTGCTATTTGGCGGGAATTTTCCACCGGCACCTGGAAGGTTAAATTTCGAAGAAATCCAGCGCCAACAACTTAAATTTGAGTTGCTTTAAAAAGGTGTTTTAATTGTGGGGCAACAAAGCTGACAGAGGAAATGTTATTAGACAAAAAGTTCCCAGTGTTCAATAACTAAACACTGAAAACCCGGCCAGACAAATATCCACTTCCACCGTGTCGAACTACACACACAAGACAAAAATGATGTCTTTAAAGAAAGCAGTTTAGAAATGCGTCTGTTTTTTCTGGGCCACGTCATATTTTATCTCCTCGTTAGCAGAGAAGAAACAGCTCCAGAAAGGGTCATAATCCCTCCCATGGCAATAAAGCCTGAACTGATACCGCCGCTATTATCTCCGACCCAGCCGATAAGAGTAGGAACCACACCCGCCCCCAGCAGAAACGCAAACGGCAGACAGAGGGTTACGGCCAGATTACCAAACTGCTGTGCATTAAGTTTGGAGAGTACGGCAAATCCTGCCGAAAAAAAACAGACAGCAAAAAGCGGCTGGGCAACCACAAAAAAGATCAACCATGATTCGTTGGTCACCACTCCCATCATCAGGGTGCAAAAACCTGTCAGCAAAAGAACCAATCCCATGCTGCGCTGCTTACCAAACTTGTCAGCAAACCACCCGCCAGCAATAGGCATAAAGATCGAACCGAGCCGTGATACTGCCAGCAGCCTGTTTGCCTCTTCCATATTCATCCCGTGATCATTAATCAGAAAAAGAGGGGTCATGGAGTAAATACCATGGGTAGCACCTATGGCCAGGGAAAAGAGAAGAATCATACCCCAAAAAGCGGGCAATCGAAAAAAACTCAGTAGGGCTTTCAGGTCAGGCGCACGACCCTTTTCATGACTCCCCTGCGAGCTGAGCGCATAGAGCAAACCACCACCAATAAGCAGCAGACCCAAAAATCCAACCCCTGCACGCCAGGAGAAATAAAACAAAAAGAAATCACACAGCAGGGGGGCAGCAACAAATGCGGCGTTAGGAGCTAGTTCATGAACTGCTATCCCCCTGGCTAAATACGAAGAAGGAACCGAAGAGGAGATCGTTGCCAAGGCAGAAGGAAAGTACAACCCGGCAGCAATCCCTACGCCAAAAAGATCAAGTTGTAAATGAAACAGGGTGGAACACCATCTTATTGTAACAAGAATGATACCGAGAAGAACAGACGAGAGAACAATGGATCGTTTATGGTTAATTCTAGCTGAAACAAATCCAGAAAGAAAGATGGACAGGAAATACCCGGCAGACAGAAAGAAAAATAATTCGCCCGACCTGGTATGATCCAGCCCCATTTCCTTTTCAATAACGGGAAGGAGCGGTGAGAAAACAACGCGAGAAACAAAATTAAGGAAAAACAAGCCGCTGAGGAATACTATTCCCTTCAGAGCCGAAGAAAGGGGGCAATGCAAAGTAAACGTCTACACGTTAACTACAGATGAGATGTCCCCGCTAATACATGCAGGGACATCTCAAATCAACCTAGACTTCTTCAACCGTGATAGCGCCCTCAGGGCATACTTCTACACATGTTTCACAGCCAAGACATTCGTCAATCTCAACAGCTTCAGATTTCCCATCTACCAATTCGAGTACAGATGCTGGACAACCATCAACACATTCTTCACAACCGGTACATTTGTCTTTATCTACTTCTACATTCCATGCCATATCATTTCTCCTGGTTTTAGGGTCTAATTTGACCATTTTCGTAACTACTACAATCTTACAAACATATGCACGACAATAAATAAGGAGATTTTTCCTTACTGTCAATAGTTTTCGTAAAAAAATATTCACTACCAGTAAAGAATTGTGCAGTATGAACATTCATGTCTTCCACACTACTTATTATTCAGGCATGTTCTGTGCAATTCTTCCCATAAAACACATATTAGTAGCATTCGACACTACACAATTGTAGTATTTGTGTGGTATAGTGCCGTTCTGTGCAACATATGTGTAGCGCCATTTTCTTTAGCAATTGGGTGAACCGTGAATTCGTCAAGAAGAAATGAAATCCTGCTGGCAATAAATGAGCTCAGTGCATCCGACGATGGTGAGATCACAGAAAAGAATATGCTGCTTGAAAAATGTTGCAAGATTCTTATGCAAAACCAGGAGTATTGTCTTATCTGGGCTGGCACTCGAGACGAAGACAACCTTGCCATCACCCCCCAGGTAGCACTAACATCTGAGAAAATCCCTGACCTTGACTGCATGAGTCTTGTTGAGCAAGTGGCCACGGATATGACTAATGATAACCCCGCAGCCGAGGCGCTCGTTTCTGGTAACTACGTAATTTGCCAGGACATCCGCCAGGAAAGGAACAGGGTGGCCATGCGTAAGATTTCTCTCAAAACTGGTTTTCTCTCCTGTTCTTCCTGGCCGCTACTCTATAAAGGGAGTGAATTTGGAGTTATCAGTATACACGCTGAAAAGACTCACTCTTTCACTAATGAACAGATCTCTTTTTTACAAACAGTTATCGCTGATATTTCTCTAGCGCTCTACTCCCGGGATCTAGCAGAACGTATGCAGATCGAAAGAGATTTCAACCGGGAAATAGTAGACACTATGGATGCCCTGCTTATTTCAATTTCTCCCTGCGGACGCATACTTTCTTTTAATCAAACAGCTGAGAAAGTTACCGGCTACAAGGAGAAAGATGTAATTAACAAGTATTGGGTTGATGTACTTATGGCTTCTGAACACAGAAAGGCCAATCAGCAACGTGTCAGTAATGTCCTCAAGGGAGAGCAGGACCAAATGAATTTTGAATCCTGCCTGCTTACCAAAGATAACAAGAAACGAACCATCAACTGGCACGCCTCCTTTCGCCAAAATATCGAACAGGGCAAAGTCGGTATGGTTCTTTTCGGCATTGACGCTACCGGTAAGATAAAAGCAAATCGCGAGTTGAAACAGGCTGTCGCCCAATGGGAAAATATTTTCTCGGCCATCCAGGATCCAGCCCTGATAGTTTCAGCCAATTCGGTTATTATCGATGCAAATCCTGCTACCTTTACAGCAGCCAGAAAATCTCCTTCGGAAGTTATTGGTAAACAGGTTTGCGATATTTTGCATCTTGGCCGTCTAAAAGGAGATTCCTGCCCTTTAGAGGATCTTATTCAAGAGAGGCACAGCAGGATCATAGAGACAGAACTCCGGGGACTGCATGGCAATTACCTCCTTACCGTCAGCCCGTTACATCTGCAAAACAATTCCATGGAAGCAGCCCTATTAGTAGCAAGAGATCTCACAGAAGAAGAATTGATGAAGGCAGAAGCCATGCGGGCGGCACAACTGGCGTCTGTGGGAGAGTTGGCCGCAGGAGTTGCCCACGAAATCAACAACCCTATCAACGGTATAATTAATTATGCCCAGATTATCCTTGATGATCCAGCCGATCCAGAATCGCCAGATCTCCTCAAGCGTGTAATAAAAGAAGGCAAACGTATTGCCTCAATTGTTTCCAATCTTCTCGATTTTTCAAGTCGGCGTGAAGAATCGGCTGAAACCATCTCTATCAACACAATCATAAACAACTGCCTGGAGCTTGTTTCCCATCGTTTTAAAAATGATATGATACTCCTTAATCTTCAGCTTCCTGATGATTTGCCCATGGTCTATTGCAATGGACAACAAATCCAACAGGTGCTGCTTAATATCATTTCTAACGCCCGTTATGCCTTAAATGCGAAATATGATAAGGCCGATTCCGACAAGATATTTTCAATCTCCGGAGAGAAGATTATGCATAATCAGCAGTCATACGTCCGTTTAATTTTGACAGACAACGGCTCAGGCATTGAACATGATACCATCGAACGTGTTTTTGATCCATTTTACTCTACAAAACCAAAGGGGGAAGGAACAGGACTTGGCTTGAGTATCAGCCACGGTCTGATGCAGGATAACAAAGGCTTATTACGAATCCAAAGCAAACCAGGTGAATCTACTTCACTTATTATTGACCTGCCAATTTCTGACGAATAAGGAGTAGCTTATGACTAAACAATTACAATCACTAACGATACTCTCTGTGGCATTCCTCATCGCCACCGCCTTGATTTATGCAGTTGACCGGCAAATTGCAGATCCAACAGCAGCACAATCTCCTGTTCCGTATACGGTTATACCTATTATCTGCCTCCTGGCTCTTTTTGGTCTCTGTTTTTTTCTTTTTACTAAAAATTCAAGTGCTGCCCAAACAAAAGAGCACGATTTGAAGGCAAAACTCACCAGTGCAACCGACACCCTGAACGACGTGCAATCAACCCTTGACGACGCTGTTGAAAAGAAAACATTTGAGATGTCAGTTGTAAATGGATCCCTGAACCGTGAAATAGCAGAACGTATCCAGGCAGAATCAGAGGGAATAAAACTTCGAAAACGTCTTCATGCAATCCTTGATTCTGCAGGAGATGGTATTTTTGGCATTGATATCAATGGCAACGTTACCTTTGTCAACCACAGAGCAACAGAACTTCTTGGCTGGTCAAAAGAAGAGCTCATTGGACATTCGCACCATGATATGGTTCACCATACCCGGCAATCCGGTTTGACTTATGCTGTGGAAGACTGTCCCATATATATGGCGTACAAAGATGGTCGTAAACACAGTGAAAGTGACGATATTTTCTGGACAAAAGAGGGGAAAAGTTTTCCTGTTGAATATACTTCAACCCCGCTACTCGATGGGGACGAAAAATCCGGTGCTGTCGTTATCTTTAAAGATATTTCTCAAGCAAAAAAACTACAGAAACAACGGGAACTCATTTTAAATTCGGCAGGAGAAGGTATTTTCGGTCTTGACGAGGCAGGAAACGTTACCTTTATGAACAAGGCCGCCTCCATTATGCTTGGCTGGAAACAGGAAGAACTGATAGGGAGGTCACACCACGAGCTTGTCCACCACAGTCACTCGGATGGCAGTAAATATTATGAAGAAGAGTGCCCTATCTACATGGCTTGCAGGGATGGACGGGTACACTTTAAATCTGACGATGTGTTCTGGACAAAGGATGGCAGCAAATTCAATGTGGAATACAGTTCCACCCCCATTATTGAAGGGGATAAGATTACCGGAGCAGTGGTGATGTTCAGAGATTTAAACACTTTTTCATAACACTGTTCTTCTAGTTTTTATAACAGTTTTTATGGAATAAATTTATTTGACGGGTTTAACAAAAATGACCATGCAAACAACAGACAACGTCCCTATCCTTGTGGTTGATGACGAGGAATCCCTGCGCCACACATTCAAAATTTTTCTTAAACGTGAAGGGTATGGCCCAATCGTCCTCGCCTCAAATTTTGAAGAAGCTGTTACGGCACTCGCAGGTAATTCTTTCGACCTGATTATCAGCGATATCGTTCTTGGCGGAAACACCGGCATTGATCTGTTAAAACGCATTCGCGAACTGAATATGGATTGCCCGGTAATTATGGTTACGGGCTACCCTAACGTGGAAACAGCATCAGAAGCGTTGCGCTTTGGAGCCTTTGATTATATTCAGAAACCGGTTGAAAAGGAGCAGTTGTTACGAACCAGCCGCCTGGCTTTGCAACAGTATCAACTGCAGCAGGAGAAACGGAAAGCTGAAGAAGAAAAAGAGAAATATCGCAGATATCTCGACACCTTATTTCGAAGTGTGTCGGATGCAATTTTAACCATTGATAATGATTTGAATATCGTCAAAATGAATCAGGCAGCGCGTTCCTTATTTAATACTATTAATCCGGAAGTGAAGGAACATTCAAATCTTGTGCGTATCTGTAATGATGAAAACTGCTGTTTTTTTAAAGAAGACACCGAAAAAGTCCTGCGCTCCGGAATTGAGATAACAGAGCAGCGAATCGAGTTCCAGACCAGTTCCGGTAAACAAAAAATTGTAAGTCTTTGCGCCTCCCCCCTTGAGGACGGAAGAGGCGGAACCCACGGTGTTGTTATTGTCATTCGTGACATGACTGTAAATGTACCAAAACATGAAAAACAACGCTCAAAATTCCACCGCATGATTGGCGCAAGTGCCGCCATGCAAACTGTTTACACCATGATTGAAAATGTGGGCAAGGTTGACTCTGCAGTACTCATAACTGGTGAAAGCGGTACCGGAAAGGAACTTGCAACAGAAGCGCTGCACCTTGAAAGCCACAGGAAGAATCGACCCCTGGTAAAGGTAGATTGCACAGCCATTCCGGAAAACCTCCTTGAAAGTGAACTTTTCGGCCATAAAAAAGGATCATTTACCGGTGCTGATGAAGATCGAATGGGGCGTATCCTACAAGCGGACAGCGGCACTCTTTTTCTCGACGAAATTGGAGATATTTCTTCCATAATGCAACTTCGACTCCTGCGATTTTTACAGGAAAAAACTTTTTACCCGGTTGGACGGGACACTTCTATCCAAGTGGATGTACGGGTGATTGCCGCCACCAACGTTAATTTACGTAAAAAAGTGCAACAGGGAAAATTCAGAGAAGATCTTTATTTTCGTCTTCGCGTAATTGACATCATCCTTCCCTCTTTACGTGAGCGAAACGGAGACATATTTCTTCTCACAAATTTCTTTATCGACAAGTATACCACGCAAATGGGAAAATCGATCACAGGAATTTCTGACCAGGCCATGAGACTGCTCTCAAATTATAGCTGGCCCGGTAATATCCGTGAACTTGAACATGTGATTGAACGTTCAATAGTACTCTGTAATGAAAGTACCATTTCAAGCAAACAACTGCCTCAGGAAATCCTCCATCCAGTAGACTATCAGTTTACGCCAAATTCTCTGCCGCAGAGAGAGATGCCAGACGCTGATCATGCACTCTTCCCGCCGAAAGTATTTCAAGCTGACTCCCTTAAGGACAGAATTATTGCAGCACTTAAAAAAAGTGGCGGTAATAAGGCCAAGGCTGCGCGCCTCCTCTCCATTGACCGTTCCACATTATACCGTAAGCTCAGAGAATTACAAATCAATATTAGTACTCTTGATTTTTGATTTTCCGTAACTCCTCCTCTTGGGCATTCAGCAAAATTATTTGCCACACTTCTGCATGATCACAAGTGTGGTATAAACTACATTTATGTAGCATTAATTCTCTGCTGGTGAGAACATAAAAAATTCCTTCCCCTGCCACCCAACTTAACAGTCTGTTTTAACCCGATTTAAGCGTTTTATTAATTTTCCCTTCTCATGGCACCATATATGCAATAGCTCAAATTAAAGTGGATAGGTAACGTACACGAGGAGATCATATGCAGCATTTCCCCAAAACAACAAGTGAGTGGAAAAAATTGTTTCCAGATGAAGAAACAAGTCTGCGATTTCTATTTAACAAACGCTGGCCTCACGGCTTTGAGTGCTCCTATTGCAACTGGATAAACCGTGAACAACTGCCAGCCAAAACAATGACCTGCTGTCATTGCGGACATCCAACATCTATCACCACCAACACGGTTATGCATGGTACAAAAAAGCCACTCTCAGAATGGCTGCTCTGCATCTGGTGGTTAGTTGCCACAACGGAAGGACACAGTGCAAAAGATCTGCAGCGTTTCCTAGAGCTTTCAAGCTACCAGACGGCATGGACCTGGCTACAGAAACTCCGTAAAGCCATGGGAGTTTCTGATAGTAGACAGTTAAGAGATACAGTTGAGATTTCATCTGATGCTATTTCACTAGGTGGAGAGACAAGGGATAAAGCCCCGATTATCGCAGCTGCAGAGATCATTTTACCAGCTGGAATTACAGGAAGAATAAAAATGGGGACCATACCTGAGGTCAACACTCGATTTGTAAATAATTTTGCTGCTACTCAAATTAAACATGGTTCTTCCCTTATTCTTCCAAAGCTTGACGCATTCACTTCAATTTCAAGAGACAGCTTTATCACGGTCAACAGTAAAGTTGTGGATCGCAGTCGGGAAATCATCAAAAGTTTTGAAATCTGGCTCAACAAAATTCACCGGGGCGGAGTAGTTGCCAAACACCTCCAACTCTATCTTGATGAATTTTGTTTTCGCAGTAATGCCGCCATACTTCCTGACGCAGAGGCAATCTTTAATCTTTTGCTTAAAGGCGTAATCAGCAATAAACCAGAGTCTTATAAGAGCATAACCTCAAAACCCAGCATGGAGTAGAACATGTCCCAAATTCAAACAGGATTGCTGATACTGCTTCTGACATTTTTAGGTGTTGTTGGATACAACGTATATTTAAATGAGACAACTCCAATTGAACGCTCATACAGTGACTTTATAAAGCTTGTTGAAAAAGGTGACATCAAATCCATCCATTTAAAAGGCGGCCAGGTTACCGCAGTGGATATTGCAGATACTTCCTTTAGTTCATATATCCCTGACGTTCATGCAGTTATGCCTCTTTTTAAAGAAAAAGATATTCGTATCACCGCCGAATCGACAGCTGAAAACTGGGGGGGGGTCATAAAGTCAATGCTCCCGATGCTGCTCATTCTTGGAGGCTATCTGGTCTTCAGCAGAAATCAGAGAGGTAACGGTAGGGCGGATTTTGACAAGGGAAGAGGAAAATCATTCACTCCCAACAAAAAAATAAACATTAGTTTTGATGATGTTGCTGGTATCAGCGAAGCACGCCTTGAACTTACTGAAGTAGTTGACTCCTTAACCAATCCTGAAAAATTCTCCACTCTTGGTGGCTACATTCCTAAAGGAATACTTTTACAGGGTCCTCCAGGAACTGGAAAAACCCTGCTTGCCAAAGCCATCGCTGGGGAAGCATCGGTTCCTTTTTATTCAATTGGCGGATCTGACTTTGTTGAGATGTTCGTTGGTGTTGGAGCATCAAGAGTTCGGGAGTTATTCTCTGAAGCGAAGAAGAATTCACCGTGCATCATCTTTATTGACGAGATTGATGCCATCGGCGGAAAACGAAGCGGCGGGAATGCCAGCGGCTCCAACGATGAACGCGAACAGACCTTAAATGCACTCCTGGTTGAAATGGACGGATTTGATTCCGAAGAAACAGTTGTAATTATTGCAGCCACAAACCGACCGGACATGCTTGATCCTGCACTCCTGAGACCAGGACGTTTTGATCGCCAGGTGACCATTGCCCTGCCGGACGTAAAGGGCAGACGTAAAATCCTCGAAGTCCATGCCCAGAAAATTGTCATGGCTAGCCGAACCGATCTCTCAGAAATTGCCCGTTCCATACCGGGGTTCAGCGGAGCAGAAATTGCGAACCTGGTAAATGAAGCTGCCCTTATGGCAGCCAGGACAAACAAGACAGCCGTTGACAGTACTGATTTTGAAGCAGCAAAAGATAAGATTAGTCTTGGCCTTGAGAATAAAAACATGGTGATTAACGAAAAAGACAGACGCATTACCGCCTATCACGAAGCAGGCCACGCCATTACCGCTAAACTGCTACCTGAAACTGATCCTGTTCGTAAAATTACCATCATCCCACGCGGACATGCCATGGGACTTACCCAGCAGGTTCCCCTTGACGATCACCACACCTACTCCAGAGAATATATCATCAATCGCATAAAAATACTTATGGGCGGCAGGATTGCAGAAGAGATCGTCTTTGGACACCAGACAACGGGTGCAAGCAACGACATCGTCACTGCAACTGATATTGCTGGCCGTTTTGTCTGTGAATTTGGCATGAGCAGTGCCATTGGCCCCATCGCCTACTCGCAGGAACAAGATGACTTCCTCGGGGGGACAACATCCTCAAAACCATATAGTGAAAAAACTGCTGAAAGAATTGATCAGGCAGTAAAGGATCTAATCGAACAATGCTACAGCGAAACCGTTGAACTGCTCACGGCCAACAACAAGTTTTTACATAAACTGGCCGAGGCTCTACTGGTTAATGAAACAGTGGATGGGGAAGAATTTGAAATAGTACATCAATGCTATATAAACGACAAAAAAATTGAAAGAAAATTAAGGAATAAGCAGAAGGAGGGTTAAAAAAAAAGAATCTTAGATTGTATGAATGTATCCAATAGTTTTTTCACAAGGAGGAGAACAATGCTAAAACGAAAAAGAATCATGAGGACGGCACTAGTCCTCAGTACTGGCGCATTCTTATTTGCTCCTGGACATGCTTTGTCCATGGAAGCAGAAGATGCCCCTGAGTCCGTAACTATCGATGCCATGGCAAAGCATTATGAACCTGTAGAATTTGACCATCTCCTGCATGTCGACTATGCAAGCTGCCAGGAATGTCATCATCACACAACCGGTGTAAAAGTCGCAGACCCAGACTGTATCAGATGTCATGCCAACAGCCCTGAAGCAGATGAAGTCAGTTGTGCCGAATGCCACGCAGTAGATCGCTTTACGACAAAATACCTGCTCACACACAATGACCCGGAACTGTACCACATTGACAAGCCTGGACTCAAAGGTGCTTATCACCTGAACTGTATTGGTTGTCATGTGATCATAACCGGCCCCACCGGATGCCAGGACTGTCACACTATGACAGAGGCTGGAGAAAAGATGTTCAATACCGGGAAACATGCCCCGGCAAAAGGAGCTTCGTCTGATGCACATCACTGATCAGATATTCAGTCACCAGTCATAATAAGAGGAAAATCATGAAAAAACTCAGCCGAAGAAATTTTATTAAAGGCGGACTGGCAACCACGGCCGCCGTCGCAGTCTTAAAAGAAAAGAAGAGTAAAGCATCAGGCGATTTCGATAACTACCCCGAAGGAATGGGTGTCATTGTCGATCTTACACGCTGTGTAGGTTGCAGATCCTGCGAAGCAGCATGCAACAAAGAACAGGGGCTTCCTGAACCAGCAGTGCCATTTGATGACTTTTCAGTATTTGATTATATGCATCATGGAGAGAAGAGACGTACTGATGAAACAGCTTACACAATTGTCAATCGCTACAATCCTCCTGCTATTGATCACCCGTTATTCAGAAAGGTCCAGTGTAATCACTGTAATGAACCAGCATGTCTTACATCCTGCTTCGTTAATGCCTATACCAAGACTCCGGAAGGTGCCGTTATTTATGACGCCTCCGTTTGCGTTGGCTGTAGAACCTGTATGGTTGCCTGTCCGTTCTATATCCCAACGTTCAAGTATTCCAGCGCCTTTACCCCTAGAATTATGAAGTGCATTTTTTGCTACGACACTCGTTTAAAGGAAGGTAAGCCACCAGCCTGTGTTGAGGCCTGTCCACAGGAAGCGTTGACATTCGGCAAACGAGTGGATGTTTTAGAAATTGGTAAACAACGCATTCGCAGAAACCCGGATAAATATGTCGATCATATTTATGGTGAACATGAAGTTGGTGGTACAGCCTGGATGTATCTTTCAAGCGTACCATTTGATCAGGTTGGTTTTGATACCCATGTACCAAAAGAGCCGATCATTAATTCTGTTAAAGAATTCCTGGCCATGGTCCCCATGGTTCTCACCATCTGGCCCGGACTCTTTGTAGGGTTCCACTTACTCGCCACTAAAAAAGATCGGGTAAGAGAGATGGAAAAAGAGGCAGAACTCAAAAAAGCAAAAGAAAACGATGAGAAGGAGGAGCAGGCATGAAACTCTTTTCTAAAAAAAGACCTGAAATTCCAATCGTCCATCATACAAAAGAAGATGGCTCTGCTTGGACCATTAAAGAAAAATTGTGTTTGGGACTCTCCATCGACGATTATAAAAAACAATTCATCAGGAATCCGGTCAACTGGTTTATGGCAATGATTCTGGCAATTGGTATACCACTGATTCTTGGTCGATATGCCTTTGGTCTTGGCTGGGTTACTCACGCATCAAATGATTACCCATGGGGTTTATTCCTGGGCTTTGGACTCTTTGGTATGGTTCCTCTTTCCGCATCAGGCTTTATGCTGGGTACAACTGTTGAACTCTTTGGCAGAAAAGATTTCCATGCCATTGAACGCCTTGCCCTGTTAAACGGGCTGCTTGGTTATTTCTTTGCTGTTGTATTTCTTGAGATAGATCTTGGTATGCCCTGGCGTCTGCCTTATCCCATGTTTGTCTCTTTAGGACCTGCTGCGGTACTCTTTCTTGTGGCCTGGCATGTTGCCACATATCTTTCTGTGCAGATTGCAGAGGTGCTCCCGGCCCTTTTTGAGTGGATGGGGTGGCTTAAAGGAAAACGCATAATCAGAAAATACGTCCTTGGACTTACTGTAGCTGGCATTATCCTTTCTACACTTCACCAGGGAGCGCTGGGTGCCTTGTTTACTTACGCACCGGCAAAAGTTCATCCCCTGTGGATATCAGCCCAGTTTCAATGGATACATTTCTTCGTTTCATCTATTTTCGGCGGGCTCTCCATGGTAATTATCGCCTCAACCCTGATTATAAATTTTATGAATTGGCGTTGTGATGATGATTTCAAAGACAATCTTGACTACATCACAATCGGGCTGGCAAAAGGGGCATCTTATGCCATGATAACTTATCTGGTCATCAAGCTTGTGGCTGTTGCCCATGATCAGGAATGGACCTATCTCCTGACCGGATGGGGAAGTTACTACATGCTTGAACTTGGTGTTGCTGTTGTTCTGCCCATGTTTATGTTTGCCCTGGGGATTAGAAACAACTGGGTGACACTCATCAGGTTTGGTGCCTTTATTACTGCCATCGGCATTATCTGGAATCGTCTGAACACATCTCTAATTTGTTTTAACTGGCAGATGTATCAGGAAATTCCACATTGGAAAGAGGTATGGATTACTGTCACTATCTATGCCATTTACTTTATGACTTACCGCTTTATCGTTTATCGACTACCTATTGTTTATGAATGGAAGGGCGAAAGATAACCACTGCAACAAAATCTTACGTTCAGTCCGGGATCCTGATACCCATCAGCATCCCGGACTTTTACTGAAACACCTCCAACCAAGGGAGAATTAAATGAAAAATCTGCTTTCCAAAATTTCATTGAAACACATATTCTCTCTTTTCACTTTTGCCACCATCGGCCTCTTGCTGGTGGTTATCCTTTTTGCAGCAAAACAATATTTACTGTATCAACAATGTGATAATCTTGTTAACTCCAGCCAACATTTATTATTTCAATTCACCGGGATCAAAGAACATATAAACGAAACTTTATTGCAGAACAGAACTCTGAACAATTCAGAACTCATTAAGGAAATCCAGAACCTTGATGACAATCTGAACCGGATACTGGAAGACGTTCTTATTCCAGAAGAATTTAAACTTAACTTTATCAGTCAATTCGACTTGGTCAATATCACTGTAACCCTGCGTGCCATACAAAACAGCAGAGATTCAGACAATAGCCAGTTGGCAAAACTCACTACCCAGTTACGCACTATCCACGCCAAACTCACCGCCTTTAACCAGCTCATCACGCGCTATACACAAAAACAACTGCTGGGGCTGCACCGGGCACTGGTCGGCCTTCTTGCCATGGTCATTGCCATGGTGAGTGTTATGCTACTGGTGATTAATCAGTATATTACTTCTCCAATAATCCAATATTGCCGTACCCTGTTCCCCAGGGAAAAAGACAGTATATCTCTTTTTACCCTTCATAAAACCATTGAGAGTCTGGCTTCCCGGCCATCGACTCAATCAATTCTGGTCAACAAAGAAAATAGAAGTGAAATGTCACGTCTCTATCGAAACAGCAGTATCGGCAACTTGCTAGGCGGAATCAGTAACGAGCTTACCAACCGTTCAAACGGCATTATTAATTATACACAGGCCATCCTTGATTTGAGTGAAGAACTGCAATTGGATCATGATTCCCGGGTATTGCTCAGGAAACTTTTTATGGAAGAGAAAAAGATGGCCGATCTTCTTATGCATATTATCCGCTTTACGGGTAGCAATGGGAATGGGGCAGCGAAACATATTTGTCTTGACGAATTATTTTCACATATAGCAGCACTTGTTCAAAGTACATTAAAAAATGACAGAATAGAATTAGGCATCCACCTGGATGTTCCTGATCGAACATTACATTTCCATGTCAGTGATCTTCAGCTCGTTATTTTATCTGCATTACAAAGTAGTAGAGTAGCTTTGAACAGAAGAGATACGGAAGGGAAAAAACAGATCGATATTTCATTGAATGATGAAATGTTAGCGGAAGATCGTGTCGTAATTTCAATTGAAGATAACGGTGCACCCTGGGAACTAACCAACAGACAAACGACAGATTCTTCACAAAAACCATGGCACAATATGCACTTCTGCAATGACTTTCTGCAAACCTTTGATGGCAGCCTCAGTATAACAAGGGAAATGAATAAGACAAATATCTGCGTTATTGATATCCCTTTTAATGAAAAGAAAAACGCTCAGGATTGAGACAGCCTTTAACAAACAGGAAAACTTTATGCTTAACTGGATACTTGTTCGTACCTCTAGAGTATTAGACTGGGTTCTTGTTATCCTGGTGGTTTTTGCTCTGGTTTTCGTTTGTCAGTTTTTAGTTGATATGTTTACTCCCCCGAATGCGGATAACAATGATGATAAAGGATAGATAATAAAAAACACTCCCAGCCCTTACTCTTTTGCTTTCGCATTGGATGTCCGATGTTCATTCTTTAAAATCTTCTTTCTCCCTTCATTATTGCAACACAAACGTAGAGCCACTGCAACACTTTCCGCCTTTTTACCACACTTTTGTTTTTTTACGACACCTTTGCCAACCTACAAGTGTTGCACCGTCACACTTTCGCGATCGTATCATATTTTCCTGTAATTACATTATATTCCAAACATTTCTACAAATAATGTAGCACCACATCCAAACTGGCATCATAGATGCTATACAGAAAACAGGAAAAATGAATGAAGCACAAAATAAATTTTACGCAGGAGAGACACCATGACAACTTCCCAAAACACAACAAGTAAAAATCAAACTGATGTCACACATGAAATTTCAACATTTGCACTTGGCGTTGGTATCGCCTCTACGGCAGTGGTTGGAATCTGGGCCTGTGCCTGCATGATAAGTGCCCTTGCGAATCACGGCGTCATAAATGTTGCCAAAGGATTGATAGGTGCAATTTTCTAAACAAACGAACTAACAAAACACTTTACCATAAACCACAAGGAGAACGAGATGAGCGCCAATACAAACAAATCAAAAACAGCCGGAAGAATCATACTTGCAGCAGGTTCAATCATGTGTCTCTGGGTTGGGGCAGCACTGATAAGTGCCCTTTCTTCAGTTGGATGGTCAGTGAGTGAACTGGCAGGGCAATATATGACAGCAATTGGTATGGTAAAACCGCTGCATACACTGGTAGATTACTATACTCACATCAAAGGTATTGAGTATCTAATCTGCGTAGCCTTCTTTGTAGCATTTCCAGTTTTCTTTAAATATGTAAATAAAACTCCAAAGGCCATTACAGCAAACAAGTAATCGTAAATGTTTTATTGAACAAATCACCCTAAAAGCTCCTGCCCATTGTGAATGAGCAGGAGCTTTTTTTTATTCCACCGCCACCTTCACAGCATTTCTTGCAGCTGCCAGATCAGCGACATCGGGGTGCCCTTTGGCAGCTGGTGCAGCACTTAACCATGGTGGCTGAGGATCTTTCTTCGACGCCATCTCCAGCACCTTCCCGGCTACTTCACCGGGACAGTCAAAAGTACCAACTATCTCAGCCCCCGCAGCCAGCTCTTTCGCTTTTACCATAGCATTATCAGCTGGTGGTGTGCCAACAGCAGCACCGTGGGTGGCAAACAAAAAAACCTTCTTCCCTGCCAGTTCAGGAAGAAATTTCAAGGTTGCGGGATCTGGCCCTCCAGCTTTTAACCAGAAGCCGACGGCCACGGTATCGTATCCACTTATATCACCAGCGTCTGCCACTGTTTTCATTTCACAGTCCAGCTCGGAAGCCACTGCTTCTGCCACCTTCTTAGTATTATTACTTTGCGACGAATACACTACGATTGCACTCATGTCTACTCCTTTATTTATATAGAATTATTTGGTGCCTGATAGGCTGTTAAAGGTTTTTTCAATTCAGTGAGCGTAATTCCTGCTGATCCAATGTGGTAATCTTCTCCTGCACAGCTTCCCACAACTTTTTCAATGAATACGCGGCAAGACTGGTCTGGCTATCGGTCACCGGTATACCTTGTATCTGGCATTCAATGACCGCCGGGTCAAAAGGAATTCTCCCGATAACTTCAAGCTTTTGGCTCTTTACAAAAATCTCTATCTCGTCACTTAACTCAGGATGCAGATCCCACTTATTAATACAGACCACTGCAGGAATTTTAAAATGTTCGGTGAGGGCAACAATTCGTTCCAGATCATGTTTTCCAGACTGACTGGGTTCGGTAACCACAAGTACCAGATCCACATTAGATAAAGAGGCAATAACCGGGCAGCCGATACCCGGTGAGCCATCAATAAGGATAAGCTCAGCATCTGTTTTTTCGGCAAGCTTTCGTGCCTCATTTTTTATATGAGAAACTAATTTGCCCGAATTTTCTTCGCCGGCAAAGAGTTGGGAGTGGACAAATGGACCGAAATCAGTGTCAGAGATATACCAGGTACCACAATGATTCTCGTCCAGAACTATTGCCCGTTCCGGACAAAAATAAGCACAAACACCACATCCTTCACAAGAGAGCTGCACTATCTCCGCTGTCCCCTTCTGGGTAACGGCACCAAACTGACACACCTCTTCACACATCCCGCAGGATGTACATTTCTCTTCCACAACTCGAGCCTTTACGCCCGAACGAAATGCATGTTCTTCAACTGATCTGGGAGCAAGAAGAAGGTGTAAGTCAGAGGCGTCCACATCACAATCCACCAGAACTTTTGATTTCGCCAGTTGGGCAAAAGAACCAACTACACTTGTTTTACCTGTGCCCCCCTTTCCGCTTAACACCAGAATTTCTTTCATAAAGGTCTCCATTTCACGCCATCTCTCCCATAAGCACTGTCAACATTTCAGTAAAACCAGCGCGCAACTCAGGAACAGTTTCAATAAGATTGTTTCCTCTGGCGTATCCTTCTGCAATTTTGCGATCAAAAGGGATCTCCATTAAGACTGGCAGGCCTTCTTCCTGACAAAATTTCTGCACACGATCATCACCAAGATCTGCCCGATTTATGATAATTCCTCCGGGAATTTCTAAATTTTTTAGTACTTGCGCCGCCAGTCGTAAATCATAAAGACCAAAGGGAGTAGGTTCTGTAACCAGAATCACATAATCTACATCACTAATGGTCTCCACAAAGGGACATGAGGTGCCGGGAGGAGCATCAATAATTGTCAATCTATCCCGATCTGCCTTGGCCTTCACCGCTTTTAAAAGAGATACTCCCATGGCCTCACCAACTCTGACTCTGCCATGAACAAATTCTATCCCGGAAGCCGTGCCGGATTCAAGAACACCAATTTCACGAGTGGCTGCGATAAGGGCATCATCCTCACACACTCTGAAACAACCAAGACAGGAATGACACAATTCCGGGAAAGTCATCACCGTTGTCCCGAACTGAACTATTGCATTGTAGTTACATATGTCTCTGCATTTTCCACAGGCAGTACATTTTTCCTCATCGAGCCTGGGAATTGTGACTGTACAAATTTCACTACAATTGAACTGCGGTTTTAAAAAAATATGACCGTTAGGCTCTTCCACATCACAATCCAGATATTGTGCCGGGCTATCACTACTAAGAGCAAGGCTGGTGGCAATTGTTGTTTTTCCTGTTCCACCTTTACCACTGGCTATGGCTATTTGCATTTTTGTCTCCTTAGGGTTCGCTCAACAATATACTACCTGCGACACTGTCCGCGTCCCTGTCCCATACCTTTTCCCTGTCCCATACCTTTTCCCTGCCCCGTACATTTTCCTTGTCCCATACCTCTTCCCGGCCCGCCTCCTCCAGAAGAATTCAGATTTTCACTGTCTACAGATCGCATGCCAGATCCGGACGCAAATGCGCTGACAGCTTCTGTAACCGTACCACTGACATCATTTACAATCCGTACATTTGCTTTTTGCAATACAGGCAACGCTTTAGGCCCTACTCTTCCTGTCAACACTGCTTGAACACCTTTATCCGCAACAAGAGCCGCTGCAGCTATTCCGGCACCATGGGCAACATCTTTTCCTGCGCTGTTATCGATTGCTTCAATCAGTTTACCAGAATCGCTCTCAATTATTAGAAACCACGCGGCTCTCCCAAAACGTGCATCAACTCGGGTATCGATTTTTCCTTCTACTGCTGAAATTGCTATTTTCATATTATCTCCCTCTAAATTTTGTGCCCACGTCATACTAACTGTCACTCAAAAAGCATCACGACGTGTCCAGTCAGATGCTGATACGCGACCGAATATCGTGCCATTACACAAAACAATAATGATATTATGCACAAAATCAAGCAAAAAAACAGCCACCTCAAAAAAAACTTCTCCTTGCGAAAACTGCTAACTTCTTCTTTGTGTAGCCTGAAACTCTGCCTGGATAAAATTCGAATATCTACATTCGAAATGCGAAACAGTAAATACTTTTCGTGCGGCACCTATCCACCACAGTATACCACATATCTGTAGCTCCAGAACTACACTTTTTCAATTACCTACCACAAATTTGATCGTGCGGTGCTTCGTGCGCTACGCAGATGTGGCATTTGCATAATAGGTTCAAACTGTCATTAATGGTGTATTCACAGATAGTTAGATACTATTAAAAAATATTGTGACATAAACATCATAACTGGCACCAAAGATGCTTCATAAAGAGCAAAGGAAACAAAAACACACGAATTCAATCCAATACAACAGGAGGACAGCATGAATACAAATACAA
>Ga0256826_1000564_pt1 | contig 22666 bp, 25 predicted proteins | sample CV79metaG_FD_185975 | JGI IMG/M metagenome (GOLD analysis project Ga0256826, IMG submission 185975) | Hydrothermal vent microbial communities from East Pacific Rise, Pacific Ocean - CV79 | ecosystem: Environmental > Aquatic > Marine > Hydrothermal vents | place: Pacific Ocean: East Pacific Rise...
TATCCATTCCGCCCTCTGTCGAAGCCATAATAATTGGCATCTCTTTAGCTCGGTCAAGAACAACTGAAAGATAATATTCAGCTTTAATATCTGCACCCTCTTCGATGTAGATTTTATTAACTTTTTTACCCTCTGCACCAGTTTGATGAGTTACAAGTTGCATACCTAAAATATCATTAGCATATTTTTCAACCTCATCAATAGATTTAGCTAATTTTACACCTCCACCTAAACCTCGACCACCAGCGTGAATTTGAGCTTTTACAACCCAAATTTTTCCGCCTAACTCTTTTGCATTTGTAACTGCTTGTTCAACAGTATCAGCAATAATTCCTCTTGGTGTTGGAACACCATATTTTCTGAAAATCTCTTTAGCTTGATATTCATGAATATTCATCTAACATCTATCCTTTTCATTTTTTTTAATTTTACCTAAAAAAAGTGTTTAAAAAGATGAAATAGCATATAATTATGAATATTGAGAGGATTTGAAATGATTATTGATACACATTGTCATCTTGATAATATCAAATATAGAGATGATTTAAAAGAAGTTTTAAAAAAGAGTATAGATTCAGGAGTTCAGAAATTTATAATTCCTGCTGCTGATCCGAGAGATTTAGAGAGAGCTATTGAGCTTTCAGAAACAGAAGAAAATATCTATTTTGCAATTGGGATTCACCCATATCATACAGATGATTGGACGGATGAGATTTTTAAATATTTGGATAATCCAAAATGTGTAGCTGTCGGAGAATGCGGTTTAGATTATTTTAGACTTCCAAAAAATGAAGATGAAAAAATTGAGTATATTGAAAGGCAGAAAGATATTTTTAGAAAGCAGATTCAGATCGCAAAAGCGATTAGAAAACCTCTAATTATTCATATTCGAGATGCAAGTGAAGATGCTAAACAGATTCTTATTGAAGAAAAAGCTGATGAGGTTGGAGGAGTTTTACACTGTTACAATGCTGACGAAACTCTTTTAGAGTTAGCTGATCATAATTTCTATTTTGGAATTGGTGGAGTTTTAACATTTAAAAATGCTAAAAGACTTGTGAATGTTTTGCCAAAAATTCCGATAGAAAAACTTTTAGTTGAAACTGACTCTCCATATTTAACACCTCATCCAAATCGAGGAAAAAGAAATGAACCAAGTTATACAAAATTGGTTGTTGAAAAAATGGCAGAAATTTTAGAGTTAAATTTTAAAGAAATAGCTGATTTAACAACAGAAAATAGTAAAAAGTTGTTTAACTTAAATGTTTAGAACTTTTTTAATATTAAGTTTTCCCATTTTCATGTTTGCTAATTTTAATTTTAATGATAATTATGAAAAGCAGATAACTATTCTTAGAAAATTTAATGTTAATAGCTCTTTTCTCCACAATAAATTTCTTAGAAATATGATTCTTGATTATCGAAGTGATACTAAAAGACTATTATTTTTTAGAGCAATGAGCGATGCTGTTCAATTCCTTCCTGCAATTAAAAATCTTTTGGCTGAATCAAAAATTCCAAATGAATTTCTATATTTGGCTATGGCTGAATCAAGACTTATTAGTATAGCTCGTTCAAACAAACAAGCTGCGGGAATTTGGCAATTTATACCTTTTACAGCAAAACTTTATGGGCTTCAAGTAAATAATTATATTGATGAAAGACTTGATATGCTTCGATCAACTGAAGTTGCAATAAAATTTTTAAATGATATGCACAAAAGATTTAAAAAATGGTATTTAGCTGCAATTGCTTATAATTGTGGTGAGGGAGCTTTAATTAGAGCGATAAATAAAGCTGGAACTGATGATTTAGCTAAATTAATTAATCCTGATAAAAAATATCTTCCCAGAGAGAGTCGAGTTTATATTCGTAAAATTTTAGCTCTTGCTTTAATGGAGGGAAGTGATGAGGTTTTTGATTCTAAATATTCATATATTTTTAATGTAGGAAATAATTCATCTTTGGCTACTATTAAAATTGGTGGCGGAGAAAGATTGGTCGATATAGCAAAAGATATAAATATGAAAGTTGCAGATTTACAAAAGTTAAATCCTCATATTTTGCTTGGGGTTACACCACCAGATAATTACGGAAATAGATACAATGTTTATATCCCATATTTTAAAGTTCCTGAATTTAGAGCCAAATATAAAAAGAAAGTTGTCTATTCAGGTGATTTTGAATATCAAGTAAAAAAGGGAGATACTCTTTATCAAATTTGTCGTAAATATAAGTGTGATTATAAAAATATAATAAAGATAAATAATTTAAATAATAGCAATCTTTTTGCAGGTCAAAAAATTATGATTCCAATTTTGTATAATAGTAATCAAAATATTCTTCAGCGAATAGAGAGAGAATCTCTGCTTTCAAATATCAAAAAAGTTCAAAAGAGATATTCTGTAAAAAAAGGGGATACTCTCTATTCTATTGCAAGAGATTTAAAAATAGATGTTGAAAGATTGATGATAGAAAATCATCTTACCTCATCAAATATTTATATAGGAGAAAGTTTAATTGTTCAGTAGATTTTTTATATTGTTGATAGCTGTTTTATTATCAACGGGGTGCGGGAATAGATTTGTTGGAAAAGATGGAGAACAACCAAAAGGTTTAAAAGTTAAAGGTAATATGAAGCCATATAAAATTGATGGCGAATGGTATTATCCAAAAAAGAGAATCGTCGGAGATAAAATTGATGGTATCGCTAGTTGGTATGGAGATGATTTTCACGGCAAACCAACTGCTAATGGTGAAACTTTTAATATGTATGATTTAACATCTGCACATAAAACTTTACCTATGAATACAATGCTTTTAGTTAAAAATATTGAAAATGGCAAAAATGTAGTTGTTAGAGTAAATGATAGAGGTCCGTTTATAGAAAACCGTGAATTAGATCTTTCAAAAAAAGCTGGTAAAAAGATAGGAATTATAAAGTTAGGAACAGCTAAAGTGGAAATCATTATTCTAGGTTATAATGGAATGGTTGATGAAACTATTTTAAAGCAGGAGCAGAAAAAAAGATTTATTAAACAGCTTGACGATATCACAACAGATTCTCAAGATAAAACTTCTGAACAACCTAAACCGATAACTCCTATATTTATTCAAAACACTTTTCAGGGAGCAACTATAATTGAGAATCCAGTTGCAATTTCAGAACCAATTCTGCCTAAACCTATTGTTGAAAACAAAGTTAAAAAGCCTGATAATACTAATTTAGAGCAAAATATTGTAATTACAGCTAAAGTTAAAAATAATTCTCCTAAAAAAATTGTAAAAGATTTAATTCCTAAACCTCTAAAAACTGTTGTAGAAATTGAACCTGAACATAATAGTTTAGAGATCATTGATTCAAATAATCCAAAAATTATTGATGAAAACAATCTTTCTATCATTATTCAAAAAAGTGATTCTACTGAACAACCTGATGAATGGGTTGAAGAGATTACAAATTTAGTGATTAAACCTCAAGCTAAAGATGAAAATATTAAAGCTGAAGTTGTTTATAAGAGAAACTATTATATTCAAGTCGGTTCATTTAAATTTTTAGATGGAGCTGAAAGATTTACAGAGCTTAATAAAAATGTTTTACCAAAAAATTTGAAACTTGTAACAAAAGAGGAAAAAAAACTTTTTAGAGTTAGAGTTGCTGGATTTAAAAATGTTGATGAAGCTAGAGAGTTCAATTCAAAAAAAGAGTTTTTTCCAAGTTCATTTTTAGTTTATAGAGATGAGGTTGTGAAATGATTTCAGAGTTTAAGCGGGAAACAAAAGAGACAAAAATTGAGGTAAAAGTCCAACTTAATGGAGATGGAAACTATCTAATTGATACTGGAGTCGGCTTTTTAAACCATATGTTAGAATCTTTTTCAAAACATAGTAGGTTAGATATTAATCTAAAAGCTATTGGTGATACTCATATTGACGATCATCATACAGTTGAAGATGTTGGAATTGTTCTTGGAACAGCAATCTCAAAAATGATATACCCTGTTGGTGCAATTGAGAGGTTTGGAACTGCCAATATTGTAATGGACGAAGCGATGGTTAGTTGTGATTTAGATATTTCTAATCGTCCTTTCCTATATTTTAATCTACCTATTGATGGAAAAGTTGGTAGTTTTGATATTGAGTTAGTTGAAGAGTTTTTCCGAGCTTTTGTTTTAAACTCAAAAATAACTCTTCATCTTGAGATGGTTCGAGGGAAAAATAGACATCATATTATTGAAGCATCTTTTAAAGCAGTTGCAGTTGCTCTTCGACGAGCTTTAGTGAAAAATAGTTCAGGTTCAATTCCTAGTACAAAAGGGTCAATCTAAGATGCCTCTTCACCTATTTATCTCTTTAGTGTTTTTATTAAATTTTATAATACTATTTTTTATCAGACCGATAGGTGGAGAAAATTTTAATTCAACAGATATGAATCAGTCTCAAATTCCACAAATTATTTTTAAAGATTTTACACTTTTTGATATTGGAAAAAATAATATTGTTGGTACAACTCTTTCAGGAGAGCGGGGAGAAGGGTTTAGAGATGGAAGTTACAGGATTAGAAATGTTGAAATAAAATATCAGAATTCAGAATTTATTGAAAATATAGTTGGAAAATATGCTTATTATAATTCTCATAATATTGAGATTCAAGATAATGTTTTTTATAAACGATCAGATAACAGATCTATTAAAACTGATAAACTATCTTATAATATAGAAAATGGTTATGTTTTTATTCCTAACAACTTTATATTTCAAAAAGATGGTTTTTCAATAAAAGGTAACCATTTAGTTATCGATAGAGATAAGGGTAAAATTAGTGCTTTTAAAATTGATGCAATTTTAAAATAGCTTTTTGATATAGAGATTATCCAGTGAAATTAAATTTAAAAGGAGTTTGTTATGATGTTTAGAATTTTAACAATGTTTTCGGTTCTGCTATCAACTTTGTATGGAGTAAATGATAATGAAATTAGAATTGAAGCTAACATATTTGAGGCAAATGAGAAAGAGAAACTATCTATCTTCAGCGGAGAGGTTAGAATTTATAAAGGTAAAGATGAGATCAATTCATCAACAGTTAAAATAAATTTTGATGATAAAAATCAACCTGAAAAATATGAGTTTTTAGAAAATGTTAGTTTTAATATTCAGATTAAAGATAGTATCCACTATTTAGGCAAAGCTAATAAAGTTTATCTATTTCCAAATACAGAGAAATATATATTTTCAGGTTCAGTTGAAATAACTGAAAAGATAACTGGACGAAAAATTGAGGGAGATCGAGTCTCTTTAGATGGAAAAACAGGAAGTGCTAGAATAATTGGTGGAGATAACAGACCAGTAGTTATGAGTTTTAAAATTGATAAACATAATTAGGAGTAGATAGTTGGTAAAAGTTCAAGATGCACAATTTATTAAATCAGCATCAAAAATTGAGGAATCTCCTGTTTCAGGATTAAAAGAGGTTGCAATTTTAGGTAGAAGTAATGTTGGAAAAAGTTCAACAATAAATAGTTTAACTAATCGAAAAGGTTTAGCTAAAAGTTCAAATACCCCAGGAAAAACTAGACTTATCAATTTCTTTGATGTTAAATTTTTAAAAGATAGCGAAAGTAGAACTTTTATACTTGTCGATTTACCTGGTGTTGGTTATGCAAAAGTTTCTAAATTTATGAAACGAGAATGGGAGCAGAAACTTCAAGAGTTTATTTCGCACCGAGCTGAAATTGAACTGTTTATCTATCTTGTAGATTCACGACATACGGATTTAGAGATTGATAAAGGGGTGATCAATTATCTTTTAACTCTTTATAAAGAGGTGGTTGTAGTTTATACAAAAACTGACAAATTGAAAAAAAGCGAACTGCACAGATTGAAAGCTAAAAATAGAAATTCAATTGCTCTATCAAATCTAAATGGTTCAGGAATAGAGGAGTTACGAGAACTGGTTTTTGAAGTTATTGGTGATTAACTATTTATTATCCATCTTATAAACATAAGCTAAAAGTTCAGCCACAGCTTTAAAAAATTCATCGGGGATAAACTCCTCAACTTCAACCGCTTTATAAATTCCTCTTGCGAGGGGCGGATTTGGAATAATTTTAATTTTATGTTCAGCCGCAATTTTACGAATTTGAAAGGCCATATTATCTACACCTTTTGCAACAACTCTAGGGATATGATCTTTATCTTTATCATAACGGAGAGCAACAGAATAGTGAGTTGGATTTGTGATAACAACATCAGCAGTTGGAATTTCTGACATCATTCTTTTTTGAGACATCTGCATCTGAATCTGCCTAATTTTCTGTTTGACTTGAGGATTTCCTTCCATATTTTTATACTCATCTTTAATCTCCTGTTTGCTCATTTTTAACTTATCAAAATACTGTTTTCTGACAATGATGAGGTCTATAATTGCAAAAAAAGCTGTAACTAAAATCATTGTAAAAGCGATAATAATAATCTTTTCCATCAACCAATCCATCTGCTGAAAAAGTGGAAAAAGAGAAACAGTAGGAAGTTCCTGAATAAATTTTGAAAATAGCCAAAAACCAACTCCAAGAGTCGTAAAAGATTTAAGAGTAATTTTTAAACCATCAATAGCTTTTTTTAAAGAGAGAAGATTTGCAATACCTTTTATAGGATTTAACTTTTTAAAATCTGGTTCAAGTGGTTTAGTCGTAAATATAAAACCAAATTGAGCTAAAGAACCTAAAACACCAGCAATCGCCACAGGAACTGCAAATAAGACTGCTGTTAAAAGAAAAACTTCCATAACAGAAATTGCAAGTTGTAAAATATTTTCTCTATTTATATCATTGTGATCTATTTGTAGAATATGTTGAAAAAGTTTGAAAAACTCCTCTTTTATTAAAAAAAGAAGAGCTAAAAGAGTTAAAACAGCTACAAAAAGAGTAAAAAGTCCAGATATATCTTGGCTTTTAGGAACATTCCCCTCTTTTCGAGCATCTTCAATCTTTTTGGGGGTGGCTTCCTCCGTCTTTTCTTGGTCGTCAGCCATCTAATTGTAAGTTAAATTTGTCTCACATTAAATACTGCAAGAAGATTTAACTCATTTAATAGATCGTAAAGATGTTTATTTCCAACTTGAACAGTTAAAGCAATTCCATCTTTCTTGATAATTTTTAAGAAAATACCGATAACAGAAGAAGTTATCGAAATAGAATCTACAACTTTAATTGTTATAGATCCACTTCCATTTGACATAACAGACTGTAAATGTCCTTGAATATCTGTATAATCTGATACACTTTTAATGTTTCCAACAATTGTGATTAAACTATCGTCTCTGCTAATTTTCATTTATAAAGTTCCTTTTATTTAATTTTTTTGCCAAAAAGAACACTGTTCCCAATATCATTATACATAATGAAATCAAAATCGGTTGAACTCATAGCAATACCTCTACCATGAAATAGTTCAGTATCTTTAATAAACAGTGCTTTTAGAATATTTGTATCAAAACCTATACCCTCATCACGAATATTTAACACTAACATTTCATTGACTAAATAGTATTGTATCATAATATTTTTCTCTTTATTAGAGGTTTCAGTTGATCTTAAATAGTTTGTATATTCATCACTTTCCATCAATTTTTGTTTCTTATTTGAACCTATATTTAAGTTTCCATGTTCATAAGCATTCATAATTAATTCTGTAAATCCTGACTCAAGTTTCATAGTTTGAACCATTCCAAAATTAAATCTTTCTAGAACTTTTCCAAAATCTTCTAAAGCTCTATCAACCTCTTTTAGGGTTGTTTGATATTTAATTGTTTGAAACATAGAGTTTCTAAGATCAAGTTTCTCAAAATATAATAAAGTTGTATCATCTTCCTGCTCTTTAACTCTTTCAGAAAATAGCTTCATAAACTGATTTTTTGAGCTTGAATTTTTAAAATCATCTTCAACATAATTGAGATATTGAACCTCATCAGTTGTCATATTTTCAGTTAAACCATCACTATAAAGCATCACTTTTCTAATATTAGAAATATCAACTTTATCCACAATAAAAGTATCTGAATATTGAGTAATTGGTAGATTTGTTGTACTCAATTTTTTCACTTCACCACTTTCAGTTAAACCGATAACAGGAGGCATAGAAAAATTTGAAATTTCCATACTATTACTGTTTATATTAAAAACTCCAAAAAGAGCAGAAATTATCTCCTCCTCCAAAAGTTCAAATCTGATAAATTCTATATATGCTTCAATCAATCCTCTAAAATCAAAATTATCTTTCGTTTTATAGAAATAGTAATTTATAAAAGATGTCGAAACAAAAGTTGAAACCGATGCAGAGATACCTTTTCCCATCGCATCAATAATAAAAAAGAAAAATTTTCCATTTTCCTTAAAATTATGAATTGAGTATGTATCTCCAGATAAAATATCTTTAGGTTTATAATAGTGATCGATTAAAATATGCAGATTATCTTCAACATCAATTCGTCTTTTATAAAAATCGTTTTTGATAATATTTAGCTGTTTTTTAAAAGCTTCACCCTCCTGAAAATTAGAGTAAGCATTTTTATATTGAAGAATTTCCAACTCCTGCTCTCTATTTTTCTGACTTAACTCATTGACAATCACTTTCTGAATAGAGTTTTCAACCGCATCAATAATACTTTCATATTTGATAGGTTTCTCTATAAAATTAGTAACATTTAGATTTATAGCATCTATCAAATCATTCTGCTCTTTTGTCGCAGTTACAAGAATAATAGGTATTTTAGAATCAACTTTTCTAACCTCTCGAATCATATCTATACCATTCATTTTTGGCATAGATTGATCAGTTAAAATTAGATCAATCTCTTTGCTTTTATCATTAAAAATCTCTAATGCTTCATCTCCATCAAATGCTTCATACACACTTTTAAACAATCCATCGAAAAAGAAATGATACATCTGACGAATGTCTTCTGCATCATCTACAAATAGGATAGAGAGAGTTTGAGTATATTGTTTCAGTTCCTCAATTTGACTCATTTAGTTATCTCTACTAAATTACGAACTTGTTAAGTTCTTCATTTAAGTCTTCAGAGTTTTTAGCTAAAGAGTTTGATATATCATTAGTGCTTTTAGCCAACTCTTTATTTTCATGAGAAAGGTCTAAAACTTCTTCCATTGTTTCAATTAATTCTCGAATTTTAGTTGCTACATAAGTATTTTTTGCAACTAATTTTCTTGAAGTTTTTAGAGAACCTTTAAGTCTAACTCCAGTATCTTTAGCTTCACTAATTAAAGAGCTTGTATTTTCAGAGATTTTAATATTCTCTTGAGAAGTTCTATCTGTTTCAGTTGAAATTTCTGTAATACTTTGAGTTATAATATTTGTAGTAGCAGATATTTCAGCTAAAGATTTTTGAGTTCTTTCAGCAAGTTTTCTAATCTCATCAGCAACAACTGCAAAACCTTTTCCATGTTCTCCAGCTCGTGATGCTTCAATTGCTGCATTTAAAGCTAATAGATTTGTTTGATCAGCAATGTCTCCAATAATAGTTAAAACATTTCTGATTTCAGTAGCTTGTTCAGTTAAAGAATCAACTTTACTTCTTAACTCACTTTGGATAACACCTCCCTCATCAATTAACTCAATAACTAGGTTTAGCTTTCTAGCAAAGTTTTCAAGATTAATATGAGCAATTGTTAAATCTTCAGTTGTTGTTACAGCTATCTCCTCAATCATATCAAGACTTTGACCAATATCCGAAGTTAATTCACTAACTGTTTCAATATTTGATCGTTCCGCATTAATATTTATTGAAAGTTTTTTAGAGTTTTCTTTTAATGTCATACTTGCATCAAATGCTTGACTTCCAACAATAATTGATTTTGTAATACTAACTTTAAATGATTGAATCATTCTATTAAATGATTCAATTATTTCACCAACCTCATCTTCGTTATAGGATTCAACCTCATTTGAAAGATCTTTTGTTTTTGTAATAGCATCAATCTGTTTTCCGCCAATTGATAAAGAAAAGATAATATTCTTTGAAAGAAGAAAAATCATTAATGAAACTAAAACTGATAAAATAACATCAATAAGAAGACTAGGAATTGCATTGTCAATATTTTCAATTCTTAGACTTTCTAATTGATAGATAGACATCTGATAAAGATAACCATCGATATCTTTCAAAAGAGCTATTTTGTCTGATGCAGCTTTAAACCAAACTTTTGGTTGAATATTAAATTCACCATCTTTTGATTTGACAATTGCTAAATCTCTCATTTTTTGCACTTCTATAACTATCGGATTTGTGTCGATAGAGATATTATAAAAATCGATTGAATCTTGGTCAGCAATAGCTAAAAAAGAGTTTAAAAAAGATTGTTGAGCTGATTTTAAAGATATAAATCTTTGAAACTGATTACCTCTAAACTTATCTTTTGTAAATACATTAGTCATTAAAGCTCTTTCAAGTCCGGCATGTTCTTTAATTTGTAGAAAACTATAATAAGCTGATAATGTTTTAGTGATCATACTGTTGTCACTAACTTTAGCAGAAACAGAAATTATATTTAAAAGAGTGCTATTTAAATATGTATAGAATTCAACAGCTTCATTTACAGGAACAACTAAGGCTTCAATTTTTTGTCGAACAGTTCCTAAACTCTTGATTGTGTTGAGGTACATATCTATCTTATCAGTTAAATCTTGAGGATAAGATTCTAAATCAAGACTTTTGATTTTTTTATGAAGTTTCCTAAGTTGAGTATCTGTTTGTAATCTTTTTTCAGAAAGATGATCTATAAAATTCTTTCCATTTGAGCTTAAATAACCAGCACTAATACCTCGCTCTTTTTGTAACTCATCAACTGATAAACTGATCTCAATTGAAAGTTCTGTAATGTCCTGTAAATTTTCTATATAACTATTTTTATCATATATATGTTTAATCTCTTTAACCGCATTCATAACCCCCCAAAGAATAGTAAAAATAAATACTATTTGTAACTTTTGTTTGATGCTTAACATCTAACCTCCTAATTTTTTTAATTTTTTATTATACCTTTTCGTATAAAAAACCTAATTGAGGAGAAACCAAAAAGTCCCTCAATTTTGCTTAATTTCTCAATCTCAACTTCCGATATGATTCCACCGAGAGCAAAAACTTTCAAGTTTGGAAAATCCTTAACAATTTTTTGAAGAGTTTCAACCCCTTTTGGTCTGCCTTTATCTGGTGTATCAAAAATTGGACTAAAAGTAACAGCATCTGCTCCAAGATTGTAAGCCAATTTAACCTCGTCAAAAGAGTGAGTGCTAACTATTGTAAATAGCTTTAGTCTCTTTGATGTTTGAATCTCATCAAACTGTTGTGAAGTTAAATGAACTCCAAAAGCTTTCAGCTCATTTGCTAAAAGTATGTTTTGATGAATAATCACTTTTGTAACTTTCAAACCTCTTAAAACATCTAAAAATATTTTAGCAAATTTTCTGTAATTTAAACTTTTTTTATCTCTATAAAGAATATAATCAAACTTATATGCTTTTAAAATAGAGTCTCTAAAGCTTTCAGTACTATCTCCATAATATTTTGGATCAGTAATTAAGTATCTTTTCAACTATCCAACTTTTGAATAACCATTGTTCCAGAAATAATATCATGGAGAGCCTTTTTATCATCTCTTATCAAAGGAATAAAGAAACCTATAAGTGTAATTAAGGATATAAAATATCCAATATATCTTAATAATAATTTCCAAAGTGGTGCAATTTCTAAAGTCGTAGAATCTACAACTTGAACATTAAAAGCTTTTTTTCCAGGTGTCTGTCCCGTAGTTTTCCAAAAAATTATAGTGGCTAAAGAGAGAAGTGAGATTTGAACTATTCCTGCGATTGGAGAACTATCAGGATTTTTTAAAGATTCCATACCAAAAATTGTGCCAACTAAAAGATTAATCGGTAATGTAATCATAAACATATCCATCACAATAGCAAATCCTCTAGCTAAAAATTTAGCATGTAAAATATCTTGTTTTAGAGGTTTTTCGCTCTTTTTTAACTTTAACTTTTTTGCATCTCTCCACCTCATCTTAAATCTCCTTAAAAAATATTCACAATATTATCAAATCTTTTAATTTAAAATATGTCCAACATCTTTTATAAAACAGATCTCGCCAAACTGTTTAAAGAAGTTTGATGCTGTTTGAGAATTAATGATTTTATCTTTTCCTCCAAGAAATATTTCAATTTTTATATTTCTATCTACAATTTTCTGAAGATCACTCTCTTTCCATCTATATCGTAGAAGTTTTTCCAACTCATCATATTCAGATTTACCTCTTTCAAAATTGTTAGAAACAGCATTTGGAAAAAATGTATTTTTTGTAAAGTTGTCTATATACTTCTCTTTATCTTTTTTAAAATGCAGAAGTTGTAACCTAATAAATTTTTCAGAACTGTCTTGAAAAAAAGCAGGAGAAAATAGTTGTAAACTATCGATTCTTTTATCTGAATTTAAAACATATTCAAAAGCTAAAATTGAACCATAACTAAATCCTGCCACATTAAATTGCGAACTATTTAAAAATTGTTTGAAAAAAATTTGCTCATTTTGAAAAGTAAAGCCACTAAAAAATCTCATTTATATCCTTAAAAAATATTTATAAAATATATCGGTATCTATTTTCACTTTCAAAGCAATAGTTAAATAACCGATATTCTGTTTAGAATAAAAGTTATAAATCATTTATATTTGGAATTGGTTTGACACAAAATCTACCAAGGAGAATATTCTTAATTAAAATCAAATATAGGGTATTAGTATGCTTACAGAAATATTATCCTCGGATAAGATAAAGTTACAAGGGAGTGAAAAGCCCTTAAAATCCAGTCATGAGATTGCTGAAGAATCAAGTCAGTTTTCCAAAATATTATCATCTCTTGATAAAGGTGTTAAACAGGATTCAAGTTCAGAAGTTTTAAAAAATATTGAAGCGATGTTTGAAGATGATAAAGAGTTTCTAAAAGAATCGTTATCATTTTTAAATAGTGAAGATAATGATTCAAAACTACTAAATTCAGAAACTAAAATTGGTGAAGTTGCCACTTCAGAAGTTAAAAACTCTCTTTTCGGATTAAATTTTGGTAATTACAAAACATCTGCAAAAACAGTTGATAGTTCTGAAGATGAACAAAATTTTAAAGTTTTGATAAATAGTGCTAAAGACTTTCTAAAAAGTGAGTTGATGAAAAAATCTATTTCTGAAAAAGATATGCCCCAAACTTTAAGAGGTCTAACTCAATTAGCAGAAAGTAAAGGGATAACTTTAAAAGATGTCAAGTTTAATCTTGAAGAGAAATTAGTTGATAATCAGAAAAAAGATAATATGATTATAAATCAACATTCAACTGAAGCTTTATTACGAGGAAAAAACAGAGGTTTTGTAGCTTTAAAAGTTGGCAACACAGATAGAACTCCTGAAAATTTAACTCCAAAAAATTCACTTTCAAATTCAGATGGTAAAACAGAAGTTAAAAAGTTTGATTTAGCCTCTCTTTTATCAAATAGTGAAGTTTCAAAAGAGAGTAAAACAGAATCATCTTTAAATCTTTCAAAAGGTATTAAAGGTTTAGGAGATATTTTAAAATCCGAAAATTCTCTTGAACTTTTAAATAAGAATAAAGATAATGTAAAAAACAGTTCTAAAAATCTAGGAATGGCTGATAAAATTGGAAAATCTTTAAATATGAGTTCTGAATTTGTTTCATCTCTGTTTTCAGAAGATGATATGAATGATTTAGGGATTGATACAAAAAAAGTTTCTGGATTAAATGAGTCTGAAAATATTGAACATAATCTTTTAAGAGAGAGTGAAAAACTAAAAGGTAGTTTAGAGTTAAAAATTGGAGAGGCAAAAACTATGTCTCGCCATTTAGCTTCAAATATTCAAGAGCAGATTGATAACTATAAAAACCCATTTCAGAAGATGAGTTTAACTTTAAATCCTCAAAAATTGGGAGAAGTTGAGATAGATATTATCAAACGGGGAAATAGTGTAAAAATTACTCTTTCAGGAAATTCACAAACTGTTAATATCTTATCAGCAAATAGTTTAGAATTGAGAAATCAGTTGATCAATATTGGTCTTGAAGATCCAACTTTCAAATTCAATGAAGATGGTAGAAACGGTTCTCAACAACGAGAACAACAGCAGAAAGATAAAGATGAAAATGATGAGGTTGTTATTTTAGATGATGAGCAGGTAGAAAGCTTTGAGATAGAATCTCTATTAATTTAGAAATTTGAAGAGCATAAATCTAGTTATCGGGTCAAGCCCGATAATTCTAAATTTAGTTTAGATACTTTTTTAGAATATTTAAAGCTATTTTAGTTTTAACTGGGTTTTCAACAAGAGCTATTCGAATAAAATTTCGACCTGCACCATCTCGACCAAGAAAACTTCCTGCAATCACTTTTAAATTATAATCTCTAAAAAGTTCAATAGTTGCTTTTAAATCATCTTTAACTTCTAACCAAAGATAGAATGTTGCTAAACTAACATCTAAATTTAAAACATCTCTAGCGATCTGCATATTTTCTCTATAAATTTCTCTATTCTTTTTTACATGAACCTCATCATTCCAAGCTTCAGCAGATGCAATTTGAAGAGGTAGAGGAATAGCAGTTCCTAAATAGGTTCGATATTTCATATAACCTTTAAGAATTTCACTATCTCCAGCAATAAAACCACTTCTTAAACCAGGTGCAGAAGATCTTTTAGAGAGTGAATTTATTATTAAAAGATTTTTAAAATCATCTATTCCCATATCCTTTGCAACTTCTAAAAGAGAGAGAGGTGGTTCTCCATTATATATTTCTGAATAGCATTCGTCATTCATCAAAGTAAAGTTGTGTTTTTGTGATAGTTCAATCCACTCTTTAAATTCAGAATAGTTGAGAGTTGATCCAGTTGGATTATTTGGAAAATTGAGAATTACAAGATCTACATTTTCTAAAGATAGTTCATTAATTTTAGGTTTAAAATCGTTCTCTTTCTCTAAATTTATATATTTAACTTTTGAACGACTTGCAATTGCCGAACCCTCATATATTTGATAGAAAGGGTTTGTAAAAGCTATTGTAGGATTCTCAATATCAAAAAGATAATATTGTGGAAAATTAAAAAGCACTTCTCGAGTTCCAAAAGTTGGAATTAATTGATTGTCATCTAATTTCAAATTGAATCTTCTATCAACAAATCCAAGCATAGAATCTTTTAAATATTTTTCACCACCACTTTTTGGATATTTTTTAAGTAGATTTGAACTGTTTTTTAATGAATCTTGAATAAATTGAGGTGTTTCAAATTGAGGTTCTCCAATCGTTAAATCTATTAGATCATAATTTTGGTTTGGTTCAATATTTTTTAAAAGTTCTCGCATCTTTTCAAAAGGGTATTTTTCAAACTCCATCTATCTCTCCTTGTCTCTTTTGAATAAGTTTTGTAACTCTCTCAATTTCACTTTGGAGATTTTTCAGAGAGGTACTGTTGTCAATAACAAAAGTTGCCAATTTTCTTTTTTCATCTATATCCATTTGAGATTCTACTCTTTGAATAGTCTCATCTTTTGAGAAACCATCTCGATCTATAACTCGTTTAATTTGTGTGTCTTTTGGAGCATATATAACTATTGAACTATCAATTGGATAGTTGTTTCTTTCAAAGAATAGAGGAATATCGATGAGGTATGGAAATTTGAATCTATCAAGTTTTGTGCTCTCAATTTTTATTGCATCAAAAATTTTTGGGTGGATAAATTTCTCAAGTTTTATCTTTTCAGTTTTATTGCTAAAAATCAGTTGCCCCAAAAGTTTTCTATCAACTTTACTATTTTTTATATATTTTTTGCCAAAAAGTTCTTCTATCTCAATATATGAGAGATTTAAAATTGAGTGAGCTATTTTATCGGCATCAATAATTTTAAATCCATTTAACATAAAAAGAGATGAAGCGGTACTTTTTCCAGTACCGATTCCACCAGTTAATGCTACTGCATATTGAAAAGCCATTAGTTTTTTACAAACTCTTTAATTTCACTTTTAATAAAATTAGGCATAACAAAAGAAGCATTTTGAATATCACTATTGTAATAACTACAACCATCTAAAAAATCAGCTCGTTGAAGATTAATATCTGCTGTTGGGTGGTAAAATTTAGTTCCAAAAAGAAGAGTTGTAGCACTTTTCTCTAAACTATTTACAAGATATGGCATAGCAATTCGAAATTCAGAAGCTAAGATCTCTAATCTTGTAAAATCACCTTTTAATGATGTTAAACCCTCATTTGTTAAAATTCTATTAACATGAGCGAAAACAGTTTTATCATTTTCAATTTCACAGCCAATAATTACTACATCTAAACTTCCATCTTTTTCATTTTGAAGAGTTGATAAAAGTTTTGAACTTTCAACAATTCTAACTTCAAGTTTTAGAAATTTATATCTATCAAGTTCAGTTTGAAAAGAGACTTTATCATCTGTAATTACAAGAAGATTTTTAGGTTCTTTATGAGTTGTTAAAGCTGTATGTACCAACATTTCAATAACACAATTATTCAATATATTATCCTCGTTTTTTCAGTAAGTGTAACGGAAAGAAAATTTATAGAGATAAATTTTAAAGATTTATCCTATCTTTTAATTAACCGTCAGAATTGATTTGAGAGATTAACTCTTTTAAAACTATCTCAGCTTTATCATTAGAGATTTGACAAGTTCCAGCATTTGCATGACCGCCACCATTATATTTCAGCATTAATTTTCCAATATTTGTATTTGAGCTTTTATTAAAAATAGATTTTCCTGTTGCAAAAACTTGATTCTGTTTTCTGAATCCCCAAATATGGTGAATTGAAATATTTGTTTCTGGAAAAAGAGCATAAATCATAAATCTGTTACCTGGATAGATAATCTCCTCATTTCGTAAATCTAAAACAATTAGATTATTATGAATCGTTGAACATCGTTTAAGTTGTTGCTGAAATTTTTCAGAATATCTCTCATAAAGTTCAACTCTCTCTTTAATATCCTGAAGTTGGAAAATCTCCTCAATTGAGTGAGTCACACAATAATCTATTAAGTTCATCATCAACTGATAATTAGGAACTCTAAACTCTCTAAACCTACCTAAGCCCGTTCGAGAATCCATTAAGAAACTCAAAAATTCCCAACCTTTAGGTTTTAGTACATCATCAATTGAAAATTGAGCAGAATCAGCTTTATCAACAGCACTCATCATCTCATTTGTAATTCTAGGAAAAGCCTCTTTTCCACCATAATAATCATAAACAATTCTCGCAGCAGATGGAGCTTTCGCATCGATAATATAATTATCTTTTTTGCTATTTCTCATCAACTCACTTTCATGATGATCAAAAACTATATAAGCTTTTTCATTGTATGGTAGATTTGTTGTGATGTCATTTTCAGTTATCTCAATTTTTCCATCTTGCATATCTTTTGGATGAACAAACTTAATACTATTAATTATTCCAAGCTCTTTTAAAAGTACAGCAGAGATCAAACCGTCCATATCACTTCTTGTAACTAATCTATATTTTTTTTTCATAATCGCATACCTTAAAACTTTGATTTATAAAATTTTATCTAAATTCAATTTTATCTTTAATTTTCTTCATTCCATCTCTTGCTAAATCACCTAAAAAGAAAAAATCTAAACTGTAAGCCAAAAATGTGCAACCCTCATCAATTCGTTCAATTAACTTTTCAGGATTTGATTCAATCACATGAAAACCGTAGGGAACTCCATTTTTCTCACAAGCTAAACGAACTGTTTCAATCGCATCTTTTACCTCATCTCTATGATATTCTCCTGGAGTTCCCATAGAACCAGAAAGATCATAAGGTCCAACAATTGTGCCATCAATTCCATCAACAGCTAGAATATCTTCTATATTATTTACAGCTTCAATATGTTCAATTTGAGCAATTACAATAGCTTCCTCTTCAACCCATTTTTTATATTCTTCAAATTTTGTACCATAACCTTGAGCTCGATATAAACCAACTCCTCGATTTCCATGAGGTGGGTATTTTACATAGCTAACAGCTTCAAGTGCTTCATCTCTATTTTTAATCATAGGAACAATTACACCGTCAGCCCCCATATCCATAACTTTTTTAATGATAACTTCCTCGTTTTTGCTAACTCTTACAAGAGCTTTCATGTTATTAGCTTGAATTGTAGTAATAAGAATCTTTGCTTTATTCAAATCTATTGTTGTATGTTCCATATCAACACAAAGCCATTCAAAACCAGCAGTTGCCATAATCTCAACAACAGAACTATCTCCAATTGTTATCCAAGAACCGATAGTCAATTCATTGTTTTTAAGTTTCTCTTTTAAGCTCATTAGTGATCTCCGAATTTTTATTTACATAATTATAATCATTTTGCCATAGATTATAGTTACAGTAAAACTCAAATTTTGGTAAAGTTTTACTAAAAAGAAAACAGTTAATATGAATATTGAAAATATAAAGAAAGAGAGAGAGAGTTGGTATCTTTGGAAGAATATAAAACCTCTACGAGACAAGGTAGCAAATTTAGAAAAAAAATCTGGAAAAATATCTTTTGAAGATGGAGTTGTATCTATACTTTTAAATATAGAAGATGAAAAAAATCTATTTGAAACAGCTAAACTTCTTCAACCGTGGCGGAAAGGTCCTTTTCAAATAGGCAATCTTTTTATCGATTCAGAGTGGCAAAGTCAAATTAAATATGCAATTATTGAACCTTTTTTAGATATTGAAAATAGAGTTGTTGGAGATATAGGTTGTAATAACGGTTACTACATGTTTAGAATGCTAGAAAAAAAACCTAAAAAAATTATCGGTTTTGATCCATCGCCAATTTTTAAAAGTCAATTTGATTTTATTAACCATTTTGCAAAAACTGATATTGAGTATGAGATGCTTGGAGTTGAACATCTTGAGTTTTATAATTTAAAATTTGATAGTTTAATATGTCTAGGAGTTCTATATCATCGAAGTGATCCAATTGCAACTCTAAAATCTCTAAGAAGTGGTTTGAAAAAGGGTGGAACTCTGATTTTAGATACTTTTTTTATTGATGGAGATGATGAGGTTTCACTTTTTCCTAAAGATAGATATTCTAAGATTCCAAATATATACTTTATCCCAACGATTCCAGCTTTAAAAAATTGGGTTAAAAGAGCAAGGTTTTCAGGTTTCGAACTAATTGCAGAGATTGAAACCACAGTTGGCGAACAGAGAAAAACTAATTGGATTGAGGGTGAAAGTTTAGGCGAATTTTTAGATCCGAATGATTCCACTAAAACTGTTGAAGGCTACCCTGCTCCAAAGAGAGTCTATGTAAAATTAACTAATTAGAATTTTTCTAACTATATTCTGAAAGTCTATATTTTGAGATATTTCTGAAATTTCTATATTTTTACAATTATTTAAAGCATCTCCGATATTCTCTTTATCTACAAACTGAATATTGGAGATCGATTTTAAAAGTTCATTTTGATTAAACATAAATTTGCCTGAAATAATCTTATTTTTAAATGATGCGGGTTCAACAGGATTATGTCCGCCAATTCCATCATAAAATCCACCACCTAAAATTACAATATCACTTTTTGAGTATATATTAATCAGCAAACCAATTCTATCTACTAACACAATATCAGAATCAAACATCTCTTTATCTGAAAATCTTGAACAGCTAAAATTATATTTTTTAGAGAAAGTTCGAATCATTTTCCAAACCTCATCAAATCTTTCTTTATGTCTAGGAACTAAAATTAATCTACCTTTTCCATAATCTAAGAAAGCTGACAAAATATATTTTTCATCTTGAAAATGAGTTGAAGCTCCGACAATTATAATTTTATCTTTTGGAATATATAAATCTGAAGTTGATTCAGATTTTAAAAGTTTTATATTACCAATAACTTCAATATTCTTAGCTCCAAGCTGTTCAAATCTTTGTTTGTCTATTTCGCTTTGGGCAAAAATAGTATCAATATTTGCAAATATTTTTGAATAGAACCATTTCGCTTTAATATATTTAGGAAAACTTCTATCACTAATTCGTCCGCTTAAAAGTGTTGTTTCTATACCTCTTATTTTTGCAATAAAAAATAGTAAATACCAAAGTTCAGCCTCAAGAACAATTAGCTTTTTCTGTTTTTTAATCCAAAAGATAAGGTTTGGCTCAAATGGAAGAAATTGAGATTGAAAACCACTATCTTGTGCAGATCTAAAACCTGTATCTGTCGTAGTTGTGATAGATACAGATTCACTTTTTTGAATCTCTTTTATAAAAGGTTTCATCGCATTAATTTCACCTAAAGAACAACCATGAAACCAGTAACTATTTCCACTTTTTTGAACCCTATTTTTCCAAAGAAAAAACCGTGATGGAATTGAAGCTCTATATTTATTTCGAAAAGATATAATTAAGAGAATTGGTGAAAATAGAGTTAAAATTAAAATAGTTAAAAGAGTATAGACAATTGAAAACATCTATGTTTTATCTTTCAATTGACTCTTCAGGTAGAAAATAGAGTAGTCTTCCACAGTTTGGACATGTGATAATATCTTCACTTTTCAAAATTTCAAGATATGTTTGATCATTAAGTTTCATATAACAACCATAACAAGCACCATCTTTTACGGGAACAGCAGTTGTCTCTTTTGCCCATCTTCTAATTTTGCCATAAAAAGAGTATATTTTCTTATCCATAGTTGAAACAAGAGTTTCTCTCTCTTGAAAAATTTTCTTCTTACTCTCCTGAATAATTTCAAGTTGAGTTCCCATAGATTTTTCAGCTTCAGTTAATTGAGATTCAAACTCCTCAAAAGCTGATTCTTTATCTTTAAGTTTTTCAAGAAGAGACTCTTTAATACTGTTGTATCTCTCTATCTCATTATTATCATATTGAATCTGTTCTCTACGAAGTTCATTTTCCATAGAAAGTGCATTTAGCTCTTTCTCTTTTTTTATTGTGTTTAACTTTTTTTCATACTCTTTATGTTCATCAGCCATTCGTTGAAGATTTTGCTCTAAAGACACAACTTTTCCTGCAACCTCATCTACCGAATTTTGAATTTTTTCAACTTCGTTAATAAGAGAATTTTTGTTTTTAGTAATTCTGTTATATTCACTTTTAACTTTCTCAATTTCTGGATCGAAACCTGAAACACTGTTATCAATTTCTGAAAGGTCAATCATCTGTTTTAAATATTGATTCATACCGTTTTAAACCTTATAGTGGAATGGATTGTTTGAATCAACCATTATAATATTTATTTCCCAATTTTCCAAAAATGGGTAGAGAGCTTTTGTGAAATATTTCTCACTTTCAAAATGTCCAATATCAATAAGAGCTAAATTCATAGTTCGCGACTCCATCGCTTCATGATATTTTATATCGCCAGTTAAAAAAACATCAATTTTTCCATAAAGTGTTTTCATTAAAGATGTTCCTGCTCCTGTTGTTAAAGCAAATTGATTTACTCTTTCAGGTAATTTTGTATATTTTGTAAAAGTAAGATTAAAACTCTCTTGAATATATTGCAAAAATTCCACACCTGACATATCAACTTTAGCAGTTAAAACATAATCATCTAACTTCTGAAATATCTCCTGATTTAAAACATTGTTTAATACATATCTATTTAAAATAGCTTTATCAAAATTTGTATGTAGTGAGATAAGTTTGATATTTTTTTCAATCAATTTCTGAATTATGTTTGCAGGATATTGAGAAAAATTTAACTCTTTTAAACTGCCAAAGATTAAAGGGTGATGAGTTATGATTAATGAGTTTTCAACAGTTTGCGAGATAACTGATTCATCAATATCTAGAGATAAGACAATGTTTGAAATTGTATCGTTAGGAGAACCGATTAATAATCCTGAATTATCCCAATTTTCTTGAGTTGAAAATGGAGCAACCTTATCTAATTCAGTTAATATTTCAGATATTTGCATTTTTAAACCTTAAAATTATAAAATAGTGGTTAATTATATAATTAAAAATCGATAAATGGTGGTTCTGAAATGGCGAAAATAATTTTAAAAAAAGCTAAAGTAAAAGATGCAATTCATAATATTGCTCAAGATTTTAGATTTTCAGGAGATGTAAGCGAATCAGCTTTGATGTTTTACAAAGCGGACACTGATGGAGAGTTAAGAGGTCAAAATACTATTGATAAAATGGTTGAATATCTTGAAACTGGATTAACTCAATTAAAAGAGGACTATATGTCTTTAATATGGAGAAAAGGTTATTTAGACGATAATCCAAGTGCTGATGAGATAAAAGTTATCGATAATCTTCAAACAATTGAAAAAGAGTATGTTTTAATTTTAGCAGATATTCAAAAATAGAGTTTGATGAGGTGAAATTCTCTCTTTTGAAATCTTAATTCATATCAAAATAAAGTCACAATTTTTCAAGATGAGATTTTCTAAATTATTAGAGAGAATACAACGTTGAAAAATTAGGTCAGTTACATTTTGAATTCTAATAACCTTTTAAAATTTATAAATAAATTAACAAAAAAAGAAGCAGATAAAATGCTAAAAGATATTCAAGAAGATAAAAACAGAAAATATATA
>Ga0256826_1000567_pt1 | contig 22603 bp, 17 predicted proteins | sample CV79metaG_FD_185975 | JGI IMG/M metagenome (GOLD analysis project Ga0256826, IMG submission 185975) | Hydrothermal vent microbial communities from East Pacific Rise, Pacific Ocean - CV79 | ecosystem: Environmental > Aquatic > Marine > Hydrothermal vents | place: Pacific Ocean: East Pacific Rise...
TATGAAGCGTGATCCTTTGGCAATGTTTAGTGTTTAGTTTTAAATGAAAGATCAAGAGCAGTTGTCCACTAATTACACTAATTTTCACGAATTACAGAGCAAGAGCCCAGAGTAATTTATTTAAAATAAAACAAATAATTCGTGTCCATTTGTGAAATTCGTGGCTAAAAAGGTTCTTAAAGAAGTTTTGGTTTGATTTTTTTTTGTGATGGTGGAGATAAGGGGGCTCGAACCCCTGACCTATACGCTGCCAGGGATGAACATACCCCTACTTTAGGGGTCTACAAAGATTAGTGTGACCACTGGCGACACAAATTGGGCACAATATGGGCACACTAAAGAGTAAGTGTGACAGTAATATTTCCAACACAATTAATGTCTTAAATAGAAAAACTGACCTCAGTTTATGTTCCACTCCTCTATCTTATTATTTTTATATCATACACAGACTAAATATAGAAACAACTTGATGTAAAAGCATTGATGTAGTATTGCCCTTTACCAATAAGTATTAATGACATATTTGGCATAATCTCTTATACAAGTCTTACAAGGTTGGCTATGCAGCAAAAATATTTGACGGAGCGCATTAGTGAACGAAAAAATGATCTTGGCTGGATGATTGAGAGAATCTCACGTGAGTCTGGTGTAGGTATTAGAACTGTGAATAGAATTTTAGCAGGTCAAGATGTACGTTTTAGTTCTATAGATGCAGTTATGAACGTATTAGGTCTAAGCCTTAGCATTGACAAAAAAAGCTAGAGTGAAGTTTAAATGCAGATCAAGAAAATACTCAATACTGTAAACACTTCAGCTGATATGTATTACCGACTGATACTTCTTGTTGATGAAAAAAAAGGCCATGAAGAACTTGCTAATGCACTATCGGAGCAGTTGGATGTGGAGAGGGTAAACGTTAACAGTGAACTCTCCAAGCACTTGTTGAACCAGACAGCAAGACAGAGAAAACTCTATCTTGCAAAAACTATAAGTGAGATTGTAAAAAAGCATAAAATTATTTTTCTAGATCATATAGAGATTCTTTTTGATGTAGATCTGGGGCAAGATCCCTTACGACTACTTGAAGCACTCTCCAGAAATCAAACTGTTATTGTGTTTTGGAATGGTCAGTTAAGAGATGACAAACTGATCTATGCGGAGTTGGGACATCCAGAATATCGCAGTTATGATAAGAAAGACTTGGTAGTGATAGAAATAAATGAAGAGAAGGTAGGGATATGAAATACAGTGAATTAATTGAGTTTGATCCAATTGAGACAGTTGTACAGCTTAGAGATGCAGATGAATCGGCAGCGGCCAAACAGCTTGTCAAAAACTATGTTATCTCTGAAGAGATGACGGATCGACTTATCAACCTTATTATCCCGCAGTTGCAGTTTGATATACCGATGGACAACAAAGGTCTGTTGATCGTTGGTAACTATGGAACAGGTAAATCACACCTCATGTCTGTGATCTCAAGTCTAGCTGAAGACAAAAGCTTGCTTGCTGAAATCAGTAATGAGACTGTTGCAGATGCGGCTACTCAGGTTGCAGGAAAATTCAAAGTGATTCGTATGGAGATTGGTGCGACCGAGATGTCCCTTAGAAATATATTGGTAGCACAACTTGAGGAAGGTCTTGAGCAGATGGGTGTTGATTATAGATTTCCTGATGCCAATACGGTCTCTAGTCACAAAGGTGCCTTTGAAGATATGATGGATAGCTTCAGTCAGGCGTATCCTGACCAGGGACTACTCCTTGTTGTAGATGAACTTCTTGATTATCTGCGTACAAGAAAAGATCAAGCACTTATTTTGGATCTCAACTTTTTAAGAGAAGTTGGTGAAGTGTGTAAAGACCTCCGTTTTAGAATTATCTCTGGTGTGCAAGAGGCTATTTTTGACAGTCCAAGATTTGCTTTTGTTGCAGATAGCCTTCGACGGGTAAAAGACCGTTTCGAACAAGTATTGATAGCTAGAAATGATGTTAAATATGTCGTGGCTCAAAGACTTCTCAAAAAGAGTCCTGATCAATTGGTGAAAATACGAGAGCATCTGACCCCTTATGCCAAATTCTATGCTAACATGAATGAGCGAATGAACGAGTTTGTTCAACTTTTCCCGATACACCCGGACTATATTGACACCTTTGAGCGTGTAACCTCCATAGAGAAACGTGAAATTTTAAAGACAATTTCCAGCTCTATGAAAAAAGTACTCAATCAAGAAGTGCCGACAGATGCCCCTGGACTGATCGCCTATGATGATTACTGGAAAACTTTGATCGGAAATCCTTCTTTTAGAACTATTCCTGAGATTCGAGATGTTATCGAATGTAGTAATGTCCTTGAGTCTCGAGTAAACAGTGCCTTTACCCGACCACAGTATAAAGAGATGGCACTGCGTATCATTAATGCCCTTTCCATACATCGTCTTACTACAGGTGATATACATGCTAAGCTTGGACCAACGGCAAAAGAGTTAAGGGATACCCTATGCCTTTATGATCCGATGATTGCAGAACTTGGGGGTGATGAACTCGACAAAGATCTTCTTGGTCATATAGAGACTGTTCTGAGAGAGATTCACAAGACAGTCAGTGGACAGTTTATCAGCACTAACCCCGACAATGGTCAATACTACCTCGATCTTCAAAAAACAGATGATTTTGATGCTCTGATCGATCGTCGTGCTGAGACTTTAGACAATGCCCAGCTTGACCGTTACTATTACGAAGGTCTCAAACGTGTTATGGAGTATCAGGATACAGCGACCTATGTAACAGGATATAAGATCTGGGAACATGAACTTGAATGGCTTGATCGTAAAGCTGCCCGTACCGGGTATCTTTTCTTTGGCGCGCCAAACGAACGTTCTACTGTCACACCACCTCGTGATTTTTATCTCTATTTTGTACAACCTTTTGATGGCAGTCGTTTCAAAGATGAGAAAAAAAGTGATGAACTCTTCTTTCGACTTACAGGAAATGATGAAATTTTTGATGCTGTACTCAAAAGCTATGCAGCAGCATTGGATCTGGCTCAAACCTCTTCAGGGCATGCAAAATCAACCTATGAAGCGAAAGCACAGGGTTTCATAAGAGAGTTGGTGAAGTGGTTGCAGGCACATATGGGAGATGCCTTTGAGGTTACATATCAAGGACGTACAAAGTCATTAACCAGATGGGGAAAAGATAAAAACATCCGTGAACTGGCTGGGCTCTCAGGCAATGAAACGATTAACTTCCGTGATCTTATCAATACGATCTCTGGTATTTGTCTTGAAACACACTTTGAAGAGATTGCTCCAGAATATCCAACTTTCTCTATCAAGATTACAGGCAATAATCGTGCACAAGCAGCTCAAGATGTATTGAGAGCTATAGCGGGACAAAACAGAACGAAACAAGCCACTGCTGTTCTTGATGCATTGGAGTTACTAGATGGTGAAAAACTGGATCCTTATGCGTCTAGGTATGCTAAATATATACTGGACGTCGTCAAAAAGAAAGGACATGGACAAGTAGTCAATCATAGCGAGATCCTACAAGATGATCACGGTTTGGAATATATGAATCCAGTGTCTATGCGACTTGAACCCGAATGGGCAGTAATCATTCTGGCTTCACTTGTCTATTCGGGTGATATTGTTTTAGCGATTACAGGCAAAAAATTTGATGCCACAGCATTACAAAGTCTTGCTGCTACCGGAATGGAAGAACTTGTCAACTTTAAACACCTTGAACAGCCAAAAGAGTGGAATCTCCCTGCACTGAAAACACTCTTTGAAACTCTCGGTTTACCACCGGGGAATGCACAGCTTATTATGCAGGGTAAAGAGGAACCGGTTCAAATACTTCAAGATGCACTTGGCAAGGTGGTAACAGAGCTTGTAATGGCACAACAAAGCATTCGTGAGGGGTTAAGTTTTTGGGGGATAGATCTCATTGCAGCAAGTGGATTGAACAATTCACAAGAGCAACTTGACAGTAGTAAAAGCTTTTTTGAGGGACTTCAAGTCTATTCAACACCAGGTAAACTTAAAAACTTCCGACTGTCTCCTGAAGAGATCACGCAACACAAGATTGCCCTTACACATCTCAAATCACTCTCTGCCTTAAATAGTTTTATTGCGACACACTCTGAATTGGCAAGCTGGCTCTCTACCGCAGAAGCGGCCCTGCCTGCTGAAGATCAATGGACGGTGAATCTTAAAAAGGTTAAAACCGAGGTCCTTAATATGCTTCAAAATATCGATGTTGATACATTGAAGGTAAAGTCAAATGAGATCATGACAAAGTTTAAAGCTCTAAAAAAAGAGTATATACAGACCTATATGTCACTGCATACCAAAGGCAGGCTCAATGCCAATGACGATAAGCAAAAAGCACAGCTGCTCTCTGATAAAAGGTTGCATACACTTCAGTTCCTCGAAAATATTGACCTTATGCCACGACAACAACTGAGTGATCTTCAAGACAAACTCACTGATATTAAAAGCTGTTTCTATCTCACAGAGCAAGAGTTAGAAGCAGCCCCTATTTGTCCACATTGTAATTTTAGACCATCCGTAGAACCTGTTATAACCTCGAGCTCTCAGCAACTCATGCAAATAGACATTGCCTTAGATGAATTGCTAGAGAGCTGGGCACAGACCATCATAAACAACCTCGAAGATCCGATGACACAAGCAAATATCGAGCTTCTTGGAGTGGATGAGAAAGCTATGATCAATGACTTTGTCTCCTCCAAAGAACTCCCAGATACAGTCGATACACTCTTTGTGCAGTCGATAAAAGAGGTACTGTCTGGCTTGGTTAAAGTCAGTATAAAACCAGGGGAACTACAAAAGGCGATGCAGTCAGGTGGAGGTGCTGCAACACCTGATGAGATCAAAAAACGCTTTGATAATTACATTGATAAGCTAACCAAAGGGCAAGACCCTTCTAAAGTACGCTTGGTGATAGAATAGTATGACAAAAGAGAAACTACTCGAACTCATAGAGAAGTATGAATGGAATGATTTTGAGTGTAAAAAAGCCTCAAGAGGTGTACCTGATGATGCCTACAAAAGTGTTTCTGCCTTTGCCAACACACAAGGTGGGTGGCTGGTCTTTGGTATCAAAGATAGTAATGGGGAGCTCTCTATTGTTGGTGTTGAGGAAGTAGATAAGGTTCAAAATGATTTTTTGAGCACTTTACGTTCAGGTGAAAAGATAAATCGTATTATCACCGTGAAAGAGGAGATCATAGAACATGATGGCAAGACAATGCTTGTCTTTTATATTCCAGAGTCACCTCGAAATGAAAAACCTGTCTACCTCAAAGGAGATCTTCGTCAAAGCTACATTAGAAAAGGTTCAGGGGATGAGCAGTGTACACAAACAGAGATAGAACGTTTTGTTCGTGACTCAGCTACGGTCCGTTATGACAGTGAGACTGTAGAGAATATTCCTGCGGTATCTTTTTTTGATACAGGTACACTTCGATGGTATCGCGAGCGTTTTACACAAAAAAGACCGGGACAGCATGAAGCGCTAAGTGATTTGGACTTCTTGATTGAGTGGAACTATGTGGTCGAGCAAGGAGAAAAACTTTATGCCACACGGGCAGCAGTTTTACTCTTTGGAAAAAGCCGATTTGTACGACAGATCTTACCACAGCCTCTGCTTGATTATCAACGTATTGATGCCAAGGCTGATGACTGGACTCCAGAAGAGCGATGGGGAGACAGGGTTGTCTTTGAAGAGAACATCATTCAGACATGGTTGGGACTCATAGAGAAGTATATGCGACTTTCCGACCGTCCATTCAAAATAGACCCGAAGACCTTACGTCGTGATGATGACCCAGCTGATTATGTAGCGTTTAGAGAGGCTGCGATCAATCTTCTTATCCATAGAGACTATGGTGACCACACTCGCAAGGCAGTCATCCAGTTTTTTACTGATCAGACGCGTTTTTGGAACCCCGGCGATGCTTTTGCTACAGAGTCAGAGCTTTTAGATCCAACAGAAAAAGAGGTAAGAAACCCTATGATCGTAGGTGCTTTTCGCCGTATTGGTATGAGCGATCAAGCCGGTAGTGGTATTAGAGCGATCTTCCGTAACTGGCATGAACTTGGTAATGTTCCACCGGTGATGGTAAACAACAAAGCAAGTAAAGATTTTGAACTCGTATTGCTTAAAGAGCCGCTCATCAATGATACACAAAAGCGTTTTCAGTCAGAAATAGGAGTACACCTTTCAGAGCAAGATGCAGATGCCTTTGCCTATGCCTGTGAAAATGAGAGGATTTCCCTGCTCGATGTTCGTAAACTAACGGCATCTAGCAAGGCAAAAGCCAGAGAGATTGTTGACAGACTGGTTGTTCAAGTATTGCTACAACCCATTGATGATAATCTATATGAGTTGACTGAAACGATGCAAAAACGTTATGGGCATTTCGTAGAAACCGATACCAGCTCAGAGCAAAGTACCGATGAAGTCACCGCAGTAGCTACCGAAGTAGTTCAAAATGAAACAATTCATGAACTTTTGGACAAGTACCGGACAAGTACCGGACAAGTTGAGCAATGGTTAGTCAGTGTACTGAATGCCTGCCAAGAACCCAAAAAAAGTAAAGAAATACAGGAGTTACTCAACGTAAAGCATCGAGAAACTTTTCAACGTAATTATCTGGATCTGCTTTTGGCAGATGAACTACTTGTCCGTACTATACCGGACAAGCCGCAAAGTAGTAAGCAGAAGTATAAGTTGACGATTACAGGCGAAGTAATATTAAAGCACTTACAAGAGGAGCAACGATGAGCATAGAAGAGAAAGTAGGTGATACTGAGTATTATGCTTCTACAGACTATAACCAGCGGCTAGAAGAGAAGGCAGAAGTTGAGTATGAACAAAAAGATACAGCTGAACATCAGGTAGCAGCCGTATCTCTCAATATGGACATCGATACGCTTATCGCTCAAAAAGAGATCAATGCTCTTCACAAATTGGCCTCTGAACCTATAATCGAAGCAGATGCTTTAAAGCTCATTGGTTTTGGCGACAAAGACATACACATTGCCATCGCACGAAACGATAGCATTACAGATACCGTTGGCTTAAAGCTTATAGGTACAGTTTACCTAGTACATAAAGCGTTACTATCAAACCCTGTATTATCTGCTGAAGTGAAAGAGAAACTAAAACAACATCTAGCAGGTAATCCGATCTATTCCGATCTGCTACAAGGAGTATAAAATATGGCAAATGACAATCCAACATTAGATTTTCACTACGAAGAGCAAGAAAATGGTCCGGTTACCTGTCTTGGTATGGAGTTTGAAAATGATGAAGCCAGACGAGCGTACTTTACTGAACAGCTCAAAGAAAAGCTCAAAGATCCAGAATTTCGTAAAATAGAAGGCTTTCCTATCGGTACAAATGAGGCTATTTTAGAGCTTTCTGACCCTCCATATTATACTGCCTGCCCAAACCCTTGGATAGCAGACTTTATAGAAGAGTGGGAAGCTGAGAAACCTAAAAAACCGGTAGACTATCACTATCATCGAGAACCTTTTGCTGCTGATGTGAGTGAAGGAAAAAATGACCCTATCTATAATGCACACACTTACCATACGAAAGTACCTCATAAGGCAATTATGCGGTATATTTTACATTATACTGACCCTGGAGATATTGTATTAGATGGTTTTGCAGGAACAGGAATGACGGGAGTAGCCGCATATATGTGTGGAAATAAAGATGCTGTCATATCATTAGGCTATCAAGTTAAAACAGATGGATCTATATTAGAAGAAAGACAAGAAGAGGGTAAAACAATATGGATACCTTTTTCAAAACTTGGTATTAGGCGAGCAATAATTAATGACCTTTCCCCTGCCGCCACCTTTATTGCACATAATTATAATTCTATAATAAATCCTATTATATCTGAGCAGGAAGCAAAAACGATTATTGCAAAAGTGAAAAAGGAATATGGATGGCTGTATGAAACGCTACATACTGATGGATCTACGGGCACAATTAATTATACTATTTGGTCAGATGTATATATTTGTCCTGAATGTACAAACGAAATAATTTATTGGGAGGCTGCCGTAGATGAAGAATCAGGTAAGCTCAAAGACGAGTTTATTTGTTCATCCTGTAATGCATTGTTAACAAAGAAGAAAATGGGCAGAGCATGGTCAACAATATATGATTCAAAGCTAAAAGAAACGATAAAGCAAGTCAAACAAGTGCCAGTAATCATAGATTATTCTATTACAGGTAAAAAAGGCAAATTTAGAAAAGTACCTGATCAGTTTGACAAGGAATTGATTGACAAAATAAATAAGCTCGAAATTCCTTCTTGGTTTCCATCAGAGAGGCTACCTTACGGAAAAGAGACACGAAGAAATGATCCAATTGGTATTACTCACATTCATCATTTTTATACTAAACGAAATTTATGGATATTAGCAGAATTATGGGAAAATAGTCCCAGACATATTAAATTCTTTATTACTAATTTTTTATCAAGAAATGTTACTAAGTTAAACCGTTTTGTGATCAACAAACACAATCCTAAAGGTAGAGTGAATGGTCCAATGACAGGTACATTTTATATTCCAAGCGAGCAAGTAGAACAAAATGCTTTCAGACTTTTCGAAGATAAACTACCAAAATACGGTTGGGGGGCAGGAGATAATGTTATTTCTACACAAAGTTTTACTAAATTCAATTTATTGCCTAACCATTCACTTGACTATTTATTTATAGACCCTCCTTTTGGGGCAAATATAAACTACTCAGAACTGAATATATTATGGGAAAGTTGGCTACGAGTAGCAACTGACAATAAAGAAGAAGCAATAGAGAATAGTGCTCAGGATAAAAGTTTATTTGAATACAAGGATTTAATGACCAATGCATTTAAGGAAGCATATAGAGTATTAAAGCCAGGAAAATGGATGACCGTTGAATTTTCAAATACAAAAGCTAGTGTCTGGAACAGTATACAAAATGCCCTAAGTGATGCGGGTTTTATAATTGCCAATGTATCTGCATTAGATAAAAAGCATGGTGGTATTCGGGCAATGAGTTATGTTACAGCCGTTAAACAAGACTTGGTAATATCAGCGTATAAACCTAATGGTGGATTTGAGGCACGTTTCGAAAAAGAGGCAACAACCGAAGAAGGTGTTTGGGATTTCATACGAACACATTTAGGGTATTTACCTATTACAAAAGGCTCTATAGGTAAACTTGAATTCATTGCAGAAAGAGATCCTAGAATTCTTTTTGACCAAGTAGTCGCATATTATGTTCGTAAAGGCTATATGGTACCTATTTCTTCTCAAGAATTCCAGCTAGAGCTTGCTCAACGTTTTGCAGAGAGAGATGGTATGTTCTTTTTACCTGAGCAAGTAGCTGAATATGACAAGAAAAAAATGCAAGTAAAAGAGTTAGTACAAGTATCTCTATTTGTCTCTGATGAGTCATCAGCTATTGCATGGCTACGACAACAACTTAAACAAAAACCACAAACCTTTCAAGACCTTAATCCACAGTTTATGCAAGAGACAAGTGGATGGAGTAAAAATGAGAAGATGCTGGAACTCAGTACGCTTCTTGAAGAGAACTTCTTGATGTACGAAGGTGCAGGAAAAGTACCAGAGCAGATTCACACTCACCTCTCAACCAACTGGAAAGATCTACGGAACCTTGACAAGGAAGACCCAAGACTTGTAGAAAAAGCTAAAAACAGATGGTATGTTCCAGACCCTAACAAAGCGGGAGATCTTGAAAAAGTTCGTGAAAAGTCACTGCTAAAAGAGTTTGAAGCTTACAAAACAGAGAAAAAGAAACTCAAGCTTTTCCGAATAGAAGCAGTAAGAGCAGGCTTCAAAAAGTCATGGCAAGAAAGAGACTATGGGACCATCATAGCAATAGCCGAAAAGATACCAAACAATGTACTGGAAGAAGATCCAAAACTGTTGATGTGGTATGATCAGTCGATTACTAGAGTGGGTGATCGTTAATGCTCAAGTATTACGCTAAAACTATTTTTCTCAACCTCTTATATTCATTTTTCACATCACTCGGTGTAGTATGGATGCTATTTGAAGCATATATGAGTTTTACAGAAAGTACTTCTATCGTAACTTATTGGCAATATATATTTATATCAGCTACTGTGGGATTAATATGGGTCTTAATTGATGGTTTTTTTAAAACGGGTTACTTAAGAAAAATGACGACCATAACAAGTAATGGTTTTGATACAAATATCGTTGTTAAGTTTGGAGACCTTTTTAAAGAAGATGGATGGAAAGCTATAGCTGTAAATGATTTCTTTGATAGTCAGGTTGATGAAAAGCATATATCTTCGAATACATTACATGGATATACATTGAAAACTTATTGGGGTGGGAATATAAATGAATGGGATAGTCAAGTTGCTTCAGATCTGTCAGCGATAACCAGTGAAACTAAGAGAAGAACAAGTGGAAAGAAAAAGCTTTATCCGATTGGCACTACTGCATCAGTAAGCAAAGGTAGTATGAAAATGCTTTTTGTTGCACTAACTCATACAGATATTAATAATTTAGAAACAAAATCTGATACAGTAGATCTAAATCATGCTATTCGAGGGTTATTGACTAAAGCACGTACAGTTTGTGCTAATGAACCATTAAACATTCCACTTATGGGATCAGGATTATCAAGAATTGGAATCAAAAATAACATTCTCGTAGATCTTATTTTGACTGCTATCTTTGAAGAAACAAAGCAAAGTAAAATAACTAATGAAATACGGATTATCTTACCCTCAGAAAAGATAAATGAGATTAGTTTACATCATATTCAAAAAGATTGGAGTTAACTATGGCAGGAAATAGAACGGGTGTATATATAGCATTTGATGGACTAGGGGAAGTGGATCCAACAAAATCAGATCAAAAATATTATAGAACTATGCAAATGTGGGATTCACACAGAAATATAGATTTTAAATTTACAGATAGTCATGACAAAACAGCTGCTGTAAGAGATAGCAGTAAAAGATTAACCTTAGAAAGTAGAATACGCGCCCGATTATCTATGTCCAAGAATATAATAGTGATATTAAGTTCACGTACTCGAAAAAGAGGTAGTATGCTCTCCTATGAGATAGAACAAGCTGTTGATAGGTACAAACTGCCACTTATCATTGCATATGTTAATTATGATGTTGTGGCTAATCCCGCTGCTCTAAATGGCTATTGGCCTGAAGCATTAAGTAGTCGCATTAACAATCATACAGCCAATGTTATCCATATCCCTTTTTGCAAAGCAGCATTAATCGATGCAATTGGACAATTTACGGTTCAAACAGATACACTTAGTGGTTCACAGAATTTCTACTCACAAGAAGCACATCAAAGTTTTGGTCAACTTTCAAGTTTCAGTAGTTTTATTAACAAAAGAAAATAGATGCAATCTGATTGGCAATATAGTACAACCCATAACAGCCCATGTAAAGTATTAGACACACAAACCCTATGGGATCAAACTATATGCCGTATTTGGTTGCCAGATAGCGATACCTTTGTCAAAGTATCTTGTGATAGTCTTCAACCTCTTGAGATAGAGATTGATACAAACAAAGAAGTTAACAAGATACTCTACATCTCTTCAGCAGCAAAAATAGCGCAAGTGGTTGAAAACAGCAGTGGGCACAATGATGAGCAGATACTTCTTGCTCCCATAGAATCCAATGTTATCCCTCTTCCACACCAAATCTCTGCACTCAAGAAAGCGATCTCAAAAGAGCAGGTTCGTTACCTTGTAGCTGATGAAGTAGGACTTGGCAAGACCATAGAAGCTGGTCTGATTCTTCGTGAGTTAAAGTTAAGAGGCCTTGTTCGACGTATACTTATCATCGCACCAAAAAGTATCGCAACCCAATGGGTCAGTGAGATGAAGATACATTTTAATGAGGAGTTCCAACTGGTCTTGGGTGAAGACATCGGGTCACTTAAGCGTATTGCCTCTGCCCATGGGTCACAGAATCCAAACCCATGGTCTGTGTTTGATCAAGTCATTGTCACATTAGACTCTGTGAAACCACTCGATAAACGACGGGGCTGGAGTGAAGAGAGAATTGATGCATACAATGCAGATCGTTATGAAGATTTAGTTACAGCTGACTGGGACTTGGTAATCGTAGATGAAGCACACCGTCTGGGAGGCAGCAGTGAACAGGTTGCCCGTCATAAACTGGGTCGTGGTCTTGCAGATGTAGCACCTTATATATTACTGCTTTCGGCTACGCCACACCAAGGTAAACGAGATGCGTTTTACCGGTTGATGAGTCTGCTCGATAGTGAAACATTTTTAGATGAAGAGAGCATCACCAAAGAGAGAGTTGCTGAATACACCATACGAACAGAGAAACGAAAAGCCATTGACGGTGAAGGAGAAACTCTTTTCAAACCAAGGATCACTCAGATGCTTTCTGTAAAATGGCAAGCAAAACAGGCTTTGCAAAAAGAGCTATATGAAGCTGTGACTGAGTACATTCGATTGGGTTACAATCAAGCGATTAAAGATAAAAAACGGCATATTGGTTTTTTAATGGTATTGATGCAAAGATTGGTGGTCTCAAGTACACGAGCGATCCGAACCACACTTCAGCGTAGACTTGAAGCATTGACCACACAGAATGTTGAGAGAAGTGAAAGCATAAACCTATCTGACGAAGAGTTCTATGATATGGATGGACAAGAGCAGCTTGATGAGCTACTCCAATCGCATATGCAGGCAGTTAAACATGAGGTTAGTGAAGTAGAGAGCCTACTTGAATTGGCCAAGCGGTGTGAAGCATTGGGCATAGATGCAAAAGTGGAAGCATTGATAGACAAGATATTTGATCTGCAAAAGGAAGAGAATGACCCTGCATTGAAGATCTTGATCTTTACAGAGTTTGTCCCAACACAGCAAATGTTGACAGAGTTGCTTGAGTCACGAGGTATCCAGGTAGCACAGCTGAATGGTTCTATGAGTATGGAAGAACGTCAAGCATCTCAAAGAGCCTTTACTGATGAGACGAGAGTGCTTGTCTCAACTGATGCTGGTGGAGAAGGACTTAACCTACAGTTCTGTCATGTGGTAATCAACTATGATATTCCTTGGAACCCTATGCGTCTTGAACAGCGTATTGGTAGAGTAGATCGTATTGGTCAAGAACATGTTGTAAGAGCCATTAACTTTGTCTTCGAGGAGAGTGTAGAGTTTCGTGTGCGTGAAGTGCTTGAAGAGAAGCTAAAGATCATCTATGATGAATTTGGTATAGATAAAACTGGGGATGTCCTGGACTCTGCACAAGCAGGTGAGATCTTTGAAGAGATTTTCACATCAGCCATTCTCAATCCGAATGCGGCTGAACAGACTGTGGAGACAAGTCTTGCCCAGATGAAAGAAGATATTGAGATGATTCGTAAAGAGTCTGAGATCTACACTATTTCAGATGAGCATGATCCAAGTGTGGTCAAACAATTACGAACCCATCCTCTTCCTTACTGGGTAGAACGTATGACGACTTCTTATCTTGAAGCTAACGCAGGTGAAGCAATTCGAAAACAGCATTGGTGGGAGTTAAAATGGCCAGATGGAACACATCAGAAAAAGATTGTCTTTACTATACAGGATGCCTTTCATTATAACAATACCAACTTTCTCAACCTTGAGAATGAGAAAGTGCGAAAGCTTATAAAAGCATTACCACAAATGACAGAGAGTCAGCCTATCCCGATAATACAGATAGAAAATCTACCAAGCAATATCTCCGGTTACTGGGGACTGTATGAAATTGGTTTACATACCAACCTCTCTTCTTCTCAATATATTCGAGTCTCAACAACAAAAAGAGACTTCATAGCACTATTTGTCTCAGATGAGGGAAAACTGTTTTTACCAACAGCACGGCACATTTGGGATCTGCTTCAAACAGCAAATATAAAGATGACAGGTTCCATTACAGGTGATGAAAACGAATTGATACATGCCAATGTCCGTAGTAAGGCTGAAGAGGTCGGATATGATACTTATAAAGCGCTTCAAAGTCATCACTTTACTTCACTAGACAAAGAGAAAACCAGAGGGGAACAAGCTTTTCAAACACGGCAGAAAGCTATCATGAAGCTCGGCCTTGAAGAGGTAAAGAACTATCGGTTAAAAAAACTTGAGAGTGAAAAAAAGAGTTGGGAAGATGAGCTCAATGCTTTGAGACAGATCGTTCCCGATATTAAGCCTTTGATCATTGTCAAGATTGATGCTGGAGAAAAAGATGCGTAATTGGCGAGAAGATATACTGGCTGGCTTGGTTCCAGAAGTTAACAAACTTACCCTTGTTGCCGACCCTGATCACCTTCTCTCTGAAGAAAAATTGCAAATCGCACTCAAAGAGAAAGACTTTGACCTGCTTGAATATGAAGGGAAAATCGAGTTTAGATATATCTATGAATCCCAATATCGAGATCGTGATAGTAATGAGTTGATCGTTTTGGTACATCAAGAAACATTGGATGACCTACCGTATGATATAGTAGATCAGTCACGGCATCTTTCTTTCAATCTAGGAAAGCTTTTCCCTCACCTTAGCTATCCCATTGTCAGTCAATTGGATAAAAGATATTTTGACAAACTTTACAATGTGCAAGAGGCACAAGGCAGTAATGCTATGGGTGACAGAAAGACAATGGATTTCATTTTGCGTCATATCTTTGAGATTACTACAGACTTGATACAAGACAAGGTGAGTTTACTGAAATGTCTGCTGCGTTGCCATTACAGTCATCTCAATATTCCCGATGCATTACAAAAACATCTCTTGAGTGAACTACGAAAAAATTCTGAGTTCAAAGAGTGGCCTTTAGAATCGATATTGGTTGATGCAGAAAGTTTTTATGCTTTCCTTCAAGAGGATTGGCCACATTACCTTGATGAAATCAATAATGGTGAAGTTAAAGAAAAACCAGTTGTACCTTACGGTGGGAAGACTTCGAAAGAAGTACCTTTTGGACATGATGATATTTTAGTCTATATTGACAACCTTTTTGTTGAAGGAAAACTTCGACCCATCACGCTGCAGGGGATCAGTTTAGATCAAACAAATTGGGCTCGCTGTGGGATAAAAGATGAAGATAATGCAGAGCGTATTGAGCGCTTATATGAATTACTGGAAAAAGAGTTGCCAGGAATAGAGTCAAGCTATGAAGAATGGCTCTCTTATGCATCAAAATGGGCGAATCTTAGTGCAATGGAACATACTGACATCAATGGCACTAAAGACCAATATAGAGCATTCTCAGACAAGTTACATAGTCTATTTTCTGATTGGCTACAAAAGCATTATGCAAGTTTGGCAAACATACCACCTATGCGTACCGCAATGGTACACCATATTCCCAGACGGTTGTCACGGGAGTTAGATGACAACAGTAAAACTAAAATAGCCCTGATAGTCGCAGATGGTTTAGCAATGGATCAATGGGTAACTATGCGTCTTGTACTTGAAGAGAGACGATCTGACTTGGTCATTCGAGAAGGAGCATCATTTGCCTGGATACCAACGTTGACCTCAGTATCAAGACAAGCAATCTTTTCTGGAAAAATGCCTATCTATTTTGCTGATAGTATTAATAGCACCAGTAAAGAACCTAAACTTTGGCAACAGTTTTGGGAAGATCATGGTTTAACAAAAATGCAAATAGCATATAGTAAAAGTCTTGGAAAAGGTGATGCTAGCTCTGACTTAAATGATGTGATCATGCCTGCCAAAACAAAAGCTATTGGACTTGTCATTAATACAGTGGATGATATTATGCATGGTATGGAACTTGGGGCATCTGGTATGCACAACCAAGTCAAACAGTGGGTGGAACAAGGTTATTTGGAAAATATGCTAGATGGACTTTTAGACCAAGGGTTTGAAGTGTGGCTGACTTCAGATCATGGAAACATTGAATGTTATGGTAAAGGAAGACCTTCAGAAGGTGTTATTGCAGAGACACGCGGGGAACGTGTTCGCATTTATCCCACTGAAGAGTTGCGTGATAGAGTGGGAAGTCAATTTTCTTTTGCCAAGCCTTGGAATTCAGTGGCATTGCCTTCTGGATATTTTCCATTGATGGCAGAAAAAGAGAGTGCCTTTATTCGAGAGGGTGATAGTGTTGTTGGTCATGGCGGCATATCGATAGAAGAAGTTATCGTACCATTTATAAAATTTGAACGGAGAGTGAAGTGAGTAAACGGCATGAGAGCATAGGCATCAAACAGGCTATTAGAATAGAGTGGTTGGACAAAGCAGTCAATCTTCTACTCTCAGGCTTAGATGCAAAATCAATTAGGGCAGAACTGCATGACTATCTATCTGAGCGTAAAGGGGATGGTAGTACAGGAGAAAGAAGTAAAAACACACGTTCTTTTGCAGTCAATAATATTATGAATATTTGGGTAACACCAGCGAAAGAGATCTTACCACTCAGAGATGATGCTCTAAATCTTCTCAAAGAGAAACCTGATTTAGCTAAAGCTATGCACTGGACAATGATATGTGCAGCCTACCCATTTTGGTACAACACAGCCGTACAAACAGGGAGACTCCTCAATCTGCAAGATCAGGTCACGCAGAAGCAGATCATTGCAAGACTTAAAGAGCATTATGGTGATCGTAATACTATTGAGCGTTATGCTAAATATGTAATTAGTGCATTTGTATATTGGGATGTATTAGAAGAGACTAATGATAAAGGCTGTTACACACAAGGTAAGATTATTAAAGTTATGGATGAAAATGCAATTGCTTTACTCTGTGAAGCCATGCTATTGGCAATAAAAGAAGGAAAAAGTACTGTAGGTGACTTTATAAACTCACCCGCACTATTACTTTTTCAGCTGTCTCCCGTAGCCACCACAAGACTTGAAAATATTAACCCAAGATTACATTTGTCAGCATTTAGTGCCGGTAATGAGTATATTTTTATAGAAAACCTATAACAGAAGCTAAAAGAACAAAGCTGTTAGCAAGTCGCTACAGGAGTAACTTGTTAAATAGTAATAGATAAAATCTTTACTATAACAACAGTAAGAATCTCCAAGCCAACTTGATAACAATGAAACCAACCCTTGTGCATTACTAGAGACTGTAAATAAGCATGTATTCTTTCTGTCAACTGACCTATAAACTTTAACAATTTAAAAGTTCAAGTAAACAACATCTCACTCCTACAGATAGACTATCAGCATAAACACGTCTAAAAAAGGAAACGGGCGAAAACTTTTTCCGACCGCTTCCAAAACTTTTTTAAACACTGCAATGGACAAAAAATCCACTACAATTTTCTTATCAAACCATTTTCGAGTTCTCGTAGTTATTGGGTGAATCCTTACCATCCGAATCAATAAGGACTGAAATACAAGCGCGTCTGCAGATGTCTGTTTCAGTAAAAACATGCGGTCAAAGTTTAGTAAGAACGACTTTTTAAAACGTTCCAGAGATACTGTATAAATTAACTACTATTGGTCAACCATGCGGACCACATCTTGCAACAATTGGGAAGGGGATGCTTACCTTCAGCCCGCCATGAAATACTGGCTTGAGTGGCAATAAGCAGATTGACTTAACATGAACACCGCCAAAACGGCAATAATAACCACACAAGGAGTACTTATGAGAGGAAGTATCTACTATCAGACCTCTTTACTGGCAAAAGCCATCTTTAGTGAAAGTGCAGTAAAGGCTGCAAAATTAGAACCCTATTCAGTCGACTATCTAAAAGTCTCTTCTTTTAAGACCATGGAGACCTATCGACGGGTATGGAACAATTTAGGCCTCCATGTAAAGGCAGAGTATGGCATCAAAGATTTTGAGTGTATTACTTCTGAGCATATTGAAAGCTACATGCTACAAAAGATCGACATCTCTCCATCCCGACAGTACATGGAGAAAATCTCTTCTGCACTTGGGAAGTTGGAAGTAGCTATTATGCGCTTTCGTGATGGTATCTATGATCATTACGTTGAGTATAACTTCGATATCCGTAAGGAAGTACTGAAAAAAATTCGTAAAGAGGAGTTAGTCTATGACGGTTATCATGATCGTGCTTACCTAGAACCACTAACGATTATTGAACAGCTGCAAGATCCAAAGCATAAACTGGCCGCTTCAATGCAACACGAGAGTGGCGCTCGTTTTGAAGGGATTGGTCTGATAAAGACTTCTCAAAAATTAGAGAAGGACATAGACCCCGTTACCAAGAAGCCTATCTATAAACTAGAGACCCAAGAAAAAGGTGGTAAACGTGGTTTCATCTACTTAACGGAGGCACTTTACAAAGAGTTAAAAGGCTATTTACAGAGGGATGGAGTCTTTAAAATAGACTACCAACAGTACGCAAAGGCGATTAGAGATGCCTGTAAACTGCTGGGTATTGACGCCGAGGGCACGCATGGTTTTCGGTGGGCATTTGCACAAAGTAGAATTTGGGAGTACCAAGAGTATGGATACTCTTACTTAGAGGCACTTCAGGGTGTAAGCACGGAGATGAAGCACAATCGTATAAATATTTCTCTTCATTATATAGGATATTAGTAATTGTAATATTAATTGCTGTAAACTCGCGACAGGTATACCAGTTTTAGGTGTACTTAAGTTTCAACCTCCTTATTCTAGTTTGATATAAATTCTCTTTATTCCTAATTTTTCTTAAATCAACTCAGTATTCTTAGATATAGCTTAATAGTGTTGTACGCCCTTAAGGGCGTGTACTAATTTAGATTTCATCTTTTTTGTTCAAATATTCATTATCAATAACTTTTACTTTTTAAAAGAGAACATTCTCTATCGCAAATATCTTTTTAACAAAATCCTTTCCTCAAATTTTTTTGTGGCGCTATAAGGCCTCATCAAGTTAGATGACAATGCATATCTAACTTTGAAATTTTTCTAAAGGTCTATTATGACTTCATTTTCTAATGATAATTCAGTTGTTATGTTCATTCACCAAGTCACTGGAGTATCTATTCCCTTGGCTCAGCGTGTAATACGTAAACAATTTTTGAAAGAGATACCAGAGCTTCTTTCCTTCTTACAGCTATCTCGCGTTCACTATTTCAAGCTAAAAAAGGTCTATCCCACTCAAGATAGTGATGTACTTAGCTTAGTGGCATGGACTCTCGCAGCTATCGAGATAGATAAGAATATGGAAGATATGCCCATCCACACACTTAAGAAACGCAGACAACCTAAGCGAGACTATCTATTAAATCGGTCTAGTTTAATCAAAAGTTGGCTCGAACAGGGAAGTAGCATTCGTGACATTTCATATCATCTAAAGGTGAAGCATAGAACAGAGATATCACCTACTTACATTCATCGAATTGCCACAGAGATGGGTTGGAAGAAGGAGGCTCATAATGAAGGTTAACATTATTCAAAATATGCACTGTAATATCGCAATATCAGGGAATAAATATGTGTTTTACTCGCTCAGTTTCAATGATGAAGTATTGTTCAAATCGATAGTTGATTTGATCCATTTTTCAGAACTTTCTACCTGCTTTGTTTCGAATTTTTTGATGACAAAGAGCAGCTATAAGGTTGGACAATGCGAAATGAAAATGGTAAGAAAAGACAATGTGTATTATCTTTGTTTGAATGTTTATGATGTTCAGTATTACTTCACTAAAAGTGACTGTAAGATGATTACAAGTGTACTAAACCGTATTATTGCTCGCCTAGATATTTTCAAGTCTGACCTTACTTCAAGCTATATGTCGACTTCTAATGAGGTGGCTTAATATGAAGTTTCAAAAATTAAGTCTTGCCGTCATCCACTGTATCGCTGTGAATAAAGAGACAGGTGAAGAAAAAACAATTCCAAAACTTAACCTTGTAGTCTCAAGTCGCCAAGACTTTGCAAAGCTATACATACAGGCTAAAGTAGTCAAAATGCGAGAGCTCAGCAATCGCACAGAGAAATGGACTGTCCAAGGGCGTTGTACATGCTCTGAAACAGCCAACATGATTGTGAGTAAGAAGCCCAATCAAAACATGTTCATAATGCGCGACATACGTATGGGTCAACATAGCTCAAACTGCTCATTATTCAAGCCTATAATTCATACAAATAAACAGGGTAGAAGAGTTGGTCTTACAAAAAGTATGTTCGAATTACCAAAGTTAAAAAAAGTTGTCATTTCAAATAATAATCAAGTTACCACTAATAAAAGAGTAATCGTTGACGATAGTATTCGTGAGACTACTAATGGTATGTTAGCAACAACATTTGATATAGGGTGTCATCTCGCTAATGAGCGCTTTTCTAAGTATAAATGGAAGAGCTTTGAGAAGACACTATTTAAACAGATCATGGATCTTCCCTCTAGTAATCAGACCCTTCGAGATTTAAAAAAGGAAGGTACCGTAAGTGGTAAAAAAATCAATATTGATATTAAAAAATTGAATACATTGAAAATATATTCATTTGATGGTTCGGAAGTCTTCGAACTAGATGAGAAGCTCGAATCAAAATTAACACGTTGTCGAGGAAGCCTCTTTAAAATTTTAGGGGTAGATGGATATATTCGAGGAGACATTTTATTATCAGCAATTGCTGGACTGAAGATCTTTAATCATTACCTTACAGGGTCTTATATCGTGGTGACAATTAAGATAAAAAATTATGGATATAGCAAAACACCAATTTTATATTTTCAACCCGTACATATCGATAATAAGTATATTTTACCTGTCGAAAGTAATCTAGAGAGACAATGTATGTCAGTGTTACCTTATTTTGATATAACGAATATTTACAAGCCAACTAGTAGACAGAAGAGTGTTTTTATAAGTCAACTTGAAAACTTCATGGGTGTTCAGGATAATGCGCTTAAAGAATATCTTCAAGTGCTCGAAGAGTATGAAAAACAAAATAACAAGTTTGTCCGACCTGATCTATTTGTAATCATAAATAGCCAAGTAATCGTTTTTGAAATTGCAGGCTTTATGAATGATATGCAATATGTAAAACATCTAGAAAAAAAAGAGAAGGCGTTTTACTCTAAATTACAACATATTAAATATCACCGTGTATTGTCAGCTCATGAAATGAGAGAAGTTTTGGAGGTCTATGATGTCTAAAGAACAACATAAACTACTACGTCTCGAAGTGCGTGTTTTAGAGTTGGAAGAGCAATTAGGAGATCTGATATTTTTTTTGAATGATGCCATGAAAATGCGAAAAAGTCTAAATACTGGTATCATCCAGCCTGATATTGACAGGTTATTACCATGACCTGCTATACTAAAAAGTCGCCTTTGGTCATGGAAAGTGAGATTAAAGTGCAAATTAGAACACGCAATGGAAAATTGTATGTTGACTATTATGTTGATGGAAAGAGGGTTAGAAAAAGTACCCGTCTTGATGATACTGTAGTTAATAAAAGAATTGTAAAAAAAGAGATTATCCCAAAGTTACAAGCAAAGATACTTCTCGGTGAGTATGGAAAAAATAAGGCACAACCTTTGTCATCCTATATCCCTCGATGGTTGAAGACAAAAGAGGATATGAAATCCTATAATGCTAAAAAAAGCCGTGCAAAAGTTATTAAACAGGTACTAGGAAAGTTACAAGTTGATCGAATAACACGATCCCAAGTTAAAGAATTTATTGTTCAGTTTAACGATAGGCCTTACGCAAAAAAAGAGTATCTAGGTGATCTAAGAGGTATTCTAGAGGTTGCTATGGACGACGAAGTAATCCAGGTCAATGTCGCTACTAACGTTAAAATTGGCAAACTAGGAAAACCTAAAATTGATCCTTTTTCTCAAGAGGAAGTGCAGGCTATAATGAAACATGCTTCTAACATGTTTAAGTCTTTCTTGGGCATTTCTTTTAATACAGGAGCACGCAGTGGCGAAGTCCTTGGTTTGATGCGTAGGGATGTTGGAGAGCAACTTCATATTCGTAGGACAATCTCTCGTGGAAGTGTTAATGAACCAAAGACACTTGGATCAACAAGGGCAATTCCTATATTTGACGTAGTTGAACCATTTTTTGATGAACGTTTGAAAAATAGTAAATCGTTGTATTTATTTGATAAAGATGGTGGGCACTTAGGAGATGCTAGTTATTTTCGTCGACAATGGCGAACTGTCTTGAAAAAAGCGGGTGTTCGCTACAGAAAGCTGTACAATACACGGCATACATTTATTACAGCTATGTTAAATTCAAGGCAGTTTAGTATTTTGCAGATTGCACAGATGGTAGGTCATGCATCTCCTCGTATGATCATGACAGTTTATGCGGGATATGTGGAATCGGAACATTTAAAAATTGATGTGCAAACAGACTTATTTGGGCACAATACGGGCACAGTGGAAAAAAAGGTACAAAGGTATACGTTTGAGAAAGTACCTGGAAGGTCGTAGTTTAGGTGTCTTTGGATGGTGGAGATAAGGGGGCTCGAACCCCTGACCTATACGCTGCCAGCGTATCGCTCTCCCAGCTGAGCTATATCCCCGTGGGTTTTGAAGTGGTGAGATTATACTTTAAGAGAGGTTGTGTAA
>Ga0256826_1000568_pt1 | contig 22599 bp, 20 predicted proteins | sample CV79metaG_FD_185975 | JGI IMG/M metagenome (GOLD analysis project Ga0256826, IMG submission 185975) | Hydrothermal vent microbial communities from East Pacific Rise, Pacific Ocean - CV79 | ecosystem: Environmental > Aquatic > Marine > Hydrothermal vents | place: Pacific Ocean: East Pacific Rise...
TAGGTGTTGATGGTATCTCATTGTTCATTGTTATTATGGCAGCATTAATTACACTGCTTGGTATTATCTTACTTAGAGACGACACACCAAACATGAAAAACATGATTGTTTCTCTTCTTTTCTTAGAGATGACCATGGTAGGGGTTTTCCTTTCATTAGATGCAATTATCTTCTACTTGTTCTGGGAACTTTCATTAGTACCTATGCTTTACATTATTGGAGCATGGGGTGGACCAACAAGAGTTTATGCAGCTGTTAAGTTTTTCCTCTATACCTTTGCAGGTTCACTAATTATGTTGGTGGGTCTCTTGGCAATGGCGTATCTTTATCATTTAGATAATGGGGTATGGACATTTAACTTGTTAGATTGGTATCAGTTACATTTAACAACAGACCAACAGTTTTGGTTATTTTTGGCATTTTTTGCTGGTTTTGCCATCAAAGTTCCAATGTTCCCATTCCATACATGGTTGCCACATGCTCACGGACAAGCACCAACCATTGGTTCTGTAATCCTTGCTGCGGTACTTCTTAAAATGGGTACATACGGTTTTGTACGATTCTCTTTACCTATTTTACCAGACGCATCAGTAACCTTTACACCATTTATTATGACTTTGTCACTAATCATGGTTGTCTATACAGCAATGATTGCTTTTGCACAAAAAGATATGAAACAAGTAATCGCTTACTCTTCAGTATCTCACATGGGTATTATTATGTTGGGTGTGTTCGCAATGAACGCTGAAGGACTTGGTGGTTCTATCTTCTTAATGTTATCACACGGTATTGTCTCAGGTGCTCTGTTTATGCTTGTTGGTGTAATTTATGAGCGACGTGGAACAAAAATTATGGATGAGTTTGGTGGATTAGCAGCAGTAATGCCAATATATGCAACTATCTTTGGTGTAATGTTAATGGCTTCTGTGGGTCTTCCACTTACTATTGGATTCGTTGGAGAGTTCCTTGTTCTACTTGGATTCTATAAAGTTTCTGTTATTGGTACTATTATTGCAGGATCTACAATTATTATTGGTTCTGTATACATGTTGGCACTTTTCAAAAAATCATTCTTTGGTCCTGTTACCAACGAAAAGAATAAAGGTCTAAAAGATTTAGATGGTAGAGAGCTTACAGCACTACTTCCATTGGTAGCAATTGTTGTTTGGCTGGGTATTTATCCTAAGCCAGTACTTGGACCAATTGATAATTCTGTTAAAGCATTATTGGTTCAAATGGAAGAGCATGCACAGTTACAAACAACCAAAGACGCTATTATCATTAGTAAAAAGGAGGCAGAATAATGGGAACACCTTTATTAGAGCCTGTAAATATCGGTTTCGCTGAACTGCATATGGCAACATTGATGCCAATGCTGATTGCAATTGGTGGTGGTTTGCTTATTTTAGTTTTAGATTTAGTAAAAGACAATCTGCATAAATCGCTTTATGTAATGTTGACCATTCTAATTCTATTGGTTGATTTAGGTGCAGTTCTTGGTCTTGAGTATCAAAACGGTTTCTTTGATGTTCTTCTCATTGATGGTGTTGCGATACTCTCCCAAGTGCTTATTTTAGTTGCATCAATGTTGTTTATTCCTTTGGCATTAACCTCAAAAAGATTTCATGAGTACTCATACCCTGAGTTCTTTGCTCTTTTTATGTTTATGATTGCAGGATTCCAATTTATGGTAAGTTCAGACAACTTGATTCTGATCTTTATTGGTCTAGAAACGGCATCATTAGCACTCTACACATTGATTGCTCTGCACAACAGAGCAAACTCATTTGAAGCTGCTGTTAAGTACTTTACTATGGGTGCAATGGCTGCTGGTTTCTTTACAATGGGTTCGGCTGTTCTTTATGGATTATCAGGAAGTTTAGAGTTAAATCAGATTGCTGTCGTTCTTCAAAGTAGATTGGATGAAGCAGGAATCATGTTCTTGATTTTAGGTGGAGCAGGGTTATTACTTGTAGCATTTGCCTTTAAACTTTCACTGTTCCCCTTCCATACATGGGCTCCAGATGTTTATGAAGGTGCTTCATCTCCTCTAGCAGGGTACATGTCTGTTGTTCCTAAAGTGGCAGCATTTGTAGTATCTATGAGAATTTTCGAGATGTTTATTTCACTAAATATCGAGTGGGTACAGTATGCTATTTTAGCACTTTCTGTTATTACAATGACGATTGCCAACATTATGGCACTGGTTCAAGAAGATGTAAAAAGAATGTTGGCGTACTCGTCAATCTCTCATGCAGGTTTTGTAATGGTAGCTATTGCTCTTGCAACGGTTAAAGCAAACTCTGGTATCTTCTTGTATTACGGATTGTTTATGTTCACTAACCTTGGTGCATTTGCAATGTTATGGGTAAGCCGACATAAAGATCAAGTACACCATGAACGTTATGACCACCCTTATGAGAAGTTCTCAGGAATGATTAAAATTATGCCTATGGGTGCTATTGTTATGGGTCTATTCATGCTTTCATTAGCAGGTGTTCCACCATTCTCTGTATTCTGGGGTAAAATTTACCTTATGTCTGCAGCTGTAGATTCAGGGTTCATGTGGTTAGCTGTTGTTATGGGTCTTAACTCGGCAATTGCTGCGTACTACTACTTGAAACTAATTGTATACATGTTCTTAAAAGAGCCAACAGATTTGGTTAATGAAGAGACTACCTACTACAACGTTTCAAAACCTCTATTAACCATTCTTGGTTTAGCAGTATTTGTAACCGTAGGTTCAATGTTCTACGTTGACCCTCTTTTAGAAACTATCACAGAGATGATTAAACAGTCAGGTATTGGTTTTAACTAGTATCTTTTAATTGTTCTTTTCTTTATTAGTGGGCTTTGATGCCCACTAACCTTCTTTTAATCCTTCTTCTCTTATTATTCTTTAAACTTCTTGCAAAACTAGGAAACGATGGCTTTAGTCTCGTTATATTTAGGGATAAATTCCTTAATTCATTGGCATTGGACTAAAGTCTCCGATTCCAAAGAGTTTTGCACGAAGTTTTTTTAAAAATTACAAAAAAGAATAAACCATGAACCTAAAATCTGACTGTCTCTCTTGTCTGTTAAACCAATCACTTCGCATTACAAAACATCTAAATCTTAATGAACAAAGCTCTAAAGAGATGATGAAAGTAGCCTTAGAAGCTATTTCTACGTATGATGAAGTCTCTCCTCCTGTGGCTGCTTCTGATTTGTATCCTAAATTGGGAGCTGTGATTGCTAATGATGATGTCTATAAGGAGCTTAAAGCACTTTCTACTAAAGAGGCTATGAAACTCTTACCCAAGGTTAAAAAAGAAGTTAAAACAGTTTCTGATGCTCTAAAAGCGTCTGTTGCAGGAAATGTTATAGATTTTGCGACTCCCAATCATTTTGATTTAAAAGATGAGTTTGCAAAAGTATTTGTTACACCCTTTGCTATAGATAATGAGATATTATTTTTAGAACATTTAGCTAAGGCTAAAACCTTTATGATTATTGGAGACAATGTAGGAGAACATGTGTTTGATAAATTGTTACTAGAGACTATATCTCAAAACTATCCAAATCTTAAACTTTATTATGCTGTTCGTGGAGAGCCAATTATCAATGATGTGACCTTAGTAGAAGCCAAAGAGATAGGTATACATAAGGTCTGTAACTTAATAGATTCAGGAGTAAACACCCCTAGTTTAGCCTATGAACATGCTAGTGAAGAGTTTATGAATCTTTATAATCATATGGATTTAATTATAGCTAAAGGTATGGGAAATTATGAGTGTTTAGAAGGGGTAAAAGATAAAAGAATCTTTCATCTTTTTAAAGTTAAGTGTGATGTGGTCGCAAAAGATGTGGGTGCAGAGCTTGGTTCATTGATTTTTATGCAAAATAGACTATAAACTAAGCCTTTTTTTCTCTAGTAACAGCTTGTTTAAGTCTTCTAAATTTAGAGATACTTTATCCGTAAATTTTGAACTATTAAAGGTACGTTGACGTTTTGCTAGTTGTCCTGTATGAGTAATAATTTTACTCTTCATCTCAAATTTTGTATAGTGTCCGTCAAGGTAGTTTAGAACCTCTTTGATACCGATAGAACGCATAGCATTTGGTTTACGAGTGTAGTTTTTTTCTAAATAGAACACTTCATCTATAAGTCCTGCTTTTAACATCTGTGAAGTACGTCTAGTAATACGTTTTCTAAGGGTATCTCTATCAACAGTAATCTCATAAATAGGAGGTTTCTCTCCTATAGTTGATTTTGGAGGATTGGCTTGAAAATAGTCTGACGGGGTCATATTCGTCTCAAAGTAGAGATTTAACATCTTCTCTAAACGATAACGGTCATGTACGGTTATCGTTTGCAAGTACTCTTTGTCTAAATTATAGAGAAACTTATGAGCCTCTTCTACATTTTGCAGTAAATCATTACTTTTTTGTTTGGCTTGTTTGGAAATAGGAGGGAGTTTAGAAATACCTTGAAGCAGAATATTTAGATAAAAACTTGTACCACCAACAATAATAAGATTTTTTTTCTCTTTTAGAGCCTCTTCTTTTGCTGAATGATAAAGTTTAATAAAAGTGGTTACATCAAAAGGCTCATTTGGAAAAATAGTATCAATCCCAAAATGTTTCACTCCTTGACGCTCCTCTATAGAGGGTTTTGCAGAAGCAATATTAATCTCTTTATAAATGGCTAATGAGTCTAGTGATAGTATGTATGCATTATTTTGTTTTGCCAATTCAATAGCCAAAGAACTCTTTCCTGAAGCTGTTGGTCCAATTAATGCTATTTGTTGAAAATCACTCATTATCTTCCTAAAAAATATTATTATTCTAAATGTAGAGTAGAATTTTAACATACAATTGTGTACTAATTATGTAAAAAAATAAAATATCTTTTTTAAAAATATTATTAAATAAAAATGGTTTAAAAATGTTAATAAAAATCACAATCTCTATCAACAACTACTTATTAGTAATAGGGTAAAATACTCCTTTTTTAGAAAGGAAATTAATGTTATTTGATAAGAACAACCGTTTTAACTTGGCGAACCTTATTACTTTTGGAAATATTGCTGCTGGGTTGATTGCTATTCATTTTATTGTTCATGGGGATTACTTTACAGCCATTGTTTTGGCATGGATTGGGGGTGCTTTGGATATTGCAGATGGAAAGGTTGCACGAAAATACAACCTCTCTACAGAGTTTGGAATACAAGTAGATTCCTATGCTGATTTTATCTCTTTTGTGGTTATGCCTTCATTCCTTTTGTATTACGCAATGACGGAACAGGGTACAGGAATTGAACAAATTATTATTGGGTTGGTCTTTATTGTCTATATTGTTTCAGGGCTTAGACGATTGATTGAGTTTAATATGAAATCCGAAGAGGGCGAAGTAGCTAAGTTTTTTGAAGGTGTTCCTACTCCATTGGGTGCAATTTTACTTTGGGTACTTTATTTGATTTTCTCTTATGATATTATTGCTAATCCATGGATTATCTCTGTTTTTGTGGCTGTTATTGCTTGGTCGCTTAACAGTAAATTAAAAATTCCTCATCCATAACCCATGAACAGTATTAAAACAAAATTAGCCAATCTCTCTGAGATGGTTATGTTTAAACACTCTATTTTTTCATTACCTTTTATTTTTATAGCGATGTTGGTGGCTTCTGATGGTTGGTTCGGATGGAAGCTGTTGGTTTTAGGAACATTAGCTGCTGTATCGGCTCGAAATTTTGCCATGGGTGTGAACCGTTATCTTGATAGAGATATTGATGTATTAAACCCACGAACCAAAGATAGACCCTCGGTTGATGGACGGGTAAGTAATCTAACAATGCAAATTTTTATTATTATAAATGCTCTTATTTTTATAGCTGTTGCCTATTTTATTAACCCTTTGGCATTTAAACTCTCTTTTCCTATTTTAGCCATACTTGGAGCATACACTCTTTTTAAACGTTTTTCATCTATGGCACATCTTATTTTAGGATTAACCTTGGGATTAGCACCCATTGCAGGAGTGGTTGCTGTCTCTGGCGAAATTACCATTTGGTCGCTCTATCTTGCAGGTGGAGTTCTCTTTTGGGTTGCAGGGTTCGATTTACTCTATTCACTCCAAGATATTGAGTTTGATAAAGAGCATGGGCTACACTCTATCCCTTCACAATTTGGTGCAAAAAAGACCATGCTTATTGCAAAAGTGTTTCATTTTACAACTATTTTGTTGTGGTTTATTTTCATTCAAAGTGCTAATTTAGGGTTCTTTGCGACACTTGCAGTCCTTTTAAGTGCTGTTATGCTAACCTATGAACATTATTTAGTTAATAAAGATTTCACAAAAATAGATAAAGCATTTTTTACAGTAAATGGTTACTTAGGAATTATGTTTTTCATATTAATAATTTTGGAGGTAATGTAGATGGAAGCTAATGAGTTACAAGTTATTTTTTCACTATTCTCATTTGTAGCAGTTATAGGAATAATATTTTATACTTTAATAGCAAAAACAAAAATGGAGAATTTAGAAGAGAGCGTAGAGGTTTTGGAGCATAACTTAGCATCATTACAAGATTATATTTATGAACTAGAAGAACGAATAGATACTAATAAAACACCTGAACAAGATGAGTTAAAAAAGAAAATTATCGAAATGTATGAAGATGGAAAAGATGTTCTTCTGATTGAAAATACTCTTGATGTTCCTCGTGCCAAGATAGAAATGGTGTTAAAATTTCATAAATTACAGACAGAAAGATAAATTTTTATCTTTCCTCTTGATATTACAATATAAATCAGCTATAATTTCAGCCTTTCAACATTGTTGCACTCATAGCTCAGCTGGATAGAGCATCGGTTTGCGGTACCGAAGGTCACAGGTTCGAATCCTGTTGGGTGTACCAGCTCAAAGCCTCACAAAATCAATAAAAAATCACAAAAAAACAACTAAGTGTACCTAACCACTATTATATTCAAAATTTAACGATAAGAAAAGGATAAGTTATAAAAAAACTTTTATATATTATTATTTTAAAACTGATGCTAACCCAAGTATTAGTTGCTGATAATATTAAAAAAATAGGGGATGCTCTGTTAGTTCTTATCTCCTCTACAGCTTACGGAACAACGTTGTATCTTGATGATAAAGAGGGGCAAAAAGAGTTTTATAAATCGTTTACTACAAATGCAGGGATTACTTATGGGTTAAAGTATGGAGTTAATAGAAAACGCCCGAATGGCGAGGACTACTCTTTTCCATCTGGGCATACCTCTACAACCTTTCAAGGGGCTACTTTTGTTCATAAACGGTATGGATTAAAATATGCCATTCCTCTCTATCTTGAGGCAACTTTTGTGGGGTATAGTCGGGTTCATGCAGATAAACACTATTTGAGTGATGTTCTTGCAGGGGCTGTTATTGGTGGTTTGAGCAGTTTCTATTTTACTACAGACTACAAAGGAATAAACATTCAACCAATAGTAATGAATTCAGGCTATGGTATCTCTTTTAGGGATAATTTCTAAAAATACCAAAACCAAGAGAGTCTTAACTCCTCTTCTCTCTTTTTATTTATCTCTTTGTAGTCATATTTTATATTTATAGCTGATGCTTGGTTAAGGCTATAGGTTACAAAAGGCTCTATTTCTAAAATTTCTCTATCTTCTTTAAACCACTCATTTGAGGCTAGAAAACCTATTTTAAACCGTTTAGAAGGATTATAGAGAATTCCAATATTTGCACCTATGCTATGCTCTTCATCTTTTTTGTAATAAATAGTTGGGGTTAGAGTTGCATAAGTATAAAATCTCTCATTTCCTAATGTAACCCCTGCACCAGCTTTTAAAAATGAGTAGAGTTCATGGTTAAAAATTCGTTTTCCTCCTAATGCAACTTCCCATGAGATAGGGCTAAAAATAGCATCTTGAATGGCATAAGATTTAATCTCTAATAGATTTATCTCATCAAAGGTTAGCTTGTTATTTTTATATTCAATCGCTGTGTCAAAAAAGTTAATGTATGCACCTGAAATATATCCATAGTCATTGTCATAAATATCATGATAAGAAATTTTTGCTCTGGCTTTAAATGAATTATTATTGGTGTATGAAAAAGTTGTTTTTGATGAGTAGTGTCCATCTATTGGTTCGCTTGGTTTTTTTATTTCTCTCTTATTTACTTTTCCTAGCTTACTTCTGCTCTTTAGTATTTTTAAAAATTGTGGAAGATACTCTTTTTTGCTAATTTCATTGTCTGAACGTCTAATCTGAAGTAGGGCTGTAGCTAATTCTAATGAAGCAATTTTATCTTTTTTATCTAAATATTCTATTTTTGTTAAATTATAATCATTACTTCTAGCAAATTTCAGAGCTGTAGGATTATCTTTTATATCTTCACTTATGGCTAAAATTTCTGCTCGTTTCGAGGGGCGATAGATGGTTTTTTTTATTAAATTTTCAGAAATAACAGCTCTAAGTGTATCAATAGGAATGGCTTTATGGTTAAATTGAGAGGTTAGATTACTCTTTTGTTTGGCTATCTCTATAAGCCACAAAAGGTTATATGAGCAGTTTTCAGCCAAAAAAAAGTAGTCAGCATAAAAATGACGAATTTCAAAAATATGCAGTACCAATCTGTCTATCTCTTCTTGGGTTAAATCAAGTGTATATTCCCAAATATCACGCTGTTCAAGGTCTGAGTACTCTTTGAGCTTTTTATAATATGGGTCGATAGAGTAACGTCCTTTATAACCACCAAACAGCCCTTGATAGGCATAAACAAATCCATTGTCTTCGGCTGTTTGTGCTGCGTAGTTGACAGCATATGAGAGCAGGGGAGTGTTGGGATTGTTATCTATTCGTAAAAAGGTATGTCCAAATGCAGAAGCAGGAGAGTTCATATGAGCAGAGGCTAAAATAAGCGTTACATGTTTTGCACTTAACTCTTTTAACTCTTTATTGAGCTTTTTACATTGGGGGATTTTAATTTTCTCTTTAAGTTCTGGAATCTGCTTTAAAATCCACTCTGAACGAGAAGGATAGTGACAGAGCGTAGAGTTCTCATCATCACTTTTATCATATATAAGTTGTTTTATTGAGGCTTCTAGTTCAGCTTTGGAATTACTTTTTCCATTTTTTGCAAAAAAGAATTTTTTATCGTCTATTTCACTTTGTCCATTTTTAAAGTGTAAGAGTCTATACCATTGTGTGGATTGTGAGAGTTTATTTATGTTATAGTCTGAAAAAAGAGATGAAGTTAAGAGTAGCAACCCTAAAAAGAGTTTTACTCCTTTTGGGATGATTGCTAACATAAAAGAGATATTATCCTAATGCTACAATATTATCAATAACATCTGCTGATGATACGTTTGAAGAGGTATAAATTTTTTCAAAGTTTGCTTGTAGTGTTGATGCAAAAACATCTGTATTTGATACATTTAAAAGTGTTGCAAGAGTTGTAAGTGATTCACCTTGACCATTTGAAATATCAAGAGCCAAAGTATCCATATTTCCTGCTACAAATTCATTTGCTCTATCATTAGATACAAATTTAGCTGGTTTTGCACAACCTGATGTTCCAGAAGTAATACCAAAAGTTTGGTTACCAGAAGTTCCGTTTGTAGTTGCTGCAAAAACTTGCATTAAAACTGAATCTTGATTTGAAATTACTTGGTTACCAAGTCCACAACCTGTGTTTGCATTTGCAAAAGATGCTGTGCTTAAAAGAGCTGTTGCTGTTGCAATAAATAAAATTTTTTTCATTTTTAAATCCTTTTGAAGTATAGTTTTTAGGAATGAGTATAATAACATAAAAAAATAAAATATACTCTTCTTATTCTTAAAGAAAATTAATAAATAGAACAATGATAAATAAATTTATAAAAGATATAATGGTTACTTATCATAAACAGAAGGGGATTTTTAATGAAACTAACAGAAAAAGAGTTAAATCAGTTTAATGAAAATGGATTTTTACTCTTACGAGATTTTGTAGACAAAGCCGAGTGTGAGATAATATTGGATGTGGCATTTGTTCATCTAAAGTATAAAATAGAACCTATTGAGACAGAGATAGATTATGGAAATAAGTCTCAAGAGTATCGAACAGAAGTTAGTGATTATAGTAGTATTGAAAAAAAGAGAGAGGTAACCGTTAGACGACTTCGCCAAGTCTATGATAGAGATATTGTCTTTAAAAATTGGATGGAAAATAAAAAAATACGACCCATTTTAAAACAGATTTTAGAAGATGATGTGGTACTTACTTTGGCACATCATAACTCTATAATGACAAAAATGCCCTACAGCAGTACAGAGACAGCTTGGCATCAAGATAGACGTTATTGGTCGTATGATGGAGACAACTTGGTAAGTGTTTGGTTGTCATTGGGAGAGGAAAATGCAGAAAATGGTGTTTTAGAATTTATTCCAAAAAGTCATAAAATGAACTTTTCTAAAGAACAGTTTGGAGAAAAAGAGTATTTCGATAGTCATCATCCTTTAAATATCTCACTTATAGAAACAAAGAAGAGTTACTCTTTAAATAAAGGGGATGTGGTTATTTTTCACTCTAAGCTTTTACATCGTGCCAATGCAAATCAAAGCAAGAAGCCCAAGATTTCATTTGTCTATACAATTAAGGGGAAATCGGTAAATGTTATCAAAAATAGCCGTTCTGCACAATATTCTGAAATTCTTTTGGATTAGACTTGACAACTTAAGAGAAGATAAGCTATAAATCGTCTATATTAGATTATAAATTACATAATCTGTAAACATAATTGATGTATAATATCAGCATTAATTAAAAATTTAAATTAAGGATATACAAATATGGCAACATACGTAGAATTAACACAGGACAATTTTGAGGCAACAATCGCAGAAGGTGTAACAATGGTAGACTTTTGGGCTCCATGGTGTGGACCTTGTAGAATGATTGCTCCTGTAGTAGAAGAGTTAGCAAATGACTTTGATGGAAAGGCAACTATTGCAAAAGTAAACACAGATGAGCAACAAGAAATTTCTGTTAAATATGGAATTCGTTCAATTCCAGCGATTCTGTTCTTTAAAGATGGCGAATTGGTTGATCAAATGGTAGGTGCTGCTTCTAAAGATGCATTTGCTGAAAAAATTAACGCTCAATTAGCGTAATTTTTCTCTTCTCACGCACTTGTGTGAGAAGGCTTATTAACTTCTAAAACTAGGAAACGATGGCTTTAGCCTCGTCTTATTCGGGACTAAAGTCCAATGCCAATGAATTAAGCTTTTGAACTTGTAGGGACATCCCTTGTGGGTGTCCACACTTATCCCAATATTTGGATACCCATAAAGGGTATCCCTACAAAAAAGAATCCAAAATTCCTTAATTCATTGGCATTGGACTAAAGTCGCCGATTTCAAAAAAAATACAAAACAACTATTTAAGGATTTTACAATGTTAGATTGTGCAATTATTGGTGGAGGCCCAGCAGGTCTTACGGCAGGGCTTTATGCAACACGTGGTGGATTACAAAATGTAACGATGTTTGAGATGGGATTACCTGGTGGACAGATTACCCAAAGTTCAGAGATAGAGAACTACCCAGGTTTTTTTGAACATGATAAGACAGGTATGGACTTTATGGACACATGGCAAAAACAGTGTTTTCATTTTGGTCTTAAACATGAGATGAAAAAGGTAGCACGTGTGGCTAAGACAGGCAACCATTTTACTATTACTGTTGAGGGTGGCGAAACGTATGAGGCATTAACGGTTATTACCTGTACAGGTTCAACTCCAAAACGAGCAAATTTCAATGGCGAAGATGCATTTTTTGGAAAAGGGGTAAGTACTTGTGCTACTTGTGATGGATTCTTTTATAAAAACAAGCCTGTAACGGTTCTTGGTGGTGGAGATACAGCATTAGAAGAGGCGTTTTATCTCTCTAATATTTGTTCGGATGTCTATGTTGTTCATAGAAGAGATGAATTTAGAGCAGCTCCTCCAACACTAGAGAGAATCAAAAGAAAAGAGAATATTCATTTGATTACTGATTCTGTGATAGAAGAGGCATATGGTGGAATGATGGGTCTAGATGGTGTAAAAATTAAAAACATAAAAACCGATGAGATTACAGATATGGCAAATACAGGTCTTTTTGTCTTTGTTGGTCACAATGTAAATAACTCGGTTCTAAAAGATGAAAATGGAGAGTTTATCTGTGCCATGAACGATTGGGGTCAAGTGATTGTAGACCTTAGTATGAAAACCGATGTTGCAGGATTGTTTTGTGCAGGAGATATGAGAATCCAAGCACCAAAACAGGTAGTTTCAGCGGCAGGAGATGGTTCGGTTGCTGCGTTACAGGTTATTGCGTATATTCAAGAGCTTTCATAATATTTCTCTCCCCTGTTCCCTCTTGTTCCCCACGTTCAACGTGGGAACAGCTTATATTCTTGATAAATCCCACCCTTATAAAAAATCATGTATAATCCGAAATAATTTAACGCATGAGGATATAAAAAATGACAAAAGTAGGAATAGTAGGTAGTACAGGACGCATGGGCGAACACCTAATTAAGAATGTATTAGAGACTGAGGGTTTAGAGTTAACTGTATTACATGTTTTTGATGAGCTAAAAGTAGCTGTTCCTGAGAGTACATTGATTACGAATGATATGGCAACTGTTCTTGAAAATGCTGATGTAATTATTGATTTTTCTGCACCTGTTGCAACACAAGATTTGTTGGAAAATGCACTTAAAAATCCTACTGCTTTGGTTATTGCAACCACAGGATTTACCGAACATCAGCAAAACCTTTTGAATGAAGCTTCTGAGAACATGCCTGTTTTATACTCTTCAAACATGTCAGCAGGAATTGCACTGCTTAAACAACTCGTAGAGCAAGTAGCTTCAACACTGAAAGATTTTGATATAGAGATTGTTGAACAACACCATAGACATAAAGTAGATTCTCCATCTGGGACGGCGTTGACCCTTGGAGAGTTTGCAGCAAAAGGTCGTGGTTTGGATTTGGATGCTGTTCGTATCTCTGGGCGTGATGGTCAGATTGGGGCAAGAACCAAAGATGAAATTGCCGTGATGGCTCTTCGTGGTGGCGATATAGTAGGGCGACACACGGTTGGTTTTTATAATGATGGCGAATTTTTAGAGCTAAATCATACAGCAACCAGTCGTGAAACTTTTTCAAAGGGTGCAATACGAGCTGCGAGATGGATAGTTAGCCAAGAGAGTGGAATGTACTCTATTAACGATTGTTTAGGAATATAGTATGTGTGCAATAGTTGGCGTATTTGGTGCAGAAGATGCAGCAAAAATAGCGTATTATGCACTTTTTTCTATGCAACATCGTGGTCAAGAGTCTACAGGAATCTCTTCGGCAGATGGAAATAAAATTCACTTGGTTAAACGAAGAGGATTGGTTACTGATGTTTTTCATGAAGGTCGATTAAAGCTTCTTACAGGTTCTTGTGCGATTGGGCATAACCGTTATTCAACTGCTGGAAAAGATTCTGTTCTTGATGCTCAACCTGTTTTTGCTAAGTACAAATTGGGCGAAATATCGGTAGCTCATAATGGAAACTTGACCAATAAATATGAAGTTCGTGACGACCTTATTGACAAAGGGGCAATTTTCCAAACCGATATGGATACTGAAAACATTGTACATCTTATTGCAAAGAGTCAAAAAAATAAGCTTAAAGCTCGTATTAAAGATATGCTTACAAAAATAGAGGGTGCGTACTGTTTGGCAATTCAGAGTCGTAGTAAAATGTTTGTGGTTCGTGACCGTTTCGGAATTCGTCCCTTAAGTCTTGGTAGACTTAAAAATGGTGCTTGGATAGTGGTATCAGAAACCTGTGCTTTTGATTTGGTTGGTGCAGAGTTTATCCGTGATGTTGAACCAGGGGAGATGCTTACCTTTGAAGAAGGAAAAGAGCCAAAGTCAGAGATGATTTTTGAATCAGACCCTCATCCATGTGCTTTTGAGTATATCTATTTTGCTCGTCCAGATTCTATTATTGATGGGAAAACGGTTTATAATATGCGTCTAAAAATGGGTAAACAGTTGGCAAAAGAGACTCCTGCTGATATTGATTTGGTGCTTCCTGTTCCCGATTCTGGTGTGGCTGCTGCCAAAGGGTATGCCGATGGTATGGGTGTTCCTTTCGAGATGGGAATTGTACGAAATCACTATGTAGGAAGAACCTTCATTGAACCAACCCAAGAGATACGAGATTTAAAAGTAAAATTAAAACTCTCCCCGATTAAAGATATGATTAAAGGAAAAAAAGTAGCCATTGTAGATGACTCTTTGGTTCGTGGAACAACCTCTAAACAGATTGTAAAACTACTAAAAGAGGCTGGTGCATTAGAAGTTCATATGCGTATCGCAGCCCCTGAAATCAAGTTCCCTTGTCGTTATGGAATAGATACAGCGACTACCCAAGAACTTATATCTTCTTCTAAAACGCCACAAGAGATAGCTGAGTATATAGGTGCTGATTCATTAGGATTTTTGTCGATTAAAGGTCTAACAGATTCTTTGGGGGATGATAGAAAATATTCATTGGTTAGTTTTGATGGAAACTATTTTGCAGGTGGAAATGCAGACAGTGCATCGTGTAGTGTAGGCTAGTGTAGGGTGCGTTTTCCAACGCACCAAATTATATTTAAAAGTTCACTATTCCTGTCAAGGTATTAATCAACATACTTCGTTTTTTAACATTTGCCAATTCCATTCCAGGTTTTGTGGTACTAATAATAGCTCTTGCCAATACTTTTTTACTTCCATCTTTTAGACGTACTCCCCAATAGTTATGCAAAATAATTGGTTCTCCTTTTCGTTCTCCAAGGTAAAGAGTGATGTGTCCTGGAACAAAAAGCATTGAGCGAAATGGTTTTGCATTGGCTAAAATAGTCTCTTGTTTACGCTTTGCATTTAGCCCTTTGAGTGAAATAAACTCATTTCCATTGTTGGCTTGTTGACGTGAGTTTCGAGATAGGTAGATTCCAAATGGAGCAAAAAAATCTTTGGTTAACGCTGAACAGTCACGAGTTTCATAACCACCACCCCATCCATAAGGTTCACCTACCAGTTGTTTGGAGATATAAGCAATATTGTACTGATTAAATTTAATTGGTTTGTGTGCAATAATATCTATATCATTAACAGTGACTTTTGATAAATATGCGTACCCTTTTTCATCTTTTTTTGCAATAAGATATTTTTTTGTCTCTGGGTCTATGGGAAAGATACTACCTATTTTAACCAAAGATATATGACCATTGTCATCGCTAAGGTTTAAATTGTCTTTTACAGTAATTGAATAATCATTGTTTCTAAATTGAGTTTGAAAATTGGATGTCACAAAAGCAATATCTTCTGCTTTTATCCAACCCGATGCAAACGAGGTTTGTGAATAAACCCACTGTTTATCAACTGAATAGTGCGATACAGCCAATGGGGTATTGATATGCACAGAAGAGTTTTGGCTGTAGTCAAATGGAAAACCTTCTCCTGTTCTTTTTGGGTCGTAATAGATACCATCTGAACTGGGGTAAAGTCTTAGGTTTGTATGTTTAATTGTAACAGCAGGGAGTGATAGAGTATCTGAATTTGAAAAATTAGAGTTTTTTATCTGCTTTTTGTACCAAGATTTTGCTATGCTTGTTCCATCGCTATGATAGGTTCTCTCTTTTGCATATTTGAATTGCCATGTTTTTTCGCCTTGGCTCAACATAACCATGCCTGAGTCCCATGGTTCAAAAAACTTTTCATTGTAGCGTCTATCGTACTCTAACTGTTCATCTGCACTCATGCTTATAATTTTTTTTGCAAAATTTGTTGTGTCTTGAGCTATTTCTAGAGTATCTTTTATCTGATTTGCAGGCATCATATCAATGGCTGATGTAGTTCTTTCGCCTAATGTTAAAATAGTTTCTGCAAGCAATAAGGAGCTGAACGTGGAAAGTAAGCTAATGGTTATAATAAATTTTTTCATAATGCCCTCCTAGATTTTTTTGGAATATGTTTGGTTTATAGTTCTATTATAATAGAATTAATTTTTAAAATCTAGGTTTAGATGGTTATTCTATGGGCTTTGTATAGGTATTTAGTTGTTAGAAGAGAGTTTTGAAACATTGTCTGTTTTTTTTAATAAATATTGTTGTTAAATTAAAATAAATCCTAAAAACTACTTATTTTTCTCTACGCTCTTTTTCCTCTATTCCACTCATTCCAAAACGACGAGCCAACTCTTGTTTAACCCTATCTGGAGAGATGTCACGGTAACCAAGTCCTACAACGGTATGATAAAGTAAATCAGCTGATTCATAAATCACTTGTTCATCAGACTCTTCATTAATCGCTACACAAACTTCATCTGCCTCTTCTCTAATTTTACTAAGCATTAATGCTTTATCATTAAGCAGTTTTTTTGTCCATGACTTTTTATTTTCAGTAGAGTTTTTACGTTCAAGTACGGTATGATAAAGGGTATCTACTACTCCATACATTGCCTTAGTATCTATCTCTTGTTCTAGAACTCTTTTATCTTGCATTACAGAGGTAAAAAAACAGCTCTTTGTACCTGTATGACAGGCAACACCATTTTGATGAATTTTTAAGATTAAAGTGTCTGCATCACAATCTAAAAGCATATCTTTTACCTCTTGGGTGTGATTAGAGCTTTCTCCTTTTTTCCAAATACGTTGTTTGCTTCGGCTAAAGTAGTGGGCATAGCCAGTGCTTAGTGTTAAGTTGTATGCTTCTTCATTCATGTAGGCTAACATAAGTATTTCGTTTGTCTCAAAGTCTTGAGCGATTGCAGGGATTAGGGGGGTTTTTTGCCAATTGATTTGCATGGGGGTCTCCGTAGGGTGCGTTTGCAACGCACCATAATATAGATTTATAATTCATCTCGTTCCCACGCTTAGCGTGGGAACGAGTGGGTTTATAGGTTTATTTGTATTATTGTTGTGCTGAAACAGCTCTTTGTTCTTTACCTTTTGCATCTACCCAAATATTTGGTACTGCTCCACCAGGTGTCAAGAAAATTTGAGCATCTCTGTTGACTTTAAGTGCTTCGTTAAATTTACCTTGAGTTTTAATCTGCTCTAACTGAAGAAGCTCAGGGGTTAATGAAGCAGAAATTAGTGAGTTTGCTTTAGCCTGTTCTTCAGCTTCGATTCTGATTTTATCAGCTTGACCTTGGGCTACAATTCTATTTCTTTCAGCCTCACCACGTGCAATTTCAGCATTTTTTTGTGCCTCTTGTTTTGCTCGTTCTTTCTGTTGTTCTGCAATGTTTACATTTTGCTTTTCTGCTTGAAGTTGTTCAATTTTTTCTCTAATTTTTGCAGGAAGAACAATGTTTCTAAGCTCTACAGATGCTAAAATTACAGGTTTTCCGTCAAGAGAATTTACTTTTTGAGTTACTTTTGTCTGAATGGCTGTTGCAATTTCATTTCTCATCTCTGGAAGTTTTTCAGCAGCGTATTGACCAATAATATCACGTACCACTTCTCTTACTTTAGAGTTAATAATTTTCTCTTCCCAACTCGCACCCCAATGCTCTATGGTTCTAGGTGCAGCTTCAGCACGCAGTTGATATTGAACAGCAAGGTCAATATTTACCGTTAACCCTCTTTTATCAAGTACAGGAATAGCTCTGCTCTGTTTTACTCCACCTTCAAGGCTGTTTGCACCTAAGGTATTTCTTGAATTGTAGTTATCACCTATCATGGCATTGTCTTGATTAGAATAGATAATCTGTCTCATTCGTGTGTTTACAATAATGATTCTCTCTAATACAGGAATATAAAATTTTAAACCTGCTTTTAAAGGTACTTCTTCAAATTTACCTGTATGTACTTTAATCCCTACCTCTCCAGAGTTAATAATTGTAAAGGGTTTAAAAAAGATAAATCCTGCTATAAGTGCTAAAACAACAAATATCCATGGTGGTGCTGATCTTCCTCCACCTGTGTTTCCACCATTACTGTTTTGTGTTGGTCTTTTAGGTGGTTGATTGTTTCCACCACCACTGTTGTTGGGTTGTTTCTTTTTAAAATAGTCGTTCATGTCTGCTGGCATTTTTATTCCTTGGGTTGTGATGTATCACATGAGCTTTCTGCTGAAGAAAACCATGCGTTAGCATAGTATTTTGAGCTTTTGCTCAAAATATGTTCCTAGATGTATGTCAAATAGTGTTTATATTTCTCATTTCGACCAAATACAATGTCAAAATAAGTACTTTGGATAATCTCTGTAATCTCTCCACGTGAGCCACAACCAATGGTGCGTGCATCAACGTCTCGCACAGGGGTAATCTCGGCAGCTGTTCCTGTCAAGAATGCTTCATCTGCAACGTATACTTCTTCACGCGTAATTCTTCTTCTGCTTACAGCATACCCCATATCTTCTGCTAATTCAATAACCATTTTTTGAGTAATAGAAGCCAAAGAGTTATCGTTTGGTGGGGTAATAATTTCGCCATCTTTAACCATAAAGAAACATGCTCCACTCGCCTCTGCTACATACCCTTGGTCATCTAAAAGAAGGGCTTCATCATAGCCACAATCAATCGCTTCAAACTTTGCCATTTGGCTGTTTAAGTAGTTAGCTGTTGCTTTTGCTTTCCCCATGCTTGAAGTGTTTCCTGCTCGGGTCATTGAAGCAATTTTTAGCTTAATTCCAGACTTTAAGCCCTCTTCTCCAAGGTATGCACCCCATTCCCACGCTGCTAAAACAGTCTCTACAGGGGCATCTTTATGATAAACACCCATAACTCCATAACCTAAAAACGCAAAAGGTCTAATGTAGACATTATCGCCTGTAAACTCATTTCTTCTAACCAATTCAATTTGAGCTTGGTTCATCTCTTCAACAGTGTAAGGGATGTCAATAAGGGTCATCTTTGCTGATTCTTTAAGTCTTTTTGTATGGTCATTTAATCTAAAAATTGCATATCCATCTTCTGTTTTATATGCTTTTGTTCCTTCTATAACACCATTTCCATAGTGTAGGGTATGTGATAAAACGTGCGTTTGTGCCTCGTTCCAAGGTTTAAATTTGCCGTTCATCCATATGTATTTTGCTGCATCCATTTGTGCTTTTCTCCAGTGTTTCTTTTCATTAAAAATTAATGGAACATTTTATCTAAAGTCGTGTTAAACTCTCTTTTTATGTTACACTATGCCAAAAATGAGTAAGGTTATCAATGAAAGTGTTTTGGAAGTATCTGTTATGGTTATTAAGTTTTTTAACAATAGTTATTTTTTACCTGTTGAATACATCATTAGGGCATTACACTATGGCTCAAACCTTAAGCTCTGTTCTATCTAAAAAAACTAAAAACAGTATAGAAGTTTCTTCTTTAAATATTGATAATTATCCAACGGTAAGCATGAATGTAAAAATTAATAGTTCTGCTGTAGCGTTTCTTAAAGGAGAAATAAACAGTAAAGAGATTGATATGAATTATCATCTTGTTGGTAACTCTTTTCAATATAACTCTATAAATTTAAAAGAGAAACTTGATATAACGGGGCATATTTCAGGTCTTCTATTACAACCCTTTATAAAAGGAGAAGGAAAAATCTTTGAAGGAGAGTTTGCTTTTTCTTTTATTAAAACTTCTAAAGCATTTAAAAACTTAAAGATAGCCTTACGGGATGTGAACAGTAAAAAGGTTTTAATCCATTTGAAAAAGAAGCCTCTGCTTCGGGGAAAGGCAGATATAAATGCTTACTTTAAACATTTTTCAAAATATAAAAGTGATGGAGAGGCTCTTGTTTATATGAAGAAGGCAAGCATGCCATTGGTTTCGGGTACTGTTCCTTTTTCGTTTAAGAGTAAAATAAAATTTAAAGATATGGAATACTTTTATGATATTGGAATTAAATCCGATATAGGAAACATGATTGTGGCTGATGGCTACTACCATAAAACTAAACACGATACTAAAGCTAATTATGCTGTTGAGTTAAAAGATTTGTCTTATTTTGAAAAATTTTTAAAACATAAGTATAGTGGAGATTTTCAGAGTGAAGGAGAGATGAAATACTTTAAAAAAGAGTTAACTCTTACAGGTAAAAGTAATAAGTTTGAGGGCTTATTAAAGTATAAATATGCAAAAGATAAAGTAGAGTTAAATTTACAGGGGGTCTCTTTGGTAAAACTTTTACATTTTTTCTCTTATCCTCCACTCCTCTCTGCCAAGGTTTATGGCTCTATTGATTACCATATAAAAGATAAAATAGTTCTTATCAATAGCAAACTAAAAGAGGCAAGGTTTAGAAAAACTAAAATGACCGATATGATTTTTAATGCAACAGGTATAGATGTGTTAAAAGATACCTATGACTATAGCTCGTTTGTTGGTGGGTATCAAAATGCTATTTTGTCTTCAACTCTAAAAATTGACAATGGAGCAGATAAACATATCTATTTAACCGATACCAAAATGTACTCTAAAAGCAATGCTATTAAATCTAAATTTGAAGTAAAAATAGCAGGAGAAGAACTCTCTGGAGGTATCTATGGAACGTTAGAGAACCCTAGAGTCTCCATTAATATGCAGAAACTTTTAAAATATCAGCTAAGTAAACGTTTAGGGGATTGGTTTGGAACAGATAAAAAAAAGGTTATTAAACAGAGATTAAATTCAGTAAAAGAGGATGTCTCTAAAACTTTAGAAGAGGTCGATGTAGAGAGTGTAAAAGAGAAGGCTAAAAGCTTTTTAAATGGATTTTTTTAAGATAAAAACTGTTTGAAAATAGCTTGTAACCTTATTTTGCTATAATCAACTATATTGATACAAAGGTAAAATAATGTTTGGAATATTTAATAGTAGCAATCAAATTAATGATGCACAAATTTTTATGGGAAGTGAAGAGGAGACAAGAGAAGAATTTTCTGAACGTAGAAGTCCTTATACGCATGAGGTAGTTAGCCGAGCTCCTATTTGTAATGCAGAGGATACTATTCGTGCATTGAAAATTGCTGAAGTTGCATCAAAGGTTATCGCTAAGTCTCCTTTGCATCAGCGAGTATCTTGGTTAGAAGATGTAGCAGATATGTTAGAAGAACATCGTGAAAATATGGCAATGACGTTGGTACATGAAGTGGCAAAACCCTTGGCTTTTGCTCGTGTAGAGGTCGACAGATGTATTGAAACCATTAGAATTACAGCAAAAGAGTTAATTGCTCTGCATGGCGAAACCATTCCTACAGATATTGCACCAAGTGGTCGAAAAACTATTGCCTACTTTACACGCGTACCTGTTGGGGTTGTGGCGTGTATTACCCCATTTAATTTTCCTTTAAATTTGGTGGCTCACAAGATTGCTCCTGCTTTAGGTGCTGGAAATGCTGTTGTTCTAAAGCCAACACCTGAAGCACCGTTAACTTCCTATAAATTAGCAAAACTTTTTAACAACTCTAAATATGCTATAAAAGATGCACTATCGGTTGTTTATGGAGATGTAGAGGTTGGGAGTACTTTAGTGAAAAGTATGATTCCTCGTGTACTCTCATTTACAGGTTCTGTCCCTGTAGGAAACATTATTACTAAACAAGCAGGAATTAAAAAAGTGAGCTTAGAACTTGGTGGAAATGCAGCGACGTTTATTGATACTTCAGCAGATATTGAATACGCTGCTTCCCGTTGTGCTTATGGAGCATTTGTAAACTCTGGTCAGGTTTGTATTTCACTCCAGCGTATCTATGTTCATGCAGGTATTTATGATAAATTTGCAGAGGTACTTGCACGTGAAACCAAAACCCTAAAGGTTGGTTCTCCTTATGAAGAAGATACATTTATGGGACCACTTATTGATGAAGAGTCTTTAACACGTGCAAAAACATGGGTTGAATCTGCTCAAAAAGAGGGAGCAACACTTTTAACAGGTGGAGAAGTTTTGGATGGAAGTTTTACTCCAACGGTTATGGCAAATGTAACAGACGATATGAAAATTATTTGTGAAGAGGTTTTTGCACCAATTGTCTCATTGGTTAAAGTAGACTCTTATGAAGAAGCCATTGTTAAAATGAACGACTCTTCTTATGGATTGCAATTCTCTATATTTACCAATAATTTAAAGTTAACTCAACAGTTTATAGAAGATGCCGAGTGTGGTGGAGTGGTTATTAATGATATTCCTACCTTACGTTTTGATGTGCAACCTTATGGTGGTTCTAAACTTTCAGGAATAGGACGTGAAGGACCTAAATGGGCATTAGAAGAGTTTACAGAAATAAAGTCAGTGCTTATCTGCAATTAAAATATTATCAAGGAAGAATCTCTTTCATTTAAGTTAAAATAAAGATATGCTATACTTAAAACGTTGTGTTCATATAGATTAATGTTCCAAGGCTATTATTTCAAAGGAGTGCATGTGGAATATTTATTTAACATAGGGTTTTTAGGCACACGTGCCCCCTATTACATGGATGGTATTGTAGTATATCTATTACTCTTACCTCTTTTAATGTTTTTTTCTATACTTTTAGTAACGAATAGAAAATACGGTTTGCATCGTTTTACACAAACCTTATTATTTGTACTAACGTTATCTGCTTTAGTTATTTTT
>Ga0256826_1000569_pt1 | contig 22594 bp, 21 predicted proteins | sample CV79metaG_FD_185975 | JGI IMG/M metagenome (GOLD analysis project Ga0256826, IMG submission 185975) | Hydrothermal vent microbial communities from East Pacific Rise, Pacific Ocean - CV79 | ecosystem: Environmental > Aquatic > Marine > Hydrothermal vents | place: Pacific Ocean: East Pacific Rise...
AGACAGCTGGACCATGGTCTGCAACAGTTTTGATTACAGTTTCTATAAACTCTGTAGCCCATTTTGGATACTGTTTTTTGAACCATAGAAGTGAAATAACATCACCGATTCCTTTACCCGTATCTGGAGTAGCAACAGAAGAGATTGGGAAACCTGCATAAGTACACTCTTCACCACGATCATCAGAGATAGTACAGATAAACTCTTTACTTCTTCTAACACTTGGAACTGTACTCATTTCTGGCTCAGGAATCTCAGCAAGATTAAGACCTTCAAATACAGATTTGATCATAGCAGGTAATTCGTTAAATGAATTTGGCACATGAATACCAGCTTCTCTCATTGCATTATTTTTATACTCAGCAGTTTCCATTTCGCCATTTGCAGAAGCACCTGCATGACCAAACTGAACACCAGAATCATAATACTTAGCAATCGTACCGATACACCAAGCAACGATTGGCTTAGTAATAGCACCAGACTTGATAGCTTCAATTACTTTATACTCTTCAGTACCACCAACTTCACCAAGAAGAATCATATACTTAACTTCTGGATTCTTTTCCATTCTAAGAAGATTGTCGATGAAAACACTACCAACAAATCTGTCACCACCAATAGCAACACCCTCAGCAATACCATCAGCATTGATAGAGATAATGTTAGAAAGTTCATTAAAAAGTCCACCTGAACGAGTAACTAGTCCACAAGAACCTGCACGGTGTAGTTTAGAGTTAACGATATTAGTGATAGTACCACCGATATTTGCAACTTTAAATGCACCCGGAGTGATAGCACCAACAGTTGCAGGACCGATGATAGTTACACCTTTCTCACGGGCAGTCTGGTTCATACCACGAGCTAAACGCTCAGGAATACCTTCAGCAGTAATCATCATAGATGAAAAACCACCAATTTCAAGTGCTTCCATAGTTACATCATAAGCAGTTCTAAATGATGCAAAGTTTAAAAGTACATCAGCTTGTGGCTGAGCAGCTTTTGCAGCAGCAGTCGTTTTGAAAAGAGGAATCATAACTTCATCTGGTCCGAAGAAAAATTTCTCAAATTTATTTCCACTTGTAGGTGCAACAATTGCAGCAACAGATGGAGTTTTTCTTTGAATAGTATAATCGTAATCTAGCATTCTCTGGATAGCAGTTTTGTTGTTATTCCAAAAAATCGCTTGTGTGTCTTTAGTATATAGTTGTTCCATTATTTCTCCTTACTTCTCTAATGCCATACGCACGATGTCTGTAACATGTGTTTCAGGTCCGTAAACTTCGATGTATAAACCAAGTCTGTCAGCGGCTTCTTTGATATCTTTAAGACCTTTTTCATAGTTAGGTCCTCCACGACGAACGTAGATTTTAAGATCAACTTCTTTCATTTTTTCAGCGTATACTTCAAATGCTTGAATAATACCTGTAAAAGTTTTTGCAACATCAGTAAAGTTAGCAATAGCTCCACCAATAATCATAACTTTTCCACGGCCTTGAGCATCTTTTTCTCTTGTCATTAAGTCAAGAAGAGTCTCTGCATAGAATTTTGTTTCACCAGTAGTTGGACCACCTGAGTACTCACCATAGTTAGCAAGGTCATCGATTCCAGCCATATCAGCGATAGTATCTGCATAAACAACAGAAGCACCACCACCAGCAACCATAGTCCAAATTCTAGCTTCTGGCTTAAGTAGAGTAAGTTTAAGTGAAGCACCAGTTTTAGCATCAGCTTCTTCAATAGCTTCAACTTCTGGAGATTTAGCTTCCATACCAAATGCAGTAGGATACTCAACATCGCCCCACTCTTCTACCATCATAAATCCAGCAGTATCATCTAGTTTTGCAACCATATCTAAAAGCTCGATTTTGTTTCCTTGCATAACGAAAGGATTGATTTCAAGATATGCGAAGTTTAACTCACGGTATGCCTTAAAGAAACCAATACAAAATTCAGCAAAATTTGCTTTGTTTTCATCAGATACATCTTTAGGTACATTTGCACGAATAGCAGTTGCGATTTCATCTTCAGTAGCAGTGATCGGGAATGCTACTTCAATAACTTTAGCATCCCAGTTCTCTTCAATAGCAATTCCACCTTCCGCAGACATATAGATAACATCATTGTCACCTACACAAGTTGCAGAAACATAATACTCTTCTGATTGCTCATGTGGAGTAAATGGCTCAACGATAAAGTTAGTTAATTTATCTACAGATGGCTCACCAGTTGGCTTATCACCATCAAATGAGAAATAAACACTCTGGTCGCCAGTAGATTTTTCATCAATCCAAGAAGCAGCTTTAGCTAAAGATACATCACCTGGCTTAGCATCTCGAAAGAGAACTAAATCATTCATACCACGCTTACCAAATAGCATATCTGGTTTTGCAACTAGTTTCTTTTCATTTAACCAAGATGCAGTTTTTGCAAGCTCTTTTAATTCTGATCCATTTTGAACCATAACAGTCTCGTATGCATAAGTAAAATCTGGAAAATATTTATTCCAATGTTTTGCTAAGATTGACTTAGCATCGTATTCTCGTATCGCTTTTTGAGCCATAGAAACTCCCTATTTTGATATTTAAGCAAAGTCTAGCATATTCTTATTTAATAAATAGGTTCAGTTTATATTTGCTATTAAATAGATTTATTCTTTGTTTAATTTTGTAACAGTAGCCTGATACAGTATATGATTTTTGTAACCAATCGTTACATTTGAAATTTTATTTAAACTAACTTCTTGCTCTTTTAATAAAATATTTGGACACTCTTTTATTTCATAAAATTTTAATCTAATCTGCATATTTGGATCTGTTTTAACACATAAGATATCTTGAGATTTTAATATATCTGCAAGTTCATTAGCAATATGCATTTCATGTGCAAAGTGTTTTTTAGGATTATCGATTATAAGGTATAACTCTTTATTAAAAAAAACTGCAAATGTATTTAAAAGTAAAAAAACAAAAGATATAATAAAGGCTGCCTTATACTTTGAACGATACATTTTTAATCTTATTCTGTAAGAGCTGATAAATGTTTGTGCAGCTAAAGGTAATGCAATAATAAGATATGGAGCAAAATGTTCCATCGGAATACTTTGACGAAAAGATAATATTAATGAAAACAGTAGTGCTGTTGATGATATATACCAAACCATATCTGTTGTTTTTGTTAAGTACCGTCTATACAAAACATAAAAAATATAAATAAAAATAACTGGAGTAAAGATAGCACTATAAATGCCTATCGTATCTAAAAAGTGTCCACTAGGATACCCGCTTGCATCAAAATTATAAATAAAACTAGATAAAAAATATAGTCCAATATTATAAAAAAATAATTTTTTATTTTTATGAAAAAGATAATATAAAGATAGCCCTAAGAACAGATAAACAAAGCCTACATTTATCAAGGCATATACTAGTAAAAGTAGGTTTAGATAGAGTGGTTTTAATTTATCACTTAAGTATATGTACAACAAAAGACCAAATATGATGAGTCCCGCACTATTTACTAAAATAGCAGAACTTACAACTCCTGGCAATAGAATAAACATTAACAGTAACCATAGTCTATTTCGTGGGCTCTTAATATATCTTAAAGAGATAAGATACATTAAAATCACACTTAATATATGAAAAATTATCATAACAAAACGCAGTCCAAAATCATTATGACCAAATATATTAAGTGAGAAAGTTACTAACTGCTGAAGGAAAGAGAATTCACCGTAAAGCAGTTCTGCTTCAGTTGAAGAGATAGAAACTTGAGAAGTTTGAGAAAAAAGTATTAATGCATCTATCCCCAATATTAAGAGTAAGATGTATCTATGTGTCATATTTTTAAAAAGTTTCCAATTATTTCATGTCCATATTCACTCATAATAGATTCTGGATGAAACTGAACACCATAAATATCTTTATCTTTAATGCGTAGTGCCATAATCTCTTGATCATCTTCACTTGTAGCTGTCACTTCTATAGCTTCAGGTAGGGTCTTTTTATTTACAATTAAAGAGTGATATCGTGTTGCTGTAAATTTTTCTGGTAAATTTTTAAAAATTTCACACTCAACACTGCGTTTCATTAATGATGTTTTTCCATGCATCATATTTTCTGCTCGTACTACATCCGCACCAAAAACTTGTGCAATGCTCTGATGACCTAAACAGATTCCCAATATTGGTAGTTTATCTGCAAAATATTTGATAACCTCTAATGTAATACCTGCTTCATCAGGAGAGGCAGGTCCAGGAGAGATAATAATTTTTTCTGGATTTAGCTTTTCTATCTCTAAAACACTCATTTCATCATTTCTAATTATTTGTAAATCAGCCCCTAGTTCACGGCAATACTGAACAATATTATAAGTAAAACTATCATAATTATCTATCATTAAAATCATTAAAACTGTATCCTTTCAAAATCCATACTATATAAACTTGCTTTATATTATAAAATTTATTTTTGTATTATATCAAAATATCTTCTTTATAAATTTCAGACTTTATCTAAAACTTTTAAACATTCATTTACAATTTCTAGCTCTTCATCTGTTTTAATAACTAAGTATTTTATATCTTTAAAAAGTTTAGCACTCATAACCCTTTCTCTAATGTACTTAGAGTTTTCACCAATCCCACCACTAAAAACAATAGCATCAACATCTTCAAGTATAGCCATATATGAGCCTATATATTTTTGAATACGTCTTATCATCATGTTAAGTGCTAACTTAGACTTTTCGTCCCTACTATTTATAATATTACGTATATCATTTTCATTACATATCCCAATTAAACCTGACTTTTTGTTTAGAATAGTATCCACTTCATCAATATTTAATCCTAATTCTCTCTGCATATATAATACTATTGCTGGATCAATATCTCCACTTCTACTTCCCATTACTAAACCTTCTAAAGGTGTAAATCCCATTGTTGTATCTATACTCTCTCCATTTTTAATAGCACAAGCACTAGCACCATTTCCTAAATGAAGGGTTATAAGATTTATCTTCTTTAGATCTTTTTTTAGTAAAAACGCAGCTTGTTTCATTATATAGGAGTGTGATGTTCCATGAAAACCATAGCGACGAATGTTATTTTTCTCATACATATTATAAGGCAGTGCATAAAGAAAAGACTCTTCCTTTAGTGTCGAATGAAATGCAGTATCAAAAACAGCTATTTGTGGAATAGTAGGAGCTTTTAATTTAGCAACTCTAATACCTTCTAGATTTGCTTTATTATGTAATGGTGCAAGAGGGATCAAACTCTCTATTTGATCTTCAACATCTGAGTCAATCAACACAGAAGTAGAAAAGTTTTCACCACCATGAACAACTCTATGACCAATAGCATCAAGAGTAGAAAAATCTATATCTAAAAGATTAAAAGCTTCTTTATGTGTTTTAATCTCTGAACCATCTTCTCCTATATGTTCTATTAACTGCGTTTTTAAAACTTCTGATGTTGTAGTGTCAAAAAGTTTCACTTTTATAGAAGAACTACCTGCATTTAATACTGCTATCTTCATCTACTTTTGTCCTGCTTGTATAGCTGTAATAACTACAGTATTTACTATGTCAGCGACTAAACAACCTCGACTTAAATCATTAACTGGCTTATTTAAACCTTGAAGAATTGGTCCAATTGCTACTGCACCTGAAGAACGTTGAACTGCTTTGTAAGTGTTATTTCCTGTGTTTAAATCAGGAAAAATAAAGACACTTGCATCTCCTGCTACTGGAGAATTTGGCAGTTTCTTTTTCGCAACTATTTTATTAACCGCAGCATCATATTGCATAGGTCCATCAACAAGTAGTGATGGTTCTTTTGTTTGTAAAATTTTTGTTGCTTCTCTTACTTTTTCTACATCTAACCCTGTTCCACTTCTACCTGTTGAGTAAGATAGCATTGCAACTCTAGGTGCAATCCCAAAGGCAGAAGAGGTTTTTGCAGATGCAAGAGCTATATCTGCTAAAGTTTGTGCATCTGGATCTTGATTAACAGCACAGTCACCATAAACAAGAACTTTTGTTTCCATGCACATAAAAAATATACTTGAAACGACAGATACATTTTCCTGCGTTTTAATTATTTGTAAAGAAGGACGAATCGTATCTCCTGTTGAATGGATAGCACCACTCACCATTCCATCAGCATAACCAAGTTGAACCATCATTGTCCCAAAATAGTTTACATGAAGCATAGCATCTTCAGCTGCTTCAAGAGTAAGACCCTTATGCTTTCTCATCTCATAGAACTCTTTTACAAACTTTTTCATTATTTTTGATTTATAATGATCTATTATCACTGCACCAGAAAGGTCAATTCCTAAGCGCAGATAACGCTCTGTTAACTCTTTTGTATCTCCTATTAAAATTATTTCTGCAACATCTCGTCTTAAAATTATTTCAGCTGCTCGAAGAATTCGTTCATCTGAAGACTCAGGTAAAACTATTTTTTTCTTATTTGAGCGTGCTATATCAAAAATCTTATACTCAAACATTTGAGGTGTCATTACATCATTATAAGTATTTGCTATTTTCTCTTCGATATGTTTAATATCTACACTAGAGTTAAAAAGCCCAAGTGCTAATGCTATTTTTCTATCTGAAGTTACTCTAAGTCTTGAGTTGACTTTTATAATGTTTCTTGCAGTTCTATATGTATCTGTTGCCACAGAGAGAATAGGAATAGAAAATCCTTCTAAGCCTAAAAGTAATTTTTTAATATTTTTATGAATTTTCATATTAAAAGGAAAAACAATTGCACTTATATTTGGATAAGCCTTCGAATGCAGTGCACCTAAAAGACCTAAAATAATATCTGATCTATCAGCAGGTACAATTACTAAATCATCTTCTTCTATATGTTCTAAGAAATTATCTAACGAAAGTGCTGCGACTTTTACATCCCTTATAGTCCTAGTATGATCATGTTCATTTATCATTACTTCTGTTGCATTTAAGCCATCAATCACATCTTGAATTGTCGCAAGATTTAACTCTTCCACCTCTTTTAAAAGATAAGTGTTATAACCTGTATCGTTTAGTAGTTCTTGTAACTTATTATGCTTTATATCATCTACTCTATTTATAAAAGATGCAAAATGATCACTGCCATGTTCTTCTGCACTCTTATTTTCAATGAGTAGTTTTTCATATATATCCTGAGTTGAACGATCTTTTGCATTAAGTACATTAATGTATGGAGAGCCAAAGTTTTTAGCAATCTCGACATTGATATCATATGTTATAGTAGAAGTTAGAAATGAACGACGAATACCTTCACACAATACAAAATCATATTTGGATTCAAGTTTTTTAAACTTTGTTATGAGCTGTTGAATAAGCTCTTTAACCCTATTTTCCGATATCATTCTTTCAACATATTCAACATCAAAGCCGTAACACTCTTCATATTCAAGTTCTAAATTATAGTGTGCTCTAATGAAACTAATATCCCCATCTATTTCATTACTAGAATAAATAATTGGACGAAAGAATGCAACTCTATGTAAATTACGTTTAAGTACTTCCATCATACCCATAGAAACAAATAGTGTTCCTGCATGCTTATCTTGCGCTGAAATATAGAGTGATTTTATTTTCATTATTAACCTAAAGTATTAAAAGTAGTATAATTCTACCAAAAAATGGAACATTATGTGTATATGTGGAGATAATAAAGCTTTTAGTGAGTGTTGTCAAGAGATAATTGAAAGAAAACGGTATCCAACTTCAGCTTTAGAGTTAATGAAAAGCCGATATAGTGCTTATGTAATAGCTAATGCAGAATATCTTATCTATTCAACAACAAAAGAGAATCGCTATGAAGATGATATTAAACTTATTGAAGAATTTTCTACCTCAGTTGAATGGTTAAAATTAAATATAGTCAAATTTGATGATTTTACTGTTGAATTTAAAGCATACTATAGGGATAAAGATAGTGTAAAAGTACTTCACGAAAAAAGTAATTTTATTTTAGAAAGTGGCATTTGGAAATATAAAGATGGAGAATTATATAATTCTAAAATTGAAAGAAACGAGAGCTGTCCTTGTGGTAGTGGGAAAAAATATAAAAAATGCTGTGCTTAGGCACTGTAAGCTAAAACTGCATTTACTCTTTTTATATCAATAAAATCAACTTCGTTTTCAATACTATTTTTCATACTTAAAAACGATGCACTGTTAACTTCTACATAATTTGGTGTGATATTTTTAACAAAGTCATCATATTTCGTAACAAGTAGATTTTTTTTATACTCTCTTTTCTCAGTCTGATTTGAGTGAATACTATTTGACATATCATTTAAAATATTTTCAAAAACAGAATTATTTTGTAAATTTAAAGTTTGTGTATTAAAAATACTACTGTTAGATAAAACTTTCATCATATATCCTTTTGATTTACCAAAAGTTTATAAAATTTAAATGTTAATTTAGTGTAAGATTATGTAACTGCTCTTAAAAATAGAAAAGATTTTTTATTAAACTCACTGTTTTCATAAAATCTATGAGCATCTTCTCTCTCAAAATTTGAGGATAAAACTATATTTTCACACATACAAGTTTTTGCATAGTCATTAAGATATTCTAACATCAATTTTCCATAATTTTTTGAACGAAATTCATTTTTCGTTACAAGATCAAAGATATAAAGATGTCTTTTATGATATAAATTTGTTTGAACAGCTACTCCTGAGAAGGTTATTAATACTCCCTTTTCAAGAATTCCAAACATTTTATAATCCATATGTCTCATATCATAAACTAAATTTTCAAACTCATCATAACTTAGAGTAGGTCGAAGTTCTTTTAAAACTTCATATATCTCATATAACTCTTTTAAATTCATTTCTCTTATTTGCATTCCAGAGTGTAACCAAAAATTTATTATATTTTAGCTATAATCGCGAAAATATAATATATAGGCAATTATAATGGTAACAGTTCAAAATCTAATAATGCGTTATGGAAATAGAGTGCTATTTCAAGACATTAATCTTAAGTTAGACCGTCATAAAAGATACGGTCTTATCGGTGCTAATGGTGCGGGTAAAACAACTTTTCTTAAAATCCTTTCTGGTGAAATCGACGAATACGAGGGTGAAGTTATTATCCCTAAAGCTAACAAAGTTGGTGTTTTAGGTCAGAATCAATTTGCTTTTGAAGATTTCACAATTATGGATGCTGTTCTTTATGGTAATAAGCGTTTATATGATGCTATTAAAGAGAAAGAAGAGCTTTATGTAACTGGTGATTTTGAAGATGATGCTGTAAACAATCGTTTAGCAGACTTAGAAGTTATCTGTGTTGAAGAAGATCCTACTTACGAGTATGATGTAAATATTGGTAAAATTCTTGCAAATGTTGGTATTCCAGTTGAATCACATAATGAACTTATGTCTACACTTGATAGTGCTGACAAGTTCAAGGTTTTACTTGCACAAGTTCTTTATCCAAAGCCAGATGTACTATTTCTCGATGAGCCTACGAATAATCAGGACATTGAGACTATTAGCTGGCTGGAAAATGAGCTTAAACGCCATGAGGGTACATTAGTAGTTATCTCTCACGATAGACACTTCCTCAACTCGGTAGTTACAAACATTCTCGATGTTGATTATCAAAAAATCCGTGAGTTTACAGGTACTTATGATGACTGGTATATCGCTGCAAATGTTCTCGCTAAACAGATGGAACTAGATAATAATAAAAAGCAAAAAGAGAAAGATGAGCTTGAAGCCTTTGTAAGACGTTTCTCTGCAAATGCATCAAAAGCAAAACAAGCAACTTCTCGTCAAAGAAAACTTGATAAGCTAGAGATTGAAGATATTAAACCATCATCTCGTCGTGACCCAAGTATAGTTTTTAAGGCTAAACGAACTATGGGTGATGAAGCACTTGACCTTAAAAATATCTCTCACTCTTACGGGGACAATGAAATTTTCAAAGATCTTTCACTAAAATTTGAACCAGGTGAAAAAGTTGCACTAATCGGTGGAAATGGTGTTGGTAAATCTACATTATGTAAAATCATGATGGAAGAGATGAAAGCAAATAGTGGTGAAGTTGTATGGGGTGCTACTATCGAGAACTCTTACTTTCCACAAGATACAGCAGATATCATAGAGGGTGATGGCACACTCTATGACTGGTTACGTGCTTTTGATCCTAAACGTGAAATCGCTGAGATAAGAAACTGTCTTGGTCGCATGCTCTTTAATGGTGAACAACAAGAAAAAGGTGTAGTAAGTATCTCTGGTGGTGAAAAACACCGTATGATGCTTTCTAAAATGATGCTAGAGGGTGGAAACTTTTTAGTACTCGATGAGCCATCAAATCACCTTGACCTTGAGGCTATTGTTGCACTTGGTGAAGGTCTTTTAGAGTTTAAAGGAAATGTTATCTGTGTTTCACACGATAGAGAGTTACTAGATGCATTTGCTTCACGTATCATTGAGATTCAAGCTGATGGAAGTATCATTGACTTTAAAGGTTCTTACGAAGAGTTCGCAGAGCAGCGTGCTTCTGGAAAGATATAGTGGCAAAGTATAAACACTTTCTTGGTTTAGGAATTGCAGGGAATTTTGCTCTTCATCTTGACCAAGCAGGTGAAGCAGAAGATTTTAAAGATGTAATTACAGCTGATGAAGCAGCTCCTAAAGGAATGTTTCCTTTTTATCTTCCAAATGCGAACAAAGCAGAACTCTCTGCAAAAGAGATTTTAACTACATATCCTCTTGGTGCTGACTATATTCGACTCCCTAAAGATAAAACTCTAAATATTCAAGCAGAACCAGAAGTTGGCTTGGTTTGTGATTTAGAGTACTCACTTGGAATACTCTCAAAGATTACTCCTAAATATTTTGGCGCATATAATGACTTTTCTATCCGTGTTAAGGGAGCTAATAAAATTAGTGACAAGAAAAACTGGGGTAATGAAACAAAGGGTTTTTCAAATAACATCATTGAAATAGATAAATTTACTAAAGGTGGAAATATCGACAACTACTCTATCTGTAGTTTTTTAAGACGAGACAGTGAAGTATTTGCTTATGGTGAAGATGTGGAGCTTACTGGCTATAGCTACTTTCATGAGAAACTTACTGATTGGATTTTAAATCAGATAAATGTACAAGAAGATTTTGGTCCACTAGAACCATTAAGTGAGTATATTGCAGCTTGTAACAACCCTCAAGAGCTTATAGTTAGCATAGGAGCGACACGTTATACTGAGTATGGAGAAAGTACATTTTTAAAAGCTGGTGATGAGTCAATTGTTATCGTTTACGATGCTACCAAACTCTCAAATAAAGATATTTTACAAATGGTAGAATCATCTTCATATAATAATGAAAATATCTCAGTACTTACTCAAAAAGTTATCTAAATGTCTAGAGGTAAAAAACTTGATCTTTTTATCGGTGCAGATATAGATGACTCTTGGGCTCAAGTTCAAACACCTAGAAAAACAAAAATCTCCAATGAAATCATAGAACCATCTCAACATTTTTTACTTTTTAAAAAAGAAAAACGCAGAGGTAAAACGGTTACTCTTGTTGGAGAGTTTCAACTTCACAAAGAAGATGCTACAGCCCTTTTAAAAATATTCAAAAAAAAGTTAGGTTGCGGAGGAATTTATAAAAATAATTTTATGGAATTTCAAGGTGAACTCAAAGATAAACTTCGAGAACTTCTTTTAAAAGAGAATTTTAGATTTAGACAGGGTCACTAAGCGATAAGCTCACCCTCTTCTAACTCTTGTGCTCTTGCTGCACTAACATTTGAAGTAATTATGTATCGATCTCTTCCAGTCTCTTTTGCTTCATAGAGCATTTCATCTGAGCGAGATATTAAGATCTCATTATCCAATGCATCATCAGCTACACAACATACTACACCAATAGATATTGTTACAAATTCACTAACCTTAGATGTTTCATGCTTTAACTCTCGTCCTCTTACTGCATCACAAATATCACGAGCTAATTTTGCACTATTTGACTCATCTGTTTCACTAAGAAGAATTCCGAACTCTTCGCCACCAAGTCTAAATACATAATCACTTGGACGTTTTAAAGTATCTTTTAAAGCTTTTGCCACACTTTGTAGTGCAAAATCTCCTTCTACATGTCCATAAGTGTCGTTATACTGTTTAAAGTAATCAATATCTAGCATCATAAAAGTAACATATGTATTATTACGTTTTGCACGCTTGAGCTCTTTTTCATAAACAAGATTAAAATACCTTCTGTTATGTAATCCAGTTAGTACATCGGTATAAGAAACATTTTCAAGTTTTTTATTTGCTTTTTTGAGTTTTTTTGTTGCTATTTCAAGTTTTGTATGATCTTTTTGAATACTCTTAAATACATAAAAAGATATAACTAAAATAGCAATAATTATTAAACTTAAAAATAATCCTAACTGTCTAATAGTATCTTCATAATTACTAAGAAATCTTTTTCTCTCATAGTTTGCAATATTAACTTCATAATTAATCAATTTTTGAATAACAGAACCAATAAAAGATACTTTCTTTTCAAGAGTATTAATATTTATATTTTTTAAACTTCTATCAGTTTTTGCTATTTTGTAAACTTTTAAAAAATATTGATTGATTGATTTTATCTCTTGTCCTGCATATTCAACATACTCTAACTCATCATATCTCTTAAAATGTGAAGCATAGCTTTTCCATTTTTTGTTAATAATTTTTAGTGAATTTTCTATATTTAAGATTGTTTCATTAGGGCTAATTTCAGATCTTGAAGCTTTATAAATCGTACTTGAGAGCCCACTATTGTATGTTTGCATTATCTCATTAAGCTCTGTAACTGGAACTAGTGATCCAAAATATAATCCATCAATATTTTTTTTCATTGCATTCATATGTGTTGAGCCTAAGAGTCCAACTATAATTAATGCAATGGTAATAAGAATAAAAAGAAAAAAAAGCTTACTTCTAAGCTTTAGAGCTTCTATAAACTGCATGACACTCCCTATTAATGACTATAACTAGCATAATTTGTACCATTAGTAGCTATTTTATGATAAAATTCTTAACAAATTTAAAAACTTGACATATTGTCATTAAAAGAGAAGATATGGAAGCAAAACCAATAGTTACCGATAAGTATTATAATAAACAAGAGATACAAAAGCATTTAGAAAATGTTGATTATATTATAATGGCTGCACCAGCACCATCAAAATTTGTAGATACTCCTATACATTTTACGATATTTCTAAATACTTCAGAAGCTCTTCCTCAAGATATCAAAAATAGTGTTTTAGAGAAGTTTTTAATTGATAATGAAATAACTAATCCTGTTGAAGTTATGAGTCAACTAATGCCTGTTGGCTTTTCAATGAGTGCACAAGATACGGCAATGCCACTTCTTTTAGTTAAAAGAGAAGATCAAATGAGTATTGAGAATGTTCCAATGCATGTAATTGATTTTTTAGCTAACTCAGATAAATTTTATGAAGCAAAAACTCATAATTTAACAGGTTGGACATACTCTTACAACTAAAAACTTAATGCTTCAATATCACCAATTTCTTTTACGATAGCATATGATAAATTTTCATAGCTATCTTTCGTTACTAAAATATTATCTTCAATACGAATTCCAATTCCTCGATACTTGTTAGGTACAGATTGGTCATCTTTATCTATATATATGCCGGGCTCAATAGTTAAAACCATTCCAGGAAGAAGAGGTATCTCATCTCCTTTTGTATCTATATATGGTGCTTCATCATGAACATCCAGACCCATCCAGTGCCCTATTCCATGAGGATAATATTTCTTATGAGCTTTATGTTTGAGAAGTTTTTTGACATCACCTTTGAGTATTGAGAATTTTACCATACCTTGACAGAGCAACTCTTCAGATTTTTTATGTAAATCACTACGCAGTACACCTGGTTTAATCATCTTAATGATTTCTTTTTCTACATTTAGAACTAACTGATACAACTCTCTTTGAGCTTGTGTAAACTTTCCATTAACAGGAATAGTTCTTGTAATATCACTTGCATAATATTTATACTCACAACCAGCATCAATTAAAATTAAACTTCCTTTTTTTAGAGGTTTATTATTAGTAATATAATGAAGTGTATTAGCTGCATTACCACAAGCAACTATAGAACTATAAGCATCACTATAAGCATTATTTTTTTTAAATATATACTCTATTTCTGCTTGTAACTCATACTCATTATTTAATGAATATGAAGATTTCATAGCTCTATGGTGTGCCATTTTAGTTATATTTATAGCATTTTTTATTAAATTAATTTCAGACTTTGACTTTCTTAAACGTAGTAACTGAATCTTTTTACTAATATTAGTATAGCTATCACACTGTTTAGCTACCTGTTTAAAAGGTTTAATTATATGATCTAAAGTAGAAAAATCATAATATAATTTAGTTTTAGAAGTACTGTTTTTTTGAAAAATAGTTAAAAGGTTTTGATATTCAAATACATTATCAAAAGTAAAATTTTTCTTAGCCTTTTTAATTCCATAACGTTTTCCATTCCATAATTCTAGTTTTTTATCTTTTTTTGATATCAGAAGATATGTATAAGTCTCTTTGTCAGTTTTTACTATCATAAGAGCAGAACTATCTTCTTTAAAACCTGTTAAATAATAAAAATTGCTATTTTGCCTATAAGGGTATTCAGTATCATTTGAACGATTTTTTATCTCTGCACTAAAAAGCAGTGTTATTGAGTTTTTCTTTAAACTAGAAGATAAAGACTCTCTGCGTTTTTTATACTCACTCTCTTTTATCACTCACAAACCTCATTGAGCCAGATATTAGCATCTTTTAAAATAGTTGATAGAGCTTGATTTAGAGCCTTTACTCCACCTTTGGCATTGATTTCATTAACATCAATAATTTTAGTAAGTTTTGTTGTATCTATTATTTCTCCTGACTTTACATCAATTAAAGACATAGCTATCACAATTCGAACATATGATTGTTGCTCATCTGAAACAAAATACTGAGAAAATTCTTCTATTCTACTCTCAAGAACTAAGTTACTGCGACTGCGGGTTTTATAGCCTTGAACACTTTTAAAAAGATCTGTTCTTCTAATACTTTTAACAATTTCATCCGTTATAGCTCTATTTGGACTTCTGGACCACTCCGATTGAGTAAAACTAAACTCATTATATTCATCTTTAGCATAGCGCATTTTTTTTGACATAAGATAATTTGCACTAAATGCTTGAGCAATTTTCAAGCTCTTATTTTGACATTTTTTTGCACTAAATTCTACTTCTGTATGCTTTGCTGAAATTCTATACTCAGTGACATGTGGCTCGGTTACAGTACAAGCGTTAAATATAAATAATGAAACTACAAGTAAAATATACTTCATCTTAATTTTCTCCTGGAGCTTTTTTAATTTCTGTTGTTTTATAGAGTAAATCAGATGGATTATTTTTATACTCTTCTAGTGTATCTTCAAATTTTATCATTAACTCTTGCATCTCTAAAAAGGTAGCATTCATTGTTGGCACAATATCTGCACTTATCTCTTTAATATTAAACTCTCCACTAGAAACAGCTCTTTTAATTTCATCCATCGAAGCACGAATTCCTAAATAACTATGCATAATTGAACCAAAGGAGTTAGAAATCTTATCTTGCCACTGCTCACTTTTTACTATAAAGTTATCAATATTTGGCATTATATTATCTAATTTCTTAGTAAAATTATCTAAGTTCTTAGCACTATGTTGTAGATGTTCTATAGTTTTATCATCTAATAACCTATCCATTTTATCCATTACTTTAGCTGTTCTTTGAAGAAGTAGTGTAAGTTGTTTTTGGTTTTCATCACCAAGCAGTTGCTCAGTTCGTCCCAATGTTGAAGAGAGACTTGTTGAGACACTACTAAGGGACTCTTCAAAATTAGTAAAAAATGAGGGTATTGTTTTAATTATTGGATATTGTTGACCCTCTTGTGCTTGTAATACTTTTGAAGATGCACTACCTAAACTAAGATTAATATATGAGAGACCAGTGATACCTTGAGCTGTTAATTTTGCGACTGTTCCCTCTTTTATAGGTGTAGATTTAAGAATTGTTACTAAAACTTCCACTTGTTCTGTATTTGATTTATTAATTCCTATAGCTGTTACTTTACCAACACTAATACCTCTATATTTGACTGGAGCATCCATATTTAATCCAAGTACCGATTCATCAAAATATATACTATATATTTTTGTTTCAGAATCTACTGTAGGTTTGAGCATCCAGTATGAAAAAGTAAACATAAATAACATACCAACAATCACTAAAATTCCAACAAGTGTATAATTTACTTTATTATTCATTCTAACTCTTTTCTCCAAAAAAACTTTCTATAAAATCACTCTTAGCAGAAGTAACCTCTTTAAGAGTTCCTTCATATGCTATCTTTTTATCATCTATTATAGCTACTTTACCTAAAGTATCATAAATTGATTGTAAATCGTGAGAAACCATTACTATTGTAAGACCTAACATTGAATGCAACTTAAGAATTAATTCATCAAATTCTCTTGCTGATATTGGATCAAGCCCACTTGTAGGTTCATCCAAAAAAAGTAGTTTAGGATCCATAGACAAGGCTCGTGCCAGACCTGCTTTTTTCTTCATACCACCACTAATTTGCGATGGAAATAAGTGTGCATCACTACTTTTTAAGCCAACTAGATTTATTTTAAATTTTACAATTTCATCTATCATTGATTCTGATAAATCTGTATATTCATGTAGAGGTAGAGCAATATTTTCTTTTATGCTTAAAGATGAAAAAAGTGCACCTGCTTGAAAAAGAACTCCCCACTGTCGTCTAAGAGACTGTGCATTTTTTTCATTTATTGATTCAACTTTATTATCTAAAACTTCTATACTACCTGACTCAAACTCTTGAAGCATAACCATTTCACGAAGAAGTGTTGTTTTTCCACATCCACTTGGTCCAAGTAGTCCATAAATATCACCTTCATTTACGGTAAGGTTTAGTCCATCATGTACTACTTTTGTGTCAAAAACAGTTCTTACATTTTGTACTTTAATTATCTGTTTCATCGTTATATACCTAAATTAGTAAATGCTATAGAGAAAATAGCATCACAGACTATAACAGCAAAAATAGACTCTACAACACTTTTAGTAGTATTAAAACCTATACTCTGTGTATCATCTTTTACCATTAATCCTCTATATATTCCTATACTAGCTATCAAAAATGCAAAAAACGGACCTTTAAAAATTCCAATAAAAAAATGCTTTGCACTAACAACTTCATTAAATCTATCAATAAACAGATCAACTGTTATGTTTAAATCAATATTGGCGACTATCATACCACCAAGAATTCCCATAATATCTGCAACAAAAATTAGAATTGGCATCATTATCATTAGTGCAATTATTCTGGGCATTACTAAAAATATATAAGGATCAAATCCCATTGTTCGCATTGCATCTAACTCTTGTGTTATCTTCATTGCACCTATCTGTGCTGTAAAAGCAGAACCACTTCTACCTGCAATTACAATAGCTGTAATAAGAGGTGCTAACTCACGTAAAATTGATATTCCGAGCATATCAACTATAAAAATGTTTGCTCCATAAATTTTAAGCTGAAATGCAGACTGGTAAGCCACTACTAAACCTATCAAAAAACTTGTCAGGGAAATAATTCCAAGAGCTTTTATTGCACTCTCATTTACTTCAAAAGCAATCTCTTTATAACGAATATTTTTAAATGATTTGAGATAGTGTAATTTTGTAAAAAAGAGTTTACCCACAAAACCAATAAATGATATGAATCCAAAGTAATAATTTATAAACAACTCGCCTAACTGTTCTAGAATAGGTTTATTTTTTATTTTTTGAATATCTTCTGATTTAAGTCTCTGTGTTTTTACTAACTCAAGAGTATCATTAAATCTTTTATTTTGACATGTAATAGTAGTTATGATTTTAAGAGATAATGCATTTTGCTCAAGCTTATCTATAAAAATTGCACCAGCAGTATCTAAAGAATTTAAACTATCTAAATTTATTATCAGTTCTTTGAGCTCTTGTGTAAGGTTTGCATCTATCTCTTTTTGTAGTTTAGAGAGAGTATAAAGGGTTAACTCCCCTGAAAAGTTCAGAGAGAGTAGACCATTTTGAAGATTTATATTTAGTACTTTACTCATATGAAAATATACTAAAAATCTCTCTCAAGTAGTTTATTTACTTTTAAAATAGTAATAATTTTATCTTCTTGCTTTCCAACACCATCAATTATAGTATCATCTCCACTAACAGTATCAGGTGCAGGACCAATATTTACCTTATCAATTCTAATTGCCATTGTTAATCTATCTATAACAAATCCAGCGACATCATCACCATGTCTCATCACGATAAAACGTGTCTCATCACTATGATTTTTTGTCTGCAAACCAAATTTAGCACGTAAATCTATAAGAGGAATAACTGCCCCACGAAGGTTGAATACACCAAGTACATATTTTGGTACTTGAGGAACTCTTGTCCATGAAAATGGCTTAATAATCTCTTGAATAGCTAAAATTGGAACAGCATACTCTTCATCACCAATAACAAAACCGACTAGCTGAACTACATTATCACTCTTGTCAGTTCCTGACTCTTGTTGTTGACCTTGCTTATTAATAATATCTTTTAGTTTATCACTCATTATAAGAACTCCGCTTTAAAGTTAACATTTCTCTGAACTACACTAGATAAGTAGTCAGCAGAATAAGGCTTAGTAATATACTCAACCATACCAGACTCAACACCACGCATACGATCAGACTTACCTGTACGAGACGTTACTGCGATTAGAGGTAAATTTTTGTATTTATTATATTTTTTAATCTCAGTTGCAAGAGAATAACCATCCATTCTTGGCATTTCGATATCAACAAGCATTGCATCGAAGTTATGATCACCTGATTTTAAGATATTTAAAGCTTCTTGTCCATCAGAGGCTTCTACTAATGTAATTCCCATTGGTTCAAGTGCTTTTCTCATAATCATTCTATCAGTTTTTGAATCATCAACAATCATAACAGTATAGTCACTTGCCTTAGTCTTTTCATTAGAAACAGCAGCTCCATCTCCAGAGTTATCAATCATTGCTGTTGCTTTTACATCTCTTGCCATTGTCATTAGTGCAACAACATCTACAATGAGAGTCACACCACCATCACCACGAATTGTAGCTCCAGCAACACCTTCTATACCTTTAAGGTAATCTCCAAGAGATTTAATAACGATCTCTTCTTGACCAACTAAAGTATCTACAATTAAACCAAGTTTACTTGTTCCAAGACCAAGAACAACTACATAAGCATGTTCATTAGCATCTAAGATACGTTCAACTTCAAAAATATCACCAATGTGCACAAGTGATAAGACTTCTTCACGAAGTCTCATAACACTTTTACCTTCAACTGTATATATCTCATCTCTAGAGATTCGAACAGTCTCTAAAACTGATGCAAGAGGAATCGCATAGTACTCTTCTTGAACACCGACAAGAAGGGCTTGAATAATTGCAAGAGTTAAAGGAATTTTTAGTTTCATTGATGTTCCAACATCTATCTCAGAATCAATGTCAATCATACCATTTAATTTTTCAATATTTGTTTTTACAACATCCATACCAACACCACGACCACTTACATTTGTAACAGCAGCAGCAGTTGAAAAACCTGGTTTAAAGATAAGCCCAAAAGCCTCTTTTTCACTCATACTATCAGCTTCTTTTTCAGTGATAATACCTTTTTCTAAAGACTTATTTTTAAGCATATCAATATCTAGACCCTTACCATCATCATCAATTTGAATAACAATTTGGTTACCTTCATTGTAAGCTTTAAGTCCTATAGTACCAGTCTCTTCTTTACCCTTTGCTAATCGTTCTGAAGGAGTCTCTACCCCATGATCACATGAATTACGAATAATGTGAACAAGAGGATCACCAATCTCTTCAACAATTGATTTATCAAGTTCTGTCTCTTCACCAGAGATTTCTAACTCAATTTTCTTATCAAGTTCACGAGATAAATCTCTAATCATTCTAGGAAATTTATTAAAAACTTTACCAATTGGAAGCATTCTTGTTTTCATAACAGCAATTTGAAGATCAGTTGTTACAAGTGAAACAATACTTACAACTTGGTTTAGCTCTTCTAAAAACTCTTCACCCTCATAACGTTCTTCAACATCATCATTAATTTTTATAAGTCTATTTTTTGCAAGAACTAGCTCACCAATAAGGTTCATTAAGTGATCAAGTCTTTTTACATCAACACGAATTGTCTGCTCAACTGCCGCAGGAGCTCTTTTTGCAGGAGCTGCTGCTTTTGGCTCTTCTTTTTTTGGTGCAGCCGGAGTAACAGGAACAGGTGTTGGAGCTGCAACAGGTTCAGGCTTCACTTCAGCTTTTGGTTCGGCTTTTGCTTCTTCAGAGTCTGGCTCAGGAGGAGCAGCTAAAACTTTTTCACCAGCAGCTATTTTAGCTTGTCGTTTCGCTTTATCCTCTTCTTGACGTTCTCGTAGAAGTCTCTCTATCTCATCTTCTATCTCACTGTCATCCATATTTTCATAATCAGGTTCATCATCAGCAACTACAGGTTCTTCAACAGTCTCTGCAACTTCTTCAACAACAGGTTCAGAGGCAACAGGAGTTTCAACTGCACCATCACCACCTGAAATTTTATCTAATCTTGCAACACAGGCAGATACATCTATTCCTGCATCAGCACTTGTATCACGAATTATTTCTAAAAGTGCTTTCATAAGATCTATAGACTCTAAAACAACATCCATAATATCTGGAGTGATAATTAATTCACCATGTCTTGCTTTATTTAATACATCTTCCATATGGTGTGTAAGATGTGTTAAAACATCAAAATTTAAGAATGAAGAAGCACCTTTTACAGTATGAGCAACACGAAATATTCCGTTTAAAAGCTCTAAGTCTTCAGGGTTAGTTTCTAACTCAACTAAATCTTCATCTAATTTCTCTACAAGTTCAAAGGATTCAACTAAAAAATCCTGTAGTATTTCTTGAAATTCATCCATATTTACACTCCTAGTTCATATGAGCACGAACAACACGTGCTACTTCATCATAAAATGAGCTTGCTTGGAATTTCACCAAATAAGCTTCCCCACCTGCTTCAATACCCCTGTTTTCACTAAAGTGATCACTTATCGAAGAGTTAAATACAATTGGAATATTATTAAATCTTCCATCAGATTTTACATTTGCAGCAAAATGGAAACCATCCATTTTTGGCATCTCTACATCTGATACAATTATTTTTAGAGTACTTGAAATAGTATCACCATAAGTATCATATAGATCATCAAGTTTTCGTAATCCCTCTTCTCCATCCATAGCTTCTATAACACTGAAACCCATTTTAATAAGTGCTTCTTTTACTATTTTTCTTGCTGTAGCACTATCATCTAAAACAAGAGCTAAACCAGAGAATGCTTCAAACTCTTCTGAAACATGATCTACATCTGGTTCATATAAGCCTAAATCTTGAACAACTGACTCAAGGTCTAAAATAAGAAGAACATTATCACCTTCTATTTTAGTTACACCAGTAATTTTATTAGAGTCTAGGGCACCTGTACCACTAACAAAAGTCGCAGGTTCTATATCTCCCCAGTTAATTCTTCTAATTCTTTTTGCTTCATGCACTATAAAACCAATCAGGACATTATTAAACTCTGTAATAATAACACGAGAGTTTTTTTCTGCTTCTTCTGGCTCCGTAATACCCATCCATTTTGCTAGATTTACAACAGGAATCACTACATCACGAAGGTCAAATATACCTTCAATAAAATCAGGTGTTCCAGGAAGTTCTGTCAAAGCAGGTACACGAATTATTTCACGAACCTTAGAAACATTTATTCCATAAATCCCTTCATATACTGAATCGTCTTCTTGTTTAAGTATACGAAAATCTACAAGTTCCATCTCATTGGAACCAACTTTTAGGGAGTTTTCATCCATCTTTTAAATCTCCTTACGAGAGTATTTCTTCTTTTAATAGTTCTTTGTCTTGAGATGATTTTACTATAAAATATCTTTGATTGCAAGCAAAAGCAGCTAAGTTTATATAATGAAATCTTTTCAACTTAAATGAACTATTTTGATGATAGTGCCCTTCAATAAAGTAATCGCACTCATATCTATCATTTAAACGCATATATATGAACTGCTCAAAGCCTATAAACTCTCTGCAATCATCTTTTTTTCCTAAATAATCATCAAGTTTGTTTAAAATTAAATGATTTAAAACTGTATCAACAACTCTTAAAAAGCTCAATACAATTTTACTTCTAATTAATCCTGTATATACTTGGTAACTCTTAACACCATCAAAATCCCCATGTGCTAAATAGACTCTTTTATCTCCATATGAGCATAAAACTGGCTGCGTTTTAAATGGAAATATTTTAGAAAATGGAAATATTTTTTTTAGATTAAAATCATGGTTTCCTTCTAA
>Ga0256826_1000570_pt1 | contig 22591 bp, 21 predicted proteins | sample CV79metaG_FD_185975 | JGI IMG/M metagenome (GOLD analysis project Ga0256826, IMG submission 185975) | Hydrothermal vent microbial communities from East Pacific Rise, Pacific Ocean - CV79 | ecosystem: Environmental > Aquatic > Marine > Hydrothermal vents | place: Pacific Ocean: East Pacific Rise...
CAGCAGATTTTAGTTTTGGGGATATGTTCAAAGATATGAAAGATGGTATGACATCGATGAGTAAAGATGCTAAGGAGCTTGGTCAATCAAGTGTTGATGGTGGTGTTGAAGTTTCTAAAAGTGGTGAGCGTACTGTAACAAGTGTAAGTCACGATGCTAAAGATACAGCAGTGAAAGCTTCTGATGATCTTAAAACTAGCGAAATCGCTACAGTTAAAAGTGGTTCAGATACTACGACTGGTATCTCTAAAGATTTAAGAGATTCTACTATTGAAGTTGCTGAAGATTCTAAAGACTCTATCTCTAACACAACTAGAGACTTTAAAGATAGTTCAACTATGGCTACTAAAGATTTTAAAGACTCTACAGTTGCAGTTTCTCACGATGTAAACGATGCTACTAAATCTGTTTCAAGTAATATCAACGATTCTACTAACACTATGTCAAATAATGTTAATGACTCTACGAAAACTGCTTCAAACAACATGAATGATTCTACAAAATCAGTTTCTGGTGACATTAGAACTTCAAGTACTACAGTTTCTAATGACTTAAGAGACTCTTCTAACACTGTTTCTAACAATGTTAATGACTCTACGAAAACTGTTTCTGGTGATATCAGAACTTCAAGTACTACAGTTTCTAACGACTTAAGAGACTCTTCTAACACTGCAACAAACAATGTTAATGACTCTACGAAGACTATCTCTAACAATGCAAATGATTCTACTAAAACAGTTTCAAATGACTTAAGAGACTCTTCTAACACTGCTACTACAAATGCAAACGATAGCACAAAAACTATCTCTAACAATGCAAATGACTCAACTAAGTCAGTTTCAAATAACATCAACTCTGATGATTACAAAGACTACTTAAAATTAAAAGCTAAATATGACAAAGGTAACCTTTAATCTTTAGCCTTTTACACTAAGCACACTCTTGTGTGCTTAATCATCTTTTTTCTCTTCTTAAACATCAATTATAAACTACATATACTCTAACACTTTATCCTTGTAAAAATAGATTAATATAAAAGAGAAGAGTAAGCCCCCTAAAAGGGGATTACTAATGGTATAGAGTTTTACTTACTTTATAGGGTTACCATGGTGAACTTCAGGAGCTATATCACTCACATCCATGTGTTTTTTGTTTATACCTTTACCATCTTCACATTTAACACCACCATTTGAAGGACAGATAGCATCTGTTTTAGCCATAAGAACTGGTATATAGTAGAGTGAAACCAAGGTCGAAGCCATACTACCAAAGATTAGAGCAATACCAAGACCACCAAAAATAGGGTCTGTCGCTAAAAGAAGTGAGCCAAGTATAATAGCAACAGCTGTTAGTAAAATAGGTTTAGCACGTGTTGCTGTAGAGATAGCAATAGCACGATTTTTCTCTATACCACTCTCTATGAGAGACTTTGTAAAGTCTATAAGAAGTAGAGAACTCCTAGCACTAATTCCCATAAGAGAGATAAATCCAATGAGAGATGTCGCTGTTAAATAAAAGTGAACACCAGTAATAAAGTATAAGAATATCAAGTCAGATATAAAGTGCCCAATAATTACACCTATAATAGATAAAAAACTACCTACTAAAACTATTCCACTCAATGCAAAAGATTTATAGTACACAACCATAAGCAGAAACATTAAAACAAGTGCAGATATAAAGGCTCCTCCTAAGTCTCTAAAAGTATCCAAAGAGACTTTCATCTCACCATCCCATCTTACAAGAACTTTCTCACCTGTCTCTTTATGAACAAGTGCAAGGTCAAACATATAAGTACTAGCTCCAGTAAGGCGCTCTACCTCAAAATCACGTTCAAGTTTTGTTATCATAAGCTCTCTTGCATCCATAAGAGGATAAACCTGAGAAACTAAATCACACTCTGCAGTTACAGAGACCATATTTCGCATATTTTTTTTAAAAATAGTAGGATCTGCTATGGTAGGGACGATCTCAATTACCTCTTTCACAGGTACCATAACTCCCTGTTTGTTTAAAAGTTTTAGACGAGAGAGTTTTAGCTCTAACTCATGGATATTTGCAGTATCTAGTGTTCTTGTTTCGTCATCAAGTGAAACAAATATAGGAATCTGATCTTGCTGTTGTGTTGAGTTTTTTGTAGCAACTACATTTCCTTTAAACGCCATGTAAAGAATATTACTTACCTGCTCTACAGAGAGATTAGAGCTTATAATCTTCTCTACATTTGGAATAATTTCATACTTAGTGTAAACATCATCTTGCATTACATCTATATCCACAAGTCCCTCTGTCTCTTTAAGGGAGTGTTCTACTATCTTAGAAGTTTCTCTTAAAAGTAGAGGATCTTTTCCATAAAGATTTACAACTATAGTTGCAAAAGTTGGAGGTCCAGATGGCATCTCTACAAAACGAATACTTGTCCCTTTATAAAGACTCTCACACTTACCTTGAATAATAGGACGAATACGATGAACCATCAAATAAGAAGGCTCTGAACGAGTATGCTTATCCGTAAGATTTATAACCACTTCTGCTTGATTCTTTAGAGACTTAAATGCACTCCCTTTTACAAGACCAGCATAATCAAGTGGAGCACCCTGACCTAAGAAAACTTCAATATTTTTAACTGCATCCTCTTGGCGCATCTCGTTCGAAACACACTCTGCGACCTCTTTTGTCTGTTTAATTGTAGAGTTTGTAGCTGTATCTATGTAGATGCTATAAGTATTTGCACTCTTTCCTGGAAGCATTTTTGCTAAAACTATCTTCGTAGGTATCATAGCAAGGGCAAAAAGCAAAAGACCTAAAACTATAAAACCAACTCGCCTCTGCTTAGCCTTTGAACTAACAATAGCATATATTTTTTCTTCCATATCTAGTGACTCCCTGAACTACGTTTAATAAGTTTTCTAGCCAAATATGGAGCAAAAACATAAGCTACAAAGAGTGAAACCCCCAAAGCAACTGGAACATTAAGTGGAATAGGAAGCATAAATTGCCCCATCATTCCACCCACAAACGCCATTGGAATCATCGTCAACATAATTGCTATTGTTGCAATGTTAGTTGATGGTCCTATCTCATCTGTAGCTTCTATAATTATCTGATCAAAACTCTGATCTTTAGTCTCCTCTAAATGCATTCGCCTGTGAATATTCTCTATAACTATAATAGCATCATCAACGATGAGACCTAAGGATAAAAGAAATGCAAAGAGAGTAATACGGTTAATAGTCTGATCTGTCATAAATGCTATAAAAAGTGTTGCCGCTAAAATCATAGGAACTGCGATAGTTACGACTAAAGACTCTCTCCATCCCAAAAATGGTATAAGAATCAGAGCAATAATAGCAATAGTTAAAACAAGGTGGTGGACAAGCTCATTTACCGCCTCATTCGCACGTTCTCCGTAGTTACGAGTTATGATGTAACTCAGTCCACTTGCCTTTAAAGCCTCTTCGTTCTCTTTGAGTGTCTCTAAAACTGCTTCAGCTAAATGAACCGCATTTGTTCCCTTTAACTTTGAAACTGTAAGGGTAACTTGATCTTGAGTATCTGTAAAAGGAGATCCATCTGCCTTGTATGAAATAAGTGCTTCTTGATAATTTTGTATGTCATAAAAGTACTCAACACTTGCAATATCTTTGAGATAAATCAAAGAACCCATATATTTCGCAACTATAAGATTTTTTAGATCTCCTATGGAGTTAATTGCATTCTTAACACCAAAAACTATGAGTCTGTTATCGCGAGTGGGAAGGTCAACCTCTGGAGCATTTTTTGCAATGGCTTGAATGGACTGAACAACCTGACCTATAGAAATATGATAGGCAGAGAGTTTATCTAAATCTAAAAGCACATTAAACTGTGGTTTTTTAGCACCCTTGAGAGTTGTTTTAGAGATATCTTGAATGGAATTTATATCTTGCTGTATATCTTTTATCTGCTTGTAGAGCTTTATATGATCAATTCCAAGCTCTTTTTTCTTATAAAAAGCAACAGTAACTATAGGTACATCTATATCAATGTCAAAAGGCTTCACTATTGGCATCATAGCACCACCCGGAATTGAGTCCATATTTTGCATAACTTTATCGTAAAGTTTTAGATTTGAGGACTCTCTATCTTCCCCTATCTTATACTGTATGTTTAACATCCCGACATTATGCATAGCAGTAGAATAGATATCTTTGATTCCTTTTATCTCACTAATACGGCGTTCAAGTGGTTTTAAAACTGCATTATCTATCTCATCAGGAGACGCACCTGGCATAGGGATGATGATGGAACCACCACTCACAGCAATTTGAGGATCTTCCTCTCGAGGCATAACCTCAAGGGATATATAACCAAGTGCAAGAATTGCAAATGCTAAGATAGCAGTAAGAGGGTTATTTAGAAAGTTTCGTGCTAAAATTCCTGCAATATTATTTATTTTTAAATTTGAATTATCTGACATTACTTGATTCCAGCATAAACTTCATATGACTCTTTCATATTTGAAAGTATTGCTTTTAGATCTTCATCACTCATACTTTTTTGAGGAATACTCATATCTACATTTTGCATAAACTTATTGGCATTTAAACCAAGACCAAGTTTCGGTATGTTCTCTTGAGACCAGTTAGATTTTTTTAGTTTTGCATAAGAGATAACATCATCAAAAAATTTATTCACATCATCATAGACTATATCTTTTATTTTTGTAAGATTTTTATACTGAAAACCATCTAGACCATAAGTACTTAATTTACTTAATAAATTTTCATTTACACTATAAGTAGTGGCATGTTTTAAAAAGCGAGGAGAGTGATAAAGAACTACTCTTTGCTTATCAAAAAGCATGTAAGTTTCCACTTCAACATTATAAAACTCGCTCTTCTGTGATAAGGATAAAAAGCCTTTTATATTTTCTATCTCTTGTGCATTCAAAGATGTAGAGTATTTACGAAAAATATCTATATTGTTATCTTCTTTGTATGTAATTATGTAGTCAACTCTTGCACGAATCACCTTTACCTGTGCAAGATTTATCTTCATATTATTGTGTTCATAAAACTTTGATTCATACTTCTCAATGTTTACTAACTTAGTAAGCCCAATTATTAATATAACTAATATTAGTAATATTGATAATTTGCTAAAAATATCTAAAAATTTCATCTGACTTCCCCTTTGTCTCTGTAATATTCATTTTATATCATTAACTATAAAAGTATGCCTATTCTATTTACAATTTGTACATAAGGCCCTTATCTTTACTAATCTACACAACCCCCTATTAAATAATAATAATTCTAAAGATATAAAGGAGTAGAGAACCTATAAATTGTTATGCTTGTCTATATTCATATGACATAAAAGTCAAAAAGGGGAAAGCATATGAAAAAAAGAATTTTATTATCTCTGTTAATGCTCTGTTTAGGTCTGAGTCTTCATGCAAAAAATATTGATGGAGGCATGATAACTAAACATAATGGTATCTCTTATGAGAAAAACATGAGTGAACCATTCACTGGAAATGCTTATTTTTTCTTTAAAAATGGAAAAACTAAAAAAACTGTTCCTTACTACCAAGGTTTAATTGATGGAAGACTTACGGAGTGGAGAGAAAATGGTACGGTTAAGACTATTGCTTATTTTAGAAAAGGGAAGCAAGATGGTGAGTACATAGGATCCTATTCAAATGGAAAAAAATCTATAGTTGCTTACTACCGTCAAGGTAAACAAGAGGGCGAAGTAGCCACTTGGTACTCCAATGGTAAAAAGAAAAGTTCATCATATTTTAAAAATAACTTGCAAGATGGTGAGAGTAAAACTTGGTATGACAACGGTAAGCTAAAATCTCAATCATTTTATAAAAATGGTAGTAAGGTAGGAATTTTTAAAGAGTGGTATCCAAACGGTCAAATCTCTGCCAAAGCACACTACAATAACAACAAAATAATGGGTGGCGTTCAATTTTGGAAAGAGGATGGCACTCTTATTGCTAGTAAATAGTTATATAAATACATAACTAATTCTAGGACTGACCATGCCAGTAAAACAAGGTAGCGCTTTATGCTCTGCAAACTTTATAGTAATCTCACTTATTCCGATACTGTTCTTTATAGCAATGGTACTCGGATATTTGAGTCTTATCCCACTTCATGTTCCTATTCACTCTTTAGGTGTTATTGGTTTCATTCTTTTTATATTTTTACTTTTTGCTAGGCACAATGCTAACTACTCTGTCTGTAAAATGCGCTCTTCTTATAAACATTTAGAGAATGAACTTAAAAATGAACTTGCCTCAAGTGCACTCACAATAGAAAAAGAGACAAAATCAGTTTTAGACATAGAGATATTTTTAAAAAAATATTATGCTGAAATAAGAAATGACAACTATGTTTCTGTCGCATCTTCGGTCTTTCCAATGCTTGGAATATTAGGTACTTTTATAGCCATTGCACTCTCAATGCCTAACTTCTCAGTAACTGACACACAAGCACTTGACCGTGAAATATCACTTCTTTTATCGGGTGTTGGTTCTGCTTTTTTTGCCTCTATCTATGGTATTCTTCTCTCTCTTATATGGACATATTTTGAAAAGCGAGGACTCAGTAAGGTAAATATTTATTTCACAAGTATTAAAAAAGATTTTACTTCTCTTATCTGGTCAAAAGAAGAACTTCTTATTTATAAATACACTCAATACGACTTAAAAGAGAATCGTTTTATAGGAGCCCTTAAAGAGACATTTAATCTAGACTTCATTCAACAACTCAACGAACAGCACCTTTCAAGTTTTGAGTCCATTATGAAAGAGACAAACAAAAACTTTACATCTTTAGCGACTAACCTCCAAGATGTATCTCTTGAGCTTAGGACTTCACTTAAAGAGATGGACACAAGTACAACAGCCATTAAAGCACAAAACAACATAAATAAAGCACTAGTAGACTTTACAGTTGCAACTGCCTCATTTGAAAAAACTACAAAAGTTTTTAGTGGACAGCTAAATAACTCTCTTAACAGAACTTTTGATAAAATCGATACAGAGATAGGTGATATTGTCATCAAACTTGCTGACTTTGCAACACATGTAAGCTTAGAGAGTCGTGAAGTCCAAGACTCTATAGCTAAGTACCATAACATGGTAGCTAACCATGTAAAGATTCAGTAAAACGAGATGTTTAATAACGACAATACAAACGAAGATACTAACTTTTGGCTCTCATATGCCGACTTGATGGCTGGATTGCTATTTGTTTTTATACTCCTGATTGGTGCAATTGTTGTTAAATCAACTGTTCTCAAATCTAATCTGGACTCTAAAGAGAACTCTCTTGAGAACTCTCTTAGTCTACTTCTACTTCGAGACACGGAAGTCCAAAAACTCAAAAAGCTACTAGCACGAAGAACAGCCGAACTTAAAGACAAAAATGGTGAACTTATCATTAGTAGAGATGCCCTGAAACTCAAAACTGATGAGCTTATAAACCTGAACAATATTTTACTCTCTCAAAATATGAAGATAGATGACTTTAATGATAAAATCATCATTATGCAAAACCTCCTTGATGAATCAAACGCCACTCAAGCAGAACAAAATATCAAAATACAAGATTTCGAGAACAGAGTCCTAATACTCTCAAATAATCTTACAGCAAAAGAGGACACACTTCAACTAAAAGATGAAGAGCTTTTAACACTGCTTCGCACTATAGAAGCTAAAGAGACGAAATATGATGCACTTATAGCTAAGCTTCAAGCTCAAAAAGCAAAAATAAAAAGTCTTACAGGCATAAAAATAAGAGTCATTGCAGAACTTAAACAGAGTCTTGGAAAAAATGTAGAGATTGATGCTCGTAGTGGAAGTCTACGTTTAGCATCTAATATTTTATTTGATAAAGGGAGTGCTAAACTTAAAGAAGCATCTAAAAAAGAGCTGAAAAAAGTTTTTATAAACTATATAGGAGCATTAACCTCTAACAAAAATATCAAAAAGCATTTAGAACGCATAGTTATTGAAGGGCATACTGATAGTGATGGAGCTTATCTTTTTAATCTTAACCTATCACAACAGAGAGCCTATGCTGTTATGAACTACCTCTTAACATTAGAGTTTACTAAAAAGAATAATATCAAGCCACTTTTAGTTGCAAGTGGGCGCTCATACTTAGACACAATCTACTATAAAAATGGCAAAGAAAATAAATATGCATCTCGTCGTATAGAGATAAAATTTAGACTTAAAAATGATGATTCGATGAATGAGATAGATAGGATACTTGACTATGAATAATTTTGAAGCAAAATACATGAAGATATCATCTGCTTATTTAAGTGATAAACTCAAACAACTTGATATTAAACACAAGGATTCTTATGTTTTAGAAGATAAGAAAGAGTCAACTATTCATAGAATTGTTACAGGTATATTCAAATAACTAAAGAAAGTTAAATAGATAGCCTTTGGTATCTTTTTGAACCTTATATCTATAGTACCCATCAAGCTCTATAACAATTCTATAGTACCCCTTGTGATTTCCTAATTTAACTCTTGTCACAATAGAGTTTTTAATATTTTTCTCATAACTTCTTATATTAATATCTCTTTTAAAATCACATACAATTCTATGCGGTTTCGTTAGTAAAAAATTTCTAATCATTTTATCTTTAGTGACAATTTTTAATCTATTTTTACTCTCATAAAGAGATATGAACTTTAAGCCTGCTACTTTTTTGTACTTGACTCTTTCTATTGTTTTTGGTTCACTATTTATGCCACCATAGTTTTGAGAAATAAATAGAGGGAGATGCCAATCCACAGAGTTACCTAAAACAATGCTTTTTTGCTCAAGAGAACCATCAAGATTTTTGTACTTTACTGTTACACTCTCTATAATTCTTGCAGAGGATGGAAGAGTAATAGTAGCCCGCTTTAAAGGTTCTACTTTTGTCTCTTGATTTGAAGTGTAAGTAATGTCAGCTTCACCACTTGAAGGGAAAAAAGGATTTTCACGTGCATTTAATGAGATAAGTATAAGCAATAAACTTAAGAAAACTCTAATCATTCAAGAAACCCTAGTATTTAAATTGTAGATATTATAGCAAATTTATGAGATTATTGTGCACTTATCTCTTTTAGTTCAAAGTACTCACGTTGGAGCTCTGCATTCTCAAGTTTCAAACGAGAAACTTCATCTTGAAGATATACATCATACTCTTGCAGACCAAAAAGAATTTCTAAAGAGGAGGTTCCATAGAGTAAAACACCCAAGTAAATGCCAAGTGCTACTACGAGAAAAAAGAGGAAGAAGAATTTTCCTAAAGAGAGTCCAAGATACTTCTGAGTTATGCTTTCAGTTGTATCTATCTCTTCAAAAAGTTCTTCGTTTTGCAAGGTAATATCTTAGTTAAAAATTTCTAAACCTAAATACTCACCATATACAACTTCATTTTCTATCTCTAAAAGACGGTTATACTTAGCAGTTCTCTCACCACGTGCAGTTGAACCAGTTTTAATCTGACCACAGTTAAGTGCTACAGCAAAGTCAGCGATAAATGCATCTTCGCTCTCACCTGAACGGTGACTCATAACACAAGTGTAACCATTACGTTGTGCTAAACGCACTGTTAACATAGTCTCAGACACTGAACCAATTTGATTTGGTTTGATAAGAATAGAGTTAGCTATACCTTCTCTAATACCACGTGAAAGGATATTAGCATTTGTAACAAAAAGGTCATCACCAACGATTTGAATCTTATCACCAAGTTTCTCAGTCATAAGTTTGAAACCATCCCAATCATCTTCATTAAGACCATCTTCTATAGAAACGATAGGGTACTTAGCACAAAGATCAACATAATAGTCAACTAATTCAGCGGAAGTAACTACACGATTTTCAGATGCTAAATTATAACCACCACCCTCAGCTAAAATCTCAGAAGCAGCAACATCTAAAGCAATAGCAATCTGCTCACCAGCTTTGTATCCAGCTTTCTCGATTGCTTGCATAATGATCTGAATAGGCTCTTCATTTGAAGAAAGGTCTGGTGCAAAACCACCTTCATCACCTAGTGCTGTGTTATGCTTAGCAGCTTTCAAAATGCCCTTAAGTGTGTGATACACTTCAGCAGAAGCACGAAGACCCTCTCTAAAGTCTTCAAAACCTACAGGAACGATCATATACTCTTGAAAATCAACACTATTATCAGCATGGCTTCCACCATTAATGATATTTAACATTGGAGTAGGAATCGTCATAGCATTTGCACCACCAAGGTAACGGTAAAGAGGCATGCCAAGACTTTTTGCAGCAGCACGTGCTACAGCCATAGAAACACCAAGAACAGCATTCGCTCCTAGGTTACCATAGTTTTCAGTACCATCTACTTCTTTCATAGTTGCATCTATAACAGCTTGGTTAAATGGAGAAAGTCCGATGATAGCATCAGAAATCTCATTATTTACATGTCCAACTGCCTTTAAAACACCCTTACCCATGTAACGCTCATCACCATCACGAAGTTCTAGTGCTTCACGTTTACCAGTACTTGCACCTGAAGGTACTATAGCACTCTCAACTGTTCCATCACTTAACTCTACTGTTGCTTTAACTGTTGGATTACCACGAGAATCCATTACTTCAATTGCACTTACGCTATCTATAAACATTCGCTTACCTTTATTTTTTCTAAAATTATTGTCGGTATTTTACCTAAATTTAACTAATAAAGTTCTTTTACTACTCTATGCCTTAAGCATCTGACTCATTTATCTCACTTGTATCCATGACCATTACATCACTAATACCCATAGCTACTTTTATTTTTTCTTCTATTTCAGCGGCTAATTCTGGTTCATCTTTAAATTTTTGTTTAACATTTTCACGGCCCTGACCAAGTTTTTTATCTTCATATGCAAACCATGCACCTGCTTTGTCTACGATATCAAGTTTCACACCATAATCTACTAACTCACCCTCTTTAGAGATTCCCTCTCCAAACATAATGTCAAACTCAGCTTGACGAAATGGAGGGGCAACTTTATTTTTAATAACCTTAGCTTTTACACGGTTACCAATCTGAGCTTCACCCTGCTTAAGTGAAGCAATACGACGGACATCTATTCTAACAGAGGCATAAAATTTAAGAGCATTTCCACCAGTAGTTGTCTCAGGAGAACCATAACCCATCATTCCAATTTTCATACGAAGTTGGTTTATGAAGATAACAGTACAGTTCATTTTAGAAAGAACTCCTGTTAACTTACGAAGAGCCTTAGACATAAGACGTGCTTGAACACCAACTTGTTGATCAGTCATCTCACCCTCTAACTCTACCTTAGGGGTTAATGCAGCAACAGAATCTATAACTATTAAGTCAATAGCTCCACTTCTTGCAAGAGTCTCAACAATGTCTAAAGCTTGTTCACCATAATCAGGTTGAGAGACTAAAAGGTTTTCTACATCAACACCAAGATTTTTAGCATAAATAACATCAAGAGCATGCTCTGCATCTATAAATGCACAAACCCCATCAGCCTTTTGACACTGTGCTGTTATTTGAAGCGCTAAAGTTGTTTTACCCGAAGACTCAGGTCCATATATCTCTACAACACGACCTTGAGGAACACCACCTATTCCTAATGCTAAGTCAAGACCTAAAGAGCCTGTACTAATTGACTGAATCGGTTCTATATTTTTATCGCCAAGACGCATTAATGCACCTTTTCCAAAAGCTTTATCTATCTGCTTCATCGCTAAGTCTAATGATTTTTGTTTGTTTGCATCCATCTTGGGCTCACTTGTTTTTAATTTTAAAGAATTATATGTAAATTTATGGAAGTATATAAAAAATATGGCAAATTGTCATACTTTTTATAGAAATTTCTATTTAAGTGAGCTTTTTATCTCTTCTAAGGAGTGTGGCACTGAAAATAAATATCCTTGAATAACATCTACACCTGCCTCTTTTAAAAAACTAAGTTGTTCTTTTGTCTCAACACCCTCTGCCACCACCCTAACATTTAACTCTTTACACATATGTAAAATAAACTTACAAACTTTCTTATCTTTTTCACTTTTACTTATCCCTTGCACAAAGGTTTTATCAAGCTTAATCTCATGATATTTTATCATTGAGAGATAAGAGAGATTTGAGCAACCTGTTCCAAAATCATCTATAGATATGCTAAACCCTAGTTCAACTATTCTACTTAAATATGAATTATTTACAAAATTCAGGAGTGCTCCCTCTGTAATTTCAAGAGTTATTTTACTTGCATCTACACCATAGTTATATACTTTATCTTCTGCAAATGTTATAAAACTATCTTCTACTAAACTCTTAGAAGAGATATTAATTGAAACATGAAAACTTGGATACTCTTGAGAGAGTTCAAATAAGTCATCGTAAACACTGTTACATACATACTTATCAACTTCCAAACTCAAGCCAAATTTATCTATATATGGCATAAATTCTGTAGCTTCTAAAAGACCTTTTCGTGGGTGTTTCCATCTAATTAGGGCTTCATAACCAAGAACTTTATCACCATTTAAATTATACTGAGCCTGATAGAACATTTTAAACTCATTTTTTGCAAGAGCCTTATTTAATTCTGCTTTAAAATTTTGTGACTTATCAACTTCTTCTTGGAGAGCATTGTCATAAAATATAGCACAGTTTCTACCTGATTTTTTTGCCTTATACATAGCACTATCTGCTTTTTTAATTATTTCATAAGCGCCTTGTGCATCTTTTGGAACAAATGCCACTCCAATACTTGCTCCCACACTGTACTCTTCCTCATTTAAAACTATAGGTCTATTGATAGACTTTTTAAGTCTATCCATCAACATTATTATCTGCTCTTTACAGTTTTTACACTCTTTTTCTTGAGCTCTTATAAGTATAATAAACTCATCTCCACCAACACGACCAACAACATCAAACTCTCGCACACACTCTTGTAGTCTGCAAGCCACTATTTTGAGAACCTCATCTCCGTAGTCATGCCCTAAAGAATCATTTATCTGCTTAAATCCATCTAAATCTAGATATATTACTGCTGCACTTGTTTTATTTCTAAGTGCATATCCTATTTCCTCTTCTACTCTTGAGAGAATATTTTTTCGATTTGCTAAACCTGTTAATGTATCAAAATATGCCAACTGTTTCATCTGCTCTTTATGTCTTTTAGCCGTTGTAATATTTTTGCTTACACCTCTATAGCCTAGCATATCTCCAAACGAATTATAAAAAGGTGTTCCATTTGTTAAGACAATAACTTCCTCTCCAGATTTACTAATATTTATACTCTCAATATCAACAAGACACTCTTTTTTATCTACTAAATCTTTAAATATTGAACTCACACGAATTGCCTCTTCTTCCTTCATAAAATGAAAAGGTGTTTTGCCTAATGCTTCTGCATAGCTATACCCTAAAAGATATTTTATTTGATAGCTAAGGTATGTAAATTTTGCTTGAGTATCTATCTCCCATACTAAGTCACTTGTACTCTCAACCATATGACGAAATCTATCTTCACTGTTCTTTATAAGTGCATTATTTTTCTTTTCAAAATATGATAGAACAAAATATAGTGATATTAAAACTAACAGAGAGAGTATTGCAACACTAAATGCTATCTCTTTTATTGGACTTATATGATCTTCGTAAGATTGTTCAATGACTAAAGCCCAAGGAGTACCTATAATATTTGTAAATGCCGAAAATACTTTTTTTCCTTCAAAATCTCGCTTTACATTCACAGTACTAAAGCCTTCAAGTGCATCTCTCATTGGCTGGGCATTCATACTGTCTGAAATTAAAACATTTGGTGGTTTTTCTTGAGTAGAATATGCTAAATACTCGATGTATTGACCATTTTTTGTCCCTAAAAAATATTTAAGAGAAATCCCCTCATAATCTTTTAGTTCATTAAATGTATTTTGAACCTGAGAGAGTGTAGCACTGTTTGGATCAAATGAAAAATCCACTTCAAGAGAATACTTTGCATCAAAGTTATAAACAGAATGAATTAGACTTGCCATACTTTGAACTTTTTCGTACATCAAAGCTTTTTTATTATCTTCTATTTTTTTTAAGAAAAAATAGCTTGAGAGTGCTACTAAAATAAGTATAGGTGTAACTATTTTTAAAAAAAGTATTATAAATTTTTGTTGGCTACTATACATAACATATCCCTCCCCTATTTGCTAATTTATGGGGTTTAGAAGTATTTTACTCCTATTAACATATAATAAAACTTAATAATATGAACTTGTTTTCCACTCTACAGATAGATAAATTTAATTAAAAAGTAGATATAATACTTATTATAATTTAAATGGATATATTTTTGAAAAAAACACTAATTGCTCACTCTCCAGATGCTGATGATATTTTTATGTACTATGCTATTAAATTTGGTTGGGTAGATATGAAAGATACAGCATTTGATAACATTGCTAAAGATATTCAAACTCTCAATGAAGATGCACTTAATGGTATTTATGACATAGTAGCTATAAGTTTTGCACTCTATCCACATATCAAAAGTGAATATGCACCACTTAGAACTGCTGTTAGTTTTGGAGAGGGCTATGGCCCTAAACTCATAAAACAAAAAGGTGCTAAACTAAAACATAACTTCAAGGTTGCACTCAGTGGAAAACACACTACAAATGCAATGTTATTTCGCATAGCTTACCCTGATGCTCGCATAACTTATATGAACTTTTTAGAGATAGAACAGGCTGTTATAGATGGAACTGTTCATGCAGGTGTTCTCATTCATGAGTCTATTTTAACATATGATAATTCACTTGAAGTAGAACGAGAGATGTGGGATATTTGGCAAGAGTTAGCAGGAAAAGATCTACCTCTTCCTCTTGGTGGTATGGCTATTCGCCGTTCACTTCCACTAAACAAAGCCATAGATTACGAAAAAACACTTACAAAAGCTGTAAAAGTTGCACGTGATCATAAAGATAGACTCTCTAAAATGCTCATTGAACGCGACCTTGTTCGTATTGATGCGCCTACATTAGATAAGTACCTTGAACTCTATGCAAATGATGAGTCCATTACTCTTAGTGACTTACAATACAAAGCTATAGATAAACTCTTTGAACTTGGCTACAAACACGGCTTTTATGAAACGCCAATAAGTGTAAAAGACTACATGATTCCTACAGAGTACGAAGAGATTAGGAACGCTTAAGTGGAAGCCAAACTTGTAGCCCTTGGAGTTGAAACTTTTAAAATAGCACTTATGCTAGCACTACCTGGACTTCTTACTGGTATGTTTTTAGGTCTTGCGGTTTCAATTTTTCAAGCAACTACACAGATAAATGAGATGACCCTCTCTTTTATTCCCAAAATTATCGGCGTTGTTATCGTCATAGTTCTCACTATGCCTTGGATGCTAAATGAGATGACCGATTTTGCAAGACATGTTTTTAATCTTATGCCAACATTTGTTGAGTAAACCATCATTTAATGAAAACAAAACTTATTAACTTCTCAAAATACTCCTCTTTTAAAATAGGAGGAAGTTTTGAAGTTGCCCTCCTTGAAGATGACTTTTCAAACATAAGAAACTACTACCTCATAGGCTCTTGTAACAACACACTAGTAGGAACAAACCCTCCCCCACTTATGATGCTCTCTAAAAAATATGACTACATAAAAGCAGAAAATGGTGTTTTAAAAATAGGTGGAGCAACTCCTTCAGGGAAAATAGCCTCATATTGTAAAAAACATGACATCGCAAACTTTGAGTTTGTCTCACATCTCCCCGGGAAACTTGGTGGTTTAGTCTATATGAATGCTGGACTTAAAGAGTTTGAGATATTTAACTCTCTTCTTACACTTCAAACGCCATCTGGACTTAAGGCAAAATGCCAAGTGGCATTTGGATATAGAACCACTGATATTACAGAACCTATTTTGGAAGCTTCATTTATTTTAGAGTATGGTTTTGATGCACAGAAAGTAGCTATGTTTAAAAAAATGCGCAGTAATCAGCCAAGTACTCCAAGTGCAGGGAGTTGTTTTAAAAATCCAGAGGGTGATTATGCTGGTCGTCTTATAGAAGAAGTAGGTCTTAAAGGTCTTATGAGAGGAAGCATGTGTTTTAGCAAAGAACATGCAAACTTTCTTGTAAACAATGGAGAGGGTAAATTTGAAGATGCAATGTGGTTGATAGATGAAGCGAAGAAAAGAGTAAAAGAGAAGTTTGACATCTCGCTAGAGTGCGAGATAGTCATACTTCATCGTGATTAAAAACGAAGCATTAAACCTGCATAAAGGCCAACAAAGTCCATTTTAAACTCAGTTTTTTTATCATCACTTACAGTATCAAACTTTTGAGCTCTATATCCTATCTCTAGACCTGGTTGTATTACAGGTATAAAATCTAAAGTATAGTCAATTTTTGCTCTTACATCATAGATTGTACTATCATTGTAAGTTATATACTTAGCATCTACCTCTAAACCAATATCTGTCATTGGTATTTCAACTCTTGCTCTTGCATAAACTAAAGGAATAACTACGGCTACTGTGTCACTATAGTTATAAGTTAAACCTGTAACATTGTCTGTAACAGCATCTGCTACATATGTTGTCTCCATAATTTTAAAGTCTAAACCTATATCTATGGTTGTCCAAGCTGTATTATCTAAAAGATTATAGTAAGGAATAATATCATACTGTGTTATAGAGACAGAACCTGTTGTTCCACTTGTATTAAAGTCAGCAAAACTACCACTTACAACACCTGAATCCTCAATACCTGTATACTCAAGACGAATATTTGGTACTACTGGAATAGGATGTTTAATAAGCATCCATATATACCCTTGAGATTTCATTTTTTCTTCTGATGTATATGTACCAGTACCCGAAGCAGTCCCTAAAATACCAAAGTTTGCTGTTTCACTATAAGAGAGTTTACCACTTGGTGTTTGATTCCACATACCTGCACCCATTTCAACTCGTCCAAAATCTGCACTCGATACCGTTGCAAATGCTAAAGCACAAGAGAGTGCTAATAATAATTTTTTCATCTGATTCTCCATATTTATGTATGATAACATTATATCAAAGGAAGATAGTGGGTTGCTTAAAGTATTTTGGGAAGTTTTAAAGTTATATAAGAGGGGTGAATAAGCCTAAAGGCTTATTCGGGTAAAAAAAGGTCTAGCTTACTGCAGCGATTGCAGCGTCGTAGTTAGGCTCTTCAGTGATTTCTGGAACGATCTCTTTGTAAGTTACAATTCCTTCTTCGTTTACTGCGAAGATTGCTCTACAAGTAACACCAGCTAAAACTGATCCACCAAGAAGTACACCATAAGCGTTAGCGAAATCTTTGTTTCTGAAGTCAGAAGTAACAGTTAAAGCGTCAATTCCTTCAGTTGAACAAAAACGTCCAGCAGCAAATGGAAGGTCAAGAGAAACGATAGTTGGTTTAACACCATCTAAAGAAGATGCTTTTGCATTGAAGTTACGAGTTTCAGTAGCACATACACCTGTGTCTAAAGAAGGAACAACAATAATAAGTTGTTTGTGCCCTTGAGCTCCACCAACTGTTACGTCACCTAAACCGTCTGAGTTTACAACAGTAATTGCTGGTGCTTTATCTCCAACATTAATCTCATTTCCTAATAATTCTACGTCTGTACCTTTAAATTTTGTAGTTGCCATTTTGGCTCCTTGTGTTTAATTTTAACGCGTCTGCGTTTTGTTGAGAGAAGTATATTTTAAATCGGATAATATTACTCTTATTTAAAAGAGAAGCGCTTTTGGTTAAGCTTTACTTAAGATACAACCCGATTTCTACCAGACTCTTTTGCTTCATATAAAAGAGTATCTACTCTATGTAACAATGCCTCTTTATCTTCATATTCTTGAAGTTCTGCTACTCCAAAACTTGAAGTTATTTTTATACCTTCGAAATCGTGTTGTTCTATAGTTAATCTCAATTTTCCTGCTACTTTCACCGCATTTTCAAGAGTGCTTGTCTTTAAAAATATTATAAATTCTTCTCCACCCCAACGAGCAAACACATCACTCACTCTTAACTTACTAGAAACTAATTTTGAAAGCTCTTCTAAAACATAATCACCTTTAGCATGACCATATGTATCATTTACTAGTTTAAAATGATCTATGTCAAAAAAAATCACACAGATGCTTTTGTTAAAGTATATGCTATTTTCTATCTCTTTTGCAAGTACTTCATCGAGTCCATGTCTGTTATAAAGAGAAGTAAGTTTATCATGTGTTGCAATTGCTTTTATGTTTGAAAACTTTTTCTTTTCATAATTAACAAGTATATAAAAAACAGAAGAGATCAAAAAAGATATAAAAGTTAGGACTAAAAAAATCATTTTTGATTTATACCATAAGATATTTTTTATTTTTACATACTTATAACTAATCACATAAGCTACACTCTTTTTAGCAATATTATAAATAGGAATAAAAGTCACTAAAACTTTTTTATTCTTATATAGTTCACTATTCTCATAATAAAGAGAGAAGATTCCTGATTGTTTGAGTTTAGGTGTTGCCTCTTTTAGAATGGCCCTGTTTATTACATATAACTCTTTAAGAGGAATTTGCATATTATCTACAAGTGTGTCTTTGTCGTAGTTAAACCCTTTAAAGGAGCTCTTTGCATAGTTTCTCTTTTCATCTTTAAAAACTTTTTCTTTTACAACTTGGCTATCTATCATAAATAGAAGGGAACCCTTCCCTACTGCTAAAAGGTTATTTTTTAAAGCAGAAAAAGAGTAAGACACTTCAACTGTACCAACAAACTCCTTATCTTTAAAAATCGGATACACATTACGAAAACCATTAAAAATTCGACCCTCTTCAAAACAGCTTATAAATACCTTCTCTTTATTTACAAACTCTAATGATGGGCGAATCCCCACTAAAGAGTCCCCAAATTTGGATGGCTTATGAAAACGTAAAAAACTCACTGAGTTAGGTAAATGAAAATGAAGTTGTCTTACATCATAGTTTTTCATATACTCATAAGAGGGAAGAAAAGTATTATAAAGTTCGGTACGCAGAGTGGCAAGTTTTTTAGCATCTTGTGTATGTGAAGCTTCAAGCATTATGCTTTCCATTTTTTCTGTGTCTATGCTTGCATCAAAGATAACTCTTGCTACTTTACTAAGATTATTAATAGAAATTCCCATCTCTACATTAAAAGTATTCACTCTTGTCTCTAGTTCCGTTTGAACATCTGAGTTATAAATATATTTTACAGATAAAAATACAAAAAATTCTAAAGTAATAAAAAGAGATAGAACTAAAATATAAGTGATGTATTTTTTAAAAAATTGTTTTATATTCATATTAATTAATCTATACCTATTTTGAGAAACATTCCTAAAAGGTACTTCTAGGGGCAATATCTAACTCTTCTAACTTGCTAAACATCTCTTTTTCATACATTTCAACTGCTACTCGACCTATCATCGCTGCATTATCTGAACAGTATTGTAATTCACTCAGTAAAAGTGCTGCCTTGTGTGGTTTTAAGAGTTCTTCTATTTGAGAGCGAAGATAGAGGTTAGCAGATGCTCCACCAACTATAGCAAATGTAGATGGTCTAACAGTTTTGAAGTACTTCTTTAACTTCATAGTCAGATGTTTAGTTGCAATATGTTCAAAAGAAGCAGCGATATTTTTAAAGTCTGGTGTCTCATTTTTCTCTTCTTCTAAAACTGCAAGTCGTACAGCATTTTTAAGCCCTGAATAGGAAAAGGCTATAAGAGGGGACTGGTGAAGAGGAACTGTAAAGTTATGCTTGAGTCTATCTCCATCTTTTGCTAGCGCTTCAATAGCTGGACCACCTGGATACCCAAGACCCATCATCTTAGCCACCTTATCAAAACTCTCTCCAAAACTATCATCCATGCTCTTTGCAACAGTCTCTATCTCGGTTAAACTTTTTACTTCCATGACCTGAGTATGGCCACCTGAAACAAGTAGACAAGTGAGAGGAAACTGTGTCTCTTTTTCTATAAAAAGTGAATAAATATGCCCAATAAGGTGATTTACCCCTATGATGGGAATATCTAATGCTACAGCAATAGCCTTAGCCATCGTCACACCCTCAACAAGAGTTACAGCTAAACCAGGAGTTGATGTTACAGCTACTGCTTTAAGTTTTGGGAAGTACTCTTCAACCTGCTCTAGTATCTTAGGAAGTGCCTCTGCATGAAGTCGTGCTGCAAGTTCAGGAACGACACCACCATAAACACTGTGCTCTAACTCTTGACTTATCTTCTTATGAAAAAGAAGTTTTTTTGTTTTTATCTCTGTAATAGATACTGCACTATCATCACATGAACTCTCTATACTTAGTATCATTTTGCATCCTCTTGCATATAACAGTTTTCTCCATAAGGGATGACAAGACTAAAGCATGTCTCCTTATTTTTCTCATCAAGAGTCAACTCTCCATTAAAAAATTTATCTGTAATCTGCTTAGACATATACAGACCAATTCCTGTCCCCTTAGTTTGACTCTTTGTTGTAAAATAAGGATTAAAAATCTGCTCTTTTATGGCATCATTTACTCCACTGCCATTATCACAGCATCGAATAAATAACTTTTTCTCTTCTTGTATAAATGTCAATCTTATCTTTTTAGCACCGCTTGAATCACAAAGAGCATCTTTAGCATTATTTATAAGGTTTAAAATAATTTGAGAAATTGATGATGCTATTTTTATTTTTCCTGCTTGAATCTGGTTGTCTATAAGTAACTCAACTCCTGCACTTTTTATGTTTGCACCGGCAATACTATTTACTTCACTAATAATATCTTCTAAATTTCTTATCTCTGAGTGAGTTTTTTTATCAAAATAGGACATGAAATCATTTATAGTTGAGGCAAGATAGTTAACATTTTCTTCAATAATATCAAAATTCTTTTCACTGCTCTCTTCATTTATAGATTGCATTCTTGCATTTATAACGGCAAGGTTAATTGTGTGAAGTGGTTGTTTCCACTGATGCGATATATTAGCTAACATCTCTCCCATTAAAGCAAATCTTGCTTGTTCGTATAGAAGTATATCTTTGCCTTTATTTGCTTCTATTTCAACAGCAAGATGCTCTTTGACATGTTCTAAGTTCATTGTCTGCTTAATTACAAGCATAATTGCTAAAGGTGCAAGAAGCAGAGGTAATGCTATAGAGATAGAGAGTAAAAAGCCATTGTACTCTACACCACCAATAATAGATGCTAAATAAACAGTAGGTATTGAACCAGATAAAACAAGGAGTGTTCCTATAAAGGTCATTTTAAATGTAGACACATTTGTAATATACTGATTAAATCTATTTGATATCAAAATAAAACCTCCCTTATGCGCAAAAGTACATCTTATGTAACTCATTAAGTGTAACACCATTTTCAGTCATATAATCTCTATTTATACTATATACTTGTGAAAGTATAGCCTTTTTATCATCACTAGAGTGTATCTCTCTATGGCAACTTGGACATAAAGAGACTATATTATCAAGATCATCTAAGTCAAATGTATAGTTTTTTTGCTGAAACATAGGTATAACATGATGCCCTTCAACATAGTTTTGACCCTTTGAGACAAATGTCACATGAGACTCTGAAATAACACAAGAGTAGCTATCTCTTCTCTTTGCCTCTGTTATCAGTCTTGCATCTCGCTTATAACGTTCATGGGCTGTCTTTCCATCAAGCTGACAAAGCAGTAAATCATCACTAAAAAAGAGTGAATTGTAAGAGAGATTTTTGTAGAGTCTCTCCACATCTTCATAAATATCGTCTGCTATAAAATAGTAGTTTTGAATTGTTTTTAAAATACCTATATTTACTAAAGCATTTATAACCCAAGTGTAAAACTTATCGTACTCTTCATGTTTTTGTATCTTTGAAAGCTCTTTTGTAACACTGTAAAGAACCAACTCATCACTCTGTTTAAGATAGACTAACTGCTCTTTTATAAACTCTTTACTTATACCTTTACTTCCCTCTTCAAGAAGTATTTTAAACAAGATTCTAAAGGGGAAGAGTTGTAGTTTTATATCTTTAGTTGCGATATTAGGGTACTTAGTATTATCGAGTTGGTTAAGAATATACTTTTTACATCTAAGATAATCACCCTTCTCATAAAAGTACAAGAACTTGTCACCCTCTAAGGTCATCTCTATCATCTTACTTTCACTCATTTTTATAAAGCCTAGAAAGAGAAGGGGTCTGTAGAAGTGTGCAGGTGTTGAGTTGTTGTTTTCATACTCTGTATTTTTACTCAAGTACTCTTTTATTTCTCTCTCAAATTCTGCTTGAGAAACTATTTTTTTACTCTCTATGTAGTATAAAACAGAGAGAGTTCTTGTGTTCATATAGCTCTTCTCCCCTAAAGGAGCATCAAATATTTTTCCATTACCCGGTGCTTGCCATCTGTAAACATTTGCCATTATTTTGTAGGCATAGTACTTAGGAGAGAGTCTATAAGCATAGGAGGTACACCCTCTCCTATCACTTGACGAATGAGGATTTCACTCGCCCACTCAG
>Ga0256826_1000571_pt1 | contig 22582 bp, 21 predicted proteins | sample CV79metaG_FD_185975 | JGI IMG/M metagenome (GOLD analysis project Ga0256826, IMG submission 185975) | Hydrothermal vent microbial communities from East Pacific Rise, Pacific Ocean - CV79 | ecosystem: Environmental > Aquatic > Marine > Hydrothermal vents | place: Pacific Ocean: East Pacific Rise...
GCAATGTTTATTTAAAAAAAATGTTTTACATCAAGGCAGTCTTCCAGCAAAAAACAATAATTGTGCATGAAAGTACAAAAAGAAATGTTTGCAATATCATGGATTCCCGTAACCGTAACATAAAAGGTTTGCCAAGAAACCATCCCGTAACAAATCCACAGCAAAGGCCAAAAAAATGGGCACCCAGATCTGTACGTTCACCGGAGCTGCCGATCATCGCCAGAAGTGCAGCGCCGGCCATAAAGGGGATAACCCGCACATAGTGTTTGTGTACTCTATGGTGTCGGTTCAGCATGGCCAGCATACCGATGATTGCAAAAACAGCAGTAGAAAATCCAACAAATTGGTGATTGCTTCCATGCATTACCACATTGATATAGTTGCCACAAGTGGCTGTTGCAAGCATGGCAAACATTCCCAGGCCGTTACCCGTCAGTTTGCAAAAAAAATGAAATAAAAATCCGCCAAAGAGACAGTTGCCAAGGAGATGTACCGTGTCCGCATGCAGGGTTAGTGATGTGACCAGTCGATAAAACTCATGGTTCTGTAAAATCTTGTCTGCATTGCCGACACCTTGTGAAAACCAGAACGATCCTGCTGACCAGGGCCCAGTGACAGAAAAGAAGAGAGCCAGTATTCCAACAAGGAGCAGGGTAGGGGGTTGTAAAAAGGGAATAAACGTTTCGGCTGACGTATCCGGTCTGGGCGGCCAGTTTCTGTTTTCATCCTGGTAAGCCTGGATTTGAAACTGGGCGGCATGGAGGTCTTCTGCTGCGACCTGCAATGCCTGGTTGTCTGGTGTTTGGCTAACCTGGTGGTTGATACCAACTGAAGATAAAACAAGAGAACAGGACATAAGATCCTGTTCCTGGTTTGTGGCCAGCACAGTTTCGTCGTAAGACAGTTCAGTGCTTTCCCCTTCGGAAGAGCTGGAGGCCTGTGAATTCCAATTATGCATAAACATGCATTAAGAGATAGTCACGGTTGCTCCTTTTGGCAAATTTTAACCATCCAGTACAGTTCCAACCGTGGCAAAGAAAAATCGTTTCCGCAGGCGTGCATGAAGACGTGAGGATTTTTCAAGTCCTGTGCAGTGGGAGACACCGATATGGGCAATATCATAATTTTCTATGACTTTCAGGGTTTCATCGAATTGTTGGTCGCTGGCAAATCCCAGATGGGTGCCGCCGATAATGGTAAAGATACGGTCAGTCCCCAGTTGTGTTGTGACGTAATTGATAATATTAATCATACCGGCATGGGCACATCCCAGGACGATAATTAATCCTTTGTCGGTTTTTATCACTATGGACAGGTCGTCACGTAATGGGTCAGGATGAATATGGTTCCCACTATCTGTTATGAGTGTCATATTGGGATCACTTTGTTCAAATGAACTTTTACGTGGGATTTCACCGCTCAGGTAGATTCCGGCTCCTACCTCCACCATGCGGGTTCCTAATTTGAACTTGGCTCCCAATGCCTCCAGGTAGTTTCGGCGGTAGGGAATGCCGATATCACGGGTCACATCATTTTTTGACCAGATGCGCCGGGCGAATATTTCCTTATGACCGTATACGTCAACTGTGCCTTTGAGTTTGAGGACTGCAGGTAATCCACCGGTGTGATCGTAATGACCGTGGCTGAGCAGAATAGCATTGATGCTTCGTAAATCTTTTTTTAAGGCCAGGGAGTTTGGTATAATAGTTAAGCCTTGGCCGGTATCAAACAGGTAGTTGCCGTTGTTAGTTTCTATAAAGCAGGAAAAACCATGTTCACCCATAACGTCAAGGGGAATTCCAACCGAGTTTTCGCACAGAATTGTTAATCGTGTTTTCATGGGGTTTCGTCAAATACGGTATGTGTAAAAGAGTGGAATGATAAAACTTTTATGTGTGTGTTGTGTATCATGTTTTGACAGAATTTGCTATGGAGATTGTATTATACTGCCAGAATGTCACATTAATGATGGGAATGTCGAAGGAAAAATACAGGAAGATGGGCAGGTATTGCAATGTCAGTTTTGACATTTTGTGGTGCTGTAATTCGATACTGATTTGGTTAAAAAAAAACGTAACTATTCAGCAGCACCCATTTTCGTTCGGTCTGGACGCCTCATGTACAAAATCGTACACTACGGCGACCAGCCTGAACGAACCTGGGCACTTCTGAACAGTTACAGGTCCAAGCATACACATTTTTTGAGGGGTACCCTGAATAGTTACAAAAAAACAATGTTTGAACGGATTCAGAAGAAAGTTGATCTCTCACCAATTTCTATTACTATGTCAGACATATTGTAATTGACAGCTTACTATTAAAGGAAGGGTTATGGGTTTACTGGACATCAGCAATAAAATATCCGCAGAGTTGGAAACTGGCTTGAGCCGAGAAGAAATTTTTAAAAAATACATACAATCAAATCCTGCCGGAGCTGCCAAATATGCCTACTGCATTGCAAGCATTCCTCCCCCGGCACTGCGGAAACAATATCTGATCGTAAACGCTCTGCTTTCACTCCTCCTTGTTGTATACGCCATATTTACTGTTCTCGTCGAATTACCGATTAACCTAAATGAGCCAACCCTTTCCATTCTAATCAAAACGGTGTTGCCGCTCATTTTCGCTTATTTCACCTTTCGTTTTCATGGAGGGGCGTATCGGCTGATTGGCTTATGGTGCCTGTACGATTTATTGGAAAGCATCCTGCTTACTGAAATTACAACGATTCCCCTTGCTCTCAAACTGCTCATCCTTTTCTTTGTTATTGTGCTCTCTTTTTTCATTGCCCGAAAGGTTTTTCCAAACCTTAGAATATTAGGACCGAAACGGGATTCCGACGGTAACTATTTCCTTTAGGAACTTATCCGGGAATGTATTTTTTCTAAATCTTCTCGCAAATCCTCCACCCATTGATACCGTTTTTCAGGAGCGTTGGAGAGGGCTTTTGAGATAATACCTATCATCTCCGGGGAAAGAGCTTCCTTATCTTCTTTTTGAATCACCCACTTTGCCTTCTGCAGCGCCCATTTCTGCATGGAACGCTGTTTTGAGGAGAAGGGGAGTTTGCCGGTATTTGCCAGATAAAGAAGCACGCCAATGGTGTATATATCGCTACGTGGATCGCCACGTCTGCCCTGGATCTGTTCAGGAGCCATATACATAAAATCACCCTGAGGGCCCAGGCCTGCTGCGGTAATGGGGTCTGGCTGCTGGTCATTACTTGCCAGTCCCATATCAAGGAGTGTCAGTTTTTTGTTCTTGTCAAAATGCAGGATTTGTGGGCGTAAATCATGGTGAACAACACCTGTTGCATGCATATGAGCGGTAAGGTCACATAGTTGAGAAAAGATGCTTTGCACCAATGGATCCTGTAATGGGCCTTTTCCAAAAAGACAAGAGAGTGATTCACCTTCAATGGCATTTAGAATAACGACGTCACCAATTCGGTCCCTGAATTTTGGTAAACATGGGTGGAACAGGGTTTCAAACAGGTTTAGTTCAGTTTCAAAGCATGCCCTGTAGAGAGGGTTTTGCAAGGCTTCGTCAAAACCAATTTTGATGGAGACCTTTTCTCTGTCCTCAACCGTTGTTGTATAGCCATTATAGAGCCAGGATATGGCTCCCGCAGTAATTGGTGTGCCTGCTGCATAGCCGTTGATAAAATTTGGTTGTAGTGATGAACCTTTACGGGCAGTATGCACATACTGCTGTAGGGAGCCAAGGGATGCACGTAATGCATCCAGTTCGTCGCCCGGCTGTTCCGTGTCTGCCTCCTTTTTCTTCTCTTTCATAAGGGAGAGCATTGCTCCCAGACGTTCTATGACCAGACGTTGAAAAAGAAGATTCAACAGCCATAGTAACAGGAGACTTGCGGGAACTGTTATAAGAAAGAGAACCAGGCTTCCCTGCCAGGCAGCCCGAAATGAGGAAGAAACCGGAATCGCCACAGAGTTTATGCCCGCCAGGTCTCCAGCCTGAAAACGAAATCCATTTGTATTTCCGTACCGATCAATAAGAGATTGCGGTGCATCTTCTACTTTTCCATGACAGCGCATGCAGGGATCTGCAAAATAATCGGGAACCATGGAAATAAAAAATGCTTCACCATTTTTTTTTACCACTCCCTGCCAGAATGTTCGCGAAGGGTCTTCTTCAAACCAGTCCAGCATGTCTTCCTCGAAGGAGTCTGCTGAATTCTGCGGATTTAGTGGATTAAGGGAGGCTCTGCGATAAACATAGCTGGGCATGGATTGAGAAAAGGTTTTCATTATAGTCGTACTGATATAAGTGGTGGACATGGCTTCGATGATAAATGCATCTTTGCCGTGCAGTTCTACCATTTTGGGGCGTAGTTCTTTTTTTACATATGATCTGATGGCTTCCACTTCCTGAAGTATTACTTCCGATTTGTCCATAGCTTCAGCCATAAGCAGTCTACGTGTATTCCAGAAGGAGAGAAGGGACAGCAATAATCCGCCGCCAATAAGAATAAGGGAAGACCAGAGGAAAAAACGTTGTTTAAGATTTGTGGTCGAAGTCTTTCCATGGTGCTTGAATGTCATTGCTGTGGCCTCGCAGGCATCAGGTGCCTTTAAATATTCTTCGCCCGAGTACTGGAGGGAGATTCAAATGTTGAATGGCTTCTACTGTCTTTTGCACATTATATTCAATCCTGTGAAAGGTGATTGTCTGTTTTCTGGTGTCATAAATAAGATAACAGGCACGTGGATCATTATCTCTTGGTTGTCCGATACTTCCGCAATTGATAATGCGGCGTCTGGAATCATTTATTTCATATTCTTTATTCCCTGTTATGGGTTCAATGCTGACTGTCAGCCAGTGCTTTTTGCTGATAACAAGCGGGCGGTGGCTGTGCCCGATAAAAATGAATCGGGAACTGGTGGCGGCAAAACTGCGCAGGGCATATTTACGATCCATTACGTAGCGCCAACCTTTTGGATTGTATGGATTGGCATGGACAAATGTCATTTCTTCAAGATCGAGCCGGTCAGGCAGGGAATGTAAATAGGCCTTATTTCCAGAGGACAGTTGATCCATTGTCCAGAGGATAGCCTCTTTTGCTGCTTTTGACATGCCGTAAGGAGAGGTCTCCCAGAGGGTTGCCACATCATGGTTTCCGGCAAGGCAGCGACAGTTTTTTAAATTCCGTACCAAGTTAATGCACTCATTCGGATAGGGACCATAGCCCACTAGATCACCAAGGCAGATGTTTCTGTGGACGTTTCTTTTTGCAGCATCCTTGAGCACGCTTTGCAATGCCGCAAGATTGCCGTGTATATCTGAGAAGATCATTAAACGCATATCAATTTTCCACCTGACTCTTCTTGATTAACACACAAAGATCCTGGTCCAGAGTTAAGGCGCCGAGTAAGGGGCCATGGCAGGCCAAAGTAGGCATACTGACGGGGCAGGTTGCATCAACAAGAAAGGGAACTGACGGTGGCTTGTTTTGCAGGTGTGATCGCAAAGAGAGAGAGACTCGACCCAATTCTTTTTTAAACTGACAGGAGAGCGGCAGTGATTCACGAAGGTAGATATCCTGCAGGCCGATATGATCATGGGCGGGAAGTTTTGCCATTTTGGCTGCGACTTCATGAAATTGGAGGTGGATTGGCTCAAGCGTTGCAACCAGCTGTTGCCAGTTTTTTGCAGTCTTAAGCGAGAGTAGAAATTGGCCAAATCTACAGTTAACCTCACTGTGGTTGCTCTTCTGTTCAGGATAAAGAAGTAACTGATATATTAATTCCGTATGATATTGAAGATGCTCGAACCAGAGATCAACCAGAAAAATATCACAGGCAAGCACTTGTTGTTCTGTTAACTGATCCGGCTGCAGTTTTTTCAAGTCGGTTTCCGGTGAAAAATCTTCCTTTCCTGCAACCACAACCTGACATATACACTCTTTTTTTCTTTCAAGACGATGCTGTACTGAAGCACCGCGTAACAAACCTTTTTTCTTTCGGGATACTCCCAGTACCAGCAGTTCTGCTCCCAGATCCTTACAAAGATTTCCAAGCATATGGGCAACTTCTCCACGAAGAAGGCGAATACCGGGATCAATGCTGAAACGGCGCAGAATCTGGACACTTATATCAAGTCCTGCCATCATTTGCTCACCCTCAACAGTGATCCCGTAACGCATGGTAGGGCAATCACTTTCTTCTTCAATCACATGAACCAGAGTTACTTCACCTGATCTGATGAGTGCTTGTTTCCTTACTTCAGTCAACATGTCATTCCGTGTTGAAGAATCTATAAGAGCACCAATAATTTGCGGCTTCCTTGCTGCTAGTTTTGTTTTCTGATTTTTTTTAACTCTTTTCTGTATGGCTTTTCCCGGAAAAAAACGTTGCCATAAGGAAGGCCTTTTGGCAGTACTGCCACTTGTCGTGACAGGAAGCTGCTGCCAGGATTTTAGATCATTTTGCATCTCGTGCGTAGAGGAGTAACGATCCCCGGCATGACGTGAAACAGCACGGAGTATGATCTCCTGAATCTGCGGTGGAATATCAGGATTATAATAACGTGGCGGAGCAGGATCGTGGCGCAGACGAAGACGGGCAATTTTAACCTTACTGGAACGAGGCCAGGGCAATTGCCCTGTGAGCATCTCATACAATAACATGCCCATGGAATAGATATCACATCGTTGGTCAGCTCTCTCGCCAAGCAATTGTTCCGGGGCAATGTACCAGGGTGTCCCTTGTGGATGTTGCAGATCAAAGGCAAGAAGGTCTGGGAGTGAAGCACAACTGGCCAGTCCAAAATCAATCAGTTTAATTTTGGCATTGTTGAGGCAAATGATGTTTTCAGGCTTTAGATCCAGATGAACAATTGACTGTTTGTGAAGATAGCCCACCACCTCACAGAGGCTGTTTATAAGAGATAATGCCTCATTAAGTTCAAGGCTGCGGCCCCGGCCTACTTTTGCCCGAAGATCATGTCCTTCGATCTTCTCCATGATGATATACTGCCGGCTTCTTTGCCTGTGTATAAAACGGACGATTCCCGGGTGAGCAAGTAGTCGGCTTATTCTTTCTTCGTTCTGATAGTGGTATAGAATAATGGGCTGATTGAGAATATCCCCGCAGGGTATTTTCAGGACGACTTCTTCACGGGAAAGCTGGTCTTCAGCCAGAAAAAGGGTGGTTAAGGCTCCATCGTGGAGCTTCGAAGTCAGGGTGAAAATATCAAGAGTATCACCGACTTTTGGAAAAGTCATGTTAAAAACCCTCCACTTCCAGGCAGATAGGGCAGCGATCTGCTAATTCGATTACTAATTAGCTCCGAAGATCAATCACCGTCACTGTCTATAAGACAAAGACGACATAAGCAATCACAATGAGTAGAATAACCAGAAGTTCCACAGCAGTGATCTTCGCCATCATCAGGCAAATTTTCCGCTGAGACGGATCCATCTTCAGAATCATTTTATTCATCAGCAGGCGAAAAAATAAGGTACCAGGTGTGCGTTTCAGGTAGAGACGAATGTACTCTTTGATGGCCCGTATCCAGAGGAGAATCGGATCATCGGGATCAATCTGCCCGTCTATTGAAGAAATCTGAACTGTTAACTTCTTATCACGCTTAAGAAAGGAAATGCCTACTTTAATGCTTTCAGTTAATTGAATGTGTAACAGTTCGTAATCCGTTCTGTTAAAGATAAAACTTCCCGAGAGAGGGAATTCCACTCCTGTCACATAATCTTTTATAGATGCTGTGAAGGATTTTCCATTTTGCTGAAAATCAGAAACAAACCAGTTGGGGTGAAAACGCAGGAGCTTGTCTTTGGGGAAAAGAGCCTGCAGGTCAAAGGGTGCGGGCAATTCAGGCAGTCCCAGATCCACTTCCTCTGTAACCGTAGAATGAACCATATCTACGGGGCTATGAGGAGAGGACATGGTAGCAGTGGATGTAACTCTTTATTTTTTAAAGTGGCCTTCAGCCCAACTCTGGTACTGTGTATTGAGAATTTTTTGCTCTTTTGCCAGGGCCCGATGATAATTAGATCACAAGTAAGCTCTTTTGCGGTTTTGGTGATGGCTTCTGCTATATTTCCTGTTCTCTGCAGAAATGTTGCCTGTTCTGCAACTGGATGACTTGTTTTGATCCGTTGCCACTCTTCTGCTATTTCCTCATTCATCTGATTTTCAACATGGTCAAGAAAAGTGGTGTGGGTCTTGCTTGAATTCAGCCAATCATCCCCTGTCATTTGACGCCAGTCTTCATCAAGTACCGTGAATACAGTGACCTTAAGCTCGGGGTCAGCTTCGAGTTTCGCAAAAACAAAAGCTTCTGCTTTCTTGGCACCATCAGTACCATGAGTACAGAGAAGGATATTGTTAAACATAGGGGACACTCACTTTCCAGAAAACAAAAACACCATGACCAGTATATAAACCGGTCATGGTGTGCTGAAACTACCGATTTTACCTTACTCAGTAACTATACCAGCCACTTGGTAAAGAGCAACACTAGAAAGGTAGTAATAAGACAAAAAACAAGAGCCGTTATGTCTTCGTTACGGTCACTGGAAAAAACAGATAAAGCACGTTCCTCCAGTTCTTCAGTATTTGCACCATCTGAAAGTTCAGTGGTTCCCTTACCGGCATCACCGGTTTCAATAGTTACTTTTTTATCTTTATCACTCATAATAAACTCCTTAGCTGGAAATTAGTTTAAAACAACATCCTTGACCAACCAGAGGACAACAAAGAAAGAAAGTGTTGCCTTGGTGACACCTGCAATAACCCCCATAACTATGGGCCATCCACCAGCTTGAGTAATTGCTTTTTTGGTAATCTGCATACCAAGACCAATCAGGCCAAAGGCAAAGAACCAGATCATAAAGTCAGTTAGCGTTACAACGGTTTTGGATTTCTTTTTGACCTGTTTAACCGCATGTTTAATAGCGGCCTTAACATCTCCAGACAATTTTACCTGCTTAGCTTTAGCAGCTGCCAGAACTCCCTGCAACTGTGTCATGCGGGCACGGCCGGTCTTGTCAAATGCATTTTTATCGTTACGCTCGTCAAAATTACCTGCAATCTGGTGCTGTTCAACAAGATTTGTTACAGCCTCAAGCTGTTTTTCAGGCAGGCCGGAAAAGGCACCTGCTGTCATGGCAGCGTTCAAAGTTTCCAACTCTTCAGGAGTAACCTGACTTCGGTCATTGTAGGATACATCTATATATTTTCCTTTGTAATGACTTGGTGGTGAGAATAAACCAATAGAAGACATGAAAAAGAGAATCAAAAAGCCGATGATAAATACAGGGAACTTATCAATTACAACACTTTTAAAACTTAATTTCTGTCCGGTTTCCTTGCCAAACCAGGTGGCAAGCACAAGAACAATAATGGGCAGAAAGAGAACCCGGGTAATGTTAAAAATCTCGGCAACTTTCAGGGTCTCAATATCCACTGCATTAAAGGCAAGAGCAGCAGCTGCAACCTGAGCAGAGTTCAAAATTCCGGTTCCTGCCCATGCACCAAACTGAACCGGGCTCATACCTGCCAGTTTTCCGATGGTTGGGAAGACAAACATACAGATAATACCAAAGGAAAGAATTGTACCGATGGTATAGGCCATTTCAGCAGATTTTGCTTTTACAACAGGGGCCACAGCAACGGTTGCTGAAACACCACAGACTCCCATTCCAGCAGAAAGGACACCGGTCATGGATTTTGGCTGTTTGAACAGATTTCCAAGCCACAGCACCAGAAAAACAGTACCAAGCACGAAGAACCCAACGAGAAAGACAGAATAGACACCAAGCTTTGCAAGCTCAGCAAATGAATAGCGGGCACCAAGCATGATAACTCCCATTTTCAGGACAAAACGGGCACATTTGACTCCTTCGCCTGCAAATTTAGGGATCCCCCAGGTGTTCGTTAATAAGACACCGGCTAAAATTCCTAATACAACGTAGTTAAGATTCAAGACCTTATAAATCTTAAAACCAAGGGTTGGTTGCAAACCTTTACTTATAATCTTCATCAGTGGCTCTGCATACCAGCGAATAGCCATGGCCATTACTAAAATTAAAACAATCCCGCCGAGTGGCCGCAAAAGAAATGTATCGAGATTAGAAGTCCCGGACTTTCTTGTAGTGTTAAGAAGGGCTCCTACAATTGCGATAATCCCTACGACCAAGGTCATTGTGACCTGTAAATCCATTGTTTTATGGGTGTGCAAATATTTCGCCATGGGTAACAGGGCGCCTGATTTTGCAATAAGTCCATACATAAGTAGAGACCCGCCCATAATCAGGGTCGGCATTTGCTCTTTTATTTTTGACATAAAAATCCTCCTTCATTTATTGTGGTAGTAAATGTTTCTTTTCTCCCCATTATTACTGTGTTAAACCTCCTTTACTTGCTCCGCCGGTCTTGGCCTTAGAATCAATACGAGGCACAAAGTAACTGCAGATAAGATTTAAAAGATACAAATAGGCAGCAAAGCCGCCTACGGTAAAAAGGAGACAAAGAATTGCCTGTAGAGGCGTAATGTCTCCTGTATGAATAAAACGAATAAGAGGATCAAAAAGATTGGAGCTTGCCATCAGTCCCATTGTGCCAAAAATGCCAATAAGTACGGCGATGGGGGTGAGAAAAGTTCTGTCCATGGAATACTCCTGAAAAAAGTTAGTGATTTATCCTGCTATGTTCTATAAGCAAAGTACGTTCCAATGTGTACTTAAAAAGTCATGTCTTTCTAACAGTTTGAAAATACGATAAAAGGTGAGTCGTCTTCAGGCTACGCAGCATAGTTGTGACGATGTGGTGCATCGTTGTGTTTGCACCTGTATGCAGAAGTGTGTATACTTGAGGAGGCATATGGTGGTTATGGTTAACAAATTGTTGGAGTTTTGCTATGAAAGATATTCTTCGAGACCTTGCAGACAGGGATCAACATAATCTTAAACTACAGTTTCAGGTGGGGTTGGGAGTGATCCTCTTTTGTTTCTGCCTCTTCACTTCCACGATCATCTATCATTTCCAGAAAGATCTGCTTGAAGAAGAAACACTGCGGCAGGCTGAGCTGGTTATGACTTCTCTTGAGTCCACCAGGAGCTACATTCGTGAAGTACTACGGCCTAAAATGTTTGCAGAACTTGGTAATGATCACTTTATGATCGAGGCCATGTCCACTTCCTATATCACCAGAGTTATCATGGATCGTTTTACAGGAGAGCTTCCGGATTTCAAATATAGACGAGTGGCTATGGGTGCCAGAAATCCAGACTTTGAGGCGAATAGTCCAGAGCAGGAAATGATAGATTTCTTCCGTAGGAATGCTGAGGAACAGGAGTGGCACGGAATGACCCGGATGGGAAATGATCGATACTATACTCTGTATCGACCTGTCACCTTTAAAAAAAGTTGCCTGCATTGTCACGGGGATCCCGGTGCGGCACCATCATCAATTATTAATATGTATGGAAGCTCCAGAGGATTTCACCGAAAAACGGATGTCGTCTCTGGTATCCAGTCTATTTCCATCCCAGTTGAACATAGCCTGGTAGGCATCTATCAGAATTCATTCCGAATGTTTGGAGTTGTTTTGTTTCTGGCTATCTTCTTATATGGGGCAATATGGTTACTGTTTCATCAGCTCATTATTTCCAATCTGCGTGAGTTGGTAAAACTATTCAAAAGCAGTATCGATGAAAACGAGACGTTGTCGGCACCATACCCAAAAAAAGGACACCGTGAGGAGCTTAAAGAGTTGTTTGAAAATGCCAGAACTCTGGTAAGCCATTTGCGTGAGAGTCGTTTTCGCTTGAGAAGTTACGCAGATAATCTGGAAGTGATGGTGGCAGAACGTACCGAGGCACTGGAAAAATCTGAAGGGCAATTGCAAATCCAGGTAAAGAAAAGAAACAGAGAACTTACCCTCCATAATACGCTTGCCGGTTTAATTACCAGTACAGAGAGTCTGCAGACCATTTTGAATCAGGTACTCAGTGAAGTGATGCAGGTGGTGCCGGGGCAGGGGGCGGGTATTTATCTGTATAACGAAGAGGAAAACTTCGTTCTGCAATGTTCAAAAGGAACAGATATCCTTTTACACGCTATTACTCTGCAATTTATCACAGCCTGTGATCGCATAAAATTAAGTGATACCACAACAGAAGAAACCATTAATATCAGTGTTCCTCTTTGCTGTCGTGATCAACTGCAGGGGGTGCTTGTGATAACGGAACTGCCGGTTGATGTTATGAACGACTGTCTGCATGCCCTGCTTCTGTCCATTGGTCGGCAAATAGGCCAGACAATAGAAAGTTTACAAAATATTCAGAATCTGCGGCGCAGCAGTGAACTGTTACAATCTGTCTTTGACGGGATAAGTGATTCACTTATTTTGCTGGATCCTGTTGGCACGCTAAAGATGGTAAATCAGGCATTCCTGCTTCGCCACAATCTTTCTCGTGAAGAGGCGCTGGGAACTGTAATCGACACGTTGAGTACAAAACAGCAATGTTTGTTTAAAGGACGTCTGCAAGAGTTTGATTTGCAGGCTACAACACCACATACCAAAGAAATAGAACTGGATGACGGCTCAATCTTTGATATGTATTTTTACCCAATGTTGAATGAGGATAATTCCGTACACGATATAGTCTGTTTTGCCAAGGATGTGACAAGTATTAAAGAAACTGAACGTCGGATTCAGCAGACTGAGAAACTTGTTGCCATCGGTCAGCTGGCGGCAGGAGTGGCTCATGAAATAAACAATCCCCTTGGTGTAATTCTTTGTTATACTGATATTATAAAGGAAAATTATAGTGACAATACAGAAATCCTGGACGATATTTCCATTATCGATCGGCATGCTGATAATTGTCGTCGTATTGTGGCTGACCTGTTGGATTTCTCACGGAGTAAAGATTCCCGGGTCGAAAAACAGATGCGGTCAATTAACCATACCATTAAAAACGTTTTGTCCATGGTGCGTCAGCAGTTTTTGAAGAAACAGATAAAAATCGAGACGGAGTTGGATGGCAATTTGCCGGACTGTCTGATAGACGTCAGGCGTATGAAGCAGGTATTGCTTAATCTGATTATGAATGCGAGCCAGGCCATTACGAATGGTGGAAATGTTACAATACGTTCACGCCAGGAGGGAGACAAGGTTGTGATTACGGTTGAAGATGATGGCTCTGGAATAGCAAAAGAGGTGCAATCCAAGATCTTTGATCCCTTTTTCAGTACAAAGGAACCAGGGCAGGGGACAGGACTTGGTCTTTCGGTCAGTTATGGGATTGTCCGTGAACATGACGGTGAAATAGCGGTTAATTCCACCATCGGTGAGGGTGCTGTTTTTACGGTTACTCTTCCGGTGAATGGGGTGAATAATGAGTAAATACAATATATCTCCGGCACAGCTGTTAATCGTTGATGATGAACCGGATCTCCTCTCCGGTTTACAGCGAAGTTTTGTAAGACGTCTGCCCGATGTTAAGGTGCTGACAGCGGCAGGGGGGAACCAGGCACTTGAGATTTTGCGACGGGAAACAGTTTCCCTGGTCTTGATGGATATCATAATGGGGGAGACAAATGGTCTTGAGATTTTAGACCGTATTAATAGGATGGATCTTGAGTGTACCGTGATTATGATGACTGGCTATGGCACTATTGAGCTGGCAGTGGATGCGATTCGTCGCGGGGCGTGGGATTTTATCACCAAACCCCTTGAGCTTGATGCCCTGTGCCGATTGATCAATAAAGGATTGGAGCGCAGCAGCCTGCTGATGGAAAACAGGCAGTTGCGAAGTAAGGTGGCACCGGAGATGACTGTTCCGGGATTTGTGGGAAAGGGCCATGTTATGCAGCAGTTGTATAAAACCATGCAAACATCAGCTGATAGCGGGTACACTGTTTTGATTCGTGGTGAATCCGGTACTGGCAAAGAACTGTGCGCCAGGGCGATTCACAGTTTGAGTACACGCAAAAATAAACCTTTCATCATGGTGAATTGTCCGGCTGTGCCGGAACATCTCCTTGAGTCTGAGTTGTTCGGGTATAAAAAAGGGGCATTTACCGGCGCCGATAGAGATCATGAAGGACTTTTTTTGCAGGCGGATGGAGGGAGCATCTGTCTTGATGAAATCGGGGATATTCCGGTGACTATTCAAATTAAGCTCCTGCGGGTTCTGCAGGAACAGGAAATAAAACAGCTTGGTGCAGCCAGAACCAGAAAAATTGATGTGCGCATTATTGCTTCTACTAATGCGGATCTTGAAAAAAAGACAAAAGAAGGAAAATTTAGAGAAGATCTTTTTTATCGTCTTGAAGTTCTCAGCTTGCAGATGCCTTCCTTACGGGAGATTGGTGACGATATCCCTCTTTTGGCTGAACATTTTCTGGGGGAGGTGCAGAGGGAACTCAGGAAAGAGGAGAAACGTTTCACTCCTGCTGCCTTGCAAACCCTTTGTAAACACAGGTGGCCTGGTAATATCAGGGAATTACAAAATGTTATACGGCGGGCATTCCTCTTTTGTCCGAAAAATGTAATTGATGCACAGCATCTGCTGCTGGATTCATCGTTTGGACAGACCAGTCGAAAAGTGCAAACTTTGGCAGACAGTGATTTGGTTCCCTATAAAATAGCAAAAGAAGAATGGCTGGATTCATTTACCCGGCAATATGTGCATACCCTGTTAACAAAAAGTGATGGGAATATATCTCGAGCCGCACGGTTGTCGCAGCTGACCCGGGCAGCATTGCAGAAAATAATGAGACGTTACGCCATTGATGGTGAACTGTTCAGAAAAAATATATGATAGTTTTTTAGCCGGTTTAGGTAGGCTTTTTTAAAGTCGGTAAAGTCAAAAGGTTTGCTGACAGAGGCCGAGAAGCCGTAGTCTGCAAAATTTTGCATAACAGGATATCCCGGATCGCCGCTTGCCAGAATAATTTTGGTATTGCTGTTTAGTGCAAGTATTTCTCTTGCAGTATCTACTCCTTCCATACCTTTAATGATATGCAGATCCATGGTGATGATATCGAATGGTTTATCATTTCGCAGGGCAGACAGATATATGGCAATGGCAGTTTTACCATCATTGGCCAATTACCCCTCATAGCCCATTAGAGAAAGGATCTGATTAATCACGTTTCTAATCCTCTCGTCATTATCCATAACCGGGATCTTTCCGCTTCCATGGTGCAGAGAAGTCGTTTCCGAATGTCGAGTGTCCGGTATGGACGGTTTTATGGTATTGTTCGGGGCGGGAATGAAGAAGGTTAGTGTTGTATCACCGGCTGTTGATGAGGTAACAGTAATAAATCTTTTGTGCCGTTTCACGATAGAATGAACAGTTGCCAGGCCAAGCCCACTGCCTTTTATGCTGTCACGACAGCGTGTGGTGAAGTATGGGGCAATAATGTTGTCAATAATTGCATCCGAGATTCCGGATCCGTTATCATTTACAGTAATTTTGACATAGTTGTCAGCTTTAAAGGGAGTAAGCTCACCGTTGTTAATATAATTAGTGCAGTTGATTTTTATTCTTTTCTCCAGCTGTTGCAGGTGGAATTTACAATCAATGCAGTTTTTATTATAGTACTTGTTAAATAAGACAAGCTCAATGAAAAATATGACTGTTCCTGCATAGTTGATGACTTCGTGAAAACCAACACATACCCGGGACACTTTCGGCGGGGCGTACAACGAAGTACATGAAGAGTTTTATGCTTCCTTTAGGGATTGATATTATGTCGGAGATACAAAATAGAATCCAACTGAGACCTTCCTGGAAAAAAAGGATAGGAGTGGAGTTTGAGCAGGAGTATATGCAAAGGCTAAGGCAGTTTCTCATTAGCGAGAAACAGCAGGGGAAAGTGATTTATCCTGAAGGAAAAGATATATTTAACAGTATGAATCTGGTCTCTTTTGACGATGTGAAGGTTGTGATAATAGGCCAGGATCCTTACCATGGCCCCGGGCAGGCGCATGGACTCTGTTTTTCTGTACCTCCGGGGGTGAGAATTCCGCCATCTCTTGTGAATATTTTTAAAGAAATTCATAATGATCTTGACGTTCATCCAGGCAATCACGGTAATTTAACACATTGGGCGAATCAGGGAGTGCTCCTGTTAAACAGTGTTCTCACTGTGGAAAATAATAGGGCTGGATCGCACCAGGGGAAGGGGTGGGAGCGTTTTACTGATGCGATTATTACCCTGATAAACAGGGAACGTTCAAGACTGGTTTTCCTGTTGTGGGGGAATTATGCCCAGAAAAAAGGTAAAATTATTGATACTGACCGTCATTTGGTACTCAAATCAGTGCATCCTTCACCTTTGTCGGCTCACCGTGGTTTCTTTGGGAATAGTCATTTTTCTAAAGCCAATGCATATCTGGAAAGTAATGGGAAAACCTGTATAGACTGGACGGTCTAATCACAGTGACAAGCGCAGGATTCAAAGATGACAGCGTCAAGATTAATGTGGCGCAGATATTTAAGCTTATTTCCCCTCACACCGAGGTGAGGATAATATGAGTGGGCTTACAGAAAATAAAATTGGCTTTGAGAAACTGATAGAACTGTTTGGGCAGACACAAAACAAGCTGAAAAGACAGGCGGCCGGGTCTGTTGATATTTCTCTGGTGGTTCACAACTGGTTATTTGGCTGGTATATTGTTGAATTTGAACAACATGGAGCAGACCTGGCAGAATATGGCCGTCAGTTTTTTGAATCCTTATCCGGCAGGCTCAAGGGAAAGATTCGGGGCAGTTCTGTAACCCGCCTGAAACTCTATCGTTCGTTCTATCAACAGTATCGGACCGATCTACTGTTTCCGAAATTCGTCCGACACTGTCGATCAAATCATTTCAACAGCAGTTTGGGGTGGTTATCAACCAGTTGGCAGCCTCTTTTCAACTTGGCTGGTCACATTATGTAACCCTTCAGACCATTCGCTCTGCAGAAGAACGAAGATTTTATGAACTCGAAGCAATGGAAAACAGCTGAACTGTTCGGGAATTGCAGCAACAGATTATATCATCACTCTTTGAATGACTGGAATTAAGTCGTGATAAGGGAAAAATAAAAGAACTTTCTGACAATGGGCAGCTGATGAGCAGCCCTGGTGATATCCTGAAAAGCCCTTATGTCCTTGAATGCCTCGACCTGGAAGAACACCAGCACTATTCCGACCATGAATTTGGCAAGGGGTTCCTTTTTGACCTTTAATTAAACGTTACGTCCGAAACATCAACAGGGATACTGCCACATCTTAACGCTCACCACATTTTAGAAATATGTCAAATCACTTACCGCACACCTGCAATTAAATCCCATACAGAAGCAATTATTTCATCCCCAAGAGAGTGGCGGACTCCAACATCAGAAATTTGTCCCTTCAGCAAGCAGTTCCATTTTTTTTGGCGTGAATGCCAGCTCCTTTATTTTAAAAATACGCCAGTTGTTTGTTCAGCCAGCACAAGTAAAGCTTGGCCAAAAAGTGCAACGTGCTACGCCCTGGACGCAAGTCATAAAACGCAGTAACGATATTATTGCAAAACAAGCTTGACAAGAGACTTGTCTGTGCGTAATATGTAGAAATGCCGTTACAGCATATTGGTGAAATTATGAAAGCAAAAATAAAAGAAATAGCAACAGTGCAGATGGGGTACTCATTCAGATCCCGCCTTGAAGCCTCAAAAGGTGGAGGTGTGGCGGTTATCCAAATGAAGGACCTTCTTGGCGACAACACTGTCAATTGTGTCGGATTGACAAAAGTAGACATGAAAACAATCAAAAAACATCACTTTGCCCAAAAATATGATTTGGTTTTCAGATCACGTGGTCATGTAACTACGGCAGCGGTTCTTCTTGAAGACCCGGGAAAGGCTATTGTTGCAGCCCCTTTATTAAGGATACGAATTACAAAAACAGACAAAATTTCACCTGAATATCTGAACTGGTACATCAGCCAACGAGACGCACAAGTCTTTTTAACAAGCAGAGCAAAAGGAACTGTTCAGAAAATGATCAGCAAGCAGGCAATTGAAGATCTCGAAGTTTGGCTGCCTACTTTGGAAAAACAAAAAAATATCATAGAGCTGGCCTTGCTATCCGCTCGTGAACTGAGCCTGCTTCACCTGCTTTCTGAAAAGCGGGAACAATACATTGGGGCAATATTAATGCAGCATGCGAAAGGAGAATAAAACATGAGCAGTATGATTGAACAAAAAGATATCAACAACGCAGCATGGGCGGCGTGTGACACTTTTAGAGGGGTAGTTGATCCGGCCCAGTACAAAGACTATATCCTTGTAATGCTGTTTTTAAAATATATTTCCGATGTCTGGCAGGATCATTACGAAGCCTACCAAAAACAATACGGCGACGATGATGTACGTATCCGCCGCAGACTTGCACGTGAGCGTTTTGTTCTTCCGGTTATAAAACTGACCGAAAAAAACGATAAAACCGGCAAAGAGACGGTTCTGGATGAGTTCCCCGCTACCTATTACAGTCTTTACGAGCGTCGCGCGGCTACCAATATCGGTGAGCTGATCAACATCATCCTCGATCACATTGAAGAGTCCAATAAAATCAAACTCGAAGGCGTTTTTCGCAATATCAACTTCAACAGCGAAGCCAACCTCGGTAAAACCAAAGATCGTAACCGCCGTTTAAAAACCCTGATAGAAGATTTCCATAAGCCGCAGTTAAACATGAAACCCAGCCTCGTTCCGGAAGATGTGATCGGCAATACTTACATCTATCTGATTGAACGATTTGCTTCAGATTCAGGGAAAAAGGCCGGAGAATTCTTTACTCCGCTCAAAGTTACCGAGCTGGTTGCCAAACTTGCAGGCCCTAAACCCGGTGATCGTATCTGTGACCCTGCCTGTGGTTCCGGTGGCCTTTTGATACAAGCAGCAAAAGAGGTGGGCGAGCGCAACTTTGCCCTGTTCGGCCAGGAGTCCAATGGCAGTACCTGGGCACTCTGCCGGATGAACATGTTTCTGCACAGCTTTGACAGTGCCCGCATTGAGTGGTGTGACACCCTGAACAGTCCGCTTCTAGTAGAAAATGACCGATTGATGAAATTCAACTGCGTAGTAGCCAATCCGCCTTTTTCTCTGGATAAGTGGGGAGCTGAGGATGCAGACAGTGATCAGTACAACCGCTTCTGGCGAGGAATTCCTCCCAAGAGCAAGGGAGACTGGGCCTTTATCAGCCATATGGTGGAAGTTGCCCTGGAGAAAGAGGGTCGTGTCGCTGTTGTCGTTCCCCATGGTGTACTTTTTCGTGCTGCCGCCGAAGGACGCATTCGCCGGAAAATGATTGAGGAAAATTTACTTGACGCAGTAATCGGGCTACCGGGAAATCTCTTCCCAACAACCAACATCCCTGTGGCCATACTGCTCTTTGACCGTGCACGGGAAAAAGGTGGGTCAAAAGAAGAGTGCAAGGATGTTCTCTTTGTTGATGCCAGTCGGGAGTTTGTTTCCAGGAAAAATCAGAACACCCTCTCGAAAGATCATCTGGCTAAGATTATGGCGACCTATAGTAATAGAGTAGAGGTGGAAAAATACGCCCATACTGCCGGATTTGAGGAAATAAAGGAAAACGACTTCAATCTCAATATCCCCCGCTATGTGGATACCTTTGAAGAGGAAGAGGAAATCGATATTGATGTTGTTCAGCTGGAAATCAATCAACTGGAAAAAGAGCTGACAAAGGTGAGGGTAAAACTAGGTGAGAAGCTCAGGGGAATTCAGCGATGAATAAAAAGATAAAGGTATTAAGCACAGAAGTCAAAATCAACAAGCTCCACGAAGATGACTATATCTCAATCACAGATATTGCCCGCTTTAAGGACAAGAAGAGAACTGATTATATTATCCAGAATTGGCTTAGAAATCGAAATACTATTGAATTTCTCGGGATATGGGAGCATTTAAACAATCCAGATTTTAATCCCATCGAATTCGATGGGATTAGAAGACAGGCAGGATTAAATAGCTTCGTTCTAACAGCCAAACGCTGGACAATCTCAACCAATGCCATTGGAATTACATCAAAAGCAGGTCGCTATGGCGGGACATTCGCCCATAAGGATATTGCTTTTGAATTTGCCTCGTGGGTGTCTGTAGAGTTCAAGCTTTATCTGATTAAAGAGTTCCAACGGCTGAAGGATGAAGAATTCAAACAACTTGGCTGGGATATTCGCCGGAACCTGACTAAAATAAATTACCGGATTCATACCGATGCTATCAAAAAGCACTTGATTCCATCTGAACTGACCAAACAGCAGATCAGCATAATTTACGCTTCTGAAGCAGACATTTTAAACATGGCACTCTTTGGAAAGACCGCAAAACAGTGGCGGGAGAAAAATCCAAAAGAAAAAGGCAATATCCGTGACTTTGCCAATGTGTCACAACTGGTTTGTCTGGCAAATCTTGAGAATCTCAATGCCCATTTTATTCAGGAAGGATTGGAACAACCGGAAAGACTTCAGAAGTTAAACCAGACAGCCATAGAGCAGATGCGGTTGCTGATTGAAGACAGGTCAGTAAAGAGCCTGGGAGGAGCCAAATGACCATTAAGCATAACCTAGTTGTTCTTGGGGACATTGCGATGATATCTTCTGGCGGTACGCCTTCAAGATCTAATCCGAAATACTGGAATGGAAATATTCCATGGATAAAAACAACACAAATTCAGAACTGCAATATTAACGAAAGTGACGTTGATGAATGTATCACTGAAGAAGGATTGAAAAACTCATCTGCCAAAATGATACCGGCAGAAACTATCCTGATGGCGATGTATGGACAAAGAAAGACCAGAGGCCAAGTGAGTATTCTCAATTTTGATGCATCTACTAATCAAGCATGTGCCGCTATAGAGCTAACAAAGGGGATTTACAGAGATTTCGTGTATCAATTTTTATTAGCAAGATACACACACGTAAGAAATATGAGCAACACCGGAGGGCAGAAAAATCTCAGCTCGGGGTTGATAAGAGAAATTCCTCTTTTTCTCCCTCCACTCACCGAACAAAAAGCCATTGCCGATTTGCTTTCTACCTGGGATAAGGCCATCGAGACAATCGAACGGTTGACCCTGGCAAAGGAGAAGCAGTTTAAACAAACCGCAAGATGGTTACTGTTCGGCCAGAAAAGACTTAACAACCAACAGTCTGAACTAACTGATGGACGCTTCTTCAAGTACCCTTGTGACTGGGGTCTGATCAAGATTGGTAAAATAGCAAAGGAAGTTTCAGTAAGAAATGGACAATCGGAAGAAACTGTTTTGTCATGCTCCAAATATGACGGCTTCGTTAACTCATTGGACTATTTTGGCAAACAAATATTCAGTAGCGATACATCAAATTACAAGGTGATCAAAAAAGATCAGTTTGGATACCCATCTAATCATGTTGAGGAAGGGTCGATAGGTCTTCTCGAACACTGTGACAAAGGAATTGTCAGTCCAATCTACGTGGTTTTTGAAGTTATGGAAGAGGAGGTTCTACCGCTCTATTTATTCAAACTGCTTAAAACAGATATTTACCGGCACATCTTTCAGGTCAACACAAGTTCATCTGTTGATCGACGTGGTAGTCTGCGCTGGCGGGTGAAACCTGAAATCGTTCAGAAGTACAAGGAGGCTACCGGTGGATAACTCCGAACTTCTCATCTACCAAGCCCCTGATGGGGATATCAAACTTGATGTACGGCTGGAAAACGAAACTGTCTGGTTAACCCAGGCGCATATGGCAGAATTGTTTGGCAAAGGTCGCTCAACAATTACAGAACATATTCAAAATATCTTTAAAGAAGGTGAACTGGAAGAGTCAGTGGTCTGTCGGAATTTCCGACAGACCACACTGCACGGTGCTATTCAGAATAAAACGCAATCCAAGGAGGTAAAACATTACAATTTAGATGTGATTATCTCTGTTGGCTATCGGGTCAGGTCCCAACAGGGCACTCGCTTCCGTATCTGGGCTACCCAGCGTTTGAAAGAATATATAGTTAAGGGCTTTGCCCTGAACGACGACCGCTTTAAGGCCGGCACATCTATGAACTATTTCATGGAGTTGCAGGAACGCATCCGGGAAATACGGCTTTCCGAGCGGTTTTTTTATCAGAAAATTAAAGATATCTATACCACCAGCATTGATTATGACGCAAAAGACAAAAAAACCACCAGGTTTTTTAAAAATATCCAGAACAAATTGCCCTGGGCCATCAGCCAACAAACTGCTGCCGAGCTGGTTTATCGTCGGACTGATGCTGCTTCGCCTTTAATGGGTCTGCAATCGTTTGATAAAAAAGACGTCCCTGTCCGCAAGGGTGATGTCAGCGTTTCCAAAAATTATCTCAATGAGGATGAGATGACGCTACTGGGGCTCTTGGTCGAACAATATCTGGCCTTTGCCGAAACCATGGCTCAACAGCAAACCCCTATGTACATGAAAGACTGGATCCAGCGACTTGATGCAATTATTCAATTAAACGGGCAGGAACTGCTAACCCATGCCGGGAAAATTAGTCACCAACAGGCACTGGATAAATCGG
>Ga0256826_1000572_pt1 | contig 22577 bp, 37 predicted proteins | sample CV79metaG_FD_185975 | JGI IMG/M metagenome (GOLD analysis project Ga0256826, IMG submission 185975) | Hydrothermal vent microbial communities from East Pacific Rise, Pacific Ocean - CV79 | ecosystem: Environmental > Aquatic > Marine > Hydrothermal vents | place: Pacific Ocean: East Pacific Rise...
TACAACTTAAAAAATTAATTTTTCAAAAAAAATATTTAAAAAAGAAACTAAAAAAAGTTTTATATTTGAAAAAAAAGTTTTATATTTGAAAAAAATTAAGATATAATTCAATTATGAATAATAATAATGAGGAAATAATAAACGAACTTAACAGAATGGAATTATCAATAAAGCAAATAAAAGAATTTGTTGGTACAACAGAAAATACAAAAATAATAAAAACAATAGGGGAGTTTGAAGAATCAATAAATAAAACTGCTTCCTTCTTATCTTCTAGTCAAAATCCAAATACTTTAAAATCTACAAAACATAGATTATTAAAAAAAGGTTCTTCACCAAGTGTAAATGAAGCATATCAAATTCAAGAAAAATTTGGCATACCAATCTATGCATGGAAAGATATAAATTGGTTTAAAAAATCTTTGCTACCTAAATAAAAGTTTTAAAATTGAAACAATTTTATTTTATTTTAAGAAATATTACACTAAACTACAACTACAAAAACATTTTCAAAACAAAATAAATAAAAATAATTTTTAAAAACATAATCTTTATTATTATTTTTCACACACAAAATGTGATGTTAGTTATATTTTAATCTCACATTTGGAGCTTTTGACAAAAAAATCCAACCTAAAAGCTAGGGAATCTTAAAAAAAATGGTAGGATTTACAGTAAGAAAGTGAAGCTAAACACCTAAACTTAGTATACTAAGTTTAGAAAATCATTTATTTGAGCCATGTTAGCATGGTTCAAATAGCTAATTACAGCTAGTGATATTTAAAAATAGAAATAGTAATATTTCTTTATGTTGTTATGTGTTAAAAATATTTATAATATCTTTATGATGAAATCAAAAGATGGAATAACAATATATTTAGAAAAAGAGCGAAGTGGTACAACGTACATTAAGCTTAGGGCTTCTGTGGAGATTAGCGGTATAAAGAAAAATAAGCGAATAAGTACAGGCTTAATTTATACTCCAGAAAACCTGGAAACTATAAAAGAAGAGGCTAGACCAATCTTTTATAAGAAACTCGGAATTCAGCTCCATGATAGCGTTAAGTTTGAAGACTTTTATCTTGATGCCTTGCAATATATAAACATTAACTGTAATGCTGAGACAGCAAGAGACAGATTAGCAAAAGTAGAAAAATATATTTTACCATTCCTAAAAGAGCAAGATATAAAAAAGATAGAAGCTGGAGCAATTGAGCGTTGGCAATTAGACTTACTGAAAGTTATCTCTCCTGATCTAATGCGAAGAGTGAAGAGAATTTTAAAACGCCTCTTCACTCACAGCATACTACTTGGATATAGGAGAGACAATCCAGTCGATGCTACTTCTAATATACGAAGCAGGAGTAGGAAGCCACATGAAATCTACACAAGGGACGAAGTTGTAAAAATGGTTAGCTATGCTGAACCGTGGTTAAGCGTTTGGATTTTGATTCAGTCAACACTTTGGCTTCGCTCTGGTGAGATGGTTGTTCTAAAATGGAACGATATAGATTTCGCTACAAGCATACTCTACGTGAACCGTGCTATACGACGTGGTGAGTTTAGAGAGCCAAAAACTGGTAAGCGTAAAGTAGAGATACCTTCAACATTACTAAGTATACTAAGTTCCTACAAGTTGGAGGCAAAAGAGAGTAGTTGGCTTTTCCCTAATCCAAGAGGAGGGGAGAACTATTCTGATGCAAAGTTCGTCAATCAGAACTACTTTCAACCTCTACTTAAAAAGATAGGCATAAAATACAAAGGAATGTATGAGCTGAAACATACAGGAATAAGCCTGGTATACTCTGCAAGTATTAAACCTGACTTTATAAGTCATCAAGCTGGACATAAAGATAAAGCTACATTTTTAAAATACTATGCTCAATTCATAAAAGATGAAGAAAGCATTAAAAAAGTTAATGAGATATTGAATTTTAACACATAATTGACGTGCAAACGTCATGCTTTAATAAAAGTTAGTATACTAAGTAGTGTTTTTATGGTATTTAAGCGATGCCTCATCCACGTCCTCATAAGCCGGAGGTCGAGGGTTCGAGTCCCTCTCTTACTACCATAAAATAACACTTCTTAACATACAATCAAACAACATAAAAAAACATACTACAAAATAAACATCATGCGTCTGTCATGCAGTTTAAATATCTTTGATGTGCCAACGCATGGGGCTTCTATTTCTATTTTTAAATATCACAAAAATTAAAAAATAGAAAGGAATACAACATAATGTATCAACTATCGACTTCAACATCAACTCCTTTTTCTAAATTGTCCAGAACAGATGATGTGTCATCTTGCACTCTTGACTATTCTCTCCCTTTTGAGGACTTTTTTAAGAGTGTGCGAAATATTAAGACAAATCGTAAAATTATTAAGCATAGCCATCGCTACTGGGTGCTTAGAGCGTTGTATAACGGCAACGTGATAGATGACTACGACAACAAACCTACAAATTTACAAAATCAAAATTTTATTAACAATGTTGTTCAGCGATGCAATGAGCTAATGAATAATTATGGGATTCCAGTTAAGAGTAGAAGGATGGATGGTATGAAATATCATGAATATTATTTAGAGAGGGATTAGAATGACCTTATGCAAGTTTCTTTAGAGGGACTTGCATAAGGTTAGTATGTGTTGAGAAGAGACACATTCTAACCAAATTTAACTTAAGAAGGATTTGGCATGAAGAAATTTTATGTTTTTTATCAGACTTTTATTTTTACAAATGTTGGAGAAGTGGCACTTAAGGTAGTGCAGGGTGTACCAGATGGACACTCTTTGCTGGCTTCTAAATTTAATGGTGTTTATACTACTTGGAACCTAGTGTGTGAGACCAGACACTTAAAGAATGTAATGGAACGCAGTGTAAATTTTGACTTCATACTGCTTAATGTTTTCAAAACTGCTCCAATCACAGCTCGTCGCGATGATGTTATGGAGGTATTATAATGAACCGTTCAAAAAAACAAAAGCTTCACTCTAAAAAAATCAAAAACTTAATACTACTATGCGTTGAAAAAAACCTTACAACAATCAATCATACAATATGCTTTGAGTTTCACGGGAATGTAAACAAGATAGAAATCTTGTTTTTTAGACATGGATGGAGAGAGGACAGATTTGCGACAGTACGTTTCGTTTTCTCTTTAGATGTGAAAGTTCTTGGGTTTGACCACTCTATAAATAATATTGACAGAGCTTTATTGTTTGTGGGAGGTTTGAGATAATGGCCAACTTACTAACTTCTACAGACGTAGCAAAGAGAGCAGGGCTATCTGCTGTTAAATTAAACGCAATTCTTTACAGTAAAGGCATTTTAAATAAGAGGGGGCGACCTTCTAAAAAAGACCCAAAAGTTTTTAAGCCTTTTTGGGAGATATTGGAATTTAAATTTGGAAAAAACATTCCGAGTCATCATGGTGGTGGGGTTGTTAAATTTTACCCTCATATGGTTGATGAGCTTCTGGTTGAAGCTGGATTGGGAGGGTTAAGATAATGAATCTACCAACAAAACTAGACATGATAGAGTATGCTAAGGAGCTAACCGAAGCTTCTATAGTTAACCAGGACGGGTGGAGTGTTTCTGTTTTTACAGATTTAGATGTAATTACAGTAAGCGTAAATAGAAAGAGTTTTTATGTTTTTATTCGCTCCGATGAAGATGTCAGAAAAGCAGATGCCTACTATGAACTTGCTCTAGAAGCTATTGTAAACGAGATAAGTGAAGCTGTTGCGATAGAGAGAGCTGTTGATATAAGGAGAGAGTATGCATAATCCTCCTACAGATATTCAACTTTATAATCTAAATATAGAGAGATCCATTCTCTCTGCTGTTCTTTTTGAACCAGAGAGTTTAGAAGAGATATCTTTTAAATTAAAGTCTGAGGATTTCTTTCTTCCCTTCCATCGCCATCTTTTTGATGCGATGCTTAAGCTTGAGGGAGAGCGAAAACCGATAGATGAAACTTTTCTACAAAGTATACTAAGTAAGAGCAAGAACTATGATGAACTTGCTTTTCTTGATGTTCTTAGTGCTAACCCTGTAAGCAACTATAATTCATATATAGATGAGATTATAGAATACAGCAAGAGTAGAAAAATATTTTCACTTGGAATAAATCTTAAAAAAATGATTATCGAAGATGATAAAAGCTCTGATGAAGCTATTGCTACTGCTTCGAGTACTCTTGATGCTATTGATGCACATACTACAGAGGGTGAGCAGAGCATAGAAGAGACATGTAATAATTTTATGGATTATCTTGAGAAGGCTAAAGAGCATAATGGTATAGTGGGTATCAGTACAGGTATCAGCTCACTTGATAAGTTAGACGTAATACTTAATCCTGGTGACTTATGTATCATCGGTGCTAGACCGAGTGTTGGTAAGACGGCTCTTGCTACGAGCATGATAGCGAATATGATTTTAGATGGAGAGAAGATACTTTTCTCATCTTTAGATATGGATAGCAATATACTTATTATGCGTTTAGTTGCAACTATAAGTGGAGAGACCATTTGGAGCTTAAAAAAGGGTAGACCAAACGATACTAAGGCTGTCACTCATGCTCTTGAGCTTATTAAGAAATCACTTATCATTCATAACAAAAAAAATGTTAGCTGGAATGAGCTTAGATCTAAAGCTAAAAGAGTTTTTAGAAAAAATCCAGATGTTACCGTTTGGTTTGTAGATCATATCGGGAAGATTAAATACAAAGAGCCTATGTTTCGTCGATTTGAGATAGGAGAGGTTACATCTGGAATGAAAGCCATCGGTGAAGAGATGGGTGTGGTTCCTATTGCTTTGACTCAGCTCAATAGAGACTCAGTTAGCAGAGTAGGGAACAAGCCAAATCTAGGAGACCTAAAAGAGAGTGGAGCCATAGAAGAGGATGCGACTCATGTTATTTTACCTCATAGAGAAGCCTATCATCAGAAGGGGCAAAATGAACGTGAACCAGATGTGACTGATGCAGAGTTAATTGTTGCTAAAAATCAGACTGGTCCAACAGGTGTTGCTAAGTGTAAGTTCTATGCTAAGTATACTAAGTTTACTGATGAGAGTCATTTTGAGATTGAGTATGAGGATGATGGGTCGTCGTTGAATGATGCTGATAATACTATAGATATGCCAAGGGTTTTAGGATGAAAATACATTACATACAGTTACCGACTGATTACATCGGGGAGTTAAAGCGAAATGGAGAGTCTGAAAAGGCTCGTGCTTTTATGGAGTATTTCTATGATTTGCAGATTATTGCACTTGAGGAGCGTGAGCCTAACAGTATTAGATACTATGCTAAGAGTTGGGGTAACTGGGAGCGTGGTAAGAGTATAAAGCCTAAGAGCAACAGTGTCGTAGTTAAATGGATAGATGAGTTTACATTGCAGATTGAGAAGTATTATGCTTCATGGAGCTTAGTTAATTCACGCAACAGTGCCAGGGTTAAAAATAGCTCTGGTTCAAAACCAAAAGAACGCTTAAAGAACGAAGAAAGAACGCTTAAAACGTCTACAGAGTCCGAAAACAAGGAGTTTACAGAAACTAAAAGAACGCTTAAAGAACAGCAAAAGAACGAAGAATATAATTTTAATGATGATGATAAGACGCTTCGCAGAGATTATGAAAATATGTATTTTATATTTAGAGCTTTCAATGGTTCTTATGCTGGTAATAAAGAAGATGGATTTATTGCTTATAAAGAGCTGGTTAACAGATTGCCTTACAGAGAGATGAGCAAAGCTATTAAACTTTACTTCTCCGATAACAGTGTGGTTAAAAAGTGTGGTATAGAAAAATTCTTTAAGAACTCTGTTTACTTAGATTATACGACTAAAAGAGTATCTGTGTTTATAGATGGCAACTGGGTAGATGGTTCTTACCTTGGCGAATCATTCTTGGCTGATAATGGTGAAGAGATGGTATTGAGTGCTGAAGGCTTTGCAAAGTTCTTTGCAGAGGATAAAGTTCGATTGTTGGACTTAGATGAGAGTGTGGCTTAGGATGATGGGAATATATATTAATTTACATAACTGGGTTTATAGTAATTTTAGCAGGAACGTAACTGTTTCTATGCAAAGCGTATACATCCTATGCAACACTATATCGATGAGATTAAAAATAAACCTGCTGGGATGATAATGCTATGTATGTTAACCAGGGGAGTAGTAGGTGAAGAGTTTGATGTGTGTGAGGAGTTTAAATCTTTTATTTGGTGGGCTTATAGATGATGAATTTTACATTCAATCCAAAAGGCTTTGACACTCTAGCAGAACAGCTTGACACAGCAGTAGCACTTAAAGCAACGGTGCGAACATTAAACGAAGAGGGTAGACGTTTTGGAACTCAAACCGTCAAGTACGTTCGAGAAGAGTACAACATCAAGGCTTCTACACTTAAGAGCTACATTAAGCAGAACAGAGCGAATAAAAATGAATTAGAATTTACTATTGTTATTCGCTCTTCACCACTTTCTCTCTCTCGTTTCGGTCTACGTTCCAAGAACGTTAGAACAAAGAGAGGAATGAGAAAGGGCGTGACGGTTAAAGTGTTTCGTAAGAAGAAGCGAAAGATAGTTAAACATGCGTTTAGTCCAACGGGTAAGCAGATATTTAAGAGAGAAGGGAGTCAGCGACTACCAATCTCTAAGCTAACCACGCTCTCTGCACCACAGATGTTTAAGAGTGATACCATAGAGGATGGGTACGAGACAGTAGAACAACATCTACCTAAAACATTTGAAAGAAATTATAATTTTTATCTTTCAAAAATAAAATAGGTTCTTTGGGGAAAGTTTCGCCTATACGGTCACTTGTGAGCGTGGAAAACGCACGGTTTTGGGCGTTTGAAACTCCTTGACAAAATTAAAATAACACTTGACACTTGACAGAAAGGAGAATTATTATGTTACTTACTCAAAGTAAATTTGCAGAGTTGATTGGCACGACTAGACAGACTGTTGGGAACCTTGTGAAGAATGGTACGCTTCATCTTACTAATAAAAAAATAAAAACAGATGATGCATTTAAAATTTTAAAAAGTACAGGACAACTTTCTGCTGATAATAAGTTTATCCCAAAAAAAAGTTCTCCTGTTATTCATAGCTCTCCAAGTATCTTCGATGTTGACCCTGCCTCTTACCCAACACTTTCTGCAGATGAAAAAAACAAACAAGAGAAGCAGTTACTTGAGAGAGCGATGGAGCAACAAGCCAAAGAGCTTGGGCTGTCTCTTTCAGATATTCAGACTCCAGAGATAGAAGCGATGGAAAAGTGGGAAGTAGAAAGATTTAAAATCTTTTACCAAGGTATGCTGGAGAGAGCGAAGTATTTTAAAGAGATTGGTCGGCTTGTAGATGTGGAGGAGGTAAAAGAAGAGCAGTTTGGTATTTCTCGAACTGTTCGTGATGCTGTTATGAGCATAAGCAACAGGATAGCTCACAAGCTTATTAATAAAACAGAGATTCATGAGATTAAGCTGATCCTTGATGCTGAAGCTTTGAAAGTTATGGAGAATTTGAGTTTATGATATTTGAAAAAGAACTAAAAGAAGAACTAATAAAAACAGAAGTAGAGCTTATAAAATTAAGTTTTACCATAAGCGATAAGCTTGGAGAGACTGCTGTAGAGTCAGCTCTAAATAATTTTTATGATTATTTATGTAGAGGTTTAGGTAAAGAGAGGTTTCTCTCTTTTATGAATATGGAATATAGAGAGTATGTGATTAATTTAACTCAAGCAATTCCTGAAGAGTTGTTACCGAAGGCTATGCCTGTAATTTTAGGAGTGAAGAGATGAGAAAAATATATAATTTCGTAATAAAAATAACAGAAAGAAAGTTTGAAAGAGTTCTTACTTTTTGGTTTATTATATTTGCCATAATGGCTCTTTTGGTGTGGGTTATTGAAGCAGTATTAGGAGTTTCTCACGACCCACAATGGTATGATATTGTTTATATGGTTGGTTGTGTTTATGGTTATTTTGGAACGCTTAAGCGATTATCGGAGGTTATCTAATGCAAATAGTCTACAAAAACCCAAAAGACCTAAAAAAATACCCTCAAAATGCCAAAGAGCATCCACCAGAGCAGATACAACAGATAGCAGACAGTATAAAAAAATACAAGTTTAATGACCCAATAGCACTTGATGAGAACAACATCATTATCGAGGGGCATGGTCGGCTTGATGCTGCACTATTGCTTGAGATGGATGAAGTGCCAACCATTGTTCTTTCACATCTTAGTGAAGACGAGAAGAGAGCCTACATCATCGCACACAACAAACTAACACTTAATACAGGGTTTGATATGGACGTGCTACTAAAAGAGCTTACAAGCCTTTATGAGAACGGTTTTGACCTGCTTCTAACTGGGTTTGATGATATGGAGCTTGAAGAGTTGAAAATAGGCTTCACTCCACCCGTTATAGACTATGATAAAGCAGATGATGTGCCAACGGTTGAAGAGGAGCAGGTGGTTATTAAAGAGGGTGCCCACATCATCTTAAATGACCACGTCCTCTATTGTGGTGATGCAACAAAAAAGGAGGATGTGCTTTATCTGTTAGAGGGTACAGCTCCTAAGCAAAATACCATTCACTTCTTAAGTGACCCACCATACGGCATATCGTATGACCCAAAACTTCCTAAATATGGCATGATAAAAAATGATGATAAGTTTTTAAACTTCATACCACTAGCCAAACGCTACACCAATGGCTTTTTTATGATTTGGACTTCTTACCAAGTGGTCGATGAGTGGATTAAGCGTACCAAAAAATCATTTGAGAAGATTACCAATATGATAATTTGGCACAAAGGTGGTGGTGGCATGGGTGACTGTGCCAAAACTTTAGCCACAGACTACGAAATAGCCTTGGTCGTGAACCGTGGTAATCAGCTCCAAAGTGGGCGTGGTTCTTCTGTGTGGCAGTACCAAAACGATGCTAAGAAAGACTTTGTAAAAAAGGCAAAGAAAGCAGAACTACAGAGCATATTAGATCACATGATAGACGGTGAGACGCTCTGGAGAGTCAAAAAGGACAACACAGCTACCTACCTGCACCCAACGCAGAAGCCAGTAGAGATAAATGAGAGAGCATTACTTAACTTTACCAAGAAAGGAGATTTTGTCTGTGACTTTTTTACAGGAAGTGGTAGCAACCTCATAGCGTGTGAAAACATGGGTCGAAAGTTTAGAGGCATGGAGCTTGATATCAAATATATGCAAGTGATAGTGGAGAGGTGGTGTGAATATACCTCGGTCGATACGATTGTGATTAATGGTCAAGAAGTTTCTTGGTCGGAGTATAAGGAGGGTAATATATGACAACAGCACATGATATAGTTTTGATAATTGATAGCAAAACAGGTAAAGAAGAAATAGAAAAAAGTCACAAAGAATTAAAAAATAAACTTAAAGAACTAGATAGAGATGAGCTTGAAGATATAGCTTTAAAGTTGGCTTATTCTTTAAGTATTTTAAGAGAGGAGTAGAGAGCTAATGGAGTATGTTGTTATTAATGTTTGGACAGGTAAAGAATATTTTGTAGGAATAGAAAAACAGTGCAAGGAATACATGAAGAAAGAGGGATTGATTGTTGATAATATTTTTAAATGCCTAACAAGAGAAGAGATAAAAAAGTATATTTAAATGACCCACAACGCTCAAAAAGTACAGCTTCTCGCCATGCTCTTGTTTCGAGCTGATGAGATAGAGCGATACTTTGAGCTTGAATCTCCAAATTTAAGCTTTGAGGAGGTGGTCGAAAAGGGTAGGCTTGGTCAGCAGGTAGAGACTAGAAAAGCTCTTTTTGAAAGAGTAAAAAGAGGTGAGGTATTTGCCATCAAAGAGTGGCATCGACTTGAAGAGAAGATTGAATTTGAGATTAGGAAGAGGGAGTTAAAATGAGTGTAGTCTTACAAGCATGGAAAGACGGCTTAAGACCAGACCCACAAATCGGAGTCGATGAGTGGCGTAACAAATACCGTTATCTTTCAGAGTCTGGTGCAAGTGAACATGGTAAGCTAGATAGCAACCGAACACCTTACACCATAGAGATAGCAGAGCATCTCTCACCACAGAGTCCTACACAGCAGGTGTTTGTCTGCAAAGGGGTACAGGTAGCCATTACAGAGCTGGGTAACGACTTCTTATTTACCTATGCACACTTGTATAGTAGACCGATGATGGGAGTACTCCCCACTAAGCCACTTCTTGAAGACCATGTCAAGAGTAAAGTTTGGTCAGGGGTAAACGCATCACCTGTACTTAAAAATGAGGTTTTTTATCCCATTAAACAAGGCTCTACCAAAACTTCATCGACGCTCAAAATGGTTATGAGAAAGAGTGGTACAACACTCAACTGGCGTTGGGCAGAATCTAAGTCTACTTACGCTTCAGTGACTTATGGGGCAATATTAGCATCAGATGTAGACAGATGGCCCGATGATGTAGAGGGGGAGGGAGACCCTATCTCCCTGCTACAGAAAAGGCTTGATACCTTTGGGATTAGAAAGAAATTTTTTTGTGAATCTTCACCGACAAAGCGTAGAAACTCTAAGATTTACGCTGAGTCGATGTACGGTGACAGAAACTACTACAACATGAAGTGTCCAACCTGTGCCGAGTACATAAAATTTTCAGAAGAGAATTTTGTCTATGAGTATGACAAAGAGAGCTATGAGCTTCTCTCTGATGTGATTTATAGATGCCCTCACAATGACTGCATCATCAAAGAGTATGAGAAAACAGAGATGATGGCTCTTGAAAATGGGGCTAAGTGGATTCCTGAAAATCCAAATTTTAGGAATCCACTTAGAAAAACTTACTTTTTGCCCTCTTACTACTCTCCTTGGAAGAGTTGGTTTGATGTATTTACAGAATATTTGATTGCTCTTGGTGAAAAAGAGAAGTATGGGAAAACAAAAAAAATAAAAGTTTGGTACAACACCATTGACGGCTCCGTCTATGACGACGAATCCGAAAAAGAAGTACAAACAACCCTTGACCAGCTCCTACAAAGAAGAGAGGAATATACAAAGGTTCCTGAAGATGTTGTGCTACTAAGTGCAGGAGTAGATACACAAGGAAATAGATTTGAAGTGAGCGTCTATGGTTGGGTAAACGATAGAGAGCGATATCTAATCGCACACTACATCGTTACAGGTGACCCAAAAGATCCAACAACTCAAAAACTTTTAGATGACCTGTTGTTTAAAAAGCTTTTTGAGTGTGAAAATGGTGGAGCTATGAAAATATTTACATCTGCCATCGACACAGGAGGAGACAAAACCCAGCATGTATACAATTACGTGCTTAGACGTTATAAAAATCATAGATTATTCGCAGTAAAAGGAGGTAAAAGTATAGATGACCCAATAGTAAAAGACTTTAGCATTATAAAAACAAAGAAAAATAGACCGTTAAAGCTCTATATCTTGGGTGTAAACTCTGCAAAAGATGACATTATATCCGATGTAGAAGAGCAGTTTGGAACACGTTATATACACTTTCCACATAATATTCAAAAATTTTATGAAGGTGTTGTAATGGAGCATGATATGAGTGACGAGGCATTTTTGAACCAGTTCCTGCAAGAGACCAAAGATGAAGAGGGGAGATGGAAAAACGAACTGAAAAGACGAAATGAAGCCCTAGACTGTGCCGTGTATGCCTCGGCAGCAGTCAAGTGTGTAAAAGGGTTAGACTTGGACAAATTGGCGAAGCTGGGTAAACGAGCTTTTTATAAAAGATAATAGAATAGGGGAAAATTATATCAAAGAAAGAGAAAGATACTTTAGAGAAGAGAACGCTTGTAAGAATTTACTTACCGATAAAGCTAGAACTTGCTATAGATAGATTTATGGCTAAAAAAGGCATTAATAAAGGGGAAGCGATAGAAAAGTTCCTTATGGGGTCAGATACGCTGCAAGAGGAAGTAAGAGAAGTTGAAAGGATTTATACGTTTTAACAGACGATAACTGACACCTTTTTTTAGTGCATATCTAAAAAAAATAAAATAAGGCAAAATAAGACAAAACTACAAAGAGGTCTGTTTTGTCTATATATACCGTCGAAGATGCCCAAAAGTATCATAAAGAAGCACTGGACGCTCGTTCTTCTGTGCTTAAATCACAACGCTATAAAATTGCAGGTAGGGAACAACAAAGAGCAATGCTCTCTGAAGTTACTGCCGATTTAGAAAAATGGGAAGCTGAACTAAAAGAGATCTACGCAGCCAATTCTGAACTAAATCCAAACAACACATCTCTAAAAATTCGTAGAGGCCCAACTGTTAAAACGTTGGGGTATAGAGCATGAGTTACGCTTCGCAAAAATATAACAGACCCAAAACACAATACAGTGGAGCCAAACGTTCACGTCAGCTTGGACGATGGGCGATGCGTAAACCAGCACCCGATGTTTCCATAAAAGACTTACCTACGCTCAGAGGGCGTTCGGATGCCCTTTATAAAAATAACTCTTTAGCAAGAAGTGCTGTCAACAAAAACCTAGATAATATCGTCGGTTCTGGTCTACGTCCACACCCAACGTTAGACCACAAAGCATTAGGAATAAAAAAGAAAAAAGCTAAAAAAATAGCCAAAGCGATGCTAAGAGAGTTTAACTTTCATGCTGAATCGGTAAACATAGATGCAGAACGTTCGCAGAACTTCTATGAACTACAGATACCAAAACTTTATATGATGCTTATAGGTGGAGACTCTTTCTCCTTACTTCCACGTATCGAAAGACCAAGTACACCTTATACTACAACAGTTGCCAACATAGGAGCCGATCAGGTATCAAACCCAAATATGGCAACCAATACAGCAACTTTTGCAGGGGGGATTGAAGTAGATGGCAACAATGCCCCAATCTTCTATCATATTTTAAAAGAGCATCCAAATGGACTTAGCTACAAAAAAGAGTGGCAAAAAGTTCGAGCTTTTGATGACGAGGGTCGCCCCCTGGTCCTTCACCTTTTTCAGAAACTTGAAGCAGGACAAAAGAGGGGAGTTCCTTACCTATCACCAATTATTCAACTTGTAAAAACTCTTGGAGACTACACCGATGCAGAGGTAACAGCCTCTTTGGTCTCTGCTCTGTTTACTGTGTTCGTAAAATCTGAAAGTGGAGAAGGTCTAAGCTTTGATTTCGATGAGGAAAAAAGTGAAGAAACAGCTGACTACAGCATGAGTGCTGGTTCTGTCGTGAACTTAAAAGAGGGTGAGAGTATAGAAATGGCAGACCCGAAGCGACCAAATAAAAATTATGATGTTTTTCATAAGGCAATTATAAAAGAACTTGCTGTTGGTTTGAATCTCTCCTATGAAGTGCTTATGACCGAATTTAATAACTCATTTACATCGAGCAGAGCAGTACTACTTCAAGTGTGGAAATACTTTAAAAGAATGCGTACGCTTATTGTTAACCGTTGGTGTCAACCTATCTACGAAAGAGTAATAGAAGAGGCTGTTTTACTCGGACGTTTAGAGTTAAAAGGATTTTTAGAAGACCCGTTCACTCGTGCCTCATGGCTAAAATGTACCTGGACGGGTGAACTTGCAGGTGCTATCGACGAGATAAAAGAGGTTAAAGCAGCGAAGATGAGAGTCGAAGCTGGATTTAGCACAAGGAAGCGTGAATCTTCCATGATGAATGGTACTTCCTATGATGACAATATTAATGTTGCAGAAGATGAGAGTAGAAAGATGATATCTGCAAATTTGATGGACAAAAAGATAAAGCCTGAAAAATTAAAAAATAAAACTAAAAAATCTAACAATAAGGTGAAAAACAATGAAGAATGAAAATGAATTTGAAAAGAGACCCTTTATCTCTGCACTGTTGATATTTGTAGCATTTATGATGATGAGCGTAATCTGGTTTGTACTTATCATTGCAGGAATAGTTATCTATTGGTTCCGTGATGAGCTTACTACTTATCTCTATAGAATAGGTGTTGCTATAGACCAGCTCTTAGCAACAATGATATGGAATACAGAAGACCATACCATATCTGCAATAGCTTTTAAGAACAAGTATGAACGACTTGTAAATTTTATAAATTGGTTGTTTCGAGATGAATCACACTGTAGAGAGTCCTATGTGAAAGAGTATATTATGAGAGAGGAGTTTGAAAATGAACTTTAATGAAGATTTCCCACTTTGGCTCTTTGTGATTGTGCTATTTTTTGTATCTTTTATATTCTCTTTTATTGGATATTTAGAGAAAAATATTTCAGAACTTACAAAAGATAACTCTTTTAAAATGTACGTGCGAGGTGCATTGCATTCGGCTATTGGAGCATTGGTATCTGTTGTCGTCTATGCAATACAGCTTGAGTATTGGGAAGAGAGTAATTTTTTACTAAAAATAACACTTTCAGTCCTCGCATCAGTGTTGAGCGACACAATACTGATGAGAGCGAGAAGAGAAATAGGAGAGAGAGATGTCTAACGAGATGGAGTTTTTTATAGCATATATGATTATAGTTATTTGCTATGGTTTTTATTACAAGATATGGGAGCAGAGCAGAACAACCCTGCTTGTGATTTGTGCCACAATGGCTGTGGCTCTACTGTCACAGCATGTGGAGGAGTGGGTTACCTTGCTGGTATCTGCTTTGCTTATATTTTTACTGTTTATTCGAGCAGTCTTTAGAAAAAATATTAAAAAATCAAAATATAAGGATATTTTTTATGCATAGAGCAATAAGTAGAACAAAGAGGCTAATTATAGAGGAGTGCATTAAGCAGGGTATTATAAAAACAGAGCAAATCCAATATGTTCTAGCTACTGTCGAGCATGAGACCATGGGAACCTTTAGACCAGTAGAGGAGGCTTTTTGGTTGACCGACTCTTGGAGAAGAGACAATCTGGAGTACTACCCATATTACGGTAGAGGCTTCATTCAGATTACCCATAAGGAAAATTATGAGAAATTTGGAAAATTGCTTGATGCAGATTTGGTTAAACATCCAGAATTTGCACTTGCTTTTGATAATGCTGTTTTTATTCTAGTTTATGGCATGAAGCATGGTCTATTTACAGGTAAAAAGCTGAATGATTATTTTAATAAGAACGGATCTAACTTCATAGGAGCCAGACGTATCGTAAATGGGAGAGATAGAGCCAATAAAATAGCTAAGATGGCACAGAAAACAAAGGTTTTTTATGCCTAATTTTCTACTTTCCCTTTTAAGTAATCTAAATTTTTTTGGTAAAAAAAATAGATTGTGGGTTGCTGTTTTTTTTATTGTAGCTTTAGTCCTCTTTCTTATTTGCATATTTAAAAAGCAGAGCAATACCATAAATAAACGGCAGGAGACCATCTCAAAGCTAGAGCAAAATGTAGCTGTAGAAAATGCCATAACAGCAGAGAAGAGAGAGCAGAGAGCCAAGGAGATAAATGAACTTGTAGAGGAGGTTGAGCAATATGAAGAGAAGAATGCAACAGTATATACTACTGAGCATGATGATGCTATTTTTAATAGGGTGTTCATCTACTCAAATTAAATACTATGAGCCAAACTATTATGAGTTTGCTATCGCAGAGGTCGATTTATCTCCTATTCCAGAGCTGGAACCAAAGTACCATGTCTCTTTTTTGGAAAACAACAGCTCCATGGTAGTTATGCCAACTTGGTTCTATGTAAAAATGCTCGATGTTAACGACTTAAGAAAAAAACATTTGAAAATTTATAAAAAATTTTATGGCTGGGCGTTAGAAGATGTCCAGCGATATAATAATTTCGTAAAAGAACAGAAAATTAAGTTTAAAGAACTTTCAAGCAACTGACACATTTTTTTACTGACACCTTTTTTTGGTGCATGTTTTAAAAAATCAAAAACAGCTATGATTTGAATAATTAAAAAATAAAGGAGAGCAGGTGTATAGACGACTATTTTTAAAGTATGCCAACACACCATTACTCGCAACTGATACACTTGTGTCAAATGCTGTCTCTTTACTTCTTTCTGAACAAAAACAAAATCAATTTGTAGAACCAAAACCATTGAGTATTAACACTAAACCAGAAGATGATGCTTTTAGTAGCTTTCAATATTTTGGCATGGTTGAAATTCGTGAAAACATTGGAATAGTAAATATAACAGGTCCAATATTTCGCTATGGGCAAGTTGAAGCGTGTTCAACGGTTTATGGTACACAGCATTTTGCTGAAGCCATAGCACGGCTTGAAGAGAAAGACTATATAGAAGAGATAGTGCTTAATTTTGATACTGGTGGAGGTGAAGCCTCGGGTATCTCTGAACTTTCAGAGCAGATACGAGCATTAACTAAGCCAACAACGGCTTATATAGATGGAATCGGTGCAAGTGCTGGTTACTGGTTGGCATCAGCTTGTAATAGAGTAGTTGCTAACAAAACAGCATTGATTGGCTCCATAGGTGTTGTTTTTGCCTTTTTAGATACTTCTAAAATGCAAGAGGATTTAGGTGTTGAGACTATAGAAATAGTTTCTGCTGTATCTCCCTCTAAAAGAGTTGACCTGAAAAGTGACGATGGTCGAGCTAAAATTCAAGTTTTGGCTGACGATTTGGCTGATATCTTTGTGAGTAGCATTGCAACATATAGGGATGTAACAGTTGGATATGTAAAAGAGAATTTTGGGAAAGGTGATGTAATGATTGCCTCTAAAGCTCTTGACGCAAAGATGATAGACGAATTAGGCACTTTTGAAGCCTTAATTACAAAATTACAAGGAGATTCCATGCCAGACCCAAAATTAAAAGGAGCAGGTGCATCGACACCAGCAACAGAGACAAAAACAACAGAGACTCAAGCTGTGACAGCTGAAGAGTTTAAAACAATGAATCCAACAGCGTACCAAGAAATTTTAACAGCAGGTGCTACAGCAGAGCGTGAGCGTATTCAGGCTATTGCAAATATTGATGCACCTCATTATCAAGCTGTAATTCAAGAGCATATGTTTAACGGTACTTCTACTGTGAAAGATGTCAAAGTAGCGTTATTTGATGCAAAAGAGGACAAGCTAACCAACGCTCAAATTTCTTTTGCTAAGGGTGGAGCTGAAGCTGCTGCTGCGTTGAAGAATATTTCTACTGCTCATACTGATGGTGGTGGTCAAGTTGGAACAGCAGAAGCTTCAGTAACTGCATCGGTAAAAAAAGCAACAAAAAAGAGAGGTAAATAAGATGGTTGTAACAAATAGAATAACAGATGGGGCAACGGTAACAGGTACAACAGCTCTTAAGGCTGGAACTGTTCTTGAAAAAGATGGTGCTACTAATTACAAGGTATTAGCCGTTGCAGAGAATGCCGATGCAATTTTAATGCAAGATGTTACACCTACAGCTGAGGGTGTGGTAACAGTTGCACTTTTTGGTGGTGTTGTAGAACTGGCTGACCAAGTTATTGTGCCTAGTGGCATTACTGTAGCTGAAATCAAACCTGTCCTTAGAACTAAGGGCATTTACATTAAAGGAGCATAACATGACACCTGAAGAGTTAGAAGTATTATTTCAAACAAGATTACTCATTTCCATGGGAGTAGAAGTTTTTCCTACGAGTGGATTTCTACAGAGAACATTCTTTTCCCATGTAATTGAAGATGATTCTGAACACATTGACATTATTTTAAAAAGTGGTTCTAAAACTTTAGCTCCATTTGTTTCACCAAGAATCGGTGGAAAAGTGATGTCTGGAATCAAGAAGAGTACGCAGACTTATAAACCTGCGTATATTAAACAGAAATTCCCCACAGATGCTACTGATGTGCTTAGTCAAACCAATCGACCGATTTACGCAAACGATGAAACTGTGCTTGACCGTGTCGCTGAAAAACTTTCAGATGAGATTGCCGAGGGTGATGCAAACATTGATAGAAGAGTTGAATGGATGGCATCGGAAGTTTTACAGACAGGCAAGTGTCCTGTAAAAGGGGATGGAGTAGATGAAGTGATTGACTGTCTCTTCTCTGAATCTCAGGTTAAAACCCTCTCTGGTACAGGTCTATGGAATGACCCTGCATCGTCTCCTATGAAGACGTTTAGAGATATTAGAAAAGAGCGTACAGACGCTGGTGGAAAAGCTCCAAATGTTATTGTGATGGGTGTCGATGCGTATCAAGCTTATATCTCCCATCCTGAAACACTAGATATGTTTGATAAACGTAGAATTGACCGTGGTTCACTTAAGCCTGAGCTTATTGAAGAGAATGTCATTATGGTTGGGTATATTCCTGAAATTGCAACAACAATCTATGTTTATGATGAAACGTACACAGATGAGAATGATGATACTCAATACTATGTTAACCCAACAGGGTTTATTTATGCTTCAACAAAAGCTGAAGGTAAAGTGGTTTATGGAGCGATAAAAGATTTGAAAGCTCTTTATGCAACTAAAGTGTTTATTAAGTCTTGGGAAGAAGAAGACCCCTCTGTGCGTTGGTTGCTTATGCAGTCAGCACCTGTTGTAATCCCTACTTACAAAGATAGCTTTGCTTACTGTGAGGTTCTATAATGAAAGTAGTTGTGGTTAGTGGAACTGTAGAACACAGTGATGAAAAGTATGAAGTTAATGAAGAGTTTACTTGCAATAAGAAAGATGGTGACAGACTTATTGGACTAAATAAAGTCGAAGAGGTTAAAGGTAAGTCAGCTTCTTCAGCAAGAAGCACCAATCCTCCTAAAAAAAGCCAAGCAGAGCAAATGGAAGAGGGTATGCTTGAACAGCTACAAGAAGAAGCAAAAGCTTTAGCTATAGAGACAGAGGGTAAAGACTTTGAGACGCTAAAAGCCGAGGTTGAGGGCTTTGGAGAATAGGGCTTAAAATAAGCGTGTTTTGTAGTGCTAGAGACTCTAGCCTATGTAAAACGGCTTATTTTGCTTATATGAAAGGCAAAAATGAAAGAGTTGATGACCAATGACCTCGATGATGTCTTTTATGATGAAAATGAGTTCGCTATAGAGATAGAGCATACAAATGAAGAGAAGATGGCTCTTGAAAAGTTTGTTGTTATTTTTGATGAAAAGACAGAGATTATTTTGGACAACTCTTCGGAGTATGGAGACTCTATAGCCTATGTTCCCTCTTTTTTAGTACAAGTTAAAAAAGCAGGAAACATCGACAGTCGTTCCACGTTTTTAATAGATAGAACCAAATATGCACTAAGCACTAAAGAGAAAGAGAACATAGACGAGTACAGAGTCTACTTGGAGATTGCATGAGAGAAGAGATACTAAGAGTAATAGAAGAGCATTTTAAAGCCATTCGCGTTTTTAATGATGCTCCCTTTGATTTGGGAAAGAACTGTTTCGAGTGGAGAGACAAACCACTAAACGACGATGAGTTCCCAGCACTCTTTTGGAATGATACTTCAAATATTTATGACAGCGACTCTGGTCACACCCTTTCTCTTGTTGCTGTAGTAGTTCTGCGTGATACAGTTTCTGCTGAAGTTGCAAAAGATACCCGTGTAGCGATGCAAAGCGTGGCACACGCGTTTAGAGATGCCACAGCAGAGCTTGGCTACTTTGGAAAAATGAATAAAACAGAAATGATAGGTGAAGATAAAGACTACCGTTATATAGCAGGTAGACTCTCTTTTGAAATACGATATACAGACGATGAATGGAGTGTATAGATGTTTGATTTAGCAGATTTAAAACGAAAATTAAAAAACATTGTTTACATTGCGTCGATTGTCTCTACTAAGAGTAGCGAGGGTAAAGCATTGGCTACTGTGAGTGTTGGAGAAGATGAGGAGTCAGAGTTTTTCCCTGTACTCTCTTTTTCAAGTACTTTTAAAAAACATTGGATTCCTATAAGAAAAGATGAGCAGGTTATTGTTCTTCATCCCTTTGGCAATGCCAACAAAGGGTATTTGATAAGAGGAATCTTCTTTAAAAGCTCTAGAGAACCAGCAGGAGCTAACGACACTACTGAAGTGATAGAGTTTGAAGATGGAGCCATTTTTAAATATGATACTTCTACTTCTACTTTAGAAGTATCTGGAATCAAAAAAACTCTTTTAAAAAGTGAAAGCATCACGCTTGACGGAGAAGTAACAGTTACAAAGAATCTTGATGTGAAAATGAAAATATCAGATAAGCTTGGAACTGTTACCGACCACAAGCATAATGTGCAAGACCATGCCGTGGCAGTACCGAGATGACAGAAGAGCAACTAGAACGCTTTGAGCGAATTATTAAGACACCATTGGGAAGTCGTGTAATGCTTCCTGAGTTTGGCAGCCAACTGCATGAGCTTATCGACAAAACCATTAACGATGGGTGGATAATGCTTCTTCGCCGTTATCTTTTTGAAGCTTTTTTTAACCCAGCTGGTGGTCTATGGGATGCTGACTTTGAACCAAAAGAGATAAAAGCTGAAAATGGGTCCAACTTGAACGAAGTGGAGATTTATATGAGTTTTACAAATGGATTGGAGTTAGAATATGCCCTTTAATTTTAATATCTACTCTTTACCCGAGCTGAACATTATAGAGCCGTTGTCGTTTGGGGAGCAGAAAGAGCGACTTGTAAATATACGAAAAGAGACAGACCCTGACTTTATAGCGTATGAGAGCAGTAGAGAGATGCTAGAGCTTGAAGCCTTTGCTTATGCTCTAAACTATCAAGATGCAAAGTTTAATCAGCAGTTTAGAAATATGTTACCTCTCTATGCAAAAGGTGAGAATCTTGATGATTCATGTATGAACTTTTATGGCACAACTCGACTAGAAGGGGAGAACGATGAAGCCTTTTTAGAACGTTCACTATTGAGCTTACAGCAAAGTAGTACAGCAGGGGCAGAGTGGAGTTATATCTATCATGTTAAATCTGTAGATAGTCGCATAGTTGACGTTCTACCGTGGCGACCAGAGGCTGGTGAAGTGAATGTTACTTGGTTCGCTAATGAGAAAGATGCAACAGAGTTGGATTTGCTTGAGATAAAGATAATAGATAAATTGACAGATATAAAGATAAAACCAATGGGTGACCAAACCCACTATGTGGGCGATGAAGTGCTTAGAATAAACAGAGCTATAGAAGTAGAGTTTAGTTTAAACGCTACGCTACGGCTTAAACTTGGTGTTGATGGTGATGCCGTAAGAGCTGAGGCACTTAAACGTTTAAATGAGTTCATCTTAACGTTAAAAATCGGTCAAGATGTGAAGCTCTCTAAGCTTATAGCACTATTGGATGGTGATGGAGTAGATGAAGTGATAGTTACAGAACCAGCAGCCAATGTTGCCATAGATAAAAACTCTATTGCAACTCTATTTGAGTATGAAATATTTTTGGAAGGATTGGTCGATGAGTGACTTAACTATTTTACCAATTAATGAGAGTTCTTACTTGAAAAATAAGGAGATGGCTTATCGCTTGGCTGTTCCTGACCGTTCTGTAGCTGTAGACCTGAATCCCCTGACCTGCGAGGAGAAGCTTTTGCCATATTTGGCACAGTGTTGGCAAGTACTCTACTGGGATGAACTCTGGACAGTAGAGCAGAAACGAAAGTTTGTAGCCGATGCACGAGAGGTGCATAGACATATAGGGACACCATACGCTCTTACTAAAATGTTTGAAGCCCTCGATATAGATGCAGCACTTATAGAGTGGTATGAGTACCAGGGGGAGCCGTACCATTTTAAATTGGATTTGTCGCTGGAAGCCAAAGCAATTACTCCAGATATATTGGAGCGACTTATTAGATATGTAAAAGTTTACAAAAATGTAAGAACCGTGTTGGATGAGATTTTTATAAATGAAAAATCAGAACTGTTTCTAAACTTCCACATGGCTCTGCTAAGTGAAGTTTATGACACAGCGATAACAGTAAAGGAGTCGTAATGGGAAAGATACTTTTAACCATAGCAGGAGCAAATGCCCTTGCAAATGCCCATGCAAATGGCGAACGCATAAAAGTAATAAGCTATAAGCAAAGCTCACAAGATATTGCTCTAAGCTCTGCTTTAACCTCGGCTGATATTACAGCATGGAGAGAAAAGCCAGTGGATGAGATACAGATGGTCAATGCTGAGTCAGTACAGTTTAAAGTGGACTGTCCAGCAGACCAAGCCACGGACTATACACGCATACTCGGTCTGTATTTAGAAGATGGAACCCTCTACGCAGTGGCTCAACCTTCTTTCCCTTTGCCACCAAATGTACGACAAGTTTTTACACCTGTACTTAGCGTAAATGGTCAAACTGCTCTGCTTGATGTGAGCATATTTACAACAGAGGAGAGTGATAGATTTTTGCGTTGGTTTCTAACCGATATGGTGAACTTCATTCAGATAACAAAGAACAGTACAAACTTAAAGGAGGTAAATTAGTGGATTATGAGTTAATAATGAATACGTTTAATCGTATGAAAGCCAATCTTTGGAATTTTTTAACATTTATTCCAAAGTGGACAGCAACTACTCCAGCAGACATAGAACTGGTCTATGTCGATGATGCAGGTGTAGAGAGTAGGGAGATGGTTCCCAATGCTCTAAAACTTATAGAGAACCAAGGTGGAACCGAGGATGAGTTTATAGAGACTCTTAC
>Ga0256826_1000573_pt1 | contig 22572 bp, 20 predicted proteins | sample CV79metaG_FD_185975 | JGI IMG/M metagenome (GOLD analysis project Ga0256826, IMG submission 185975) | Hydrothermal vent microbial communities from East Pacific Rise, Pacific Ocean - CV79 | ecosystem: Environmental > Aquatic > Marine > Hydrothermal vents | place: Pacific Ocean: East Pacific Rise...
AAACTGCCAAACAGCTCTTCATATCTGGGCATTGCTTTTCGCAGTATTGTCCGTAATTCCGGTATCTCACTGTCATTCACCACAAGATTGGCAGAATAGGCCAGAGCTTCCAGATCATAAAGGGTGAAAAATTTACTCCCAATAAGTATATAAAAAATAAACCGGCGCTTTTGCATAGACATTGTGCGCATCATCTGGTGAAAGGTCGAGGTGTTAAGGTTGCCTGTTTCGAAATCATTATGCAAAATTACACAGGCATAGCTGGTAAACTGCATCTTTTCAATGGCGACCGCAGCAGACGCCACAAATGTGGCCTGATAGCCAATGGCCTCGACAGCTTCTGCAACAGCCTCTCGTTTGGGGCCGGGGCTGATTAAAATCAGGGTTTGAGGAATATCTTCAATCACTTCTTCCTCTTCAAACAGACCATCTTTGAGCCAGCTTATATCCGGTGGCAGTGGTGGCTTGATGCTGGCTCCTGCAGGAACGGTTCCCTGGTTGCCGGTTGCTGGCAGGTTGCTGGGGGAAAGGGTTATGGACTCTGCACATTCAGGACAGTTTAAGCGAAGAACCCGATCGGCAGAAAGATGTTGGATACCTTTCTGGATCTTGTTGTTGATGTTTAGTGTATGTCTGCATTTTGGACATGTTATTTTCATCGGATCCTCTCCTACCAGTGGCGGTACTCATTCTCTTTATCTTCCTCTTCCATGGATAATCCGGAAAGGCTGGATGTTGCTTCACCCCGTGAGGCCTTGATGTTATCGAGGCCGCGGGAGATTTCATCCCTGTGGGAACAGTATCGTATGGCATTCTCTTCAGTGATAAGTTTCGATGCATAGAGCTTAAGAATATGTTGGTCAAAGGTACGCATATCACTAGAAAGCCCGGCCTGAATAATTTTGTAGAACGTTTTTTCTTCATCCTCACCATGTAAGATGAGATCTTTAACGCGGAGGTTGGTTCGGAGGATTTCCATTGCCGCAATACGCCCGCTGCCGATTTTGGGGAGTAAACGCTGCCCCACGATCCAGCGAATGGTGTCTGCCAGTCGATGCCGAATTTGTGACTGCTCTTCCTGGTCAAACATTCCCAGTATGCGGTTTACGGTTTGTCCGGCATCAATGGTGTGTAGTGTGGAAAGTACCAGATGTCCGGTCTCTGCTGCGGTAAGTCCTATTTCCATACTTTCCTTATCTCGCATTTCCCCGACCAGAATTACCTTTGGTGCTTGTCGCAAAGCTGCCCGCATACCGGAGTCAAATGAATTGAAATCATTTCCCAGCTCCCGCTGATTAAAGGTTGCTTTCATATGGGGATGTACGTATTCGATGGGATCTTCAAGAGTAATAATATGGACGGCACGTTCCATATTGATTTTATGGAGGAGTGCAGCAAGGGAGGTCGTCTTCCCACTCCCTGTAGCTCCTGTAAAGAGAATCAGGCCATTGAGTTCACTGGCCATGGTGTTAAAGGCGGAAGGAAAATTCATTCCCCTGATGGTTGGAATGGCAGAGTCCAGTTTTCGTAAAATTGTGGTGAAACAACCTTTCTGGGTGAAAATATTTACCCTGAATCTAGTTTGTTCGTTCAGGGAATAAGATAAATCGCAGGATCCTTTTTCCACCAAATCCCGCAAGAGTCGTTTGTTGTTGCCGATGAGATTCAGGGCAAAGACTTCTGCCTGAAACGGAGTGATTTTCCCGGCAGGAGGTGTGACCCTCACTGGCATCAGGATGCCGGATGTTTCAACCTGCAGGGTTTTCCCCACGGTGATATTCAAATCGGATACATTGTCGTATGCTGCGAGCATCGAGGTGATCCAATATTCGATTTCAGCTTGTTTCATGTATCCTTCTCCATAAAAAATTATTATATACCTTTATAGATTCATAGTATATTGTCATCAAAGTGACAAGAAATTCAAACCTTTTTTAGATCAGGAAAATAAAATGGCCATTCCATTACGCAGCGATACAACAACTCAAGGACGAAAAATGGCAGGGGCACGCAGCCTCTGGCGTGCAAACGGCATGACGGAAGAACAATTTGGTAAACCGGTTATCGGTATTGTCAATTCTTTCACCCAGTTTGTTCCCGGTCATGTGCATCTACACGGGATCGGACAAAAACTAAAAAAGCAGATTGCAGCGCTGGGCTGTTTTGCAGCAGAATTTAATACCATTGCCATTGATGATGGGATTGCCATGGGGCATGCCGGCATGCTCTATTCCCTCCCGTCCCGAGAACTTATTGCCGATAGCGTGGAGTACATGTGCAACGCACACACTGTAGATGCCATTATCTGTATCAGTAATTGTGATAAAATCACTCCCGGCATGCTAATGGCTGCCATGCGACTGAATATTCCTGCTATATTTGTTTCCGGTGGCCCCATGGAGGCCGGGGTGGATGGTGAAAAGCGTTATGATCTGGTTGATGCGATGGTCATGGGGGCAGATAGAGAAGTGAGTGATGAAGATGTTGATATTGTGGAGCGATGTGCCTGCCCCACCTGCGGATCCTGCTCGGGTATGTTCACTGCAAATTCAATGAATTCCCTGAATGAGGCTCTGGGGCTGGCATTGCCGGGAAATGGAACTATTGTGGCAACCCATGGGAATCGACTGCAGCTTTTTGAGTTTGCGGCAAATCGAATAGTTGCCATGGCCGATGCCTGGTACAATCGTGAAGATGCTTCCGTTCTGCCTCGAAATATTGCCACTCGTGCTGCTTTTCTCAATGCCATGACTCTGGATATTGCCATGGGTGGCTCCACCAATACTGTTTTACATCTGCTGGCTATAGCCCATGCTGCAGAAGTGGAATTCAGCATGCAGGATATAGATGAGTTGTCCCGTAAAATTCCTAATCTGTGTAAGGTTGCCCCATCATCCCGTTACCATATGGAGGATGTGAATCGTGCCGGTGGCATTATGGCGATTATGGCAGAGCTTGAACGCGGAGGTATGGTTGATACGAGTGTCAGCAGGGTTGAAGGGCAGTCATTAAAAGATATCCTGAACAGTTTTGACGTGGCCGGGGATTCCTGCACCGGCGATGCGCTTAATTTGTATCTCAGTGCCCCGGCACAGAGCGGAAGAAATCTTGTTATGGGGTCGCAGCAGTTCATGTATGCAGACGCTGATCTTGATCGTGAAAACGGCTGTATCCGTGATGTTGAACATGCCTATAGTCAGGATGGCGGCCTGGCCGTATTGTATGGAAATATCGCAGAAAATGGCTGCATCGTTAAAACTGCCGGTGTTGATCCTTCCGTTTTTGAGTTTAACGGAACTGCCAGAGTCTACTCCTCGCAGGAAGCAGCATGCGAAGGGATTCTTGACGGAACTGTTCAGGCAGGTGATGTGGTTGTCATCCGGTATGAGGGTCCTAAGGGCGGGCCGGGGATGCAGGAAATGCTCTATCCCACGTCGTATCTGAAATCGGTACGTCTTGGCAAAGAATGTGCGCTTGTCACTGATGGACGTTTTTCAGGTGGAACCTCCGGGCTATCCATTGGTCATGTTTCGCCGGAAGCTGCAGCCGGAGGGGGAATTGCACTTATTGAAGATGGTGATGCCATTGAGATTGATATTCCTGGACGAAGTATGAATGTACTTCTTTCGAAGGCAGAGCTTGAAGAGCGAAAGAAGAAAGAAGTGGCAAGAGGAGACGATGCTTTTACACCTCGTGATCGGACACGTAATGTGTCACAAGCTCTTAAGGCTTATGCGTTATTGGCTGCCTCGGCTGACAGAGGTGCTGTTCGTATGCTTTCCGGAGAGTAAAAAGGTTTATCAGGCACAGCAAAATATAGCAGACAATGATATTGACACACGTCTTTATCTTCTGTAGGTTAAGTTTTTTCTTGATTTCCATACTGCCATCGAGGTTTTTTTTATATATTTTACGAGGAAGGGTTATGAGCAAAAACAACATTATCATTGCTTTGGTGGTTCTCTGTCTGGTGGGAACTATCTGGGGTTCGGTTCAGGACAAGAAAAGTACAAGTCTTGAGAGGCAGCTGGCTGCAATGAAGGAGCAGGCTCTTCCTGCAGAAATTGCTACTCCCGGGGGAATGGCTACTGGCAAACATGCGACTATAACTGTTGGTCAGGATGAGCTGGGTGCAGCCTATGAAAAAGTGGAAGAGCTGGAAAGTCAGAATGAAAAATTACTGGCGGGGACAGCCATCTTAAAAGGAACTGTTACCAGTCAGAAACAGCAAATTGCCGATCTGGAAATTGCTATAGAAAATGATGATGCTCTTGCTGTTCTGCAAGCAGAACTTGATAAAAACCATGCAGAAGTAGTCCAATTACAGGCAGAAGCAGCTGACGTACGTGGAGAGTTGAATGAAGCCTTTAGTGCGCTTGCTACTGCAGAGAAAAATACATCAGATTTTGAAGAAGTTCAGGCAAGTCTTGCAAACAGTGTTGATGTATACAGTGCAAAAAGCCAGGCACTTTCTGTGGAACTTGATGAAGCCATGCTGCGTATTCGATCCCTGGAGCAGGTTCTCGAAGAGCGTACAAAACTCCTTGTTGCCGGTGAAGAAGAGCTGCAGCGCAGCAGATTGAATATGAATGTTCTTCTTTCTAAAATTGCCGCTCAGAATAATTCATTGGCTATTTTGGAAGAGACTCGCATTGTCCTTGAAGAGGAACTGGCCGATAAGATTCTGCTTATCGAAGAAATGCAGGCAGCTGAGGCCGTGATAGAGGATGTGATTGATGCTGAAAATGCTCTTGCGCACTGATTGTCTTTTTTTGACGAATCCATCGCTCATATTGTGATGACAATGATTTGTTACGAACGTAAGGAATGATAAGTTCGTAAAAAGTAAAATTGCACCCCAAGGGCACTTCTTTCAGAGCGTACTGACGAAGAAGGTGGAGGGTTCTTACGACGCCATCAAGGAATAAATGATATGAAAACATTGGATTGCAGAGGGTTGAATTGCCCGGAGCCGGTATTGCGAACCAAATCATTTCTCGAGGAAAAGGCGGCAGGGGTAGCATTTGAAGTGCTGGTTGATAATGAAGCATCAAGGGAGAATGTCAAACGTTTTGGCAGGAGTCAAGGGTGTGAAGTACGTGTAACAGAGGTTGAATTCGGTTGTTTCCTGCTTCTGCTGCAGCCTGGTGAAAATACACTCTCCAAAGAAGAATTTCGATCCGAAGTGTACGGTTGTGAACTCAGTAGTAGTCGCAATCTGGTCTATGTGATTTCAGCTGATTCCATGGGACGTGGTTCCGATGAACTGGGTTGGGCATTGTTGCAGACCTATGTAACAACCATCAGTGAGATTTCCCCTCTGCCATCCCACGTGATACTCTATAATGGTGGCGTAAAACTTGCTGCTGTTGAAAGTAAAGGCCTTGAGGCTTTGCAGAAACTGGAGCAAAGGGGTGTGACAGTGTGGGCTTGTGGTACGTGTCTTGAATTCTTCAAACTCGAGGAAGATCGTAAAGTGGGTACAATCGCAAATATGTTTGATATTATGAGTACCATGGCAAATGCCGAAAAGGTGATAAGTCCTCTTTAAGCTCATGGTAGTTTTGTGGTATTAAACGTAATTCAGTCTCCCATAGAGAAGATAGAAGCAGAGTGTGTGGATTGCGGCATCTGCGTAAAAGAGTGTGCATTCCTGGAGGAGTATGGTTCTCCTTTGGTTCAGGCAAAAGGATGGTTTGCAGCGGATAGCAAAAACCGCAACAATCATTTTCCGTTTGAATGCAGCCTCTGCGGGCTTTGCCACGGGGTTTGCCCTAAAAAGCTTGATCCTTCCGCAATGTTTCTTGCTATGCGGAGACTTCTTGTGGCAGAAAATAGAGGTCACTTTCCTGCCCATAACACCATTAAGGCCTACGAAAAACGAGGCCACTCATCCCTTTTTTCCTGGTATCATTTTCCTAAGAATTGTAACAGCGTGTTTTTCCCGGGATGCGCTTTACCCGGCAGCCGACTACACACCGTAAATCGGTTGTACCATATTTTACGAGAAAAGAATCCTCATATGGGCATTGTCTTCGACTGTTGCAGCAAACCTTCCCATGATCTCGGCGATGTCGATTGCTTTACAAGTATGTTCCAGCAGTTATATACTCTCCTTGTCCGTAATGGAGTGGAAAAGGTGCTTGTGGCCTGCCCCAACTGTTACCGGATCTTCAGTGAATATGGTGGCGGCCTTAACATCGTTTCCGTCTATGAAGAATTACTCTCATCTTCACGAGTGCTAATACAGATATCCTCCTCCGTCACCCTCCACGATCCTTGCGGGGTTCGTTTTGCTGCACTCGTGCAACAGAGCGTGCGGGATTTGCTTCGGGGGCAGGGGGTGCATATAAAAGAAATGAAACATAAGCGGCAGACATCGTTTTGTTGTGGAGAGGGTGGATCTGCCGGATTTTTACGAGCAGATTTTGCTGAGAAATGGACAGATAAACGGGTGGCAGAAGCAGGAGATAGTCCGATTATCAGCTATTGTGCCGGATGCACTCATTTCTTAGGTCGTAAAACTGCTACCTGGCACCTTCTTGATCTGCTGCTTGATCCGAAAAAAACAGTGGCAGGCAAAGCGAAAGTCAGCAAGGCTCCATTTACCTACCTGAACCGATTTCGCTTGAAGAGGAAGATTAAAAAGGAAGATGCAGCTGTGAGTGGTACCAGGAAACAGCTCTTGCTTGTTACGAAATAACTTTGTTCATTCTGGCTCCCGTCTTCCATAGAGTATCAATCATATCATCAATCTCTTCCCCTTTTACTCAATTGTGGGTAATTGATGTCTCAGACTGAAATTTTTATACAGATTAATGGTATTTATATTCATGTTAAACTCCTGACAGACTGACGCTACTTTGTAAAATGCCTTTCTGTTCAGTCATAAACACTGCTACTTTTGCCTGGGCGCAACTATTCGATCTTGTGGAGTGACGCTTGAGTCGATATCCGAGGGCAGGGCTCTGCTCACATCTGTTTTTGTGCCTCTTCAAACAAATCTGTTGGTAATTTCAGGGACAGGAAAATTGCCAAGTATATGATACAAGGCTATTTACTGAATCCGGGGAAGAGCCTGAAGGACAGGCGCCGGTTCCCGGTAATGTGTCTGTTGAGATGGTTTTGCACTAAGCCTGCCGCCCAGAATAAAAACATGGATATCAGGAGAAAATAGAGTCCTGCAATGCTGAAGTGCAGGAAGATATTATAATCTTTTTCAAATAATTCTCCAGCCTTGTTCATTAAGTCCTTCTGTTCATCAATAACAGGCAAGGTGAAATAGACAATGGCAGTGGCATGAAACAAAAATACCACTTCGTTGGTATATGCCGGCCAGGCCAGGCGCAGCATATTAGGCCAGGTGACTTTACGAAATACATTCCAGGAGCTCATACCCATGGCCCGGGCCGCTTCAACTTCTCCTTTGGGAGTTGATTTAAGAGCACCGTAGAATATCTCAGCCGTATAGGCACAGGTGTTTAAAATAAGAACCAGTGGCCCCAGAAACAGAGGGTGGAGTACAAAATCATCTACTCCCATAGGTTTCCAGAGTGGTCTGTTTAAGGCAAGCATTATAGAATAAAACATAAAAAACTGGATAAACAGCGGCGAACCGCGAAAGGCGTAAATATAGCCCCGTGAAAACAGGGAAATCAGCTTGTTCCTGCTACCCTTGCCGAGGGCAAAGAGGATGGCAATGGGAAAGCCCAGAGGGATGGATACGACGGCAAAGTAGAGGTTGAACAATGCAGGTTTAGCGAGGGTTACAACGTCTTGCATAAAAGGGGTGTGGAGGAAGGATTCAAACATCGTTGCTTACCCCCGCAAGAGACATTCCCCGGCTGGCACGAGCTTGCAGTGCCTCAAAAAAACGTTCGGAAATCATTGTCAGCAGAATAAAAAAGATAAACAACACCAGATAATACTTCCAGCGCCAGTCAGGGTGAACCAGCCCTACTCGGGCGATATAATTGGCACCACCCAGGCGTGCAGCCCATTGGACGATATCTGCAATCTGCAGCAGGGAGAGGAAGGATGTGGCCTTCAGGAGTAATATCCAGACGTTTGATAAACCGGGCAGGGCATACACCCACATCTGGCGAACCTTAAATTTCCAGAATACCTGTTTGGCAGAGAATCCGTAGGCAGAGGCAGCTTCCAGTTGTCCTTTGGGCACTGCCAGCATGGCACCATGAATAACATTGGCCGCAAAAGCACCGTAGACAATCCCCAGGGAGATGCAGGCCATAAGAAGGTAATCGCCGGTACTGAGCAGCCACTGGGCTTCGGCACATGGTGGCCATCCTGTTGCTGTTGCCATTACTTCAGCACTGCATTTTGAGTGAGCTAGGAAAAATTCAACCCCATGCTCAAAGGCAAGGGGAAAAAAGAGGATAAAGAGAAGATCAGGAATACCTCTGACCATGGTGGTGTACAGCGTGCCGATCCATCGAAAGGGAAGAAATATGGACTGCTTAAGCGCTGCTCCCAGTAATCCAAAAATCACTGCAAAAAAAGCACTGCCAAAAGCTGCAATCAGGGTAAAACGTACACTTGCATACCAGGCCAGGTGCTTGCCGTTGGTGATATAGGCCAGGGATGCACCCATATCTTCGCCCAGCCATGCGGTTAACCAGGTGATTATTGATTCCAGCATAAAAGCATTTTAGTGTATATCAAGAAGGATATATCCCTTACAGGAGACTGCCCGATTGAGGTAGCCTCCTGTGGGAAAGATGAAGGATTTTACGACACCATCAAATTTAATTTGAATAAAAAGGACCGTCCTTAAAATATTCTTTAATCAATTTATCCACAGTACCCTTCTTTTTAAGGCTCATCAGCGCGTTGTTTAAGGTTGCGGCAAGATCCGTGTCTTTTTGACGGAGACCGATACCAATACCGCCACCAATTCTCACCCCGTCACCCACGTAGGACAATGCGCCACCAGATGCCTTAATTACAGCGTCAAGGGGATCACCGTCTGCCAGGAACAGGTCGATATTTCCTGCTGCCAGATCTGCAACGGATTGATCGAATGTTTCAAAGGATAGTATGGTGTTATTGGCGGCCAGATACTTTGCGGCGTAGGCCGCATGGATTGTTGCACCCTGTACTCCGATCTTTTTCCCTTTGAGAGCTGAGAAATTAAATTTGTCACCCGTTGCTGCAGCGAACCGTGAGGGTTCAGCGGGATAGTATTCATTGCTGAACGAGATGGTTTTCCTGCGTTCATCGGTGATGGACATTCCCGCCATGATCATATCATAGTTGCCGGCCACAAGATTTGGAATAATTGAGTCCCATTCATTGGTTACAAATTTACAGGTCAATTTTGCCTCGGCACAAAGGGCATTGCCAAGATCAATTTCATAGCCTGCAAGTTTGCCGTTATCATCTATGTAATTGTAGGGTGCATATGCTCCTTCTGTCCCAATACGCAAGGTCTTGGATAGTGCTGGTGTGGCTATTACCGATGCCGCCAAAGTGAGGGTGAGTAGTAATCTTTTCATTCTGTTCTCCTGTGCCTCTTATGGGTAAGTTATTCACGCGCGGGGTGAGGCTAATCCATTGCGCTGGATAAAAACTGTTGTAATCGCAGTGATTCTGGAGATGCAAACATTCTTGCGGGTTCTCCCTGTTCTTCAATAAGTCCGTCGTGCAGAAAAATGGCTTTATTGGATACGTCTCTTGCAAAACTCATTTCATGGGTGACCACAATCATGGTTGTTCCTTCTTCGGCCAGTTTGCGCATAACGCCAAGAACTTCTCCTACCAGTTCCGGGTCAAGGGCAGAAGTCGGCTCATCAAACAGGATTGCTTCAGGCCGCATGGCCAGAGCGCGGGCAATGGCAGCACGTTGCTGCTGACCACCGGAGAGAAAATTCGGGTATAAATCAGCCTTGTCAGCAATTCCGACTTTTTCCAGGAATGCCATTCCCAGTTTATTTGCTTCTGCACGGGATAATCCCTGTACACAAACAGGTGCTTCGGTGACATTTTGTAAAACCGTCATATGTGCCCACAGGTTAAACTGCTGAAAAACCATGGCTATACGTGAACGGAGGTTCTGTACCTGGCTGGCATCGCTGGTAGTACGTACTCCGGAACGGTTTGTTCTAAACTGTATGGGCGTTCCATCCAGTTCAATATCACCCTGATCAGGTATTTCCAGTAAATTAATGCAGCGCAGAAAGGTGGATTTGCCGGAACCGGATGAGCCAATAAGAGAAATCACATCCCCTGCATTTGCCTGCAGTGAGAGACCATGCAATACCTCAAGATCACCAAAACGCTTATGGATATTTTTGATGTTGAGTATGGGGACGTCTGTTGTCATTTTGCCGATAAAATAAGGGTTCCAGGAATAAGAAAATCAAAAAAGCATTAACGCAGGCGCGGGTAAATTACAAGCTTTATGTACCGGAAGGTGATATTCCATATATTACAAAGCTCGCAGATCCATTGCACTGATCTCTCAATGCCTGTTGTATTCCCAGCCCATACCTGCTACATTCTCCTCGAATTGTAGAAATATTAAAATTTTACATGCTTTCACTATTATACGAAAAAAATGTACTACTCAAAAGTATGTCTCCACACATTCGGTTACGAGTTACCCCCCTGGGTAGTAAGTTCTGAAGCTATAGAAGAAAGACTCTTGCCCCTCTATACGCGCTTGAAACTTCCCGCCGGCAGGCTGGAGCTTATGAGCGGTATTCGGGAGAGGCGATTGTGGCAGTCGGGAACCAGACCCAGTCAGGGAGCAGCAATGGCTGGCAGGGATGCCCTGAAAAGAGGAAATATCGATCCGCAATCCATTGAATGTCTGATTTTTACCTCTGTTTCCCGGGATATGATGGAGCCGGCAACGGCCTCTTTTGTGCACGATCAGCTCGGATTGTCTGATGATTGCCTGATTTTTGATATTTCCAATGCCTGTCTGGGGTTTCTGGATGGAATGGTTATGCTTGGCAATATGATAGAACTCGGGCAGATCCGTAATGGTATGATCGTGGCGGGAGAAACTGCCGAAGAACTCATAGAATCAACTATTCAGGCACTGTTAAACGATGAAACCTTAACCCGAAAAAAAATAAAACCCGCCTTTGCCTCCCTGACCATCGGTTCGGGATCTGTAGCTTTGTATATGTGCAGTTTATTGCCTAATATGGATCGACCCCGCCTTATGCGAGGCGTCTGGAAGGCGAATACACAACATTCTGACTTATGTCAGGGAGCTGCAAGTGGGAATGCAACCACGCTGATGAATACTAATTCTGAGGAGTTACTGATTCGTGGTGTGGAAACTGCTCATTCTGCCTGGAAGGAATTTGCTTCCATTCCCGGCTGGAGTGCAGAAGATATTGATCGTTTTTTCTGCCACCAGGTGGGATCAGCCCACGCAAGACTCCTGTTTGATACCCTGGGGCTTGATCAGGAAAAGAATTTCGAAACCCTGCAGATTCTTGGCAATGTGGGATCTGTTTCGGCACCCATTACTTTGGCTATGGGAATAGAACAGAGAAAATTTTGTCGTGGTGATAAAGGGGCAATGCTGGGAATTGGCAGCGGGATTAATTGCTTGATGCTGGGTATCCAGTGGTGAAATATATGGAAAAAGTACTGACTGAGGGACAGGGAAAGGTTTTACTGCAAATTGCTAGAATGACTATAAGTGACAGATTGGGGCAAAATATACAGTCACCCGATGCCGTGAAAGAGCTGCCCGACACTGCATATGCAACTTTTGTAACGCTGAAAAAAAATGGTCAGCTACGGGGCTGTATTGGCAATCTGCAGCCGACTGGTTCGGTGTTGGAAAGTGTGCAACGAAATGCTGTGAATGCAGCGTTCCACGATTCGCGTTTTCCCCCGCTGACAATAGAAGAGTTGCAAGAGCTTGCAATAGATATTTCAGTGTTGAGCCAGGCTGAAATCCTGGAATATAGCGATGGAGATGATCTCCTCGGTAAATTGCGACCGGGAATAGACGGGGTTATTTTGCGACTGGGTATGGCCAGTGCCACCTTCCTTCCTCAGGTTTGGGAACAGTTGTCTACTCCCGCATTGTTTCTTGACCATTTGTGTCGAAAAGCAGGACTTGCCGAGTCAGCCTGGCGCAATGAACATCCACAGATAGAGATTTATCAGGTACAATTCTTTGCAGAGGAAAACAGATGAAAGAAGTGTTGCTCAGTGAGCGGTTGAGCGAAGAAGTGGGCAGTATCTATGCAGCTATGGAAGCGGAGTATGATGTGGTGGCAAAAGCCCTGCATTTCAGTTGTGACGGATGCCCTGATAATTGTTGTGATTCATATTTTCAACATCATACCTATACGGAGTGGGCGTATCTGTTCCAGGGCTTTCGTGCAGTTTCCCTGGAAAAACAACGGGAAATTACAGCTCGTTCCAGACAATATATTCTGGATTGTGCCGCAGCAGAAGCGCAGGATGAACGTCCACAGGTAATGTGCCCTCTCAACGAAGATGGCCGCTGTATCCTTTATAAACATCGGTTGATGGTGTGCAGGACGCATGGTGTGCCTGCATCCATGAGACGTCCCGATGGCCAAATGTTAAATTTCCCCGGCTGTTTTCGGTGTCAGAAGATAGTGAAGAAGAAGTTTGTCCATGATTCAGAGGCACCTCATATGGAACGTACCCCACTATTGCAGCGCCTGGTTGCTGTGGAAAGAGAGCTGATGGGAGAGATGATTCATCTTCTGCCACGGGTGAAACTCACTATCGCTCAGATGTTTATCCAGGGGCCTCCCGTAACAGCAACACCTCACTGTGAACGTGCCGGGATAAAACCCTGATGTATAATCCGGGTGCTGAGATCGTTCAGATTGTAAACAGTGATAATAAGGAACTAGATGCAGTTCCACGATCAATTATGCGGGAGCGGGGTTTAATCCACCGGGCATGTTATATTCTTGTTTTTAACGGGCAGGGGCAATTGTTTCTGCAAAAGCGGACGGAGACCAAAGATCTGTATCCATCCTGTTGGGATATAGCAGCGGGTGGGGTTGTGCTGGCCGGTGAATCATACGAACTCGCAGCTGAACGTGAATTGTTGGAAGAGTTAGGGGTTAAAGCTAAAAGGTTTAGTCATCTTTTTGATCAATATTTTGAAAAGGATGAAAATAGAGTATGGGGAAGGATTTTTTCCTGTGTGCACAATGGCCCTTTTGTGTTGCAGAAAGAGGAGGTGGCGGATGGATTCTTTATGGATGTGTCGGCTATTTTTACGTTGAGTGAAAAAGAAGATTTCACCCCTGATGGTATTGATATACTAAAGAAAGTTTCCACTGGAAAAAAATGAAAAACAGACGAAGAAGAAAGAGACAGCAACAGCGCAGAAAGATAGGCATTATTTCTACTACCGGTTGGATAAGGCAGGATGTGCATATCGCTGTTACAGCAGAACCCACAGTTCTTCCACCAGCAGGTAAAGCCGCACAACCAAAACAAAACAGAAAGCTCAAATGGAGCCAATCAGCATTTCAGGTAAAACCGCAGGAAGGAAAGTCCCGGTTTCATGATTTCGATCTTTCTCCGGGGCTGATGCACGGTATTGCAGATCTTAATTTCCAGTACTGTACCCCTATCCAGGATAAGGCCTTGTCGGGGGTAATACAAGGCAAGGATATTCTTGGACGAGCCTCCACCGGAACAGGAAAAAGTGCTGTTTTTCTCATTGGTATTTTTCAGCAGATTATCAGGCAGAATCAGGGCAAACGAAAAAATGGCTGTCCACGGGCACTTATTATCGCACCTACCCGTGAGCTTGTCATTCAAATTGCCAGAGACGCAAGAGCCATCGGCAAGTACCTGCCCCTGCGGGTTGGGGAAGCTTATGGTGGTACGGATTATCAGCGTCAGCAAAATAACCTGCAGAACAGACCTGTGGATATTCTGGTGGCAACTCCCGGACGTCTACTCGACTTTTCCAGAAAGCGGGTGGTAACCCTTCGGCAGGCAGCTATAATGGTAATTGATGAAGCTGACCGTATGTTGGATATGGGTTTTATTCCCGATGTACGTTCCATTATTCACCAGATCCCCAATAGAGATAAACGTCAGACCCTGATGTTCTCGGCAACATTTACAGAAGATGTGAAACGGCTGGCTTCTCAGTGGTGTACCGCTCCCCTGTCCGTAGAGACAGAAACGGATGAAGTGGCTGTAGGGACAGTGGAGCAGATTGTGTATATGACCACCCGGGAAGAAAAATATCTGATTCTCTATAATTTGATTAAAATGCACAGTGGTCGCCGAATTATGGTGTTTGTGAATATGAAGCGTGATGTGAACAGTCTCTATAAACGTCTGCGTCATGACAGGATAGATTGCACCATGCTATCGGGCGATGTGCCGCAGCACAAACGAACAAGACGACTGGAGAATTTTCGTAACGGCAAGGTGCAGGTGATGATTGCCACTGATGTCGCCGGGCGGGGGATTCATATTGATGGGATAAGTCACGTTGTTAACTATACGCTCCCTTACGAACCTGAAGATTATGTCCACCGTATTGGGCGTACCGGGCGTGCAGGAAAATCCGGTATCTCCATCAGTTTTGCCGATGAAGAAAGTTCCTTTTATTTAATGGATATTGAAGAATATATCGGTGAAGCACTTTCCTGTGAAGCACCGGCAGAAGAGTTGCTGCAACCGGTAACAAAGAAAAAATAATTGCGTGTCTCCCGTTCTGTTAATCTGCATCAAGTAGTCTTTTTTCAGCGTTCATGGTTTAAAGTGTCCAGTATTTTCGCAAGGGATATCAAATTTAATCAAAAATGGGGCAGTAAAAGCACTTCATTTTCCTCGGCACTACAATTTTGTGTTCCTCCAACAGGAAGTTTTTTACAAACCCTTAGCCATCAAACACGGTTTTGTACTTGGGAGAGAGCTCCTTTTCAAGGTACCTCTGGAGTGAATTTGATTGTTATTCCAACCAGTGACAGATGGTGCTGGTCTCGCTTCGTTCAGTTCGGTACGCGTTGACGGGTGATTCCATATCGGCATATCCCACGGAAAGTCCCAGAATAAGACGTTTGGATTCCGGGATACCAAGACACTCTTTCACTTCTTTTGCGTAGTCTGTGGCAAATGCCTGGGGAACAGTGGCAAGCCCTTTGGCATTGGCTGCAAGCATCAGGCTTTGGGCAAAAAGTCCCATATCAAAAATGGACCATTCCGTGAGGGACGCCTCCTGAAAAAGGTAGATGGCATGGGGGGCGTAATAAAAATTAAAATTGGCTTTTTTGGCCTTTACGATCATTTCCGGTGCTGTGAGATCAAGACCTGTCAACTCCTTTCGCTTGTTCATCAGATAATCGATACGTCCCTGTTCTGCTGTCGGCCATGATTGGGGCGTTTCCATATCAGGAGTGGGGGCTGCCTTTTTTTCCAGTAGAGTAACAAGGACTTTTGAAAGTTTCGCTTTTTTATCGCCTGAAACAATGGCCACTTCCCAGGGCTGGGTGTTTTTGTAGGACGGACTCCATTGGGCAATATGTATGAGTTCTTCCAGATCTTTTCGGGGTATGGAATCTGTGGTGAATTTTCTGATGCTTCTTCTACTTTTTATGCATTCTATGGTGTCCATGGAGAGATCCTGTTTTGTCTGTTTGGAGTGCACGGTTTGAGTTACGATTATTCTTGTGTTTTCTGTAAATACAGGGTTTAGAGTGAAATGTCCAAACAAAAACTCTTTCATTCTTCTATGTTCCAAATCTTACATACCTGGCGACAGAAAAGCCGATATCGTGATGTCTCCCGGGTTTGTATACCCCTGGTCACGGGTATGGCTGCCACCACGGTGATGGAATTCAGCGATCGTATCTTTCTCTCCCATTATAGCGTAAATACAATTTCTGCGGTGGTTCCAGCCGGAGTGACAGCTTTTTTGCTTCTGGTCTTCTTCGGTGGAACAGCCAGTTATATTTCTGTTTTTATTGCCCAGTATTCTGGCGCTGGCAGGCTGGAAAAAATAGGTGCCACTCTCTGGCAGGGAATATTTTTCACCCTGTTTTCAGGTGTACTGCTGGTCTTGATTGGCATGTTTGTCACCGACCCTTTGTTTGCTCTGGTAGGACATAAACCGGAAATACAAGTTCTGGAGAGGGACTATTTTGTTATACTTTGTCAGGGGGGAATTCTCCATGTGGCCATTCAGACCTTTTCCGGATTCTTTACCGGACGGGGAATGACCAGACCGGTAATGGTTGCCAATATTCTGGGAATGGTGGTCAATATTCCACTGAATTATGCATTGATTTATGGCGTGTGGGGCATGCCGGAACTGGGCATCAGGGGAGCTGCAATTGCCACAGTTACTGCCTGGGGGGTGACCGTTTTGTGTCTGGCTCCACCCATTTTTTCCAAACATTTCAGGCGGGAGTTCAAACTTCTGGAGTCTATTGCCGTTGATGTAAAAATATTAACAAGACTACTGAAATATGGAGTACCCGGAGCCTTGCAGTTTAGTCTGGATGTCTTTGCCTTTACGTTTTTTATTTTAATCGTGGGTCGCATGGGCATCATGCCTCTGGCAGCATCAAATATCGTTATTTCCATTAGTTCTCTCGCCTTTATGCCCGCCCTCGGTTTTTCTTTTGGTATCAGCAGCATGGCCGGTCAGGCTCTGGGGCGCGGAAAACCGGAGGAGGCACGCTCTGCTGCCTGGAGTGGAATCCATATCCTTATGTGTTACACACTACTTCTGGATATGTGCCTGATTTTTTACGCAGAACCTATTGTTTCCCTGTTTATCGATGCAGAAGATGTGGGAACCAGTTATCAGGAGCTGCTTACCATGGGATCCATGCTCCTCAAATTTGTGGCGACCTATATTCTTTTTGACGTATTTTATATGATTTTTGCAGCCGTTTTAAAGGGGGCAGGTGATACTCGTTTTCTGGTGCTTACTTTATTTGCAGCCACCCTCTGCCTGATGTTGTTGCCGCTGCTCATTGGCATCAGTTACCTGGGGATGACTGTATATTCAGCGTGGGGCTGCATTGTAGTGTTTATCGGCAGCCTGGCATTGATCACATCTATCAGGTATCGGGGGGGGAAGTGGGAGAAGATGCTGATTATAGGATGATGAAAGAGAAGGTGGAACAGTTATGCTCTGTTCCTGCCTTCAATGTCAGCAGCAGCGTTGATGCCTGGCATGTGATATGGGATATACCCGCTGTTGTCGTACGATGTTCCCTCTGTTTTGAGAAGAGTCTGGATCACTTGAAAACATTGGCAGAACTATAGTACAGGGGCACTATCTGGTCACAGTTTAATTCCAACGATTGGATAATAATCGCCTTTATGAAATCAGAGCGGGGAAATCCCGGTTCGGACGTTGCCTAGGATAAGCCTTATGAGAAATGTGGGCTAAAGCCAAAATCGAATTCCAGCCACAAATCTAATGTCATCAACATCTTCGTCCTCTTTGCTGGCATAATCTGCCGTATCTCCATAGAGATGATTCCAGTTTATTCCAATATAAGGTGCAAACTCACGGCGGATCTCATAGTGCAGACGTAGTCCAACTTCTGTATTGGCAAGGCCTGAACCAATCCCCACAGCAGGATCATCCTTACCGTAGAAATTTAATTCTACTTCAGGAACCAGGATCAATCGCTGGCTGAGCATAAATTCATAGTCAACCTGCAGTCTTGCTGCAGTGCGGCCGTTTTCCCCCACAAAGAAGGCAGCATCCACATCAAAGTAATAGGGAGCAAGCCCCTTTATACCCAAAGCAAACCAGTCACGATCAGGTGTGGGGCGAATATCGCGCCTCCAGCCGGCTTGCAGATCCCAGAATGGTGCAATGGCACGACTGTACAAAGCCTGAATCTCGGTTTCTTCAACCCGACCATCAACATATTCACCATCCGTTTTGATCCAGAGTTTGTTTATATCCTTGCCCAGCCATCCTTCGGCATCCCAGACCAGCGGTGTCTCACCGTCTCCTGCCCGTATTTCAAACTGATCAACGGTCAGCATGGTCAGGAAGGGGTCATCATTCATTCCACCGCCGTGGGCCGTGGTAGCGAACAGCAGTGTTGCCACAACAAAGAATGTAGATTTTTTCATTTTTGTCTCCTTAACTTACGACGACTTTGCGAAACATGGCCAGCATATGATAGAGCAAGTGGCAGTGGTAGGCCCATTCACCCCTGGCATCAGCAGTTACCAGATAACTGATTTTAGCGCCTGGCTGGATAATAACCGTATGTTTTCTCGGGATTCGTTTTCCGTCACCGGTTTCCAGATCACTCCACATACCATGCATATGCATGGGGTGATTCATCATGGTGTCATTGACAAACGTTATACGCAGCCGTTCACCGTATTTGAAACGCAACGGTTCAGCTTCGCTATATTTTACGCCGTCGATTGACCACATGTAGCGGGCCATGTTGCCGGTCAGATGCAACTGGATTTCCCGTTCCGGATCACGTGGATCCGGAGTGGGATACAGATTTCTGAGATCAGCATAGGTCAATACCCGCCGACCGTTGTTTCGCAGTCCGACTCCGGGATCATCGAGCCGGTACTGAGGATCTTGTGCCCTTGCATCAACCTGGGGACCAAACTCTGTGGCTGCGTGGATGATTTCAGCATCACTGCCATATCCTGCCGGGCCGCGCATGGATGTCATATCCTTCATTCCGGCCATACCGTCCATCTTCATTGTATCGTGGGATGTCGCCCTGGAACCCGCCATATCCATATCCATCTTCATCCCCATATCCTTATGGGTTAACAGGGGATACGGATCCATTTCCGGTACATCGACGGTAAGCGCCGGATCAGGCGTAAGGGTTCCCCGGGCATATCCTGTCCTGTCTAAGGACTGGGCAAAAATACAATAGGCTCTGTCATCTCTGGGGCTCACGATTACATCGTAGGATTCAGCAACTCCGATGCGAAACTCATCAACGGATACCGGTTCAATATTCTGGCCATCAGCGGCAACCACTGTCATTTCGAGTCCTGGGATACAGACATCGAAAAAGCTCATTGCAGAACCATTGATAATGCGCAGTCGTACTTTTTCGCCACGTTTAAAGAGACCTGTCCAGCCATCAGCGGGAGTCTGGCCGTTCATCAAAAAGGTGTAGGTGTAACCGGTAACATCTGAGAGATCACGATCACTCATACGCATTTTGTTCCACATGCTGCGATCTGTCCATGTTTGAGCAAGTCCCTTTCGTTTGATATCCCGGATCAGATCATCGGTAGTACGCTCAGTAAAATTATAGTAGCCGCTGAGTTTTTTGAGTTTGGTGTAGATATCCTGCGGGTCTTCGTCAGACCAGTCAGAGAGCATGATCACATATTCACGATCATAACTGAATGGTTCAGGAGATATAGGATCAATGATGATAGACCCATAGTGACCCGTTTGTTCCTGAAATCCTGAATGACTGTGATACCAGAATGTCCCGCTCTGTTGGACGGGGAAGCGATAGCGAAAGGTTTGCCCGGGAGCAATTCCATCAAAACTAATTCCCGGTACCCCGTCCATTTCAGTTGGTAGAATAATCCCATGCCAGTGGATTGAACTTGATTCTTCCAGATTATTGGTCACATCAAGGGTGACGGTTTCGCCTTCTTTCCACCGTAAAATCGGGCCGGGTACAGAACCGTTTACTGCTGTGGCAAAACGATTTTTTCCTGTGAAATTGACCTGCTGTGAGCCAATTGCCAGTTTAAAATGTTTTCCTCTAAGTGTCGGTTGAACAGTGGACGGAACCGATAGTGCCAGCAACTGTTTAGGGGATATTCCAAGACCCAGCAGGGCTCCCCCCATGGCGAGTCCCTTAACAAACCTGCGGCGTGGCAAGTTTATGCTGTCGGATTGTACTATCATGTTATCTATTGTCATGTGAACACCTTGGTTGTTTATGGGATACAGATGCAGCGTTTTTTTACAGCATGGACAAAACCGGCAGCTGCTATCAACAATATGATTGCATCCGGGACAGTTTGACCGCTGTGATACAAATAGCGACCGTGCCATGTATATCCCTAGGTACAATTCATACTATTCTTCTTTTACTTTCCTGCTTTACGACCTCAAACTGTCCCATCATACCATCGTCTTCATGCTCCAGAAGATGGCAGTGATACATATAAATTCCGGTGTAATCACGAAAGCGGGTTATGATGCGAACGGTTTCCCCAGGCATAACCAGAACAGTATCTTTTCGTCCCTGTTCATGAAGTGGTGGCACCTGCCCATTTCTGGAGAGGATCTGGAACTGTACATCATGCAAGTGCATAGAGTGTGGCATGCTCATCATCATGGCCGACTGGTTGCTGATCTCCCAGATCTCGGTTGTTCCAAGTTTCACCTGTTCATCAATGCGGTTGATATCCATTTTCCTGCCATTGATGGTGAGCCTTTGACCCATCATACCGCCCATGGATGCCATGGAGAAAGTGCGGATAACAGTAGCCTCTGATTTCGGTATTCTATCAAGAGGGCGAAGGCTTTCCGGCAAGCTCACCAAATTATCGCCAGGCTGGCCTACCCGGATACGCATGGCTTCAAAACGGCTTCCTTTCATCTGGTCTACCAGCAGGCTGATTTCCAGTCCAGGGGAACTCTTTGTAAAATCAACAATAATCTCCGCCCGTTCACCAGCAGAAAGGACAATGGATTTCATAGCAACCGGACGCTCCAGAAAACCACCGTCAGAGGCGATTACCTGAAAGGTGCGTTTGTCCTGAAAACTGATTCTATAGATTGAAGAATTGGAGCCATTTACAAGGCGCAGACGAACCGGCCCGCCAGAGACAGCAAGGATTGGCTGCATGGCACCGTTTACCAGCATATAGTTGCCAATGACTCCGTTCATCACATCATGCATGTTCTGAGCGTAAGCAAACTTGCCATTGGCAAAGAAACGACGATCCTGAATAACCAGTGGTATATCATCTACTCCGTAGGTTTTAGGAATAGCAAGTTTATCAGAAAATTCGTCCTCAATATAAAAGAGTCCGGCCAGTCCATGATACACCTGTTCTCCGGTGAGTCCCATGGCATGGGGATGATACCAGAGTGTGGCAGCTTCCTGGTTGATACTGAAATCCGGTTCCCAGGTGGCACCTGCAGGCACGGGTTGTCGCGGCCCGCCATCCCATTTAGCCGGAACGTGCAGTCCATGCCAGTGCAGGGTTGTGGTTTCCGGCAGATTGTTTTTCAGCTTCATGTGAAAACGCTGCCCGTTCCGTACTCGGATGGTTGGGCCGAGAAAGTTTCCGTTGTAGCCAAAACTTTTCGTTGGTTTGCCGGGAAAGAAATCCATTGTTCCCTGCTGGGTGCTCATGGCAAATTGGGCTGTTTTCCCACTCTTATCAAGGTTTTCCAGTAATGGGGGAATGGGCAGAGGAGTCGAAAAACTTCCACTGGCTGCACGAGCAGTGTTAAGAAAATCTTTCTTTCCAAGGAGGGAGAGGCCAAAGGGCGCTGCGCCGGCAAGGAGCAGTGCTGCCAGCCCACTCTTTAATATTGTCCGTCGTTTCATCATGTTCTCCTTAAAACAGAGATTAAACAAACTCTGTTTTCATACGATGGTATTCGTCTTCACTGATTTTGCCTGTTGCATAGCGTTCTTTTAAGAGAGCAAGGGGGGTGGCATTGTTTTTGTTCTCTCTTGAAAAAAGTGCCCCAAAAAGTTTCACTGCCAGATAAAGTATCAATCCCCAGAACAGCAAACCAATGATAAATCCCAGGGGGCCATGAAAAAATAACCCAGGGCCGTTCATCCAGTTTCCGTAGTGTCCAAACCCATTGTGCATCATTGTGCCGCTCCTTTTTTTTAGAATTCGTTTGCTCAGGTCACATGTCTTTTACTGCATACTTCGTGCCAACTTTTGACGAATGACATTCGTCTGTTGTTATGCTATTGATATGAAAGCATGAAATGAATGGTTCTCTGGAGATGGTCTCTCGCGAGGTGTCCAGATATTAGACAGCAGTGTGAGCCGCTTAAGAAGGTGTGTCCTGTTTTTATACAGTTGATGTTTTGAGAAATCAAATCACCTCTCTCCATGGAATAGAATGCCATGGGGTATCAGATAGTATGAGTCGTAAGGGTAATTGCTGGAACAATGGTGTCGTAGAAAGTTTTTTGGTTCTTTGAAAAAAGAAATTTCTCTGGAGGCTAATCGTTCTATTAAACGTAATTTATCTTTTCATGTTTATGATATATCCTCGGATATCATTCTGATGGAGCCAGGTTTTGGAAGGAAACCGGAAAGCATCATCCATTGATGTTAGACGATTATCCTTTTAAACGTACTGAAGGTGGGGTTCCTTATGAAATTGAGTTGCCATATTTATAACAATGTGCTTTCTATCATTAACAAGCTATTCTGTTTCAATATTACCGCATAAGAAATCTTTTCCTGCAAAATGCAATAAGCCCATAGCAAATTTAATTTCTGATATACTTTTTTTTAAACCAAACGGATGCCTTTTGAACTTTTTACCCTCTAAGTCATGTTGAGTAGTATATGTTGGATTCTTAAAATCGTAAAAAAACA
>Ga0256826_1000574_pt1 | contig 22566 bp, 11 predicted proteins | sample CV79metaG_FD_185975 | JGI IMG/M metagenome (GOLD analysis project Ga0256826, IMG submission 185975) | Hydrothermal vent microbial communities from East Pacific Rise, Pacific Ocean - CV79 | ecosystem: Environmental > Aquatic > Marine > Hydrothermal vents | place: Pacific Ocean: East Pacific Rise...
TGTTAAGTTTTGCTGAGAGTGCTATGGAAAAGAGTATAGCTTCGGTGAAAATTGCTGTTTCAAAGAAGTAAGGGTAAGTATATATTAATGAGTAGTATCCAGCATCATAAAAGCCTATACTTACCCAGCCTATGGTAGCGATGGACCAACCTACTACCATATATTTAGCATTGGCTTCACCTTTATACAGAAGATAAAAACTTGTAAAAAGAATATAGAGTAGTGCCATAAGACCAAAAAGTACTATAAAGTCTAAGGCATAAAAACTAGGAGAGCTGACTAGCATTACAAGTACAAAACCAAGAAGAAAAAACTTGAGTCCCCTATCTAGTTTTTTATAGCGCTTAGTGTTGAGATAAGATTTTGTAAATAGTGTTGCAAAAATTAGCATAAACGAGATGTAAAAGAGAGCAAGGTAAACATCAGTGTTTTGAAACTCTAAGGAATAAGCATAACGTGAAAAGGAGGTGTAGGAGATATGATTAACCATAGTAAAGAATAGGTAGAGAGTATAGTAGAGATAAGCTCGCTCTTTGGTAAAGAGAAAAATAGAGAGATTGTAGAGTATTAGAGTGGCTAATGCTCCAAAAAAGAGTGCTAAAATGAGTTGATGCTTCACCTCTTTTTTGTAAAACTCCTCTTGACTTAGGAGATTGAGTTCTAAGTAGAGTGCACAGGAGGTTGAAGAGAGTTCAAGATAGTACTCTTTACTCTCTCCGGATTGGAGAGTAATAGTAAAAAAGTAGTGAAGCATATTTTTAAACTCTACCTCTACGGAGACACCATTTTCTATTTTTTCGTAGCCATGATTATCTTGTTTATAAAGTGTAATAACATCAAGCATCTGGTTAGATATTTCTAAAATTTTATGAATTGTTTGGTTTGTGTCGTTGTGTAGTTTAAATTTTATCCATAAAGTCTCATCCGTATAGCCAAGGTGAAGAAAATTTTTTGAGTTTTTTTTAAAAATTTTGTTCTTGTTTTGTAGGATAGACTCAAAGTCATATGTATGAGCAGAGTCAATATAGATTTCTGATTGAGAAAGTATATTTTGAGAGTTTATGTTTTCTTTTATTTCAATGGCATTGAGTGAGCTAAACAGAAGTGTGTAGATTAGTAAAAGTATTTTAAAGTTCATCCCTAATTAAACATTAATTAAACTTGAAAGTTGCTAAACTCTTGGTATGAGTTTACAAGTTTTAGTCATAGAAGACAAAGGTATCGTCGGCATTCACATAAGAAAAATTGTAGAAGCGATGGGCCATAAGGTCTTAATAGTTGTTAAAAATGCAGAGGATGCTCTGAGTGTTGCAGCTAAAAATCGAGTTGATTTAGTTATTTCAGATGTAAGAATTGAGGGAGAGATGGATGGAATCTCTTGCTCAAAAGAGCTTCAAGAGAAGTACTCCATGCCTGTGATTTTTATAACTGCTTACAGAGATTCAAAAACACTCCAACGTGCATCAGATATAGACTTCGTTGGTTACTTAGTGAAGCCATTTAGAGAGGATGAACTGCAAACAGTAGTGAACTTAGCTATCTTCAAATACAAGCTTTTTGGGAATTCAGCTCTTGTAAAAGTTTCAAAAAGATACAGTTACTCTTTTGAGAAAAATCATTTTTATGAAGATGATTCTGTAATAGAGTTAACAACAAAAGAGCACCTTTTTGTCAAAGCACTACTTACAAATAAAAATGCTCTTCTCTCCCATGAGGATTTGGATACAGTAGTATGGGATACTCCAGTTAAAGAGAGTGCTAGAAGACAGTTTGTACATAGATTTAAAGAGAAGTTTCCCGAGTTTCCAGTAGAACTTGTAAAAAACAGAGGGTATCGAATTTTTTAAATACCCTTCTTTCAAAATCTCACATATATAAACTATTTAGTTACAAAACTACCCAAGAAAAACCCAAATACCGTTCAATGCAACAATGTCACACAGTATGTCACGTTGCAATGTTACAATTGGTTCAGAATTTTGTATATAAGGAAGATAGAATGAAAAGTACAATGAAACTCTCTTTACTCTCACTCTCGGTAATTACACTACTGAGCTTAAGTGGTTGTGGCGGTGGAGGTAGTGATACACCTCCTGCTGCAACAAATAAGCTTATATCTGGAAAAGCAGTTGATGGCTACTTAGCAGGCTCTTTAGTCTGTTATGACTTAGATCACAACTTAGTATGTGACTCAAATGAACCAAATGCTACAACAGGTGCAAATGGTGACTTTGACTTAACTGTAACACCAGCACAAGCATCTGCAGCGGATCCACTTGCCTCACTTTTAGTGAGTGGTGGTACCGATATTGACACTAATGAAGATTATGTGGGAATGCTTCAAGCTCCTTATGATGGGACACAGAGTATTAACCTTACTCCATTAACTACTATGGCATCAGCTATTGTTGCAAATGGTGGTTCTATAGATGAAGCTTATGATAATGTTGCGAGTGCACTGGGAATTCCTAGAGCTTTAGTAGATGCTGATCCAGCTGCAGAAGCCGCGGATGGAAACACTACTCTCATGGAAGCAACTATGAGTGTACAACGTATTGTTGAGGTGATGGCAGCAGCTACAATAGCAGATGATGCAAACTTGAGCGATGCAAATACTACTCAAACAATGAATGATATATATGCTGCATTAGGTGATGCAGTGGCAGATGTGGCTTCTGATAGCAATAGTAGCGGAATGGCAGCAATTGTACAAACAGCGGCAGCTGATGCTAATACAACTCTTCCTGATGCAGCACAAACAGCTGCAGATGCAGCAGATGAAATAGAAGATCAGGTTGCAGGAGCATTGGCAAATGGTTATGAGCCAGATGATGCTTTAGCTGTTGATGCTGGTGTAAATGAGATAGAGAGTGATGTACTTGATGCAGTTGATAATAATCAAACTACAGTTACAGTAGATACAAATGCCTCTAATACTGCAGCAGCAGAGGCAGCATTGAATGCTAAAATAGCAAGAATTGCTATTATCGCAAGTGATGTGAATGCTACAAGAAATAGTGCACAAACTTTATATGATGTAAATGCTTCTGCAGTTTTTGATCAAATTGCAAGAGATATAACTACTATAGAAATAATTGCTATGGCATATCCAATGGAAGTGGCGATTCAAAATGAGTTTAGAGATGCAAATAGTTCGAGACATCATGCAGAAGATTTATATACAGCTTCTCTTGAGTCCTTAGGTTTTATAGTATCTGCAGATACAGAAGTTGCGCAAGCGGTTTCAGATGTGAATGAGAGTGCAGCTGAAGCTGCACAAATCGTAGCCAATAGAGAAAAAACAAATATGGATACTTACTTAGCAAGTGCTACAGCGGATGCAGAAGCAATTGCAGGACATGTAACAACTATTGAAGGTCTTAGAGATGGTGTGAATGCAGCAGCTACTGCACTTGCAATCTCAACTGCACAGAGTTCAGCACAAGGTTATTTAAATACTGTTAGTTTAGCTGTAGAAGCAGTGCAAACAAGTGCAACAGCAGCACGAACTGCAGCAACTACAGCACAGGGTGTTGCCGATGCAAACCCATATGCGCAAGCTTATGCAACAGCAACAGCAACAGCTGCGACAGAGGCAGAGACAAGAGTAAGTGCAGCAACAACTCTTTTAACTGAAGCACAAGCTGCTAAAAATGATGCAGATGGGGCAACAACAGTATCTGCAGCAGAGACAGCAGCTGCAGCAGTACAGGGTAAAATAGCACAAGCTACTGCCCTTGCAGATGAAGTACAAGCTTATAAAAATACAGCACTTGGACAACTCACTCTTGCTCAAAATGCAAGTACAACTGCTCCTAGTACTTCAGAGAGAGTAACTACACTTACAACTCAAGCAACTGATGTTGCAGATGTGAATGCTGCTAAAAATATGTTTGCACAACTACGTGAAACTGTAGTGACTTTTGTAGATGTAGAGAACGAAAATAACACTTCAACTATTTTAGGTTCTCAGTTTGATACTATAGAGACAAAAATTAAACCAGCAGTTGAAGCTATTGCAGATGACTTTGCAGACTCAGCTAATGCATTAAGCAGTGCATTTGAGGCTTTTGGTGTAGATGTTGAGAATGATTTTAATGCTACATTGAGTGCAATTAACTCAAGAATAGATGCACTTTTAAGTCAGACAGATGGGTATGATTATGAGCAGAACTGGAGTGTAACAGCAGGAAGTGACACTCTTTCTCGCACATTAAGTCAATCGGGTACTCTAGATACGGAAGTATTTACATTTAATGGTACTATATTGACTATTGTAACTGATGTAAATACAGAGGGAGATAGAGTTCCAACTTCAGTGAGTGGATCTCTTCTCTTAAGTGACACAGGTTATAACATCAATATAACTTCTCTCTCTTTTGTAAATAATCAAGCTATTGTTCAGGTTGTCGGAACAGTTGAGGGTGATAATGGTGCAACTATCTCTCTCTCTGGTGATGTTAATTTAACAGTAGATTTAAGTGTAGATAACATTAACATGTTTCAAAATCCAACTATAGCACTTGATACAAATGTAACAGCTGGTAGAAGGTTTTTTAGAGGTAAAGTAGATGTAAGTGTAGCAAGTACACATCTTTTTGGAGCATTTGTTTCCCTTCCAAGTGAACCAAACTTTAGGGGAAGTATAGATCTTGGGACAAACTTTAATACTTTAGTGGATACAGTAGCAAATAAAGTAGAGTCTGATGTTAATAGTTGGAATCCTCTGCTTATGGTTGAATTTAGTGATGGAAATAAAAGTTTTGTAACTAAATATAGTGAGAGTGGTAATTGGGATAATAAATTATGGAGTTTCACAACTCATGATGGAAGTAGTGTTGAATGTAATGAAGTAACTACTTATAATCCTCATAGCCAATCACATCAAGTAAGCTGTTCAAATGGTGAAACACTTCACCCTTACTATACAAATAGCGATGAAAAAATAACTCTTATTTTGGATGATGCAACAGAGATGATAGTTGGTGGTACATGGACAAACTGGACCGGCTCAGAAAATGAAGTAAGAATTCATATAAAACATGAAGATGAAACATATGTAAATGGTGCAGGGCAGTTAGAGTATGATGGACAGATTATAACTATTGCAGATATTAGAGTAGAAACAAATGTGGATGAAAAAAGCCTCACTTATGATTTAGAGTTTAATGGTGAACTTGCTCATGGCACAAAATCAATTGAAGCAGATTTTGGAATTTATAGAGGTGTAGAGAGTGAAATTTTTGCTGAAGAGCTTTTAATAACTGATGGAACTTCCTCTGCAAGTGCTGAATTACTTAACATTGTTATGAGTAATCTGAATTATATGAACATGGTAACTGATAATGAGGACTCATACCACTATAATGGTGGTTACTCAAGATTTGAGTCGTATATTTTAGATTATAACAATTATAATAATGCAGATGATAATGGCTTTAATCCTCAAAATATACTTGAACTCAATGTAGCAGATGTAAGACTCTCTCTTACTGACACAGATGGCACAGTTTTAAGTGTGGATGGAAATCTTACTTACCAAAATAGAACAACAACAAGCTCAACATTTGATGGATCTTACTCTTACGGTACAACAACTTTTGTGGGTCATGCTGATGCAGATGTAACTCTAACAGAGACAAATACTACAACTGAAGTTATAGGGACATCTAATGTTTCTGCTGAGATTGCATCGAATGGTTTTGAGCCATTTGGCATAAATATTATGACAACATTTAGTGCAAATCATGGTGTTGATTCTTATGCAATCTTTCATAGAGGTGTTTCATATGAGCTTGGTCTCCATGTTGTAAATATGGAGAATAACGATAGCCAAACTATTACAACAACTATAGGTGATAATAATGGTGTTCTAGGAACAATGGTTTATGCAGAAGACGAACATGGACACTCTACTAACACAGGTTTAGTAGTTAAAGATGTAAATGGTACAGACTTAGCAACTTATGGTGAAGATGTAAACGGTAATAACTGGGAAATTGTCTACTCAAATGGTGATAGTGAGACTCTCTTTTAATTGAGAGCTTTTTTTTCCTTATTTATGAGGTTCAACGTGGTCACCACGTTGAGCTTGCTTCTTTATACAGACTCTTATGCACTCTCCTTTTTAAAAAATGATTTTAGAGATACAAACAATACTTTTAACTTTAAAGCATCACTCGATGCAAAATCAAATGCTTTAGCTTTTGATGTCTTTGAGCAGGAGTGGCAAAAAGCACCTGAGCATAAAACAAACAATAGAGCACTTGGGAATAACTACTATGAGGCTTACTTGGAGTTAGGGAGCTTAAACATAGGTGTTTTTAAACAAGAGCAAGTTCAAATTTCTATGAGTGATGGTTTTATTGATACTTGGCATGCTTCAAACAGAGATTTTCTTTCTCTTCTTTTAAACAAAAATGTTTACCAAGATATTGATCCAGCATCCCTGCAAAGTAGTGCAAATCATTACAAATCTTATGGACTTTTTATACAAAAAATTTTTACTTTAAACTCTAAACATCATTTTAGTGCTAAGTTAAGATTGCATTATGCCGATAGGTTAAACTATATAGAAGTGGAAGGTGAAACAAATAGAGAGAAGTTTCAAGGCTCTTTTGATTACTACTATAGTGGTGAGAACCTTATATCAAATGCACCAAACAGAAGTGATACAGCTAAGGGTCTTGGATATGGCATAGACTTAGAGTATATTTATGCGGATGAGTCTCTTTACTTCTATGTAGGAGTTTTTAATTTAGCTTCACATATCTACTGGGAAAATGTAGATTTAATGCACTATGACTTCGACAGTGAAGTAATATATATGGGAAGTGATGGATACAACCACTACAGACCTTTTGGAACAGGAAAATATGAGTATGATGTAGATTTCACTCAAAAATTACCAGAGTACTACAAAGCCACGTTGAACTATGCTTTAAGTGAGAATTTTTCACTTGGGGATAACTTAGATATATACGATGGAGTTACATATAATGAGGTTTATGGAAATACTAAAGTATATGGAGGAAGATATAAGTTAGGATATATTATAGAAAATCAAAATGTAGTATTTGGTGCATATTTCAAATATATAAGTGTAGAAATTTCTAATTCTTTTGGCACTGCAAACGATATTCTCCAAGCTAACTGCAAAATTTCATTTTAGAAGTATTTCTTAATCCTCATCCCAAATAATTGTGTGTTTTGTTCCATTTTCATTCTCTAAATGATTCTCTCCGCAGAGCTGTTTTGTTGCAAGAATATTAACAATTGTGAGGCCTAATGAGTTCTTTCTTCTGTTTTTAAACCCTCTTCCGTTATCTTCCATTATCATATATATTTTTTTATTTTTTTTATAGGTTTTTATTTTTATAATACCCTCATTTTCAAAAGCATACTTAAAAGAGTTTGTGACAAGTTCATTGACAATGAGACCGCAATACATAAGCTCTTCAAAGCTTATGTTGTACTCTACCTTATATTCAACTTGTACAGTATAAGAAAAATTAGCTTGAATATATGCGACTATGCTTGAGAAATACTCAAGGGTATCTATGGCCCCTACACTGTTTTTAAAATCTAAAATTTCATAGAGCTTTGCCATAGAGTTAATTCTATTTTTAGTAGTAGTGAGCTCTTTTTGCATCTGCTCTAGGTTTGTAGAGGAAATTTGGAGGTTTATAAGTGCTAAAATCATCTGTATGTTATTTTTAACTCTATGATTGAGCTCTCTGTAGAGTATCTCTTTTTGTTCTAGTGCTGAGCGTAAGTCATTGGTAACATCGTCTACTAAAACTTTGAGCAGTTCCCTCTCTTCTCTTTGAAATTGTATAAGTTTTTCATCAACAGCATTTTTTTCTTTGGAGAGTATGTTGATACGATGTGCAAGTGCAATAGAAAAGAGTAAAGCCTCAAATAAAAATGCAACTTCTGTAATATATGCAAAATAGACAAAGGCATCAAAAACTCCAAGTGAACGTAAAACTGATAAGATGAGAGAAGCGATAAGTCCAGACCAAGCAACAAGGTAGAGTTTTGCTTCTTTCATCCCTGTAATGTAGGCAAGGTAACTTACATAAATCATAGTAAATGCCAATGGAAAGTAGAGCAGTAGAATTTTCATGTTAAAAAGAAAGTTGTTAAAACTCAAAAGAGAGATAATAGGTAATAAAAAGAGATAAAATTTTAAAATGAAGTGAATTTTTTTAAATCTGTAGGTTTTTAAAAATTTCATAGTAAAAAGAATCATTGGAATAACAAGCATAGTGGTATAACCAATTTTTGCTTGTGTGACAAAGATGGAGATATCGTTTGAAAAGAAGTAAAGTTGTGCAACTCCAAGTCGAATAGACTGGTAGATAATAACACTTGTGAGAAAGGTAATATAGTAGAGGTAAACGGTATCCTCAGTATATAGATAGAGCATAAAGTTGTAAATAAGCAGTGTAAAAATCACAGCAAAAAATGCAGATAAAAAGAGTTTATGTTTATACTGATCGTGAATATAGTCTATCTCGTTCCAGAGTGTTAAACCCGCTATAAGTGTCGTTGTTTTACTACTAGCACTGAGGTAAAATGTTTTTTCTTCATAAGGAGCGAGAGTAATATTAAAAGTTGGATGTGTACTAATTCGTTCTTTGTCAATATGAAACATACCATTTAATATGGTTGTGTTAGCATCATAAAAGTAGAGAGTTTCTGTTTCTGGATTTGTATATTCTAAAATTTTATTTATTATTTTATCACTACTGTTTTTAAGAGAAAACTTTATCCAGAGTGTGGCATGAGGGACCACGCCTAAGGTTAAAATAGATTGTTTATTATCAGTATATTTAGAAGATATACCCTCTTTTGTAAGAGTGGATTTTTTGTCAAGATAAATTTGAGACTTTGAGAGTATATCAATGTTTGAGCTACTTTTATCAATCTCGATAGCCCAAGAATTTAAATGTAAAAGCACAATTACTAATATTTTAAGAGTTGAATGCATAGGGGTAGTTTAGCATTATATTTATAAAAGTAGAGCTCTCCTAAAACTAATTGTGTTACCATACAATATGACAAAAATATTTTATACTCTTTATATCATACTATTTTTGAGTCTATTTGGTTGTAGTCGAAGCAACATAAAAGAAGATACAGAGAAGTACTATACAAATGCTATTTACCTTCATAAAGCTTCAAATTATAAACTACATCTTTACAAAAATGAAAGTTTAATAGCCTCCACGCAATCTTCTCTTTTTGATCCTTACTATGGTTCACTTTTTAAATTTAAACTTGACCCTGGCATAGATTCTTTAGCTGAACTAACACTCAAGATAGAAGATATTAATATTACTCTGCATATTAAGGCAAAAAATATTAGAGAGGAAAATCTTTTTATAACTGAGTTAACTTTTTTACAAGAGAGTTATGATACTGAGCATAATCAAACACTCGCTTCACTTGTTTTAAAGAGTGACATAAATGGTGATGGAAAAATCGATAGAGATGATGTTTTACAGGTTTCTTCAAGAGATAAAACACCCTTGGTTCAGCCAAATATTTTTGATTCTTTAGAGAAGAATGGCTTTACTGATGCCATTCTTCAAGATGAAAACTTATCACTTTTATATGAAAAAGATAGTGATTCCGATGGTTTAGCATGTTTAGAAGAAGTTTTACTTGGTGCTTCTGATTATGAAGTGGATAGTGATGGGGATGGTCTCTTAGACACTCAGGAGGTTGCACTTGGTACATTTTTGTACTTAAAAGATAGTGACAAAGATGGATTAGATGATGAAAATGAGACTCTTTTAGGCACATCGCCAACTCTTAACGATAGTGATGGGGATTTTATGGGTGACTACGTTGAGATCTTAAATGCTACCAACCCTTTGGACGGAGATGAAAATGGAGATGGGGTAGAGGATGGTATAGATAAAGACCCTCTGCTCTTTTTACAGTGGCATCTTAAAAGTAATGGCAATGTGGTGTCAAATACGAATGGAGTCTCTACTATTATAGGGAATGACTTAGATATATTTAGAGTTAATGCAAAAGTACAGACACATTTTACACAACCAAAAATCCAAGTAGTAGACACAGGAGTAGAAGCACTACATGAAGATTTAAGTGTAGATTTAACACTCTCTTCAAATGCAATCAATGGCTCAAATGATCCAACCCCAACAGAGAGTGTAACAGGAGATAAAAGCGACCCTCTACGGATAGGGCATGGAACAGCAGTAGCAGGAATTATAGGTGCAAAAGTTCAAAATTCGCTTGGTGTGAGAGGTATCGTTGATGGGGCAATCATAGTTGGTAGCAACTGGTTAGAGAGTGGAGACATAGAGAAGCTTGATACTCTCTGGTATAACTCCGATGCAGCAAGAGAGTCAGCTATTAGTAACAATAGTTGGGGTGGTTACTATGTTAACGATAGTAGTTTTGAGCAGATTATGAAACTAGCCACCGAGCAGTTACGAGGTGGTAAGGGACGTATATTTGTAGTGCCTTCTGGGAATGAGAGAGAAGATTTTGGAAGTGCAAACCTCTCCACATTGGCAAATAACCCTTATGTTTTTACAGTCGCAGCACTCAATCATAAAAATGAGTTTACATTTTATTCCAATGCAGGTTCCAATGTTTTAGTGAGTGCTTATGGGGGAGAGAAGTATTACCAGGCACCAACAATAGCCACAACACTCCTTATGGGGAAATCTTACTATGCAAGTGAACTAGATGGTTTTAAGGGTGCCATTACTGATGATGCAGATTTAAATAGAAATTATACCTACGGAATGAATGGTACATCTGCAGCAACACCTATGGTTTCAGGTTCTTTAGCCCTTGTTTTAGATGCTTGCCCTGAACTCTCATGGAGAGATTTAAAGTATATGGTTGCAAAAACAGCAAAGAAAATTGATTCTAACAATAGTGAATGGTTTCAAAATGCAGCAGGATTTTGGCATAACAACAACTACGGGTTTGGACTTATAAATCCGGATGCTATGGTTGATATGTGTCATTTAGGTTACTATACACTACTCCCTCCAGTAAAAATTGCCTCTTCAGAAGAGTTAGAGTTAAACTTTGAAATTCCAGATAACAATACTGTAATAAGCTTTGACTTAGAGATAAATGAGTCGCTGCATATTGAGTGGGTAGGTTTAGAGTTTAAGAGTGACCACCCCTATAGTGGTGATTTAAATATAGCCTTAATATCTCCATCTGGAACTAAAAGTAACTTAGTTGTCTCTAATGATGTGAAGTTTGATGGCTACTCCGATGGTTTTAGGTTTAGTTCTCTGTTTTTTATGGATGAGAACTCTCGAGGGCTCTGGAGAGTGGAAGTACGGGATGCTTTTGCAAAAGATAGTGGTATATTAAACTCACTCAAATTAATTATAAGGGGTCACTAATGCATAATGTTATAGTCACTATATTCTTAATTTTTACACTGACTCTTCATGCCGTTCAAAAAGATGATAATTTCTTAAAAAAATCTGAAATTTTAATTAAAATCGATATAAAAGAGATTAATTCTTTTAATTTTGATTCCTTTAAGAAAGAATTTCATCTAAATTTGAAATTTTGTATTGGTGAATCTATTTGTGTTTTCGAACTCACTAATAACTCACTAAATAAGGGGCTTTTAGAAGAAATTTCACATCTTGGAAAAGTTCAAATCTACAAACCTTACCACTTTAAAACCTACTAAAAAAATATTTTTACAACGAAATTACAACGATTTGGGAGTATACTTACTTAAAGGCAAAAAAATTATAAAAGGATTTATCATGAGTACATACTTTAATAAAATGTCAATCATTTCGCTCTCAACAGCATTAGTTTTAGCTGTTTCTGGGTGTGGTGGTGGAGGCGGAGATGATGCTGCACCTGTAGTAGCAGCTCCTTCGCTTAATGGTTCTGCTGGATTAAGTGGAACCTTAGGGAATGCCGGTGGAGGTGGTGCAAACCCCGCTCCTGCTAGATTGGCTCCAGCAAATATGGTGGACCCTGATGCTTCTGCCCAGTTAATTGTTGACCTAAACAAAAATGGAACCTTTGGAGACTCGAAGGATATAACATACACTTCACAAGTCATAGATGGTTCTTTTAACTTTAGTGGTATAGAGATAGAAGAAGAGGGCGTGACTGAAGCTCAACTTACAGTTCTCAAACGTGGTTTTGTTCCAGTTGTTAAAGTTGTAACACTTAGTAATGGACAGACTCTCTCTATTATAGCTGAAGCAGGAACAACACCACTTCAAACTGAGGTTGTGGCACTAGATAGAAATAATTCCAATGTAAGTCTTAAAGGTGCTTTCTTAAAAATGGGGCTTAAAACAACCTCTTTAGGGATTCAATCTTACTCTAAAATAATGTCCCTAAGTCAGTTAAGAGCGGAAGCTGCAGATCCTGATTATGGTACTGGAGAAATTTCAACTTCTGTAATTCCTCTAGATGCAATTCCAGATAGTGTTACAGAAATTAGAGCAGATATGAAAGCCTTTGACCCTACAAGTGCAGAAGATAGTAAGTTCTTCCCTGGTGAGTATAAAGGTGTAGGTAAATCATCTGGTGCAAAAGCTACCGATGAAGAGCGTCAACTTGTCTCTGTAGGCTTTGATCTTATAAGTTTAACTGACCAAAATGGTGAGCAAATTGAGCTTGATAAATCAGCTATTAAGCAGTCAAAACTTCGCCCTCAATCAATTGATTTTAACTCTTGTCTACAGACGAAAGTAAGATATTTAAGTGCTGCACAAGTGACACTTATAGAGAATATGGGTGATGATGACAACAGTACAGTTGATATTTTTGAAATACCTATGTGGTATTATGATAATCAGAGTGGTATGTGGCAATACTTAGGAGAAGCAGAGTACACAAATGCTGCAACTTCCACAAGAGGAAGTGCTTATGCAACAATGTGTATTACAGAGAATTGGGGTCAATACCTTAACTTAGATTATGATTTTGCAATTGAACAACCGAAAAATATCTGTATTAAAGCGGTTGATCAAGATGGTGGGGCTGTTGGTAATTTGAATATATCAGCACAGAAAGACACATCATACACTCAAGCATATTTAGACTCTAATGGTGAGGCAAACCTAGGTTTAACACTTGGTAGTAATCCAAGTGACTATGACTTTGCTTACTCTGGAGCACTTACAAGATGGATGAATGTTGATGTCGATTCTGGAGATATTGTAACTGGAGGAACTGATCTTTGTGACTACAATATGAGCATAGTGATTCAAAATCCTTACACTACAACTTTAAGAGTAACTGCTAAAGAGATTAATGGTGATTCTAGTAGTGGTGGCTATGTGACTGTTTCAAATAATAGTGGAGACTACTTTTATGAGTACCGTTATTTAGATGCAGAGGGTGTAGCAACATTTAAGATTGCTCAAGATGTCGCTTATAGTGTGAATTACAACTCTAAAGAAGTAACAGTTACTGCAAACAGTATTACTGTAGCTCCTGAAACTTCTGATAGTGGAAATTTAGTTGAAGTTACAATCCAAGATGTCAATAGTGCACCGGATGTTTATGCATACTTCAATAACTATTATATGAGTGAAAATGCAACACAAGCAAATTTTTATGTATCAGCAAGAGACCCTAATGGTGATACTATTCATTTAGTCTCTTTGACACTTAACGGAACTCCGTTAGTAGAAGGAACGCACTATGAAGTTACTCAGAGAAGTTCAGGGGACTCGTATGATTCTTTTTATGCTACATTAGATTTAGAGAATGAAGATGTATCGGGAATAACAGGAATAACTCGAACCTCTTTAACTGCAGGTAACTATACTTTAGTAGCTACTTATAGTGACTCTATAGCTGCAGCTCCAGGTGTTGGTGAAGCAGGATTGGTCGTAGAAGCAAATCAAGCACCAATCATCAATGGTATTTATCTTCAAAGTGAAACAGATGGTTATCTGAATATAAACTCTGAGATTACTGCAGGTACTTATGATGTTTCTGCTTTTGCATATGATCCAAATGGTGATGCAATTGTTCTTACATATCAGCTAGATAGTAATGGAACAGCAGATACAAATAATACAGTAGTACTTACTGATGGTGAACATACGATAACAGTCGTCGCTACAGAGGTAGATGGTACTACTCCTCTTTCAGATCAAGATAGTTTTACAGTAGTAGTAGGTGATAGATCACCAAGTGTAGACCCATTTACAGCAGAGGTAAATGATAACGATACTGTAAATGGAAATTTAATTCCAACAGATGATTTTTTCTCAACAGTAGCTTTAGTTGGTACAGCTCCAAATGGACTAACACTTTACATGACAGGTGCATACTCTTTTGATGGTAGAGCACACAATGATTTAGCAGATGGAGTAACACGAGAAGTTGTGGCAAACCTACGTGTAACAAACCGTTATGGTACTGCAGATACAAATCTAACAGTAACAGTAACAGGTACAAATGATGCACCAACCTTAACAATTGCACCGAGTGTAATTGCATCTGCAGCAGGAGTGGAAATACCATATGCAACAACTGATGTAGATGGTATAGTGTCTGTAAGTGCTGTAGCTGTCAACGGTATAGTAGCAGTTGGTGATGAAAATCTTACTTACACTCCAAATACAGGAGCATTAAGTGATACTATTACAGTAACAGCTACTGATGGTGACTTGAATGTAACTAGCATTGTAATAGTGACTTTTGGCAATCAACCTCCATCTCTTGGATACAATAATTATTTTGAAGTAGATGGTGGTGCTTCAATAAGTGGTCATATAGATTTCAGTGATGATGGAGAGACTTTAGCTACGGTAGCAATAGCACAAGATCCAGTGCCTGGATTAACTATTAATGCTGATGGTTCACTTACTTACAGTGCAGCAGCTTTTGCAGAGTTAGCTCTAAATGCCACAGAAACAATTTATGTAAATGTAAGAGTGACAGATAGTGAAGGCTTAGAGGTAGTCGGAGAAATCTCTATCACGGTACATGGTGTTTACACAGCTCCTTTAGGTGATGGTGGATTTACTGAAGGAATGTCTATCTATGATTTTGAAAAAGATGAAGATGGTAGTGTTAGTGCATCAAGAACCACACTAGCTCCTGGTGGTAGTATGAGTGAAACGAACTGGTATTTAAATGTAAATACAGGTGAGTTTGTATTAGATAGTGCAACAGGTGGAGAAGAAAATAATGAATACTACCTTCTTAATGGTGTCTGGACACAGGGCTGGGGAGATAGTACTTATACTCTTGTAAATGGAAATGTTAGACTTAACAATGGCTTTATGGTTAGTATACTTCGTACTATTGACTTAGTCAATCCAGATGCTGTAGATGCAGCTGCAATAGCTGCTCTTTCAGCAGAGATACCTGGTAATCCAACTATTGCATTTAATGCGGGAGCGGAGGCTTATGTTATAGGTATGAAAGCTCCAGAACTGTATGTACTTACATACCAACCAACACTTCAAGTACAAAATGAAACTGGAGAATGGACATCAACAGAGACTCCGTTTAGTACTTTACTAGACTTTATGGGTTCTGTAAATTCTCCAGCAGGAAGTTACTCTGCTACAGGTGTATGGAGTGGAATAGATTTTGAACGTTCAACATCTGGGGAAGCAGCATATTTTCATGCATATCCAGTAGTAGATAGTACAGGAGAGATAATTAGTAGTTTAGTGGCTGGAATGAGTGGGGGACTAGTAGTTGTGGATCACTCAGCAACACCAGTGACTCAGCAAGAAGTTGGTTCATGGAGTGTTGTTTCTTTACCTGATGGTGCAGGTTTAGCACTAGAGTTAACTTTAACTACAGGAGATAGCAGTTACCTTTCTAATCTTATTGCAGTAGCAAATGGTACAGTTTACCAAGGTATACATAGAGCTGAAACTACATCATTTGAAGTGAATGAAGAGGATACAGTTGGGCTTAACAGTATAGCTTTTGAAGATGTGAAAGATGCAATTCGTGCTTACATAACTGGTGGTAGTGGAGAGAATACTTTAGCTACTCTTTTAGCAGGAAGAACATTCTGGTCTCAAATAGAGGGTACTACCGGTACCCTAGAGAGTCAACTATTTAATACAAATGCAACTGGAGTAACATGGACAGAGGTGGTAAATCCTGGAGGCTCTTTATGTACAGGAACAGTAAGTCTCGCTTTTGAAGCGAATGCTACAGTTACAGTACAAGGTGTAACAGATAGTTGTGGACTCGATGATCCTAATAATCCATTTAATGTTTCAGTTGAAGCAAGCGAAGGATGGAATTATATTCTTGTTGGTGGAGATAGATGGTACTATTCTGAAGCGGATGCGAGAGCAGACTTTTTAGGAGGAACAACTCCTCCTCCTGCCACTAGTGGAGAAGAAGCAGCACTGGAGATAAGAAGTCTTAGTGTTTATGATTGGGATACTAGTGACAATGTAAAAGAGTGGTTTTGGGAAAAATACATGCTAGATGTTAATGGTAGTTATGTAGTCGATCCAAATTCAGGTAGACCAGATAATGCAGTGTATGGTACTGACTTAACTGTAACACTAAATGACTCAACAGCTGTAAAATACTTAGGATCATTGGATATAGCTCTATTTAATACAGAGTTTGGCTCAACTTTTAGTAGTGATGTAGCTGTGCATAGAGTTGCATATATAAAACTTGTAGATGAGGTGGAAACTTGGGAAGATGCACAAGATCCAAATACAAACACTCCGTTCACTTCACTAGAAGGTGTGATTTCTACTTATAATGGTGCTAATGGAATGACTTTTGAAAATAGCGGTTTTCCTGATGGAGAAGGACTAGCATTTGGCTCAGCAGGTGTTTTAATTATTGTTAATGCCAATGGAGAGACTATCAATGCAAATGCAGGGACATATGAAATAGTTGAAGGAACAGGTACAGATAGTTTTAGTCGTGCTCTTAAAACAAGACCTACTTATGATGGCTATACCCAAGCTTATCATGCTGTTTTTACAGAAGAGGGAACTGTAGTACGTAGAGGTGACTGGAGTGAAGCAGATACAGGTGGTATAGCTTACTTCTTTAATGAAGCAGGTAAATCTGAATATATTACATATTTTAATGAGAATCAAGCGTTAATGACAACAGATTTTGAATTTCAGCAAGATAGAACAACAGGTTGGTTGGCTGATTGGAATAGTTTGACTGCACAAGATGCGAGTGTTTTAGATGGAACGACTCTATTTGAATTGTCAGTATCAATGGAATCTACAGCAACAGCGACAACTACTCTAGATTTTGGTGCTTTAGTTGGAAAAACAATCTATTTTCAAAATGATAATGGTGATTTTGGTATGAGAACATTTGAAGCCGGTGGAACAACAACTGGTATTTTATCATGGTCTGGAGAGTACACAGGTACTTACACAACACAAGATAATACAATTACAATTACTAGTGGAGCAGTTGATACTACAATAACATTTATGCAACAGCCAGACTTTACTAATATGTCTGGAGTTACAGTAAGTATAAATGGGACATCACAATCAGTTTGGAATACAGCAAATCCAATGCCAGCATCCTTAATGAATGTAGATATTACATATTTTAATGATAATGCTACAGGTGTAAGATATTTTACTCAAAATGGGCTATATTACGATGCTGAGAGAAATCTTGTAGGTGGTTATTTTTATAATGATGTGACAGGAATAGTGACAATGCGAGATGCTGCAACAACTACAACTGTTACTCTTCCTTTAGATTTAGTAAACTTAACAGGTTTAGGGATTAATATAATACGTGATTACGATAATGCTCTTCTTGTTAATGGGACTACAACATGGAGTGTTGGTGGTGCAACTGCAGATATAAATATCTTAGATGGAGAAAAATATTTTGCTGTTTCAGGTATACCTGATTATGCAGAAACATTGATTTATAATTTTGACTCCACAAGTGGTATTATGAGCTCTGGCTATAACTATGATGATCATAACTATAGTATTGTAGATAGTGTATTAACTCTTGAAAGTAGTTCTGAAACTCTTATAGCTGAATCTGTAGGTGTAGGCTCAAGTAGTGCCACTGTAACCTTAAAATTTAATGTTGAGGGTGTTGACCGATATGTACACCTTTTTGGTACAACTGTAGATGAACAGATAGAGGCTGTCCGATTCTTTTATGCTACATATAAAAACTCTGTACCACATTTAGTAGATATGGTTAGTTTAGTTGGGAAAAATCTAACTGTAGAAGGTGGAGATTATCCAAATTATCTACGTATTGATAGTGCAACACAATTGACATACATGTCTTCTAGAAGTGGTGAGGAAATATTCCAAGCTAACTATGTTGAAGATGGTGATGCAATTAAATTCACCTCTTTTGTAGAGGGTAGCTATGATTCAGCATACCCACCTACAGAAAGAGGATATGTATTCTATAGTCCTAAAGGTAGTCTAGAATCATGGAATGCAGTTACTATTTATGATGTAACAAATGATGATAACTTAGTCGATCATGATGGTGGTTCACTCTCTTATGTATCAGAGTAGTTAATTCTCTATAGAAAACTTGTCATTCCGTCTTAAGTGCGGAATGACAAAATTCAGTCTAAAATGAAAATAAATCTCCTAACTTCCCCTGACTCTCTTAAACGTAACTTTTTTTCACTATAATAAGTAACTACAATTTACAAAGGTAAAAATATGCAAAAAAATATGCGAAAAGGCTTTACTCTAATAGAGCTTATGATAGTTATTGTGATACTTGGACTTTTGGCTGCTATGGTTATGCCAAGTCTAACAGGCAAAGGTGAAGAAGCTAAACGTAATCTTGTCTGTGTGCAGATGAAAAGTATCTATAATGGTGCTTTAGATATGTTTAAAATTAGTAACAGTGTCTACCCATCAACGGAAGAGGGGCTAGAAGCTCTTACATCTAACCCCGATGAAGAGAAGTATCCAAACTACTCTAGAAGTGGTTACTTTAAAGATAATAAGATGCCAAAAGATTCATGGGGCAGTAAATTTATCTATATAAATGATGATGGAATTGTAGAGCTTATCTCTTTAGGTGCTGATAGAAGAGAAGGTGGTAAAGATGAAGCGAGTGATATTAAAATGAGTGAGTGTAAATAACTCTTTATGAGAAGAGCTTTTTCCCTTATAGAACTTTTAATAGTTGTTGTGATTATTGGAGTGGTTTACAGCCTCTCTATAAGTGGTTTTGCAAAAGTGAGTGATGAAGAATTTAAGCTCAACCTAGGAAACCTTAAAGGGTATCTTCAAAATATAGAGCATACAAAAAGTGTGAAAATTTTGTGTCTTGATGCATGTAGCTCTTGTGAAATTTATGTAGATGGTAAAAAATATGAAAAAGCGAGTGGCAAGCTAGATGGATTTTTGGATGAGTCTGTTCGTGTGTACACATATGATTTTGCCTATGGGACACAGATCAAGCCAAAAGATATATATTTTAACGAAGAGGATATAGAAGAGGAAGTCTGTTTCTCTTATGAAGTTGATACAAAAGGAGTGGGTGAGCAGGTGTATGTAGAGTTTAAAGAGAGAGTTTACGATTTTTCTACCTATTTTATAAAGACACCTAAGTACTCTACTTTAGATGAAGCACTTGAGGCTAAAGAAGAGTTAGTGAGTCAATTACGATGATTTTTAAGTATAAAGGTATCGACTCAACCGGCAAAAAAGTAAGCCAAAAAATTGAAGCTACCTCCCTCCAAGAAGCACGTAGTAAAATCAAAGCAAAAGGTGTCATTTACCAGAGTATAGATGAGGATACCCCCGCTTTTTATGAGGGTTTTAACCTCTCTCGTAAGTATAAAATTCCTGCAAAAGAGCTCTCTAGTCTCTCTCGTGAACTCTCTATGTATATTCGCTCAGGTATTACCATAGTCTCAGCTCTGAAAATTGTACAGTCACATTATGACAAACACCCTAAAATGAAGCTTTTTTTAACGACGGTAAGTACACACCTAGATGAGGGAAAAAACTTCTACTCAGCTCTTGATACACAGAGTATTGTTGAGCTACCAGAGTTTTACAAACAGTCGATTCGAGTGAGTGAGAGTGGAGGTATTTTAGATGAGGTTCTACTTGAACTTTCACGTTTTTTAAAAGAGCAAGACAGAATTAACAAAGAGATAAAAGGTGCCTTTGCTTACCCCTCTTTTATGATAATAATTTCTCTTGTAATGATCTCTTTCATGCTGGCTTTTGTTGTACCTCAGATAACAGGTATTTTTGAGAGTATGGACCAAGAGCTTCCAAAACCTACTCAAGTAGTTATCGCTATGGGGGACTTTTTTAATAATAACTTTACAACTATTTTAGCAGTTATCTTTGTAGCTGTAGCCACATTCACACTACTGATGAAAAAGAGTCATACATTTGCCTATGGTGTGCATAAACTTATTCTTAAACTCCCTCTTTTTGGAGATGTAGCACTCAAAAGTGAGCTAGCCCGCTTTTCCTATATTGCTTCACTTTTAACACGTTCAGGGGTTCCTTTTGTGCAGACCATTAATCTCAGTGCAAACATACTTAACAACCTTATTTTAAAAGAGCTATTTGTTGGAGCTTCTAAAAAAGTTGTTGAAGGAAAACTACTCTCCAATGCGCTTAATGAGTCTAAAACTAAAATTGACCATGCTTTTGTACAGTCCATTGCACTTGGTGAAGAGACTTCTCAACTTGAAAATGTGCTCACAAATATTTCTGAACTCTATTTTGAGGAGAACCGTGACAAAATCAGTATGCTTTTAACCCTTCTAGAACCAGCTCTTATGCTTTTTGTTGGTGGAAGCATTGGCTTTATTGTGGCAGCAATGCTACTACCCATCTTTTCTATGAGCATTAACTAATGCAAAGTGCTAAACATGGTATAGCACTGCTTATTACACTTTTTTTTATTATTTCTATAACTTTAGCAGTTGGGATTGGTCTCAAGCAGGTAAATGAGGCAAGGGGTGAGATAGAAGAAGAAAATTTTATGATTCAAAGTAGTGTAATTTTAGATGACGTACTTAAAATTTTAAAAAAAATGTCTAAAGAGTACGATGTTGAAAATGATGCTAATGGAGAGGGATTTTACACCTTTTTACAAGAGTCTGCATTTATACCCTTTGAGAGTTCTGGGATTAAAAGTTCCATAGAAATAAGTAGTGCAAGAGCGAAATTAAATATAAATACCATTGCTGATGTAAATCGTACGAGCACTAAAGAGGCACTAGAGAGTTACTTTGAAGGTAGAATGATTGGTTTAGAGTATGTTGATATGTTGTTCGATGTTGTTAGAGGAAAACGAGTGGAACAAGACTATAAAACCAACATAGTATATGAAAAACCACTCCTTTTTAAAGACTCAAATAATTACATAAGCTCTTATGAAAATTTAAAAGAGATAAATGAGTTCTATAAACTCTCCTACCATGATAATAAAATTGATAAAATAAATTTTAGAAATCTTTTTTACTTTAGTGCAGATAGTAATTATTCTTTGGATTTAAACTGTATAAGTAGTGGTGCAAAAGATGTAATTTGGGCGAGTGATGTAGTCTATGTAGAAGATGAGACAAATAATGAAGATATGCTGGAACAGACTACTCTATGTAATGTAGACTTTTGTGCTTCTTTGCGTGAAGAAGAAAAAAGTAACTTAAAATCAAAGTATAATGCTACTTGTATACCTCAAAGATACATCAACGTGGTCGTCGAGGTGATGCAGCACAAGCAACATGCTAAAATTATGTTTGAGTACAATATGGACAGTAAAAAGGGGTCAAATTTTGTTTATGAACTTTAATAGTAAACGCCAAACAATTTTTTTAGACCCCAATGTAGAAGGGAGTTTTGAGCTTAGACCAAAAGAGAAGGTAAATGTGATTTTATCTCCCTCTCTCTACTGGGTTCAAAAAGTCTCTCTTCCTGTCAAATATGTAAGAGATGTAAAAAAGTTACTCCCCTCTCTTTTTGAAGATATTTTGCCCCAGGGAAATTACAGCTATTCAGCCTATAAAAGTGATGATGATTTTTATATCTTCGCTTATGAAGACAAAGTTATTTTAGATACTCTTGCCAAACAGGGTATCAATGTGGTCTCAGTGGCTAAGGTTTACTTTGCACAGAGTGAACTAGGTAATATTACACAAAGTAAAAGAGTGAGTGAAGATGAATCTCTTTTTGTGAAAGATTCTCTGCTTACAATGGTACCTAGTGCATGGGTAGAGTCTAGCCAAAGTTTAGATTTACAAGATATTACTCTCTCCAAAAATAGTATAACACTCCAGCAATTTGGACATATCGTTGATAACAAAAGTCTCTATAAAATAGCAGCAATTATGCTTATTATTGCTCTTTTACTCCTAAGTGAGTACATTATAACTGCGAAAAAAGTGGATGAAATACTCCAAGCAAAAGAGGGACTCTTTAGCAAATATAAACTCAAATCGACTATGTTTCAAAATGAAGCGATGTTTAAAAAGTACAACTTCATACATACAAAACAGATGAATTTACGTCAGGTAATGTCTGTTTTTTTAGTATTAAAACTGAGTACAGGAGAGAATATTTC
>Ga0256826_1000575_pt1 | contig 22536 bp, 18 predicted proteins | sample CV79metaG_FD_185975 | JGI IMG/M metagenome (GOLD analysis project Ga0256826, IMG submission 185975) | Hydrothermal vent microbial communities from East Pacific Rise, Pacific Ocean - CV79 | ecosystem: Environmental > Aquatic > Marine > Hydrothermal vents | place: Pacific Ocean: East Pacific Rise...
CATAGATAGATTTTGAGTTGGATTAGATTCTATAAAATTATAAATATCTCCAAATCCAGTAGAACCAACTGCTCCATAAATAAGTGCAGTTCCCAAAATAAAAAATGAACTAGTCAATGCCCCTAATATAATATATTTTAGCATTGCTTCAGAGCTTTTAATATCATTATTTTTATATCCTACAAGAGTATATATACTAATTGATGCTAATTCCAAAGATATAAAGGCAGATATTAACTCGTTAGAGTGAGATAACATCATCATACCAAAGACACTAAATAGTATCAAAGAGAAGAATTCTCCATTATAATAGTCTCTATTTATAAAATATCTATTATTAATGGCAAGTGTAAATATAGCACCACCTAAAAACATTAAATCAAAAATTATAGAGAATTTATCTATAATAAAAGAGTTATTAAAAATATTAGAATATAGATAGAGAGTATTATTAATATTGAATAAAACTATAACCTCTATCAATAGTGAAATAGATAATATAGCAATAGCCAAAAGATTTTTGTGGGCTATTGAGATAGGTTTATAGAAGTTAACAAGCATTAATATTATAGCACCTATAATAATTGTGACTGATGATAAAGATATTAATAGTTCAATCATATCTTAGTTCCTTATTTCTTGATTATATTGGGTTGATTATATCATAAGAGAACTTCAATTAAATCTAATATAATAAATATTTTTATGAATAATTAAGGAAAAAAAATGAATAAAAAAGATAAACTATATGTCCAAAAGAAAGTAAAATATTAAAATCTAATCAAAGGAAAGATATGAATAAAAAATTTAGTGGTATGAAAGCTTATGTACGAATGGAAGAGAGATATGAAGGATTAAATATCCTTTTTGAGACAAGCCAAGAGACAAAAGATTTTGTTATTGATACAATAGAAGATGTTAAAAAAGAGTTAGAATTGACTCCTTTTGTATTTGAAAAAATTTCAAATGATAGAGAAGATATTCAAGCAATATATATAGAATTTCATGATGATGTACATAGAACTGGTGGTGATTTCTTTGAGAGAGTTCTTAGAAAATTAGAGATAGATAAATGTGAAGATGAAGCGTGTGGAGTTTAGTATGAGAAGAGTAATTTTAACGATTTTATCTTTGATGGTATTAAACTCAATGATAGTAGCTAATGATACAGTAGCAGTGCTTAAGACAAATATAGGAACAATAGAGATTAAACTATTCCCAGAAATTGCTCCAAAAGCAGTAGAAAACTTTACTACTCATATTAAAAATGGTTACTACAATGGTTTGATTTTTCATAGAGTAATCAAAGGATTTATGATTCAAGGTGGAGACCCAACAGGTACAGGACGAGGTGGAGAGTCTATTTGGAAAAAAGATTTTGAAGATGAATTTGCTCCAAATGTTGTATTTGATAAACCATATTTATTAGCTATGGCAAATAGAGGTAGAGCTACAAATGGAAGTCAATTTTTTATCACTCTTGCACCAACACCACATTTAAATGGAAGACATACTATATTTGGAGAGGTTATTAAAGGTAAAGATATTGTAGCAAAAATTGGTAATGTTACCACAAATGGTAGAAGAGGTGGAGATAAACCACTATTTGAGCAAAAAATAATCAAAGCATCTATAAAATAATTATGGTAGATATTGATAAGATAAAAGCAGAGAGAGAAAAGTGGTTAACTTGGAAAAATATTATTCCACGAGTAGAGTCTATCTCTTCTCTGCCCTCATTTAATAATATAGAAGTAGAGTTTAATGATGCTATTACTATTAAAATAGCAGATGCTTCACAAGATGATATTGATAAAATAGAGGAGTTGGCAAAGGCTCATATTCCTTGGAGAAAAGGACCATTTGCCATCAATAATTTAATGATTGATACAGAGTGGAGAAGTAATATTAAGTATGATTTACTTAGACCATATTTTGATATAAATGATAAAATTGTTGGAGATATTGGTTGTAATAATGGATATTATCTATTTAGAATGCTTGAAGAAAATCCCAAAAGATTAGTAGGGTTTGACCCATCTGCGATATTTTATACACAGTTTAAATTTATAAATCATTTTATAAAGAGTGATATAATTTATGAGATGTTAGGGGTAGAACATATTGAGTATTATCATCATAAATTTGATATTTTATTTTGTTTAGGTGTACTTTATCATAGAAGTGACCCAATAGCTATGCTTAAATCTCTATATAACTCACTTAATAAAAATGGCGAATTGATTTTAGATACTTTTATGATAGATGGAGATGATGAGATAGCACTTACTCCAAATAAAAGATACTCTAAAATACCAAATATATATTTTATTCCTACAATTCCAGCACTAATTAATTGGTGTAAGAGAGCAGGATTTAGTAGAGTTGAAGTATTAGAAACAATGGTTACAACTGCTGATGAACAAAGAGCTACAAAGTGGGTTTATGAACAGAGTTTAGAAGATTTTTTAGATCCAAATGATAGTAGTAAAACAGTAGAGGGTTATCCTGCTCCTAAACGAGTCTATATCAAGGCTTTTAAATAATCCTCTCTATAATTTAAATTAGCAAATTTACTCTCATCTTCAAACTCTACAAATGTAGTGTTTGAATTTTTGATTAAATATGTTAATTTATGAATATCTTTTTCTAAATACTCTTTGGCATTTTTGAGTATGGATTTTTTATAAATTCCACAAAGTGGTTGAATACCATCTTGAGTTTTGGCTACTATTATATCTTTTGAATTATCATTATATCTATATAACTTTTCTATAATATCTTTATCTATAAAAGGAGTATCTACTGATAATATAAATGCTTCATCTATTTTTAGAGTTTCAAATATTGATATAATTGCTACTAATGGAGAGCTTTGAGGATAAATATCAACTATAAGTGGTGGGTTAAAATCAAATTTATCACTCTTAGCTGATATATAGACTTTAGAGAATATTGAATTTAATTTATCATATTGAAACTGAGCCATAGAATTTTTATCTCCAAATGCCAATAAAGACTTATCCGTACCCATACGAGAACTTCTTCCACCTGCGAAAATAATAGCCACTAAATTATCTAACATAACTAAATTATAGTATAAAAAGATTAATGTTATAGAGATTAGGATATAATTTCAAAAAAATTACTTATAATATAGGAAAAACTTAATGCAAAAAATCAAAAATATCGCCGTAATCGCCCATGTTGACCACGGTAAAACAACACTTGTAGATGAACTTCTTCAACAATCAGGAACATTTGAAGCTCATCAACAAGTAGAAGAGAGAGCTATGGATAGTGATGCTATCGAAAAAGAGAGAGGGATTACTATTCTTTCTAAAAATACAGCTATTGTTTATGGTGATCATAAAATTAATATTATTGACACCCCAGGACATGCCGATTTTGGTGGAGAGGTTGAGCGAGTTTTAAAAATGGTTGATGGTGTTTTACTTCTTGTAGATGCACAAGAGGGTGTAATGCCTCAAACTAAATTTGTACTTAAAAAAGCAATTGCATTTGGATTGATTCCTGTTGTTGTAATTAATAAAATTGATAAAGATGGTTCAGACCCTGATAGAGTAATGGATGAAGTATTTGACCTTTTAGTTGCTCTTGATGCAAATGATGAACAACTTGAATTCCCTGTACTTTATGCAGCAGCTAGAGATGGTTATGCTAAATGGGATATGGAAGATGAAAACAAAGATATGACTCCTCTATTTGAAGCAATTTTAAGTAAAGTTCCATATCCAAAAGGTTCTGCTGATAATGATACACAAGCACAAGTATTTACTCTTGATAGTGATAACTTTGTAGGTAGAATTGGAATTACAAGAATATTTAATGGTAAAGTTAAAAAAGGTGATGAGTATCTTTTAGTTAAAGCATGTGGTGCTAAATCAAAAAGTAGAATTTCTAAACTTATAGGATTTAAAGGTCTTGAACGAATTGATATTGCTGAAGCTGAAGCTGGTGATATTGTAGCAATTGCAGGATTTAATGATATTGATGTGGGTGATAGTATTTGTGATACTCAAAATCCAGTAGCACTAGACCCAATGCATGTAGAAGAACCAACTCTTTCAGTTATTATGTCTGTAAATGATGGACCTTTAGCAGGAACAGAAGGAAAACATGTAACAAGTAATAAAATTAGAGAGAGATTAGCAAAAGAGATGGAGACAAATATTGCTATGAGAATGGAGCCAATGGGTGATGCTTCATTTAAAGTTAGTGGTAGAGGTGAGCTTCAAATCGGTATTTTGGCTGAAAATATGAGAAGAGAAGGTTTTGAGTTTTTACTTGCAAGACCTGAAGTTGTTACAAAAGAAGAAAATGGTATTAAAATGGAACCATTTGAACATTTAGTTGTTGATGTACCAGAAGAGTTTCAAGGTGTAGCAATTGAGAAACTTGGAAAAAGAAAAGCAAATATGACATCTCTTAATCCAATGCCTGATGGAACTGTAAGATTAGAGTTTGAAATCCCTGCAAGAGGATTAATCGGATTTAGAAATGAGTTTTTGACAGATACAAAAGGTGAGGGTATTATGAACCACTCATACTTAGAGTATAGACCATATAGTGGTGTAGTTGAGAGTAGAACTCCAGGTGCTTTGGTATCTATGGATGATGGAGAGGCCGTAGCATTCTCAATATTCAACCTTCAAGCAAGAGGAGTAATGTTTATTAAACCTCAAGATAAAGTATATAGTGGTATGGTTATTGGTGAGTCTTCAAGACCAGGTGATTTAGATGTAAATCCACTTAAAGGTAAAGCTTTGACAAATATGAGAACAAGTGGAGCTGATGATGCGATTAAACTTGTTACTCCAAGAGCAATTAGTCTTGAAACTGCAATGGAGTGGATTGAAGATGATGAGCTTATTGAAATTACACCAATTAGTGTAAGAATTAGAAAAAAATCTCTTGACCCTGTAGTTAGAAAGAGATTAGCAAGAGATAAAAAGAATGCTAAATAGCATTCTTTAATATTATATTGTTATAATAGATTAAATTATAGTATAAAGGAGCAAGACCATGAAAGGAATGTTGATATTTTTAGTTATCATTGTTGGTGGTTATTTTTTTGTAATGCAAGTAGTTGATGAGAGTAATAGTTATGAAACTGATACAATGTCAGAAGATGGACATACAAATTATTATAGACATAAAGTAGAGGATAAAGATAAAAAATATCATGTAGAAGATTCTCTAGGACAAATGGTCTTTCGTGGTGCTGGTCTCTCTTTAGCAGAGAAAAAAGATATTTGGAGTAGAAGTCCTTTAAAAATGGAGATGATAAGTAAATTTCCAAAATTTGCTTTGATGAAGATGTTTGTAAAAGATAGAGTAGAAGATTCTGATTTACAAAAAGTTGTTTTAAAGCAGGTTGAAAAAGTTCAAGATGATATGATGTCAGGTACTATTAATAGTAATGATGCCAAGTATAGATTAGGACTTTTAGAGTAGATTTAAAAAAAAATCTAAAAAATTATGATTTTTTTCAAAAAACTCTTTACTTTTAAAAAAAATTTGGTTATAATTGCGTTCGGTTTAAGTTATTAACTTAAAAATGCGGGCGTAGCTCAGCGGTAGAGCATAACCTTGCCAAGGTTGGGGTCGACAGTTCGAACCTGTTCGCCCGCTCCAATATTTTATATATAAGTTTATGTGGAACAATTTATGCCCGGATGGTGGAATTGGTAGACACAGGGGACTTAAAATCCCCCGGCTATTGCAGCTGTGCCGGTTCAAGTCCGGCTCCGGGCACCACCTTTTACATAGACTTACTTTAGCATAAAATTTTTATTTTAAAGTAAGTTTATGGCGCCATCGCCAAGTGGTAAGGCCGTAGCCTGCAAAGCTATTATCCCCAGTTCGAATCTGGGTGGCGCCTCCAACTAAACTTCTTTTTGTCGGGAGATGTCAGAGTGGTCGAATGTGCCGGTCTTGAAAACCGGTGAGGGTAATACCTCCGGGGGTTCGAATCCCCCTCTCCCGGCCACCTAAAATTACAAATCAAAATCATTATATACTCATTATTTTTTTAATTCTGTTAATCATCTGTTAATAAGTTGTTAATTATAAAATTTCAGATATACTTATTTAAAATAAAATTTAAAAGGCAAGAGTTATGAGATATTTTAAGATTTTAATGATGAGTATATTACTTACAACAATTACATTTGCATTTGGTGAAGATAACTTTTTTTATACTAATGTTACTAATAGTATAACAAATACTTTACAAAAAAAATCAAATAATAGTAGTATAAAGCAGGTTTATAGGAGTTTATACTTTGTTCCAATATGGATAAATGAAGATGGTTTATCATATTTAGCAAAATCTCTATTTAAAACAATAGAAAAGGATTCTACAATATCTCATAACTCTAATTTATATAAGAAGTTTAAAGTATTAGAGATATTATCTCAAAATGTCTATAATAATGGTACTTTAACTAATAAAGTAGATTTAGAACTTAAAATAACAGCTTTATATCTATCTTATGCTACTCATACTATATATGGTGATATTAATTGGGGGACTTTTCGTAGAAGAGTCAAAGGAGAATGGGCTACACATAAACCATTATCATCTCCAATTCAAGCAATAAAAACATTTGTATCTAATGGAGAGATAAATTTTAATCAATTTAAACCACAAACTTTTAAATATGCTCAATTAGAAAAAGAATTAAATAGATATAGAGAGTATCAAATGAGTGGGAAATGGCAACCTCTACCAAATTTTGGTTCTTTAAAAGTAGGCACTACAAGTAAAGCCTTACCAATGATACGAGAAAGATTATTATTTATGGGAGACTATAATAGTAAATGTGGTAGTTTATCTAGTACAAAAGCAGATATATGTATTAAAAATGCTCTTATAAGATTTCAAAAAAGACATGGACTTAAAGTTACAGGATATGTTAATAAAACTACAAAAGCCCTTTTAAATCAATCTATTGAGTATAAAATTAAAAAGATGTCTATTAATCTTGATAGAATGAAATGGTTAAATAAAAAAGTATATTCAAAACAAATTATTGTAAATATTCCTGCTTTTGAATTAAATTTCTTTAATAATGGTAAATCAATTCAAAATATTAGAGTTGTTACAGGAAGAAGAACACACCCTACACCAGTATTTAGTAATATTGTAAAAACTATTGTATTAAATCCAAATTGGAATGTCCCAGCATCTATTTTACAAAAAGAGTATTTAGCTAAACTCAAAAGAAATCCAAATTTCTTAAAACGAAGAAATATGAAATTATATTCTGGTTGGAATGGTAAAGCTATAGATGCGTCAACAGTTGATTGGAGTAAATATAATCAAAATTCAAAAATTCCATATCGTATATCTCAACTTCCAGGTAGTCGTAATGCTTTGGGTAAAATTAAATTCTTATTTCCAAATAGATATGCAGTTTATATGCATGATACTCCATCAAAATATCTTTTTAAAAGAACAGTTAGAGCATTTAGTCATGGTTGTATAAGACTTCAAGACCCAAGAGGATTACTTAAAACTTTTGCCTCTTTTAATAAAAATATAAATTATGGTAGTTCTATTAAACATCTAAAAGGTAGAACAAGAAGAGCATTACCTCTTAGTGTTAAAGTTCCAGTTGATATTGTATATTTAACTGCTTTTATTGATGATAATGGTATCTTACAATATAGAAATGATATATATGGATATGATAGAGTACAACTTGCTACTCGTAAAAAATATTAATATATAAATAGATATTATATCTTTTATAAGTACAGATATTAATAAGTTAAATAATATAAAAAAAATGTATAAAATAAATATATTTTATACATTTAGATAAATTGATAAAGACTTTTTTATTGTATTTTGAGTAGAATACAATATGACTAAAGTTTATAAAATTTTATAAAGGGTAAAACTATGAATGAAAAACAGATGAAAGAGGGTATTGAATTAATTGATGCTCATTTTAAAGGTGAGGGTATATCTCGTCGTGATGCAATGAAACTATTTGGTACAAGTGGAGCAGCTGCATTACTTGCAACTGGTGCTACTACTACACCTATACAAGCAAGTGATGCAAAAGGTAAAATTGTAATTGTAGGTGGTGGACTTGCTGGTATGAGTACAGCAGCTAGATTAACAAATTCACTTGATAATCCAGATATTACAGTAATTGAACCAGGAGATATATCAACTTCTTATCAACCAGGACAAACTTTAGTAGGTGGAGGAATTTGGGAAAAATCAGCTCTTGTATATAATACAGATGATTTTGTACCTAGTGGTGTTACAATAATAAAAGAAAAAGCAGTTGAATTTGACCCAGAAAAAAATACAGTAACAACTGCAAGTGGTAAAAAAGTAGGTTATGATTATTTAATTGTTGCTGCAGGGCTTAAACTTGATTTTGGAAAAATTGAGGGACTTGGAATTACAGAAACTATTACTTCAACAGGAGACCATAGAGCTGTAAGTAAAATTGTTGGTAAAAAGGGTATTACTTCTATATATTTCCAAGAGGGTTCAAAAGATACATGGACTCAAATGCAAAAATTTATAGCTGAAGCTAAAAGTGGTAAAAAAGTAAAAGGTCTATTTACTCATCCAAATACACCAATTAAATGTGGTGGAGCTCCTAAAAAGATTATGTACCTAACAGATGCTAGACTTCGTGAAGCAGGTGCTAGAGATAATGCAGAACTTACATTCTATCCAAATGGTAGTAAAATGTTTGGTGTATCTGAGTATCATAATGCTATTCAAAGACAATTTGAAACAAGAGATATTAAATGGAATTATAGACATAATTTAGTTGCTGTTGATACAGAGAAAAAGGTAGCTACATTTAATAAACACTGGAAGCAAAAAGGTGCATGGGATGAGGATTTAGAAGAGTATGGAGTTGAATTAAAAAATGAAAAAGTTGAAGTTCCATTTGACTTTTTACATATTACACCTCCAATGAAAGCAGCAGAAGAGATTGGAAGTTCTCCAATTGGTTCATCTAAAGGATGGGTTCCAGTAAATAAAGAGACTCTTCAACATGTTAAATATCCAAATGTATTTGCACTTGGTGATATTGCAGCTGTTCCAATGGGTAAAACTGGTGGTAGCGCAAGAAAACAGTATAAAGTAGTAGTAGATAATGTAATTGCTATGATGGAGGGTAAATCTGAATTACCATCTAAATATGCTGGTTATACAGTATGTCCATTGATTACAAGTATAGGTACTGTAATGTTAGCTGAGTTTAACTGGACTAAAAAACCAACACCTTCATTCCCACTTGACCCAACACAAGAGAGATGGATTTGGTGGTTATTAAAAGTTTATGCACTTAAACCAATGACACAATATGGTATGCTTTCTGGTAGAGCTTAATTTTATAAATAACTATTAATGGAGATACAAATGAAAAAATTTAATTTAATTTTATTATCGGTAGGTGCTATTTTTGCACTTACAGGATGTAATGATGGACCAACTGGAGAGAAGATAACTTATAGCAAAACAGTTAAAGAGGTATATGCTCAAAGTTGTAAAAAATGTCATGGTGCTGATGCTAGTGGTAATACAAAGAAAAAAGCACCTGCACTTAATGATAGACAAGCAGGTGAGTTAGAACTTGATTTATATGATGTAAAAAATGGTGGAACAAATCAATCATCAGGAACAGAGCATGATATTATGGAACATAATATGAAAAAGCTTATTGAAAAAGGTTTTGATTATGACCCAAAAGCTATGGCTCAATATATAGAAAAAAGTTTCTTTAAAATGCCTTCAAAAGAGGTAGCAGAGACTCCTGCTAAAACAGAAGCACCAGCTACTCAAGAAGATAACACTACAAAATAGATTTATCTACAGTTTATATAGTGATATAGAATATATTTTCTATATCACTCTCCTATATCCATATTGCCTATAAAACCTATAATATCTATTTAAATAATAGAGTTCTTGCAAAATTAATTGGAGCAAGGACTTTAGTTCTTAATAAAGTCTAATTAGAATGTTATTACTATACTGATATAATTTCTAATTAATTATCTTATTAGGAATAACTATGAATAGAGCACCAAATAAAGTCTTTGTATGGCCAATTAGTACAAGAGTTATCCATTGGATGTTAGCAATAACATTTACAACAGCATTTATTACATCTTTTTATGAAGAGATGTTACATAATCATGTTGCTTTAGGCTTTATTTTTGGTATTATGATTGTTTATAGAATTATTTGGGGATTTATTGGCCCAAAATATGCCAGATTTTCTACTTTTAAGTTGAATTTATCACAACTAAAATTTTATTTTGTAGAAAAAATTCAAGATAGATGGAGAGCTATTCCTGCTGGGCATAATCCAGCATCTAGTTGGTTTACTATTTGGGCTATGATTATGGGGTCTATTATTGTAACATCTGGAATGTTATTATATGGTATTCAAGAGGCAAAAGGGATATTATCTTTTTTAAATGATAAATATTATAATAATATGGATATTATAATGTTAGTTCATCAAATAGCATCTTATATATTTTTATTTTGGGTATTCTTACATATTTCAGGGGTTATGATAGAGCAGTTTTATCATAAAACAAATATGGTATTTGCTATGGTTACTGGATTTAAAAGAGCAAAAGGAGATGATACAGAAGTTAGTAAAAAGCTTAATTTCTTTGCTTATTCAATAATAGTTATTGCTATTGGGACATATACTTTTATTACAAGTAGTAATTATAATTTTTTAACATCTCAAAAATTTACATCTATTGATTATAAAGCTCTAAATCCTATTTTTGTAGAGAAGTGTGGAGATTGTCATAAAATTTATCCACCATTTCTTCTTCCTAAAAAATCTTGGAGTAGAGTAATGAGAGGATTAGATAATCATTTTGGAGAGGAGATTACAGAGGCTAATATTACAAAATCTCAACAAATCACTATTAAAAAGTTTTTATATAATAATAGTGCAGAGACATCTACTAGAGAAAGTTCTGTAAAAATTATGAAATCACTTGGTAAAAGAGCGCCAAAAGCAATTACTAAAACACCATACTGGAGAGATACACATAAAAATATACCTAGAAGTGCTTTTAAAACCAAAAAGATAAAAGATAAATCAAATTGTATAGCTTGTCATAAAAACTTTGATGAGGGAATGTTAGATGATATGGACATAATATATATCAAGTAAATATAGATTAAAATCATCTATTTTTACATCAAGTATTACTTCTTCTTTTGCATAAGATAATGTCTGCTTATATAAGAAAAATATATATAATCTCTACTACTAAATAATATAAAAACTGCTTATTTTTCAGTTTATTATTAGTTTCTCTTTTGTACAATATAATCTATACTTATGAATAAGAGTTAAATAGTCCTATTTATAAATTAGATTATATTTAAAAGGAGTACGGATGCAGGTTGAAGTATCGAGAAGAAAATTTCTTCAAGGTAGTGTTGCTATGAGTATTGTAGGTGGTTCTAGTATAGGGGTTACTAATCTTCTAGCTAGTCATGATGAGAAAGAGGCTAAGACTTCTATCACCACCAAAACTGGAACAGGAGAAGCCAAAGAGGTAGCTACTTTATGTGAGATGTGTGTAAATAAATGTGCAGCACTTGCTAGAGTAGAAAATGGAGTTGTTACAAAACTTAATCCAAATCCACTTTTCCCAAAATCAAAAAATATGTTATGTCCTAGAGGTAATGCAGGTATTCAAGCACTGTATGACCCAGATAGACTAAAGCATCCTATGATTAGAGTAGGTAAAAAGGGAGAGGGTAAATTTAAAAAGGTATCATGGGAAGAGGCTTATGAAGCTATCTTAAATGGTACAGATAAATTTACAGGAATGAACAAAATTCTTGATGAAGAGAAAGATAACCGTTCATCATTTTTATTTTGTGCTGGTGAGGGAATGGCAGAACATACATTCAAAACATTCTATTCAGCATTTGGTTCAGCAAACTGGCTAAATCATGCTTCACTTTGTCTTCAAACTGTAATCTCTGGATATGGTGTAACTCTTGGTGGTTATCCACAAGCTGACCTTGATAATGCTGAGTATGTTATTATGGCAGGTGCAAATAGAGCAGAAGCAATTGTAACTCCTGATACTATGGATATATTTAAAAGAACTAAAAGAAGAGGGGCTAAACTTATATGTATTGACCCTAGATTTACAAATACAGCAGCTAAAGCAGATAAATGGTTAGCAATTAATCCAGGTACTGATTTGGCATTAGTTTTAGCTCTTACTTATGTAGTAATCACAGAAGAACTTTATGATAAAAAATATGTATCAGAAAGTTTTAATGGTTTTGATGAGTACAAAAAGAGTGTTGTAGATAATAAATATACTCCAGAGTGGGCAGAAAAAATTACAAATATTAAAGCTAAAGAGATTTATAAAATAGCTAGAGAATTTATGGCTCATGCTCCAAAATCAGTATATTATCCAGGAAGAAGAAGTACATTCTCTAATAGTGATTTCCAACTTAGAAGAGCTATGGCAATATTCCAAGGTTTAGGTGGTGGTATTGATACTAAAGGTGGTTTAGTATTTGGTAAGAAACTTAAACTTGGTAAACATGCAGGAATAGAACCTATATATGCACAAGCACAAGGTAGAGCAGTTGATGATGCAAGTAACAAAGTAAAAGGTCAAGCACCATATAATGATTGTGCTATTGTATCTGGTGGTGGTTCTTGGGTTGCTTGGAGAAATAGATATTTAGAAGATAGAATGCCATATAAAGTTAGAGGAATGTTTATATATAAACATAATCCTATGATGAATATGCCAAATACTCAAAAAACTGCTCAAATGTTAGAGAAAATGGAATTAGTTGTAGCTATTGATACAATGCCTAGTGATACTGTAATGTATGCTGATGTTGTATTACCTGAATGTACATATCTTGAAAGAACAGACCCTGTTAAGACATTTGGTGGGATTGAGCCTTCAATTGCTCAAAGAAATAAAGTAGTTGACCCTATGTTTGAAACAAAGCCTGTAATGGAAATTATGAGAGGACTTACAGAGAAAATCTCTAAACCTATTTTTGATATAACTAAAAAATATGATGAAGATGTACAAGATGAAATCAAAGATAGTAGTGAAGAAGAAGTATATGCTGAATTTGATTTAACTAAACCATTTGAACACTCTCAAGAAGAGGTAAATGAACACATGGTTAAAGGTCTTTATGGCGAAGAGGCTGTTGAAGCACTTAAAAAGCATGGTGTATTCTATCCTGATATGGATAAATACTTTAAGCAAGTTAGTGCTAATGAACATCAATATTATCCTGAAAAGAAGAGATATTATAGTGTAAATGGTGGAAAGCCAAAAACTAAAACTAAAAAAGTAGAGTGTGTTATTAGTAACTTAAGCACAAAAGGTGTTGACTCTATGCCTATGTGGAAAGATGAGTATAACTTTAATGTACCAAATGGTAAATTTAGAATGCTTACAGGAAGACATGCACAATTTACACAAAGTGGTACATCAAATAATGCTGTACTTAGAGATTTAATGCCAGAAAACTATTTATGGATAAATAAAAGAGTAGCAGAGAAAAAACATATTAAATTTGGTGATATGATAGAGGTTTCAAGTAGTGTTGGTAAAACTAGAATTAAAGCATACCCAACAGAAAAAATAGCACCAAATCAACTATTCTTTGTTCATGGATTTGGAGAAGAGAGTGAGTCTTTAACTTGGGCTTATAAAAATGGTGGAAATGATAATGCAGTAATTGAAGATATTATAGAACCAGTATATGGTGCTGCTTCAATGCATGAGACTAATGTAGAAATAAGAAAGGTATAATTATGGCAAGATATGGAATGGCACTTGATTACAAAAATTGTATCAATTGTAAAGCATGTGAAGTAGCCTGTAAAGAGGAAAATGGTGTACTTCTTGGTGCTGATAAGCATAGAATTTGGGTTGGAGTTAAAGAGATAGAGGGTGAGTATCCTCTACTTGATATTGTATCTAGCACATTTATGCCATCACAATGTCAACACTGTGATGATGCACCATGTGAGATGGTATGTCCAACACACGCTACATATTATGATGATAATAATGTTGTAAGAGTTGATGTTGATAAATGTATTTTATGTAGTTACTGTATGAATGCTTGTCCTTATGATGCTAGATATGTAGATGATAGAACTATGACTGTTGATAAATGTACTTTCTGTAGTGATACAAGACTTGAAAGAGGTGAAGTTACAACAGCTTGTCAAAATACTTGTCCTACAAAAGTAAGAACATTTGGTGACCTTGATGACCCTGATAGTGAAATTAGTGAACTACTACGAACTAGAGAACACTTCTCTCTCAAAGCTAATCTTGGGACTAAACCAAAATTATTCTATCTAACATAAGGAGATAAATGATGAATATTGAAAAAATAAAAGAGTTTATAACAACTATTCCAGTAAATAAAGTTTGTGCTAGAGATTTAATGGCATTTGAAAAGACTCCTAGAAATAATATAGTAGCAGTAGTTATATTTAGTTTCTTAGCTATGTTAGTGATAGGTGTAGCTATATATTTAGGACATGGACACCATGCCTATAATGTTACAAGAGAACACCCTTGGGGACTACTTATTGCTGTTTATATTTTCTTTGTTGTTAGTTCAACAGGATTATGTATAGTTGGTTCATTAGGTGATGTATTTGGATTTAAAGATTATGAACTTATCTCAAAAAGAGCAATATTTGGTTCAATCGTTACAATTTTAGCAGGTTTTACAGTAATTGCTTTTGAGATTGGACACCCTGTAACTATGATGATATATAATGTATTATCTCCAGGACTTACAAGTGCTATTTGGTGGATGGGTACTCTATATGGATTGTATCTTACATTTATGATTATTGAATTTATTTTCTTATTAAAACATGATATGAAAATGGCTAGATATTTTGGTCTTACAGGACTTTTAGTGGGACTTGCTGCTCACTCAAACTTAGGTAGTGTATTTGGATTTTTGAATGCTAGACCAATATCAAATGGTGTATTTTATCCAACATACTTTATTCTAACAGCATTTATTACAGGTATCTTTATAGCATTTATACTTATGGGCTTTAGATATAAACTTGAATTCCCAGAAAAAGTAAAAACTATGCTTACTGGACTTGCTAAAATACAAGCTCTGTTAATATCTATATTAATATTCTTTGTAAGTTGGAAAATGCTTACAGATATTTATGGTGGTATGCCAAATCGTGCTGAAGTTGCTATTCATATTTTAGGTTCTTGGACATTCTGGGCAGAGGTATTATTAGCTATGGCTATTCCTTTAGTTCTTATTCTAAAAGATATGGGTAAATCTCATGTTGTACTATTTTGGGCATCTATGAGTGGTATGGTTGGAATTTTCTTTATGAGATATAATCTTGTTCATGATACTCAACTTAAACCTCTTCAAATGTTAAAAACAAGAGAGTATCAAGTAGCTCCTGAGTGGATTCACTACTTCCCAAGTTCTACTGAAATTATGATTTCTTTAGGTGGATTAGGACTATGTATGGCTATGTATTATGTAGGTACAAAAGTATTTAATCTTGATGAAGATACTAAAGAAGAAGAAAAATAGTATAAAAAATTATTAGTTCAACAGCTTTAGCTGTTGAACTTTTATCATGGTTTAATCTCTCTATCCTCTCAATACTTTCAATAAATTATCAATAATATACCAATATTTCTCAATTATTTAGATATATATATTTTATAAAATCGTTATTAGTAATTTGAATTATGTAGTGTTGTGGAGTTTTATATTTGGATACCCTTTATGGGTATCCTTAAAATTATTATATATTAGAATCTATATCTAATATATGCTCTAATATCTTGTGCTTCATCTACTGGATTCATACCTGCTGCTAAAGCATCAGCAATTTTCATAGGTCTTCCATCAGCACCAAAGAATGAGTTACTACCTGTATATTCATAATCAATATTTGTATATCTAATAGAGAAACTCAACCCTTTCATTAAATCTTTTGTATAGTAAGCTTCAAATGCATCACCTCTAACAGCCAATTTTGAACCTGCCATAGTATCTTCACCATAAGTAAAGCTTCTCCAATACTCTGACCCATGATTATACTCTACACCAAATTTCCCACCAAAAGCAGGTGCTTGAACACCAAACCAATATGATGTACCACTCTCATCATCATTTGAACCAAGCATTCCATCTACATGAGTTGGTTTTGTATTACTCCACGCAAATGAAGCAAATAGTTTCACACCTGATAAATAACCATCATCACTTAATCCATCAACTAATAAAGATGCAACAGCACCATCCATATCTCCCATAGTACTCATAACAGCTGGTCTTCCTGCCATTAAGTTTGCCATATTAGCATTATCATATCCTGGTAAATCCCAAGCTCTAAATGCCATAGTTTTAAGTTTATATTGACCATCATCATAAGGAACAAAAATTACACCCATAAGTTTAACATCATCAAGAACACCATTAACTTCAGCATAATCAGTACCTGTATTACTAAATCTAGGAGAGGCATTTGTACTACCAACACCAGCACATAATTTAATACTCATACCAGATACACCTGTAAGGTTTTCAAGTTTAACCATAGAACTAGCACCATCAAATTCAACATCAATCATGTGGCTTAGTGGAGATTGAGGAGCATCATCTTCTCTTAGACTTGATAAAAATCCAGTAGTTGATGGTCTTCTACCTGCACTTGCTGTCCAACCAAGTCCTGTACCTAGGAAATCATCACCAAGATATAACCAATATGCTTGTCTTAATTTCATCTCATTACCAGTTAAAGTCTCACTTGTAATCCAATCAAAACTATCAAATCCAGCACCTCTACCATTTCCAAAATCAGCACCAAATGCTTTGTTGTAAGCTAGTTGTCCCTTGAAGATTAGATTAGGAGTTGGAGCGTAAGCCATATTTAACCATACTCTAGTAGAGAATAGTGAGCTATTTTTTCTCTCAGTACCATCAGCCATATCATAAGTGATACTATCCATTGAAGTTCTTACATCAGCACTCCATTTGATATTATCTTGAGCATCATGAGCTTTTACTTTGTTTAGCTTTTTAGATACTTTTTTTACCTTTTTATATGTTTTGGCATTACCAGCTTTAAGTTCGCTCATCTCTGCTTTAAGAGAAGCAATCTCTGCTTTTAGAAATCTTACATCACTAGCAGTTGAAGCAAAAGCCATAGATGATGCTGTGATAAGTGAAAGTGTAACAAGTTTTTTCATATATATAATCCTTATAAATTTTATTGATAAAATAATAGCATAATTTTATATATTTTATATAATTAAATATATCTAATTTCAAAAACTTATTTTATCTATCCATTTCTCCTGCGATAATATTTAAACTTCCCAAAGTCAAAATAGCATCACCTATCTGATAACCCTCTATTATTTTGGGATAACTTTGCATATGTAAAAAACTAGGAGATTTTACTTTGACACGATATGGAGTACCACTTCCATCACTAATAATAGTAAAACCAAGCTCCCCATTAGCAGCTTCTATCGCTCCATAATAAGTTTGGGCAGGTACTTTTACACCATCAATAATAAGTTTAAATTGATTAATTGTACCCTCTATTGAGTTATATACTTTATCTTTTGATGGTAATACAATTTTTCTATCTTTGATACTAATATCTCCATCAGGCATATTTTTCATAGCTTGTCGTATAATCTTGACACTCTCTAAAATCTCATAAAATCTTACCATTAATCTATCGTGTGTATCTCCATGACTACCAACAATAAGTTCAAAATTAAACTCATCATAACAATCATAAGGTTTATCAAATCTTAAATCATATTCAACTCCACAAGCCCTTAAGTTTGGACCACTAAATCCATAACTAATAGCATCATTAGCACTAATTGGTGCTATATCTTGCGTTCTATCTTGAAATATTCTATTTCTTGTAGTCATTAGTAGAGATTCATCTACACCTTTTTCTATTTTTTTAAGGACATCTTCTAATTCATCTTCCCAACCATCATATAAATCATGTGCTAATCCACCTATTCTAGTATAGCTATTAGTCAATCTTGCCCCAGTAAGTTTGCTCAAAAAATCATAAGCATTATTTCGTGGATTAAATAGATACCAATAATTAGTTTGAGCTCCCATATCAAGTAATCCTGCGGCTAAACATACAAGATGGTCAATTGCTCGTGAAAGTTCTGATACAATTACTCTAATATATACACCTCTTTTAGGTAATGAAATTCCCAACATATCTTCTACACTTTTAGAAAAAGCGATATTATTCATAATAGCAGAACAGTAGTTTAATCTATCAGTATAAGGTATGATTTGATTATATGTATGATTTTCACAACTTTTTTCAAATCCACGATGAAGATAACCAATCTCACTAGCCCCTGCTACAATTTTCTCTCCATCAAGGGCTACTATTGTCCTAATTGTTCCATGACTTGCTGGGTGTGATGGTCCAAGGTTTAGTATCATCAAATCTTTATCTTCTAAATTTTTAGCTTTTAATATTGGGTCTAATTCATCTTTCATATCTTGTGTTTGGGTACAATATTGTCCCTTTGTTATCTCATAATCTTTTCTTAGTGGGTATCCTATAAATTCATTATGATTTAAAATTCTTTTAAGTAGTGGGTGGTTATTAAATTTAATTCCAAATTGGTCATATACCTCTTTTTCTAGCCAATTAGCACCCTTGTATAGAGAAGTAATAGAGTCTATTTGCTCATTTTTGATATATACTTTAAGTGATAGTATATCTTTGAAGTTTTGGCTTCTAAAATGATATATCACTACAAATCTTGATATTGATGTCATATATAGGTTATCTACCCCTACAATATCTAATAAAAAGTTATATTTTAACTCATCTCTTATAAACTTTATTACATTAAATATTTCATTATCATTTACAATATGTAATATCTCTCTGTTTTTTTCTATCTTTATATTGCTAAATTGTTGTAGGAGTATATCACTATCCATCAAGAGAACCCTTTATATTTAAATAAATCTTTTATTAATTATACCACAAAATTTTAACTATTTATAGAAGTTTATGATATAATTTATCAATTTATGTAAGGATATTAATGAATAGTATAAATAAGTTTCAATGTGCTTCATTAGATGGATTAAGTGCTAAGGTAGTAAGTGTAGAGACATCTTTTACCAAAGGATTACCTGCTTTTAGTGTAGTTGGTCTTGCTAGTAGTGATATTCAAGAGTCCAAAGAGAGGGTAAAAGCTTCACTTATTACTAATGGTTTTTCATTTCCACCTCTTAGAATTACAGTTAATTTATCTCCAAGTGATATTAAAAAGAGTGGTACTCATTTTGATTTACCAATAGCTCTTTTAATAGCTTTAAATGAAGTAGATATAGAAAATAGTGATATGTTTGTATTTGGAGAGTTGGGATTAGATGGTAAAGTTAAATCAAGTTCTATGCTGTTTCCATTAATTTTATCACTCAAAGAACAAGGTTTAATTCAAAAAGCAATAGTTCCAAAAGAGTCTCTATTTCATCTTAGGCATATATCAGATATTGAGTTTATTGCAGTAGATTATTTGGCACAGGCTATTGAGATAATAGCCACAAATAGCACTGATAGAGAGTCTATTAGCTATGATTATGATGCTCAAAAAGTATTTATTAATAGTGAAGAGTTTTTTTATAAAGAGGAGTATATTAATGATTTCTATGATATTAAGGGGCAAAATATTGCCAAAAGAGCATCACTTATAGCATCTGTAGGAATGCATAACTTTTTGATGCAAGGTTCACCTGGGTGTGGTAAGAGTATGGTAGCTAAGAGGCTTTGTGATATTTTGCCACCATTGAGTAAAAATGAGATATTAAGTATAGCCAAACATAAGTTTCTTGATGGAATTACACCTGATTTTAGCCCAAAAAGAGAGATAAGAAGCCCACATCATACAGCTACAAGTGCTTCAATATTTGGAGGTGGTTCGGCTAATGCTAGAATAGGTGAAGTGGCATTAGCAAATCATGGGATACTATTTTTTGATGAATTACCACACTTTGCCAAACCACTTTTAGAGGCATTGAGAGAGCCATTACAAGATAGAAAAGTTAATATATCTAGGGTTAATTCAAAGATAGTTTATGATGCTGATTTGATGTTTGTAGGTGCTATGAATCCTTGTCCTTGTGGTAATCTACTCTCAAAAGTCAATAAGTGTAGATGTAGTGAGATTGAGATTAAAAGATATAAAAATAGATTATCAGACCCATTTTTGGATAGAATAGATATTTTTGTAACTATGCAAGAGATTTCTTCTGATGATAAATCAGATATAACCTCCAAAGATATGCACCATAAAGTAATAGAGACTTTTAAACTACAAAAAGCAAGAGGACAAGAGAGATTAAATGGTAAATTAAAAGAGAGTGAGATAGAAGAATTTTGTATATTAAGTGATGATGCCTCTAAGATATTAGAGAGTGGAATTGCTAAATTTGGACTTACTCATAGAAGTATTGCTAGTATCAAAAAAGTATCACGAAGTATTGCAGATATAAATGGAAACAGACTAATAGAAAAAAAAGATATTTTAGAAGCATTAAGCTACAGAAAAAGAGGATAAAATGAGATTAATTTTAATAGTTTTACTATTTATAAATATGATAGAAGCCCAAAATTATATTTATAATGATGAGGAGTATTTAGATAGAATAAACCAAGATGAGTATATTAAAGATGATATAATAGTTAATAGAGGTAAAACTAAATTAGAAAATAGAGTAGTAAATATAGATAATAATAGAGTCTATAGATTTAGCGATGAGGCAAGACTTAAAGATATTAATGGTGGAGAGTTTGATAAATCAACTAATATTACTACTCAAATTATAGATATTCCTTATGGGTCAAAAATAAAAGCTATAATAGATATATCATCACAAAGATTAACTCTATATGCTAATGATAAAAGAGTCTATAAATGGAAAGTCTCAACTGGACGATATAAATTCTCTACACCAAGAGGAAGATATAAGCCATATAGCCTACAAAGAATGCATTACTCTAAAAAATATGATAATGCCCCTATGCCATACTCTGTATTTTTTAGAGGAGGATTTGCTATACATGGGACTAGGAGTATTAGTAGATTAGGTAGAAAAGCATCTCATGGTTGTATTAGGCTACACCCTAGAAATGCCAAAATATTTTATGATATTATCCAAAAACAGGGTAAAAATAGAGTATCTATTGTAGTAAAATAGCATATAATTGTTTGTATAACCTATTTTAAGTATAATAATAACATTAGAATTAACAAGGAAAAATTAATGCCAAAAATTGATGAAGAGGTAGAGTCTGAGTTAGCCTTAGATAAACCCTCTATGTATAAAGTAATATTACATAATGATGATTATACTACTATGGAGTTTGTAGTAATGATACTTAGTGATATATTTCACAAAAGTATAGCCCAAGCTGAAAAGATAATGTGGGATATTCATCAAAAAGGCAAAGGAGTATGTGGAGTATATACTTATGAGATAGCCCAAACAAAAGTGGAACAGGTTTTAGAATTAGCAAAAGATAATGAGTTTCCACTTCTTGCGACAATGGAGGAAGAGTAGTGATAAGTGTAGAATTAAACAAAGTTTTCAAAAGCTCAGTAGATTATGCCAAAGAACATAGACACGAATATATTACAATAGAACATATATTTCTATCAATCTTAAATAGTAGTGATGGAAGAGAGATATTTGAAGCACTAGAAGTAGATATTGATATGATGAGAGAGGAGATGGCAGAACATATTATAGATACTCTACCTACTCTTGAAAAGGCGATTGACCCAATAGAGACAGTATCTCTATCAAAAGCTATAAACTCTATGATGTTACATATCAACTCTTCAGGGGTAAAAGAGGCATCTATTGGAGATATGTTATTATCTATATTTACACAAAAAAACTCTTTTGCTCTATTATTAATGGAGAGAGAGGGTATAGAGAGATTAGATATTCTAAATTTTATATCTCATAGTTCTACTACTTCAACCTCAAAAGAAGATGATAATAAAAGTGAGAGTAACCTTGATAAATATACAATAGATTTGATTAAACTTGCTAATGATGGTAAGATTGATGAGGTTATTGGTAGAGAAGATGAGATAAATAGAGTTATGCAGACTCTTTGTCGTAGAAAAAAGAATAATCCTCTATTAGTAGGAGAAGCAGGAGTAGGTAAGACTGCTATTGCCGAGGGATTAGCACTTCAAATATCATTAGGCAAAGTCCCAGAGGTGCTAAAAGATGCCCAGCTTTTTTCACTTGATATTGGTACATTAATTGCTGGTAGTAAATATAGAGGAGATTTTGAGAAACGACTCAAAGGAGTATTAAGTGAGCTTCAAGAGATACCAAATTCTATAATGTTTATCGATGAAATCCATACAATAGTAGGA
>Ga0256826_1000576_pt1 | contig 22534 bp, 18 predicted proteins | sample CV79metaG_FD_185975 | JGI IMG/M metagenome (GOLD analysis project Ga0256826, IMG submission 185975) | Hydrothermal vent microbial communities from East Pacific Rise, Pacific Ocean - CV79 | ecosystem: Environmental > Aquatic > Marine > Hydrothermal vents | place: Pacific Ocean: East Pacific Rise...
ACTCAGAGATGTTAGCAAAATATGTTGATATTAGTGTAGATAAAAAAGCCGATTCTTTTACTATTAATATAAACAATAAAAGCTCTCATGCTCTCCTTTTACACCCTTTAAGAACAGCAGTATTAAAAGTAGATGTCACTCATGGAAAATATATACAAAAATTTAAAGATAAAGTTTTTGTAAGAGTTATAGGAAAAGATGCTAAACCTGCTATGCCATGGGCTGCGACAACAACATTGAAAGATACGATGATACATGGGAATGAAAATCGTCAAATTAGATATAATTATAGCCTTAAAAAAGGTGATACACTTAATATAACACTAGGGTGGTATTTAGTAAATCCTAAAGCACTTAAAAAATTAGGTTTAGAAAAAGAAACTGTTGCTTCTCAGTTTATAAAATTTAAAAAAGAGCATATTTCTTTCTAAGTTTATGTTACAATCCTATTAAATATAAGGATTGTACAGATGTTAGATTTTAAACCTATAATTAAATATACTTCACATTTAACACTTTTATATGTTGAAGATAATAGAGAAACTAGAGAAAACTCTTTAATGATATTTGAAGAGTTATTTAAAGAAGTTATCTTGGCCGTAGATGGTCAAGATGGTTTTGAAAAATTTAAAAATCATCAAGTAGATTTAATCATTACAGATATAAATATGCCTCTCCTTAATGGTATAGAGATGCTAAATAAGATTCGAGAGATAGATAAAAATATTCCAACACTTATTTTATCTGCACATAGTGAATCTTCACTCTTTATAGATAGTATCAAAGCTGGAGTTGATGGATACCTGCTCAAACCTATCGATCTTACACAACTTCTTAGCACACTTGAAAAAACAGCTAGTACAATACAACTTAAAAAAGATGCGGCACTCAATCTACAACTTCTCAATCAATACCAAGAAGCTATGGATAAAGCAACTATTGTTTCTAAAATTGATACAAAAGGTATTTTTACTTATGTAAGTGAAAAATTTTGTACCATATCTGGATATACAAAATCAGAACTTATAGGAAAATTTCACCATATTATACGTGACCCAAATATATCATCAACAGTTTTTAAAGAGATGTGGAAAAAAGTGAAAGAGGATAAAGAGATATGGCAAGGTTCTATGCAAAATAGAACTAAAAATGGAAAAAAATATTATCTTTATACCACTGTTAAACCTATTATAGATAGTCAAGGTAAAATAGTAGAATATATTGTTATCTGTAATGATGTAACCTCTTTAGTAAACTTAAATCATGAAGTAAAACTTCTTCACGAATATGATACACAACAACAGTTAGATGCAAAAGAGAAGCTTGAAGTTGGTATTGTCAATCAGATGAGTGAAACTATGGCTCAAGTTATATATACACCACTAGATATACTTAGTGGAGATTTCTACTCTATATATAATTGTAACGATGGAAGACGATTTTTATATATTATAGATGGTCAAGGACATGGTATATCTCCTGCCCTTACTGTTTTTGCAACATCTTCTATTATTAACAATATAATCGAAAGTATCTCTAGTTTAGAAGAACTAATCAATCATATTTTTCCAATTATTAAAACATTTTTAGGAGAGATAGAACAGTTGTCATATACTATGGTCATGATAGATGAAAACTCAAATACTATCTCTTATTCATCTGGTGGAATGTATCCATTTCTTATCAAAACATCTGATAGTGTATTAAAGATAAAAGCTAACAATACCCCTTTTATGGATTTTTCTCCAAATCCAATTGTCAATGAAGTTGCTATCACTCAATGGGACTCTATGCTTTTATATAGTGATGGGTTTATTGAACATGAGATTTTAGATTTTGCAACATTAACACCTGAAAATATTATACAAGACCCAACTCTTATTCAAGAAGCAAAAGAGAAAATTCTTAATAATCAACTAGATGATGATGTTACTCTTCTTTATCTTAAAAATAGTAAGAGATTTTTAGAGATATGAAGTTAAAAATAATCGCACCAATTATTATACTCGCTCTGCTCTTCACACTAATAACAGGTTCGCTATTTACTAATAGATATCAAGAACAAAATGCTCTTTTAAAGTTGAAATATGAGCTTATGCTAGCAACAAAAATATCTCAACTTACACATGCTCTACAAAAAGAGCGGAGTCTATCCATAGAGTTTAATACTCACAAAGAGTTTAATAAAAATATTTTGGATACACAATATATACAAACAAACAAAACTATCCAAAATCTAAATCAGTTTTTAGAAGAAAATAATAAAGAAAATTTCCATCTAACGATTCTTAATAATCTTGATAAAACATTAGAAAATATGGAAGATATTAATGATATAAGAACACTTATCGATAAAAAAAATATTCCTATAAAATATATATTATCCTACTATTCTGAGATAAATAAATCGTTATTAAACATTATTTTTCAAATTTCAAAATACTCTAAAATTCCAATAATTACTCATGAACTTATAGCTTATAGTCATTTTTTATATTTAAAAGAGTATGTTAGTATAGAAAAAGCACTAGGAATAAAACTTATAAATAGCGATATAATGTCACTTGAAAATAAATTAAATTTTCATAATCTTCTTATAAAAGAGGAGATGCATAAAGAGCTATTTTTTAAATATGCTTCTCAAGATACACTAAACTATTGCCATCAATATTTTAAAAACTCCTCTATTACAAAAGTAAAACAGTTACGTAATAAAATTTTAGCAACAATAAAAAATAATAAAATAGCTATAAATATGGATAGTTGGCTATTTAATGTCTCTGCACAGATAGATATACTCACAAATATCAATAACTACTTAGCAAATCAAATTATTATCAATATCCAAAAAGAGTATGAAATTATTGAAAATAATCTTTTTATTTTTACACTTTTGAGTCTCTTAAGTATAGTAGTATTTATATCTATGATAATAGCTATGGTCAGACTTATTCAACAAGAGAAAAATCTTCAAAAATTGATAGATAAATATGTTATCACATCAACAACAGATTTAAAAGGTAATATTACAAATGTAAGTCAAGCATTTTCAGATATTTCAGGATACAGTAAATCTGAACTTATGGGTAAACCACACAATATTGTGAGAGACCCAAGTATGCCTAAAAAGATTTTTAAAGAGATGTGGCATACTATTCAAAATAATGAAACTTGGTATGGAAATATTAAAAATAGAAATAAAGATGGTAGTTTTTATTGGGTTTATGCAATAATTTCACCTATCTACTCCTATGGAAAAAAGATAGGTTACTCAGCTATTCGCCAAGATATTACAAGTAAAAAAGAGATTTTAGAACTTAACTCTCAATTAGAGGAGAAGATCTCTATCGAAGTTGAAAAAAATAGACAAAAAGATAAGCAACTAATAGAGCAATCAAGATTAGCACAGATGGGTGAGATGTTAAGTATGATAGCCCATCAATGGAGACAACCACTCAATGCTATAAGTTTTAGTAGCTCTGGACTTGAACTCAAAGCACAATTAGGAAAAGCAGATCCAGAACTTATATTAGAACTTTCTAAAAATATCTCTAACAATGTTCAATATTTAAGTAGAACAATTGATGATTTTAAAGATTTTTTCAAACAACAAAAAGATAAAGAGGAGATATCATTTACTCAAGTAATAGAAAAAACTTTAAATATTATATCTCCATCTATCGTATCTAAAAATATTGAAATTATTAAAAATTTTACGACTGATCAAAAATTTTATACCTACCATAATGAGTTACAACAAGTTATCTTAAACATTTTACAAAATGCTGAAGATATATTGACAGATAAAAATATTGAAAAACCATATATCAGAATATCAACCTCACTCAAAGACAATGAATATATCTTAGAGATAGAAGATAATGGAGGTGGTGTAAAAGTGGAAGATTTAACAAAAATATTTAATCCATACTTTTCCACAAAACTTGAAAAAGAGGGAACTGGACTTGGTTTATATATGTCTAAAATGATTATTGAAGATCACTGTTTAGGAAAATTAAATGTAAAAAATAGTAGTAATGGTGCTATTTTCCAAATAAAGTTACAAACTTTAGAAGATACTCAGTAGAAGAGCAAAAAGAGAATGAAATTAAGAAAGTTTTTATTGTAAAGTATGTTACTATATACAGATATATAAAATATAAATAAAATAGATGGGATAAATTATGAGTATAAAAATTAGAAAAGCCATTGTGTCTGATGCACCTTTTTTGGCAAAAATGATATTACAAAGTTCCAGAGGCAATAAAAAAACTGGGATTTTTGATCTTCTTTTACAAAATAATAATGATAAAACAATTTTACAATCTTTAGAACTTTTAACTCAAACAGAAGCTAAAAGTCAAGCACATTATAGTAATTTTTTAATCGCTGAAGTAGATGATAAAATGGTAGGAACATTATGTAGTTATGAACCAAGAATTGCAACTCAAACAGTCTTTTTAGATGCACTAAAAGAGATAGGTTGTGATGATGATGTTGCATCTACTTTAGAGGTAATCTACCAATGTGATTTTAAATTAAACAATAGAACTTTAATGTTTGATTATATGGAAGAGTTAGAGGGATTTTTGGATGTTGGAATCTTAAAAGAACTTATGAAAAAAAGTCTTTTAACGGCTAGACTTAAAGGTTATGGTATAGCCCAAACTATTGTTGAAATAGGTTCTATTGATACACTTTTATTATATAAAAAATTGGGTTTCCAAGAGATTCAAGAGCAAGAATGCGATCTATATCGAGAAAATTTTGGTAGAAATGGCTTAATGCTTTTAGCTATTAAATTTTAAAAATCAAAAACACTTAAGCTTTTACAAGAGTTTAACCTCTTGAAAAGCTTGAACTGTATGCTTATACAGTTTTATATAAAGATTATCATCAAAATTAATCGTATAATACATCGTTCCAATTAAAATATAGAGTAATAATGTTCCAAACATATTATTTTTAGCATATATTTTTAATGCAGAACCAAATGAACGTTTAAGTTCCATTCCAAAAACATTAATACTAAATATCTCATCCAAAAGAAGATGAATAAGAAATCCAAATAATATAAAAAAACCAGCAAAGAGTGAAAATGATCTATCTGCTGTGGAAAAATTATAGAATATATATACAGTTATCTGTGCTAAAAAAACTCCCATAGGAATAGAATGAAAAATACCCCTATGTGATGTTATAGAAAGAAATATTTTAAAAAAAAGATAGTGTAAAAGTAAACTTGAAACTACCCAAATACCGATAATATTAAAAATAGATAATGGGTTTGGTATAGAAACAAGAACGATTAATGGTAAAAATATAGATACCATTTTAAAAACTATCTGGGTTGGTTTTGATTGGTTAGAATCAAGATCTGGAAGCATAGTTCCAAAAACACCTAAAGATAAAGCTATAAGTGATTGACTAACGTCAAGTAATCCAGCTGTATGTAAAGGGACAATAGTCAAACCAGTAGCGACAACAGCCACATTTATATGTTGTTCAAATGATGCCAAAATCTATTCCTATTTATAGAGTTATAATATAATAAATGATATTATCAAATATAACTTAAAATCAAGAGAAACTATGTATAAAAAATATTTTTTAAAAGGTTTAATATTTTCAACTCTATTAGCTTTTTTAACTGCTTGTTCTAGTGACCTTTCAGATGAAAACTCCACTATTACTCCCGATATAGATACGCTTATCTCAGATGCAGAAAACACCAATTATATCCAAGTTAACGAAGGTGTGCAAAATGTTATAACACTTATATCTACAACAGATACAGATCTAAATCTTATTATTTCAGGAGCTGATGCAGGTAAATTTCTTATTAGTGGAGCTTCTCTTATTTTTAAAAATGTTCCAGATTATGAAAAAGATCAAACAAAATATTATATTACTATTATAAGTATGAATAATAATAAAACTGAAAGTGAAGAAGATTTTGTTATTACTCTCGTAAATCTTAACGATAATGCTCCTGTTTTTCAAAATGATACAAACTTATCTATACCTGAAAACAAAACAACACTTGTTGCTCTTGATGCAACCGATGCTGATGATGACAATAGTATACAATACTCTATAAAAGCAGATGTTGAAGATGCAAATTCGTTTGAAATTGATGGAGATATAGTTTCATTTAAAGAAGCTCCAAATTATGAGGAAAAATCTCTTTACAAGTTTATAGCTATCGCTGATGATGGTGTTCATAAAACAGAAAAACTTTTTCTTGTAAATGTTGAAGATGTACCAGATATTGTACCAGAAATTGCTAATTTTTCTATAATTATTCCTGAGGATACACCAAGTGATACTGTTATTGGTACAGTAGATATTATAACAGTAGGAGATACAAATATCTCTGCGATGGTGTTAAGTGGTGATGGAAATGATACTTTTACTATCTCTCTGGATGGAAATCTAAGTGTTGCACCAGATAAAAGATTAAATTTTGACAATAATGGTGGTGTTCCTCTTTATCAACTCACTCTTATAGCAACAAATGAGGCTGGAGATAGTAATAGTAGTGATATTAATATCTCTTTAACAAATATCATAGATGAAGTAGCTGTATTAGCTCCACTTAAAGCTTCAATACAAGAAAATGCTTCTACAAAAGATAAAATAGGTCCAATAAATATCTTATATCAAGGAGATAGTTATATAAGTTCTATTCAACTAAGTGGTACAGGAAGTGAACTTTTTAGTGTCGATGTTAATGGATATATCTATTTAAATCAAGACAATAGTTTAGATTATGAAACAACTCAAAACTACTACTTTAAAGCGGTTGCACAAAATCAAGCTGGAGATAGTAATGATGTTGATGTGAATATTAGTGTTGAAAACTATATAAATTCTCCATTTCAAATATCTAAAATTCTTAAACCTATAAAAGAGAAGAACAGTGCCTTTGGATCAGCTGTATCAATCTCAGGAGATTATATAGTTGTTGGTGCATATACTGCTGATTCACCTAAAACTGATGCTGGAGAAGCCTATCTTTTTAAAAAATCTTCAAATGGTGATATTTTAAAAGTGAGTGATATTAAAGCAAGTGATGATGCTGAAGGAAACGGTTTTTCAAAATCTGTTGCTATATCTCAAGATTATATTATCATCGGTTCTCCATATGATAACTCCCAATCAAACGATGCAGGAAGTGCATACCTTTTTCACAGGGATTCCGACAGCAGTGTAAGTGAAGTAGATAAAATAGAAGCTAGTGATTTAGCAAATGGTGATCTTTTTGGAAGTGCTGTTGCTATAAATGGAAAATATATTATTGTATCTTCACCAAAAGCAGATGTCCAAGTAGGTGATACACTTTACACAAATGCTGGTGCAGTATATCTCTATACAATAAGCTCTGATGGCAAAGTGACAAATGAGATTAAATTTTCTGCTGATTCACCTAAACAAGATGATAATTTTGGAACAGCGATATCTATTTATGGAGACTATATCGTTGTAACATCTCCTAATAAAGATTCACTCGATGATAATATAGGCTATGCCTACCTTTTTAAAATAGAAAATGGAGAAGTGAATCAGATTGGTGAATTTTATGCTGATGATCCAGATGAAAACAACTATTTTGGAAGTGCTATATCTATTTATGGTTCCTATATTTTAGTAGGTTCAGATGGTGCAGATACCTCAGCCGTAGATGCTGGGACAGCATATCTCTTTAAAATAGTTTCAGATGATACTATAAAACAGATAGCAAAACTCAACTCTGATGATCCTCAAACAAATGATGCTTTTGGTAAAACAGTATCTATTTATGGTGATTATATGGTTGTTGGTGTTTCCACAGGAAGTAGTTATACATTTAAAAGAGAATCTGATGATGAAAACGATGTAACTCTTATCAAAAAAAATAAAGCTTTTGATACAGAATTAAATGATGGATTTGCAACATCAGTTTCTATGTATGGTGACTTTATCACTGTTGGAGCATATCAAAAAGATTCCACAGCTACAAATAACCAATCTGTTTATCTTTTCTTTATGGAACCAACTCTACAACCATATATTTACAATAAAAAAACATATATAAATTATGATGAATCATTTAATAAATATGAGGTAACAGATTTCCAAGTAGCTTCTCCAGAGGGTGGAGATATAGATTTTCTTTTAGAGGGAGAGGATAGTAATAGTTTTATATTTTCAAAAAGTACACTAAACTTTCTTGAAAAAGCAGACTATGAAAAACCAACAGATGTAGATGACAACAATATATACAACCTTAATATATTATTAAAAGATCAGAATAATCATTCAACAGATTTTGATTTAGATATAGCTGTTCAAAATAGAGAGTACCTTGATTTAGCAAAATTTGCACCACGAGATATTCAAAGTAATGAACAGTTTTCTAGTGCTATTGCTATAAGTGGAGAGTATATTGTAGCAAGTTCCTATAAAAAAGAGAACAACTCTGGAGAGGTATATCTCTACAAACGAGATAGTTCTCAAACTATAACACAACTCGCAAGATTTCAATCTGATGACCCGCAAGAGGGAAGTAATTTTGGTATCTCTCTTGCTATTGATGGAAACTATATAGTCGTTGGAGCAAATGAAGAGGATGGAGAAGAGGATGATGCAGGTTATGTCTATCTTTTTAAAATAGATGATGACAATGTCAATCAAATAGCAAAATTTACAGCAAGTGATGTCTCAGAAAATGATAATTTTGGTAGTTCTGTTTCTATCTCCGGAGATTATATCGCTGTTGGATCACCTAAAGATGATGTAGGAGATACAAACACCGGTAGTGCTTATATTTTTAAAAGAGAGTCAGATGATGAGAACGATGTAACTCAAATAACAAAAATTACAGCTGACTATACAAAAGAAAAAGGCTTATTTGGCTCATCAATTTCCATTAGTGGAGATTATATTATAGTAGGATCTCCTGCTGAAGATACAGATGAAGATAATGCGGGTCGAGGTTATCTATTTAAACGTGAATCAGACAGTAATAATGACACAAATCAAATCGCAAAAATAGATGCAGATAATGTTCAAGCAGATGATTACTTTGGAACAGCTGTTGATATAGATGGTGACTATTTTATAATTAGTGCTATTGGTCGTGATTCACAAGCAGGAATAGCTTACCTTTTTAAAAGAAATTCTGATGATGAAGATGATGTCAGTAATTTAGGTGATTTACAAGCAGATGATAGAGTAGAATATGATAACTTTGGAGTTTCTGTATCAATAGATAATAATATTATCGCTATCGGTGCCGTAGATGAAGATATTAGTAAAGATATAAATATTACAGATTCTGGTGCAGTATATATCTTTGATAACACAAATCAAATAGAAAAATTAAAAGCAGATGATGCACAAACTGATGATAACTTTGGAACAGCTGTTTGTATAGATGGAAATTATATAGTTGCTGGATCCACTGGAAAAGAGCAAAATAGTGGTTTAAGCTATATCTTTATAAAAGATGAAGAGTAGTTATTCAAAACTACTCTTTATAATTAATCTAATTCTAAACAATCACTTATAGAATAAAGTCCTGCCTCTTTATTAGCTAACCAACTTCCAGCTCTAATAGCTCCTTTAGAAAATGTATTTCTTGATGTTGCAGTATGGTTTAGTTCCAAAAATTCACCATCATTATAAAAACCAACAGTATGACGTCCAACAATATCACCACCACGAAGAGCCATAACTGCTATCTCATCTTCACTACGTTCACCGATGTTACCATCTCTACCACTTACACGAACCTTATCTATATCAAGATTACGTCCTGCTGCTGCTGATTCACTTAATGTAAGTGCTGTTCCACTTGGTGCATCTTTTTTATGTTTATGGTGCATCTCTACAATCTCTATATTAAAGCCCTCTAATGCTGATGAAGCTTGATATACTAATTTATTTAAAAGTGCTACACCTAAAGACATATTTGTTGCATAAAGAATAGGCATATTTTCACTTGCATCTTTTAAAAGATTTAACTGATGAGCATCTAACCCTGTTGTTCCAATAACTAAAGGTTTAGGAGTTTTAATCGCTTGTTCTAATAATAGTTCACATGCCTCAGGTAATGAAAAATCTATAATAATATCGCTCGAATTCATAAAAGATTCCATATCTGATGTAACTAAAACAGATGGATCTATTGAAAAACCTAAATCATTACGCACATACACACTACTTAAACTCATATTCTCTGTCTCTTTTAAATCTTCTAAAAGAAGTTTACCTACTCTACCCGTTGCCCCAAATACACCAACTTTAATCATTTTTATACCTTACATAAATAGTTTTATAAATGATAACAGATTTTTAATACTGTTTTGATTAAAATAGTGTGTGTAGAAGAAACACTATTTTTCATTTTTATTAATAAGATAACAATAATTTTTTTATAAAGATAAGTTTAATCATTAGATTTGTATAATTCTTTTTAATACAAACTAAAAGGATTAAATATGGGTAAATATATAGAATTAACTGGTGCAGATTTTGAAGCAACACTTTCAGAGGGTGTATCTTTAGTAGACTTTTGGGCTCCATGGTGTGGACCTTGTCGTATGATCGCTCCTGTAATAGAAGAGTTAGCTGAAGATTTTGATGGTAAAGCTAAAATCTGTAAAGTAAATACTGATGAAGAGCAAGATATTGCTGTTAAATTTGGTATCCGTTCTATTCCAACTATCATGTTTTTTAAAGATGGTGAGATGGTAGATCAAATCGTTGGAGCTCAATCAAAACAAGCTCTTGCTGATAAAATCAACGCTCTTTTAGCGTAATTAAATTAGTACAGTAGATGGCAAAGAAAAGAGCAAAAACTCTCCTATCTTTATCCACACTACTTGCTTCTTTCTTTGGTGCAGCTATGATAGCTGCTGCCTTTGCATATTTTAACTACAAATTTTCAGAATACAAATTTATAGATTTTCAAAAAAATATATTTTATGAAAAAAGTGATATTTTTACTCCTAAAGAAGAAAAATATATTGTAGTCTTTTACTCATCAAAAGAGCAAGAAACTATGGATTTACTTGCAAATATAGATTTAAACCTTCCCATTATCGCTATCGATTATTATAATAAAGTTAGAAAAAATAGTAAAAGTACAACTTTTTTAAGAAGTGGAACACAAACTTCATTAATGTTTATTCAAAGATTTAATATATATAACTCCCCATCTATTTTCTTTATAAAGAGGTATAAAAACTCTCTTTATAAACAAGATAGTATGATACGAAAACTTGACAACTTAAAAGAGTTGGTTAAAGAAAGTCAAAACTTATAAAAACAAGGAGAAAGAAAAAATGATATTAGATTGTGCAATTATAGGTGGTGGACCTGCTGGACTTACTGCTGGACTTTATACAACTCGTGGTGGTTTAGAAAATGTGACTATGTTTGAAAAAGGTATGCCTGGTGGACAAATTACATCAAGTAGTGAAATAGAAAATTATCCAGGTGTAACTGGTGATATAACAGGTATGGATCTAATGATGCCATGGCCTGAACAGTGTCAAAAATTTGGTTTAAAACATGAAATGATAAATATAGTTCGTGTTACTAAAAAAGATAATATTTTTACTATTCATAAAGAGGATGGTTCAACACAAGATGCACATAGTGTTATTATTGGAACAGGTTCATCTCCTCGTCATGCTGGTTTTGCTGGTGAAGATGAATTTTTTGGTCGTGGTGTAAGCTGTTGTGCTACTTGTGATGGTTTTTTCTATAAAGGAAAAGAGGTTGTTGTTATTGGTGGTGGAGATACTGCTCTTGAAGAAGCACTTTATTTAGCTAAAATCTGTTCAAAAGTTTATTTAGTTCATAGAAGAGATAGCTTTCGTTCTGCACCAAATACGGTAACAAGAGTTGAAAAAACTGATAACATAGAGATAATTCTAAACTCTGTACCAGACGAGGTTTATGGTGATGCGATGGGTGTAACAGGAATTAAAATAAAAAATAAAAGTGGTGAAATAAGAGATATTAATGTACCAGGTGTATTTACTTTTGTTGGTAATGATATAAATAATGAAACACTAAAACAAGAAGATGGTAGTTTTTTATGTGATATGAATGAAAAAGGCCAAGTTTTAGTAAATATTAGTATGAAAACTTCAGTTGCAGGACTCTATGCAACAGGTGATATGAGAGTTGATGCACCAAAACAAGTTATTAGTGCTGCTGGTGATGGTGCAGTTGCTGCATTACAAGTTATCTCATATGTTGATGAGTTGTTAAACTAATAATTTGTATAATACCAAGAAATATATAAAAGGTGTTTTATGAAATTAATTATAACTGATGGTCAACTTGGTATTCGTCCTCCTGTTACAAAACCACATCCTGGTTTTTTAGCAGAGGTTGGTGAAGCAAGATTTAAAAAATTGGTATATGATCATTATGAGCTTATAGAAAAAAGTGATATAGCATTTTTATTTCCTGTTCATGATGAAGATGATTTTGAAGATGCAAAAAGACATGCTTTTAGTTTCCTCATTGAAGTTTCAGGTGGACCAGATTATTTTACTCAAGAGCGTGGTGAGTTTCAGATGGTTGGTCGTCATGCACCATTTCGTATAGATGAAGCGGGTCGTAAAAGTTGGTTGTCTTTATATATTCCACTTTTAGAAGCTCTTGTTGATGAAGGTATCACAGAAGAATATATTATATCATTTTGGAACTATTTAGATATTTTTTCTATGTGGGTTGTAAATACTGAAACAAAATAATTATTCAGAAAACTTGACATTGCATATCATTATATTGTAAAATTACAACAATAAAAAGGTATGCAAGGTATCTTCTTAAATCTCTCCTCCCTTTCAAATCCTAAAAAACTAAGGCAGTCAATATATGAGTGAAACTACTCCTACACAACCTCGTAAAAATACAAAAGCAAATAACAAAAATAGTAATAAAACACGTTCACATACACCTGTAAAAGGTGCGACAATAGATGAGCTTAGAACTCAAAATATTGAAGTTTTAGTTGCTATGGCAACTGAATTAAAAATAGAACATCCAAATGAGATGAAACGTCAAGATATTATCTTTGAAATATTAAAAGCACAAACTGCTCAAGGTGGTTTTATTTTATTTAGTGGTATTTTAGAGATTATGCAAGATGGATATGGTTTTATCCGTTCAATAGATAAAAGTTTTAATGATTCAATAAATGATTCTTATGTATCAAATACACAAATTAGAAGATTTGCACTTCGTAATGGTGATGTTGTTACTGGTCAAGTAAGACCTCCAAAAGATCAAGAACGTTATTATGCACTTATTAAAATAGAAGCTGTAAATGGCCTTCCTCCAGAAGAGAGTAAAAAACGTCCTCTTTTTGAAAACCTTACACCCCTTTATCCTTTAGATCAAATAAAATTAGAGTATCGCGAAAAAGGTTTAACTGGACGAATGATTGACCTTTTTTCTCCTATTGGAAAAGGGCAACGTGGTCTTATTGTTGCACCACCAAGAAGTGGTAAAACAGAACTTTTAAAAGAGATAGCACATGGTATATCTAATAATAATCCTGATGTGGATCTAATGGTTCTCCTTGTTGATGAACGTCCAGAAGAGGTTACAGATATGGAAAGAAGTGTTAAAGGCGAAGTATATAGCTCTACTTTTGATATGCCAGCAAAAAACCATGTTAAAGTAGCTGAAATGGTTATAGAAAAAGCTAAACGTCGTGTTGAAATTGGTCGTGATGTTGTTATTCTTTTAGATTCTATTACTCGTCTTGCTCGTGCTTACAATACAGTAACTCCATCAAGTGGTAAGGTACTTTCTGGTGGTGTTGATGCAAATGCACTTCATAAACCAAAACGTTTTTTTGGTGCAGCTAGAAACATAGAAAATGGTGGTAGCTTAACTATTATTGCGACTGCACTTGTTGATACTGGAAGCCGTATGGATGAAGTTATCTTTGAAGAGTTTAAAGGTACTGGTAATATGGAAGTTGTACTTGATAGAAAAATTGCAGAAAGAAGAATATTCCCTGCCATCGATATTCTAAAATCTGGAACAAGAAAAGATGAACTTCTTATTGGAAAAGATACCCTTCAAAAAGTATTTATCCTCCGCCAAATGTTACATAAACAAGATAATGAAGTGGAAGCACTCAAATTTATTTATAGTACGATGGGTAAAAAAGAGACTAATGCTGAGTTTCTTGAAAGTATGAATACAAAGTAGTTAGATTGAACGGTGTATCTCTCTTTGCAAATGTTGGTATTGCTGAAACATATATAGCAAATCATGGTATCAATATTGTTGTTGCAAATGAATTACTTGAAAATAGAGCAAGATTTCATAAAGAAAATCATCCACAATGTACTCCTATTGTTGGAGATATTACAGATAAAAAGATCTATTCTCAGGTATTACAAAAATCAAAAGAGAGTAATTGTGAATTTTTAATAGCCACTCCACCCTGTCAAGGGATGAGTGTTGCTGGAAAAATGCAAGAAGATGATCCAAGAAACTCTCTTATAAAACATGTTATCGAATTAGCATTAGATCTAAAACCAAAACATATTTTAATAGAAAATGTACCAGGAATACTTAAAACTTATCTCTCTGTAAATGGTAAAAAAACAAAAGTTATTGATTATATTACAAACTCTTTAAAAAATTATTTTGTAAATTATCAAGTTGTAGATAGTGCAGATTATGGAACTCCTCAAAGTCGTAAACGAGCTATATTTCTTATATCTAGTGTTGCAAAGTGGGAATTTCCAAAAAAACAGAAACGTATTACTGTCAAAGAAGCTATTGCACATCTACCAAGTTTAGAAAGTAATCAAACATCAGATATTGAATATCATAATGCAAAAGAACACAATAGTAGACATATATTTTCTCTTAAACATACTCCAAGTGGTAAAAGTGCTTTACAAAATAAGATACACTATCCTAAAAAAGAGGATGGTACACGTATAAAAGGGTATGCTACAACCTATAAACGGATAGATTGGGATAAACCAGCACCAACTATTACAATGGCAAATGGCTCAATCTCTTCTCAAAACAATGTTCATCCCGGTACATTACAAAAAGATGGAACATACTCTGATGCTCGTGTTTTAACACTGAAAGAGATCTTTATCTTAACAGGATTACCCGATGACTGGCATCCTCCAAAATGGGCAACAGAAAACCTCATTCGTCAAGTTATTGGAGAAGGTGTACCTCCCCGTCTTATAGATGCTCTTTTAACAACTATTCCAAATTAAAATTTTGTCATCAAATTCCCATAGATGGCAAGCACCTGGTAATGCAAAAGGCTTTAATACTTCCATAGGTAATACTACTAAAAAAATAAAAAATAGAATTAACCTCAATAATAGAACTATCGGTACACTCAAATATATTAAAGAGAGATCCAATCAAGATGGTTTTATTAGTGAAGAAAGATTAAGAGATGAACTAAAAGAGTATCTCTATCTCCATTTCAATGAGGAAAAAACAGATAGTTTAGTAACACATTTTTATAAACCTGCTCTCTTTTATGGATTTATTATTCGAGATATTAATTATAATCTCTCTTTGAGTATAGAGGGAAATCTTTTTGTAAATAGTTATGAAAACAAAGATTTTTATAACTGTAAAAGAATTTTAATTAATCAATTAGACAATACAACTTATCCAAATAGTGCAACACCAAATATTCAGAATATACAACTATTTCCTTTTAGAATTCTCTTTAAACTACTACTTCAAAATCAACACCTCTCCTCCTCTTTTATGAAAAAAAAATTGATATATATCGTTAATTTAAATCATCTAAAAGATTATCTTCATACAGATAATCTTTTAGATATTAGAGAGGGGAATTATTATGAAAAGTTTAATAGTTGGGTAATCAACTCTTTAGTCGATATAGGTATTTTTAATCTAAAAGAAAAATATATATCTATCGATAAAGAGATACTAAGTCATATTCAATTACTTTATACTAATCTAAACTATGATGATATGTTCTTTGACAATATAGTTTGTGAACTAAATAAAAAAGTAGCAAATAAACGAGTCAAAAGAGATAACTCCCTTATTCTTAAAGCAAAGGAGAGAGATAATTTTCAATGCTGTATAGATAAAAAACATACAACATTTTACTCCAAAGAGAGACCTTATGTAGAGGGACATCATATCATTCCTCTCTTTCAACAAAAAAATTATAGTTTTAAATTAGATGATATAGATAACATTATATCACTCTGTCCAAACTGCCATAGAGAAATACATTTGAGTGATAATAAAAAAGAGATTTTAAAAAAGATTTTTCAACTAAATATTGTTCAGATGAATAAAAATCAGATAAATTTAAATGATTTTTATAAGATGTACTCCTGTTTTTAAAATTACTCTACAATACAAAATAAATAAATAAAAAGAGAGATAAATGAAAAAAAGAACAAAAATTTTAGCAACAATAGGCCCAGCATCCGATTCACTAGAGATGATAGAAAAACTAATAAATGCCGGAGTCAATGTTTTTAGATTAAACTTTTCTCACGGTTCTCACGAATCACATCTTGAAGTGCTTAAAAGAATTCGAGAAGCTGAAAAGAAAACAGGTCTTTTAACAGGGGTACTTCAAGATATAAGTGGTCCAAAAATTCGTGTTGGTAAACTTGATAAACCTTTTGAACTTAAAAAAAATGATATTATTGAGTTTGTTCAAGATGAAATTTTAGGAACAAAGACAGATGAAAATAGTTATATAACATGTATCAACCAACCAACTATATTACAACAACTTCAAATCGATGAACAGATATATCTTTATGATGGAACTATTAGAACAACTGTTATCTCCATCTCAGATAAAGGGGTAAAAGTTCGTGTTGAAAATGATGGTAGATTATCCTCTAAAAAAGGTGTAAATTTTCCAAATACTCGTTTAGGAATAGATGTTTTAACACCTAAAGATAGAAAAGATATGCTTTGGGGTATTGCAAATGGTGTAGATTTTATGGCTATCTCTTTTGTGCAAGATGCAAATGATATGATAGAAGCTAAAAAAATATTAGATCAAAATAATGCAAAAATAGAACTTTTTGCAAAGATAGAAAAATTTGATGCTGTTGAAAATATAGATGCTATTTTAGAAGTAAGTGATGGGATTATGGTTGCTCGTGGTGATTTAGGTATAGAAGTTCCATACTTTGAAGTTCCTGCCCTTCAAAAAATGCTTATAACAAAAGCAAATGAAGCATCTAAACCTGTAATAACAGCAACACAGATGCTTCTCTCTATGACCACAAAAGAGACTGCAACTCGTGCAGAGATAAGTGATATAGCTAATGCTGTAATAGATGGAACAGATGCTGTTATGCTTTCAGAAGAGAGTGCTGTTGGAGTAAATCCTGTTTTAGCAGTCGAGACCATGGTTCAAACTATTCAAGGTGCAGAAAAAGTTTATCCATTTAATAAACATAATAAATTTCACATAAAAGATGCCACTGATAGCATAAATTCATCAGCAGTTAAACTATGTGAAGATATAGATTCATGGGGGCTTATAGCACTTACAGCATCAGGTTCATCTGTCAAAAAACTAGCTCGTTATCGTCCTCGTAGAGATATTTATGCAGTAACTCACGATGAAAAAGTAGCAAGATTTTTAACAATCTGTTGGGGAGTTGTTCCAGCATTTTTAGTCGAAAAAAACTCTTTAGGTCAGATGATGAAAGAGGTTATGAACCAAGGTATCCAACGGAATGTTCTAAAGCTTGATAAAAGTTATATATTAACAGCAGGTGACCCAGTAGGTGTTGCAGGAAGTACAAATATGATACGTATTTTACGTGAACATGAGATGTTGTTTTTTAAATCTTTATAATTTTATAACTAAATATATTACTCCTTATATAGGAGTAATATTATCTATCTCTATTATTCTCTCTTTTCCCTAGAATTTGAACTCTTCTCTCTCTCCATAAATTATATAAATCTATCTTTTGAACCCTATCTTTACTTATAAAAGATTTCACTTTTCGTGAACTACTTTTTTCATACTTTTCACCTGAAACTTTAAGTTGATCTTTTTCAATCTTTGCGTACTCAAAATTTTTACTCTCTTGGTTATATTTTAATATCTCTCCATCTTCTGTTTCTATCCAATTTAAATATCGATCACCTTTTGCTTTTGCTTTAAAGGTTGTTCCATCTCCATTTTTAAAATCTCTAGTTTGATGAAATGCTGGTGCAGAAAAAAGATATGAGATTGTTGCTATATATAATAATAAAAATTTCATAAAAAAACTCCCTATTTTATATCGAGGCTCATAGAGGAACCTCTTTGTGAAATATTTGTAACTAATGTAGAAAAATAATTTTTATTTGTATCATAATAGAGAGCATTTTCATCCCCTCCATCACCAAATTTATCTATATCTCCATCAACAGCTTCAACCAAATCAACACCTTTATTTTCTGTATCTGCATTTACATTATTTGCATCTATATAACTTTTTGTTAATTTTGTTTCATCTACTTTCCATATCGCTATACCACCATTAAAAATCCCACTTAAAGATGCAAGAGATCTATCATATCCACTATTATTTCTATTTTCTAAAAGATAATATTTTGTATCATCTATCGGTATTTTTAAGATATTATAATTTAAAGAGGAGGTTTCATTTAATACGGCTTGTGTATTATTTACAACTATGGGTTCTATCCAATTATTATAAATTTTACACCATGCTGTAAAATGAGATGGAGTAGCTCCTGCATACTCATTATTATCTTTTCTTGCCCAAGTTCCAGAACCCATAATACCAAAATATCCTATTCCACCCTCATCTGGATTAGATGTATTATAAAGGTCAGGTAGATTAAAGGTAGCATGTCCTAATTCATGTGCAATAATGCCAATTGTTGCATCATGTGGATCATATATATTATGTCTCTCACCAAAAATTGCAAAATTGCCACCATCTTGACAATTTAAAAGAGAAACTTTATCCAAATTTAGATCAAAATTTACACAACTTTGATGACCCCATATACCATTAGTCACATGCCTACCCTCATAAGCATCTTCATAACCTGCCATAATAAAAGTAATTATTAACTCATCAGGTGTTATCAAACCATTTTCATCTATATCATACTTTGAAAAATCTACAAACTCATCAACTAAATCTAAAGATGTTTTAAAGTCAGGATAAACATTTATCTCAAAGTTTGGACTATCTACATCCATATTTGGATGATTTTTATTAAGATAGACAGATACTACACCATCATTTACTATTCCACTATCTTCATCTACTGGTATATATTCAAAGTTATTACTACTAACCTCTTTATAATAACTATTTAATTCACTCTCTTCATTTCCAAAAAGTTTTTTACTCCAAATATCTTCACTAGAGGAGATCTCTATATTATTATAATTAATTAAAACAGCTAACATAGGAATAGAAGCTTTAGAGGTTTCCGATTTTGCTATTAGAATACTACTGCTATTGCTATCACTTTCAGAACTTCCCACTATATCTTGATAATCACATCCTAAAAATAGATATAAAGGAAGAGTCAATAAAGCTCTTTTTATCATTCATTGTCCTTTCTATTTGAAAGTTATTTATATACTCCTATTATACATTGAGCTTTATTAATAAACAAGCCTCCCCTAGTTATAATTTTATAATTTTTTTAAAGAGGATAGATATGATAACTTTTAGCGAGATGTTACTAAAATTACAAGAATTTTGGATGAAAGAGGGGTGTAATATAGTTCAACCTTACGATATTCCAGCAGGTGCAGGAACATTTCATCCAGCAACATTTCTTCGTTCACTAGACTCAACTCCGTGGGCTACTGCTTATGTAGCTCCTTCACGTCGTCCAACTGATGGGCGTTATGGTGAAAATCCAAATAGACTTGGTTCTTACTATCAGTTTCAAGCACTTATAAAACCATCTCCAGATAATATTCAAGAGCTTTACCTAAAATCTTTAGAGTATTTAGGTCTTGATGTTTCTCAACATGATATTCGTTTTATCGAAGATAACTGGGAATCTCCTACTCTTGGAGCATGGGGTCTTGGTTGGGAAGTATGGTTAAATGGTATGGAAGTTACACAGTTTACATATTTCCAACAAGTGGGTGGTATAGAGTGTAACCCTGTTGCTGTTGAGATAACTTATGGAACTGAGCGTTTAGCTATGTATCTTCAAGGTGTAGATAATATTTTCGATATTGTTTGGAATGAAAATGAGTATGGTAAAACATATTACAGAGATATTCATAAAGAGAGTGAAATAGAGTTTAGTAAATACAACTTTGAGGTAGCAGATGTTGAGAAACTATTTACAGATTTTAACAATAAATGTGATGAATGTTTAAGAACATTAGAAGCAGGACTTCCTCTTCCAGCTTACGACCTCTGTATGATGGCATCAAATACATTTAATATTCTCGATGCAAGAAAAGCTATTAGCCAAACAGAACGTCAAAACTATATGCTCAAAATTCGTGAACTTTCAAAAGGGTGTGCTGAACTTTATAAAGAGCAAGAGCCTGAAAGATTGAAGAGAGTTAAAAACTAACTCTCAATTTTCTAACCAATTCTATATCTAAATCTACCTTTTTAGATATAGTTTCATCATCCAAAATATCCAATAAATTTTTTACAAACTCTATTTTAGCTTTCTCAATTCCCTCTTTTCTCCCTTGAATTAACCCTTTTTCAATACCTTTTTCAATACCTTTTTCCAATCCTATTTCTAAACCCTTTTTCTTTGCTTCATCTTCTGCATATCTCATCACATTTATATAATCAAGTTTAGCTTTTAATTCCTGTTGATAAGCAAACTGTTCCCCTTTTGATAATCTCAAAAATTCTGCTATATCAAAAAACTCTTTCATCACTTCATCATCTTTAAGCTTTTTTGGAATATCTACTAAATCTATCATATTGTTCAAGATATATAACCACTCATCCAGTTTACTTGAAAGCTCATTTTCTCGCTTTTTAAATTTTGGTGTTTCTATATAATAGTAAGTTAACTTATCATAAAACTGTTTTTTAGTATATTCATCATAAAGGGAGACTTTCTTAATATAATTTTCATCATCATCTATATTAAACTCTAAAATTGCTATAAAATAAACTTTATTTAATCTATAATTCCAACTACCTTTTTTTGCTTGTTCCTGTATCGGAAATGAAGTATAGTAAACACTTCTATCTTTAAAATATGTTTGTTTACTTCTTTGTAACTCTACAATAAAATGTTCATCATTACTATCGGTACAATATATATCAAATATCGCTTTTCTATCTAATATACTCAATCCCAATTTTTCTAAATTTCTATACTCTATTTTCACTATTGGAAACTCTAAATCATCTATTAAATCATTTAAAAATCGAATTAAAATATCTTTATGATTTTCATTTCCAAACAACCACTTAAAACCAAAATCTGTAAATGGGTCGATATATTTCTCTTGTATCATCATACACATAGTAAAACTCTACTCCTGCTCTAAATATACAGTTTGTGAAGGAAAAGCAAACTCTAAATTATTATTTTCTAAAATTGTCCATATTTTAAGAAGTACATCCTCTTTTATCTCTAGCCATCTATCCCACATAACAGTTTTTGTAAATGTATATATTAAAATATCTATACTACTATCATTAAAACTATCCAAATAAACTAAAAGATTTGTTTTTATTCCATATTTATCATCAATAGAGATTAATTTTTGCTCTTTACGATAAAACTTATTTATCTGCTTATAATCAACTTTTTTTGAGGTGATTATTTCAGGATGATTATGTAACATCTCTTTAATCTCTTCTATCGCATTTTTAATATCTTCCTGTTTAGAACTGTATGTTACTCCAACATGAAGCTTTATACGTCGACCCATTTTTCTTTTATTCCAATTTTTTATAGCACTATTTGCCAAATCAGAGTTTGGTACAGTTATAAGAGCATTATCAAATGTTCTTATTTTTGTACTGATAAACCCGATTTTTACTACATTTCCATTAATCTTATCTGTTTCTATCCAATCTCCAATAGAAAAAGATTTATCAGCTATCATCTTAATTAAACCGAAAAAGTTTGAAAGTGTACTTTGTGCAGCAAGTGCAACAGCTAAACCACCTATCCCAAGAGAAGCTAAAATACCACTAATATCTATTCCAAATCTTACTAAAATAAGTAATAGACCTATCAAAAATATCACTATTTTTAAAACAGCAATGATTAAACTTACTAACTCTTTTCTGATGTTATCATTATTTTTATTTGTTAAGTATAGAAAAATAGTATTATCTATAAAGATAAAAGCAAGATAGATACTATTTAAGATAACAATAATATAAAATATATTTAGAGGAAGAGGATTTATACTATTTGGATATAAAAGTATCTCTAAAGAGAGTTTAAAACCTATAAATATAACTAAAAAAGCGATTGGCTTTCTAATTTTGTCTAAATTTTCAACTAAAATTTCATCTAT
>Ga0256826_1000577_pt1 | contig 22514 bp, 22 predicted proteins | sample CV79metaG_FD_185975 | JGI IMG/M metagenome (GOLD analysis project Ga0256826, IMG submission 185975) | Hydrothermal vent microbial communities from East Pacific Rise, Pacific Ocean - CV79 | ecosystem: Environmental > Aquatic > Marine > Hydrothermal vents | place: Pacific Ocean: East Pacific Rise...
TGTATCTTGTTTAGAAAGAACTAATGGTTGTTTAACACGAAGTTTTTTCGCTTCAAGTCCACCTAACCATGCGTCTAATGAAAGACCATTGATAGTGATGTTACCTGTACCTGGTGTTAACCATACTTTTGCGATTGACGCTTTACGACGTCCTGTTGCATAAATTGTTTTTGCCATCTGGTAATCCTTACTTAGCTATTTGTGCAGTGTGAGGGTGTTCAGCACCTGCATATATTTTTAATTTTTTAAGCATTTTGTTACCAAGCTTAGTTTTTGGAAGCATACCACGAGTAGCTAATCTATATAGTTTCTCAGGGTTTTTTTCTAAAAGCTCAGTCATTTTAACACTCTTAGTTGAACCGAAGTAACCTGAATGAGAAAAATACTCTTTGTTAGCTATTTTACCAAGTCCGTTGAACTTAGCTTTAGAAGCGTTGATGATAACTACATAGTCACCACAATCAATATTTGGAGTCCAACATGGTTTATTTTTACCACGAAGAGCTGTTGCTACTTCAGTAATCATACGACCAAATGTTTTACCCTCAGCATCAATCAAAATCCATTTTTGATCAATTTGTTCAGCAGATGCAATTTTAGTAAATTTCATTTCGAACCTTTTTTTAGTAATTTATTTAAGCAAGTGCGAACACTTGTTTTAGTGGCGAAAGTATAACCATATAAACTTATAAACTACTTAAATTTAGTTTATTTTAAGGATTCTACACTCTCTTCATAACTGGCGTTTAACTCATCTAACTCATCTTGCACTACTTCTAACTCTTCAAAAAGTCCTTCAACCTCTGCCTCTTGCATTGCAACTTTTTTAGATAGTTCTATAAGAGATGCGCTATCCCCTGAGTTAGAAACTTCTATAAGTTCTTTATGATTCTCTGTAAGACAATCCTCTATCTCCATGATTTTTGTTTCAAGTTTCTCGACTTTTTTCTTCAAAGGTGAGCTTATCTTATTTCTTTCTCTAACTAGTTGTGCTTTAAGTTTTTTGTTCTCTTTAGTATTAGACTTTGGAGCACTCTTAACCTGTTCCTCTCTTTCATCCTCTTCCCAACCAACTTTAGAGAGAAACTCATCATAGCCACCATCAAAGTACTCAGCTCCATCTTTAGCAAAAATGATAAGTCTATCACAAACACGACGAAGCATCTCTTCAGAGTGTGTAACAATCATCACTGCACCATCAAAATTTTGTATAGCCTCAGTGAGGGCTTCTATGCTCTCCATATCAAGGTGATTTGTTGGCTCATCTAGAAAAAGTAGGTTTACTTCACGAGCTAAAATTTGTCCTAACATTACACGAGATTTCTCTCCTCCTGATAGTAAAGATACTTTTTTATCAGCACTATCCCCACTGAACATCATAGAGCCGGCTATACTTCTTATAATCTGTGTTGAAAGTTTCGTATTTGCCGAGTGTATCTCATCTGTTACACTGGCGTTTGGATGAAGTCTTGCTATATTTGTTTGACCAAAATGTGCAAATGATACTGATGGATGAGAATTTACACTTCCCTCTATCTGTTTTAACTCTCCAGCTAAAGTATTTAACAGTGTAGATTTTCCTTTTCCATTTTTTCCTATGATTCCTATGCACTCTCCCCTTTTGATACTAAAACTAATATCTTTAAAGAGTAGATTCTCAGGCTTATACCCAAACGCCAGGTTCTCCACTTCAAGCATAATTTTTGAAGGTGTCTCTTTGAAATTAAAATCAAACGCCAGTGTATTATCAAACGCCAGATCATTCATAAGATCCATCTTCTCTAACTGTTTCACCTTAGATTGTGCGAGAGAAGCAGTCGAAGCACGAGCTTTATTTTTAGCTATAAACTCTTCTAACTCTTTTACTTTTTTATCCTGTGCCACCTTCTGTTTAGCATAGAGTTCATCATTAGATGATAACTGCTCATAAAATTTATGTGTATTCCCAGCAATAACTTCTAAGTTTTTACGAACAATTCCCATAGTATGGGTACAAACACTATCCATAAAGTCGCGATTGTGAGTTATAAGAATAAGCTCACCCTCAAAAGCACGAAGAAAGTTTTTTAGCCAACGAAGCGAGACGATATCAAGGTAGTTGGTAGGCTCATCAAGTAAAAGTAGATTTGGTTCTGTTACAAGTAACTTGGCTAAATTTATGCGTATCTGATAACCACCTGAAAAAGAGAGAGGATCTTTCTCTAAATCTTCTTGAACGAAACCCAATCCAAAAAGAATCTTTTCAACTCGATAAACATCATACTTCATCTCTTCATCTAATGCAAGGGCTGCCTCTTCTCTTAATGTTCTTTCACTAAAAGTAAGATGTTGTTTAAGTGTCCCTATCTTATAGTTCTTTGGAATGATTATCTCACCAGCATCTGGCGTTTCATCTCCTAAAATCATCTTAAAAAGAGTAGATTTCCCACTACCATTTCTTCCAACTAAACCTGTTCTGTTTCCAGCATTTAACTTAAGGTTTAAATCTTTAAATAGTTCTTGAGATGCAAAGTTTTTGGAGATATTTTGTAACTGTATCATGAGGCTTCTTTATATAAAATAGTGTTTGAAATTATAGCATATAGATTTTTACTTAGTTAAAACTCTATACTTCTACAAGGCTTACTTTATCTGATAGTAAATAACAGATATATCCTCTAACCACTTTTCCTGTTATCTCTCTAATCGCTTTGACATAAAAACGAACCTGTTTAAGATGATGCTCTGAGTAAGCCATAGAACTTTTATAGTCTATAACATTAAAAGAACCATCCTCTTTTTCAACAAGTAAATCAACATAACGAAGTGAATTTTTATATCTTAGTGCTTTTTCTTTGTAACATCTTCCATCTGTCAAAAGAGCAATCTCTGAAGATTTTATAAAGTACTCTACACGATTCATAATATCTTCTATCTCATCTTCACTAAGATTAAATCCATATTTATTTAACATCATATTTTTAGCATTTAAAAGCGAGCCAATTTTAAACTCTCCCATCATTTCCAAGGTAAAATGTAGAGCAATCCCAAAGTTAATAGCTTTTAAATCTTCATCTTTTTCACTCTCAAGTGCTAAAATATCACTCTGTGTTCCATAATAGAGTTCTTTGTAAACAAGAGGTTTTAATATATCTTCTTTCTTCTCTTCTATCATTTTACAGACTAGGGAACCTGAACTTCCTACTTTTAAATCTAAAATATCAAAAGTAGATTTAGAAGATTTTTTGATGATGATAAGATTTTCTCTTGCTCTTGTAAACGCCACATAAAGTGCATTTAAAGAGTCCTCACGAACCAGCTGTTGCTCTTTTTCTAAGGCTCTTTCATACTGAGTATCTATATGTGCTCTATTTTTTGTGCGAAGATAAACATTTTGTAATTGTATTCCATCATACTCATATATGATACTATTTTTTGCAGCTGGTGGATTTTTGAGTCTATCCATCACGATAACATGCTCATACTCTAAACCTTTAGATTTATGAACAGTAAGCACTCTCACTCCACTTAAATCTGAAGCAGCAGCACTAGCATCAAGTCTTTCATACTCAAAAAGTAAGGCTTCAACATCATCATAAATACTTACAGCACTTAAAAATCTTATAAGGTGAAAGTCATTACTAAACAATTTATATTTTTTTATAGCTGATATAAGAACATCTCTGAGTGCAACACGTTTAAAGTCTACAGATTCTATCTTTTGCTCTTTATGCTTTATCAGCGCAAAAAAGTTCTCTTTATAGATATTTTCTTCAAAATAAAGATATTTTAAGTACTCTATTAGAGCCTTAACACTTATCTGATTTATAAGTTTCGTTGTTGTTTCAGTAACAACATCGATGTGAGCATCTTCAAGTGCAAGCTTTATCGCTTCTCCATCACCATTTGTAGCACATAAAACAGCTATTTCATCTACGACAGCACCCTTATCAATAAAACGCTTAACCTGAGAAATAGTCTCTTCAAGTATCTCCTCACTCTCCAAAATTTCGACATAACCAAAAGATGCTTCTTCTCTTACAAGTTGTGGTGTATAGTTTTGTATCTTCTCAATAAATGCTTGGTTGACAAACTCTATAACCTCTTTTTGAGAACGATAGTTTGTTAAAAGTTTTTCTACTTCTGTATTGTTTTGTTCTACTACTTCACCAAATAGTGCTGAAACTCCTCCACGAAATCTATAGATAGACTGTTTAACATCTCCAACAAAAAAGAAACTACCATTTTCAAAAATACCCTCTCCTGATGTTATCTCATTTATAAGAGGGCGCAAAATTTCATACTGAGTTATACTTGTGTCTTGAAACTCATCTAAAAGTATATGCTCTATCTTTGCATCAAGTCGAAAGTACAAAAACTCACTATCATCTAACTTATGAAGTATCTCATAAACAAGAGCTGTTACATCAGAAAAAGAGAGCTCACTATTTTCTATATAAAGTGCTTTTTTAGATTTTATGTAAATATCTACAAGTTCATTAAGTGCATAAAAGAAATTCTGCTCTTTTGCTCTATGGTACTCTTTTATAGACTCTTGAATGATATGCAAAGATGTATTCATCTCAAGAGTAAAACACTTTTTAAAGACCCAGTACTCCAGAGACTCTTTTACTATCCATGATTTCTCTTTTAACTCTTCAAAACTCTCGGCGTTTACGGCTTTTATAAGTGATGCTGAAGCTCCCTTACATCCTGCAACAATAGTCTGAAGGCTATGAAGTGCAGACATAGCCCTCTCTTTCATACTCTCTACATCTATTTTTGAAAAACTAAGAGCAGATAGCTCCTCTTTTTTAACATAGAACTCATCTAGAAGAGTGAAGATATCCCCTACCCTTTTTTTAGATTCTAAAGAGAGGTCTATAAGAACATCTCTCTTATTTGCGACACTCACCTCTTTTAAAAATCTTGACATAAGTTTAAGCTCATGTTGAGAGGCAAAAGTTGAAAAGTCTGGCATTAAAGAAGCATATAGAGAAAACTTTCTAAGTATCTGAGTAAAGAAACTATCTATAGTCATTATCTTTGTGTTAGCGTTTAAGAATTCAGCTAAAATCTCAGCACGGTGAGATAAGATATCTTCACGACTAAAGCCACTCTCTTTCACTATAACATCAAGCTCTTTACGATTTTGCAAATTTTCTAGTGTTTCAACAACTCGCTCACTCATCTCACGAGCGGCCTTGTTTGTAAAAGTTAGTGCTAGTATTTTTGAAGCTTCTGCACCCTTAAAAAGTAGACTAAGATAGCGAACAACAAGCATAAAAGTCTTTCCACTCCCTGCACTCGCCTCATAGGCTAAATTATCTTTAAATGCCACTACTCTCTCCCACACATTATCTTATACTCGCAATAGAGACAATTTTTCTCATCTTCACACTGTTTTGTTTTTATTGATTCAAGAGCAAGCATATCTTTGATATGTGAACCTAAAATCTCTAACTTTTCATTTAAAAAACTCTCAGGAATAATTTTTGACTCTTTTAAATCATAAAATCCGCATGAAGAGACACTTCCTAATCCCTGTGCTAATAGATAATAAAACTCTAATTGAAAATCAGTAGCCTCTGTAAAATTATTTTTATTGTACAAGGTATAAGAACCAGTTTTATAATCTAGAACTTCTACCTCGGTTTGGCGTTTGTCGACTCTATCTATCTGCCCTATTAAAGTTATTCCCTTATATGGTGCTTCAAAAAACTTCTCAGTTGCTACTACTTCCCAACCCTCAGCAAACCTTTTAACTTCAACTTCACTAAAACTATTCAAGCGTCTCTTCTGCATAGCTATGAGATATTCATCAAGTTCACTTTTACCACATACAGCATCTAACTCTCTATCTAAATCTCTTTTAAGCACATAAGCATCATCATATGAACTCTGATTTGAGTAGAGCTCTTTGAGTGCTAAATGGACACTGTTACCAATCTCAAACTCTTGTGGCATATCCTTTGGGATAGTATGACTAGTAAGATGTTGTATATATTTATGATAGTATTTTCGCTTACATGTTAAATAGGTTTTGAGTCTTGTACTTGAGAGTTTTACATCTTTAAAAGAGTATGCAATTGTTTTATCTATAAACTGATGGTGAGCAATTTTTTCATAAGTAAAAAGTAAATTTGCATAATCTTTCTCTTTATGAAAATTATTTACTTTGATATTTAACTGTTTTAAAAATCTTGAAGGGCTACTATCAGCCGAATTTACAAAAGATATTGCTACTTCTTTTGAAGAGTTAATAAGCATATTATAGTAATGCTTTTGAAGATTTTCCCTATCATTCATAGTAGGTAGTTCTGCTTGCATACGAACTTGTGAGTTTAAGAACATATCTTTATCACTTCGTTTAGGAACATTTTTGTCATCAAAATCTAAAATAATTACACCATCAAATGCAACACTTCTTGTCTCTAAAACTCCTAGAACGGTTATCTTTCCACCTCTTATATCATCTAAACTACGAGATGCTAAACGCTGCATAAAAAGTTTAAAAAGTGATTTAATTCTCATATCTTTCATGAAAATTATAAGTTTCTTAAAACTAAATATCTCCTCTTCATAAATCTTTATTTCCCTTTTAGCAGAGAAATGCTCTTTTAATTCTTCTAAAAAAGATATAAAATCTATCTCTTTGCTCTCTTTATAAAAAATATCTTTTACTTTTTGAAGAAGAGTATCGCCATATCTTTGAACTCTAGCTCTATTCTCTTGAGAATCAGTTTCTATAAACTCCAAAACAGCTTGCAGTTCTCTATAGAGCCTTGTATCCCTGTAAGGTTCTCCCATAGCAAAGTTTAGGTTTGATTTCTCATCAAAACTACGAAGAAGTTGTGCTTTCGCTTCATTAGGTAAAATTACAGCTATATTTTCAGGTTTATACCCTTTATCTATATAGTCAAATATTTTGCTCTTCACAAACGCTACTTGAAGTAGTGACTCACTAAAACTACTAGCCGTTATATTTTTATTTTGAATAATTTTACTTTTGCTAATTATATTTTTCTTATTTAATGATAATTTATATTCAAAATTTACATCTAGTTTATACCCTAAATCAAAAAATTTACTTTGCATTTTTTTGTTAAACTCTGATGTAGTAAATATAAGTTCTACTTCTGTATATTTTGTCGTTTTTTCTAAAAGTTCTAACTCAAAGTTAGTTAAGTGGCCATCTATTTTAAGAGTTATTTTGTCATGCGAAGATGCATAAGCTTCATTAAAATCATATATCTCTGGTAAAAAAATTTTATCTAGATATTTTTTATTATCACATAGTTTTTTATAGCGTTTATATAACTCATTTAGTATTGAGATATGCTCTTCATGTTCACCATATAAATCAGCTGATTGTAAATCTTCTATATCATAGAGTTCTGCACTCAGTTCACTAAAAAATTTAAATATATAAGAACTATTTTTTACAAAGGTAAAAAAACTTCTTTCAATTTGTAATTTAGAAAAACCATCAAAATCTGATGCTTCTAAAAGTAGTAAGATACGACTATCATCATCTATAAACTTATATCCCTTAACTAAACAGAGTTTTGAGATAAAATCATTCATTGTTATATAGTTTGGTAAAAAAAGTGAAGTTTCTTGAAGTAGAAGTTGCTCGTGTCGTATTGCACGAGCTGATGGTAAGATTATTGAACTAGAGTTCATTTCTTAAAACTCTTTAACCTTTTTATTTCTTGTATCAACTTTTACATTGTAAAATTTATAATCTTTAGCAACTTTAACTTTTAATACTAAGTTCCAAACACCCTCTTTGGGAAAATCCACACCACTAAATTGATAGATACCATTTTCAATAGTTGGATTTTTCAATTCAGTATTAAAATCTGACATTTCAGGTCTACTAATAGCTAAAATTAGTTCTGCATTATTTACAGCATTACCTTTAGTATCACGAATACTATATGTCAAAAGTGAGTCTTTTTGAGTGATTCCTTTTGTTTGAAAAATAATATTATATTTTTTGTTAAATGCTATTTCAGCTTTAATCAATTTATTTACATTTGCATCAGCATCTTGATAGTGAGTCATATATGCATCACTCTCTTGAATATTTGCGGACTGTGTAACTACCACTGTTCCTACACAAAAACTAAATACCATTGTAATTGATATAGCTATTCCTATCGGCCATGCTCTTCCACTACTTTTCTTCACGATTTTTGCCTTCTTATATATAGTTTTCTTCTTATATACATAACTATACCATAGATAACAAAACCATAGAAAAACAGTTTTACAAAAAATAGTGTTTCTTGATTTGCATCACCTGGATCATTTTCTAAAACAATATTTTTACTAACAGAAATTTGATGTGCTACATCTATATAACCGTTAAACATTGAGCCAGCATATTTTCCAACTATCTGTTCTTTTTTTGTTTTTCCAGCAAGTAGAGGTAGGATACTTCCACCGTAATCTTTTCTAAGAGCATTAAAGCTCTCCCAATCATGTCCATATGTTAAAGCCATAACAAAAGCTTGGACAGCTGATGCCATAGGACTTAAGACTTGTCTTTTATTAAAATACTTATATAAAGTCTCTTCATTTGCCATTATATCTATCTCTGAATCCATCTCAGAAAAGACCATTATGATAGTTGGCTCTGTAAAGTTACTTAAAACTTTTTTTTCGTACGCTACTATGTTAGTATCATGAGGTAGCTCTCTTAGCATTAAAAGTTTAAGTGAAATACCACTCTTCTGGTAAAGTTCAAGACCAAGTGACTCTATCTGTTCACTAAAAGCAGGTCTGTCAACTATTTCATCTTTATATAAATATTCTGCTACTAATTGTGTTTGAAAAAAGATTGTGAGGATGAGGGCATAAAGCCCTCTATTTAAAAATTTCAAAGAAATCCCTAACCGATATATAGGTGTTCACCAAGAGTTACAGCCCAAAGTGTGTAACCTGCCATAAGTACTAGACCAATTGCAATAATTTTTTCCACTTTAAACTCCTTAGTTAACTGTTACAACATGCTCAGCCATAGTAGAGACATTTTTGCCTCCAATACCTGAACCTATTGATTTTTCATTTTTAATTTTATAAAAATTCTCTGCATTAGCAGTCTGTACAGCCATAGCATTAATAGTTAAAAATGCTAAGATGCTTAGTAGTAACACAGTAGCTATAAGCATACCAGTTACACCATCAAGAGCAAATACGCTTCTATTTTCATTCATACCTGACTCCTTATTTACTTAAGTTAGTGATATATGCACCAACAGCTTCTTTTTGTTTAGCATTAAGTCTATCAAATGCTGGCATAGTACCTATAGCACCTTTTTTACCATTATTTAAAACAGCTGCAACTAAATTAGTATCAAAAGCATTAAGTTTTGGAGCAACATACTCCATACCTTCACCATTCTCACCGTGACAACCAGCACATGTAGCCCATGCTGCAGGTTGCTCACCTTTAAATCCACCAGCTACATACTCTGCAAGTGTATCAACATCTTCACCAGATGCCATACCAGCAGGCATACCACCAGGATATACAGATTTAAGGTTATTTGAACCATTAACGATTACATGCTTAACTGTTTTAGCTTCAAGTCTAACTCTTAAGTCAGCAGCTTTACCATCAATACCATCAGCAGCAAGACCGTGACAAACTTTACACTCTGCTAAGAAAACTGATTCACCCATTTCTACAAGTCTATCACCAGTAATCTCAGAATACTGTGCATTAAACTTTGCATCATGTGCTGCAACGTCTTCATTGTACTCACCAATTTGAGAGTAAGCATTAACTGGATAACCAGCTAAGAAATACCACATACCCCAAACCATAGTACCTAAGAACATAACTGCCCAACCCATTGGTACTGGGTTTTTATATTCACCTATATTGTCCCAAGACTCTTCTGCTAATTCACCATCAGCAGTGTCTGTTTGCATTTGACGAACATACTTGATTACAACAAAAACTGTAATGATTACAAGTGCAACAGCACCTCCAATCGCAAGCATATTAACAATATCACCATTTAAACCACCCTTAGACATACCTACTGAAGCGTAAGTAGCACCAAGCATTGCGATTATAACGATAATTCCCCAAAGATAAAGCTTATTCATATATCTCTCCTATTTTTCATCATCTTTTGGTAGAGCATTTACCGGAGTATCTGCTATACCATCATGTAGTGCCATATTGCTATACTCTTCATAGTCATGACCATCTGCATCTTCTCTCTTTTTATACAAGTGATATATGTATGTATAAAGACCTACTGTTAATACAGCAGTTAAAATAAAATAACCATAAGCTTGAAGTTGCGCAATATCCACTATAAACTCCTAATTACTTAAGACTATTCATATATGCAATAAGTGCTACGATTTCAGGAATCTTACCACTAGCTACTGCATCTTTAATATCTTGATCTTTCATATCAGCTACAATCACTTTTGCTTCTGCTAATGCTAATGCATTTGCTTCTGCAATTGATCCACCCATTTTAACAGTTTTAGTTGACCCATCTTTCATAGGAACTGCTTTGTTATAAGGTACTGCAAAGAACTTATTAACTGTTAATTGCTCTGCAAATGCAGTGTCAATATCAGCTAAATTTGTATACATCCAAGTGTATTTAGGCATGATTGAACCAGGAACAACAGCTGCTGGATCTTTCATATGATTTTCGTGCCAATCCGTTGTACGGTAGTTACCAACACGGTGTAAATCTGGACCAATTCTTTTTGAACCCCAAAGGAAAGGACGGTCATAAGCATACTCACCACTTAAAGAGTAGTGACCATAACGATCTGTTTCAGATTTAAATGGACGAACAAGTTGTGAATGACAAGCATTACAACTATTTTTAATATAAACATGACGACCCGCTAACTCTAGAGTAGAGTATGGAGTTGTTCCGATTACAGGACGAGACGCTTGTGCAAAGTTTGGAACAATTTCGATCAAACCTGCAAAGGCGATTACAACAAATACACCTACCGCAAAGAAGAACGGATGTTTTTCTAACCAATGAAACATAATAATATCCTCCCTTTCTTAAGCGCCCATAGGCGAAGCATTAGCTGGTTCACTATCAAGTTCTTTACCAGCAGTCATAGTTTTGAAAATGTTATAAGCAAACATTAAGAAACCAATTAAGTATAATAATCCACCAACACCACGAATAGCGAAGTAAGGGTGAAGTACAGTAACTGTATCAATGAATGAGTAAGCTAAGTTACCAAATTCATCGTGAGCACGCCACATCATACCTTGAGTAATACCTGCAATCCACATAGAAGTGAAGTATAAAACAACACCTAAAGTTTGAATCCAGAATTGAGAAGCCATTAAAGACTTAGAATAGATTTCACGTTTAAATACACGTGGAGCCATATGGTAAAGTGCAGCCATAATCATAAAGCCAACCCAACCAAGAACACCATCATGAACATGACCAACAATCCAGTCAGTAAAGTGTGCAATAGCATTAACAGATTTAATTGCTTGAATAGGACCTTCTAATGTTGAGAACATATAGAATGTTGAACCGAGAACCATAAACTTAATTAATGGAGATGCTGCAACTTGTTGCCACTCACCTTTCATTGTAAGAAGCATATTAATCGCTGAACCCCATGAAGGAAGAATAAGAACTATTGAGAAAATTGATCCCATAGTTTGCATCCAATCTGGAACTGTTGAGTAAAGAAGGTGGTGACCACCTGCCCATAAATAAACAAACATTAATCCCCAGAAAGAAAGTAAAGATAATTTATAAGAATAAATCGCTTGACCTGACTCTTTCGGTAGGAAATAATAAATCATTGCAACAATAGGAACTGTAAAACCAAATGCAACTGCATTGTGACCATACCACCATTGAACAAGTGCATCATTTGTACCTGCGTACATAGATACTGAATGGTACCATGCACCGATTCCAGATTCACCAGCAGCTGAAGTAGCTAACATAGTAGGAACTTCCATATTGTTAAATAGATAAAGCATAGCTATACCTAAGAAAGTAGCAATGTAATACCAAACTGAAATATATAATGATTTTTCACGGCGAATACCGATAAGACCAAAAATACTCACACCAAATAGTACCCAAACGATAACAATAGCGATATCAATTGGCCACTCGAACTCAGCATACTCTTTTGAAGTTGTGATACCTAAAAGTAATGAAACAACAACAGCTGCAACACCTACTAAATATAACCAAAAGTGTAACTTTCCGATAAACATCAAAAAGCCTGATTCTGCCATTGATACTTTAAGTACACGTTGACCAACATAATACCAAGTAGCAAAAATACCACTTAGTGTAAAACCAAATATTACTGCATCTGTATGCAGTGGACGAAGACGACTAAAGTTAGTGTATTCAGCTAAGCCAGAACCAAGTATTGTATTAACACTAGGAAATGCAAGCTCAAACGCTAAAATTACACCGATGAGCATTCCAACAATCCCTAAAACGATTGTAGAAAGCATAAACATCTTTGCAACTGTATAGTCGTACTCTAATGGACGATTCTCCATATATAGCCTCCTTAAGATTCAAAGCAATTATGTTTAATAAAAAGCATGTCACTTTCTTATTAAACTAATTAACATTGTATATTAGCAGTTGATATGTTTAAATTATCTTAATTTAAAGGAGAATTTGTATATTTATTATCTTTTTGTTTACTTTTGTAATTTTATATTGATTTAAGAAATATTAGAAGGAGGATTGTGATAAACAATGCTTAATAAGCATTGTTTATTATCTTTTTATTAATGTTAAAAACTCTTTAAATATATATCGACTCTCTTTAGGTCCAGGTGAAGATTCTGGATGATGTTGTACAGAAAAGATAGGTGCATCATTATATGATAAACCTTCAATTGTATTATCAAAGAGATTACTATGAGTTACAGTTGCAATCTCCGTAATATTATCTGGCACATTATAGTTGTGATTTTGAGCTGTAATTTCAACTAATCCTGTTTGAATATTTTTAACTGGATGATTTCCACCATGATGACCAAATTTTAATTTAAATGTATCGTAACCATGTGAAATAGACAACAGTTGATGTCCTAAACAGATACCAAACATAGGTATTTTTGCTTCAATAAGTTTTTTTATTTGAGCTTGTTCTTTTTTAAGGACTAAAGGATCACCTGGTCCATTTGACAAGAATACACCATCTATTTTTTTATCTTTATATTGAGAAATTAAATCCTCTGCTTTGAAATCATTTGGAATTACTTCTACACTTATTCCAGCACTTACAATTTCATTTAAAATATTACGCTTAACACCAAAATCAATAACAGCTATTTTTGCTTGAGAAGTAGGTGCTTCTTCATACTCAAATCCAGCTTTATCGTTGTATGTACTTGTAGTATGCTTATACGATTTTTTTGTACTTACTTGCTCTATGTAATTTATATCTTCAATACGAGGAGATGAGCTTAAAATCTTTTTAAGCTCATCCTTATCGCTAATCTCTGTAGATGCAATCATCATCATAGCACCTTCATCTCTAATCATCTTAGTAAGATATCTAGTATCTATGTCACATATACCCATAACATTATGTTTAAGTAAAAAATCTGATAAAGACTCTTCAGCTCTAAAGCTCGAATAGCGTTTCTGATATTTTCTTACAAACATACCTTTTGCATGAGCAGAGCTACTCTCCATATCTTGAGAATTAACACCTATATTTCCAATTTCTGGCATTGTGAATGTTACAAATTGTCCAGCATAAGATGGATCACTCATGATTTCTTGATAACCACTCAATGACGTGTTAAATACTATTTCACCTACAAGCGTAGTCTCTGCACCAAAGCTTTTAGCTTCAAGATAAGTACCATTTTCAAGATATATGTATACTTTTTTCATACTCATTACTCCATACCTCTTTTTAACATCTCTTCTCTATAAATTTTTTCATGTAAAATATCGAACTCATCTGTTCCGGGGATATATCTTTTTTTGTATGAACGTATTTTATCCATAACAGCATCTTCTATCTCTGATGCATCAGCCATAAAACCAGTAATCGCATTGTAAATAATGTTTTTAATACGATTTTCTGTTACATCGAAATGAATTAAATCTTCTTCATACAGTTCATCAAGAATTTTATGAGATAAATCAGAATATCTCTCTTCGTAATTTAAAATAACACCAAATTCTGGTGCTAGTTTCTTCTTAATCATAAAGAAAAGTTGACGTTCATCAGCAAGCATAAACTCTATTTCTTCTTCATTATCGTCACATATATCGTTTACTTTCTCTTCTAATGCCATCTCTTTTTTGACATTTTCTTCAAGAACTTTTATAGATTCTAAGGTTACAGGTTCAAGACCCTTAGTCATAGTAACAACACCACTTTTGTTTAATTCAATTGCAATTTTATTTGATATGTGGGGGATAGATTTTAGTGATAATTTCATATGTTATGACCTATTTTATTTTTAAATTTAGCCATTTTACAATAAGTTAGGTAAAAGTTTGATTATTTGCTTAAAAGTTGTGTTAACTCTGATGCTTTTTTAGAATCCATTTTTGTCAGTATTTTACCAACTACCTTTGGTTTTAAAGAATGCAATATTGTACTTGCTTCCAATGAATCCATTTCTGACAATATATTTGCAGCAGCAGAAGGTTTCATCTTTGAAAATGTTTGAGCTATTTTACTCATTTTGATACTTTTAAGCTCTTTTAATGCTAACTCATTTTTCTGAAGCATTTGAGTGATATTTTTTTCTTTTTTAGTCACTAAAGAGAGTTTTTCATCTAATTGTTCTTCTTTTAAAGAAAGTTTTGCACCTTTTTGTTTTAGCAACTCTTCTGTTGCTATTTTGAGTGCACTTAATGCTTGTTTTTGTTCATCTATTCTTTCTAATTCTACTAAAAGTTCACTCTTTCTTTCTTTGAAAATTTCTGTACAGTCAAAAAGTCTATCACTTGTTTGTAATGAAAACAATGTTGATGTTAATAGAGAAAACAGTAGTAATAGTTTCAAAATATTTCCTTTTTTTGCTTGTTTGAGTATGTCATAAGTGCAACTTCATCTAGCTCTTTTGCTTCTGCAATTTTTTGTTGATATATTATTTTTTTTAACTCTTCTTGCTCAAGATAATTAAACTTTTCATACTCTATCATCTGTAGTTTCAACTCTGCTTTGGCTCTCTGAATCTCTTCTTTTGCAAAATTTACCCACTCTTCATTATGTTGAATAACATTTCTTTGTGCATCAAACAACATACGTGAAGATAAAAAATCTGAAATTTGTCCAATAGTGGGAGAATCAATATCATTTAAAGAGTCAAATGATAGTTTTAATGCTGTCTGTGCATTTTTTAAATTAGCATTTGCATGTTGAAGATCACGTTCACTTTTTTGTACAGTGTTTTTTTTTACATTTACAAGAGAAGTGTATCGTGTCTTCAAAATATAAATCCTTTAGAGAATTATCGTGTCATCTCTCTCTGGTGATGTTGAGATAATACCAACTTTTGTTTTAGAAATTTCTTCTATAGTTTTTACAAAGTCTTGAGCATCTTTAGGAAGTGCATCAAAAGTTCTAGCGCCAACAGAGTTGTTCCAACCTTTAAAAGTTTTATAGATTGGTTTAACTGAATCTAAATCTGATGGCATATAGTCAATAGTCTCGCCATTTAATTCATATGCTACACAGAGTTTTACTTCATCAAAACCATCAAGAACATCAAGTTTCATAAGAGCTAACTCATCACAACCATTTAAACGAGCTGCATGACGAGTAGCGACTGCATCAAACCAACCACATCTTCTTGCACGTCCAGTTGTAGTACCAAACTCATGACCTTGTTCACCTAAACGCTGACCATCTTCACCAAAGTCTTCAGATGGAAATGGACCATTACCAACACGAGTACAGTAAGCTTTAACAATACCGATAACTTTTCCAATATCTTTAGGATTGATTCCAAGACCTGTACAAGCACCAGCAGATACAGTTGCAGAAGAAGTTACATAAGGATAAGTTCCATGGTCGATATCAAGAAGTGTACCTTGTGCACCCTCTAGTAAGATTCTTTTGTTCTCATCAAGTGCTTTCCATACAAGCTGAGTTGTATCAGTGATAAAAGGAGCTAATTTAGCTTTATACCCTTCAAGTTCTGCAAGAAGTTCAGACTCTTTTGGAGTAGGAATTTCATAAATATCAAAAATCTGTCTATTTTGCTCAAAATACTCAATAATAGAAGTAGTAAGTTTCACTGGATTTAAAAGTTCACCAACACGAAAACCAGTACGGTTAATTTTGTCTGCATATGCAGGCCCAATTCCCTTACCTGTTGTACCGATAGCTTTGTCACCTTTAAGACGCTCTTTTGCTTGGTCTATTAGTGCATGGTAGTAAAGATTTAAGTGTGCTTTATCAGAAATATAAAGGCGACCCTCTAAGTTTTCAAACTGAACCATCTCTTTTATAATAGACTCTGGAGATAAAACAACACCATTTCCTACTACATTGATAGCTTCAGGATTTAAAACACCAGAAGGAACAAGGTGAAGTGCAAACTTTACACCATCAACCCAGATAGTGTGACCAGCATTATGACCACCTTGGCTACGACATACCATATCGTATTCACAAGCTAATCTATCTACTATTTTACCCTTACCTTCATCACCCCATTGAATTCCAACGATTAAATCTGCTTTCATAAAATATTTCCTCTTTTTTCTAAAAATTATTTAGTTAATTCTTCACAAACTGCGTCTGTGTATATTGCGAAACCTACTGATGTTAGGTCTTCATTTTTATATCTACCACCACGAGCATATACTTCATTATCTTGAATAACTCTAAAGAATAATTCATCATAATAGAGCATTTTTGCATAGTATATAGGTGCTAATACTGTATTTTTACAAGACATTTCTGAACATAAGTCTTTCATCTTTTGTAATTCAACTACTATTGAGTCTGGTGCGATAGCCATTACATCATCTATCTGTTCTATGTATTGTAAATATACAAGTTTAGTTAGCCACTCTTCTTTAAGCGATATAAATTTATCTATATTTATATGTCTAAAGTCATCAATACTTAATTCTTCAAACATCTCAACAAGTAACTCAGGTATCTTGATATTTGAAATTTGCATAAGTGGTTTTACTTCTAACTTAGTAAAAATTTCTTGTGCTAAAGATGCAACACTTGAAAGCTTCTTTTCACCTATAAATTCAACACCTACTTGGTACTGTTCAGTTGTAGGATAAGTAACTATTGGCTGAATATAAAACCATTTTTTTTGAGAGTTGTTAACTCCTAATCTTTTTTCTATTATACGAACAACATCTATTGTAGAGTCTGCACGAAGAGAAATAGCATTGTTTTTAGCATCATTAACTTTAATAAGTTTTCGCTCATCCGCGATACTCAAATGTTGGTGATATGAAAAGATAGGTGTTACAATCTCTTGGAATCCGTTTGTATCAAGAATTTCACTTGCTATATTTTCTATCTGGCGTTTAATTTTAGCACTCTTACCAAAATAGAGTTTACTTCCATTTGGAATTTCATGTTCAAGTATCATCTATTTTTCCATTCCAAATATTATTTCATTAAATATTTTATTTGCCATTCCATCATATTTTCTACGATTGAGTTTAGCTAAACATAATTCGACTGCATTAACTACCCATGCCATTTCATAGTTAGAGATTAAGCCCATTTGGTTAATTCTAAAAATTTTACCCTTAAGATGATCTTGACCACCTGCTACATTCACATCAAAGTCTGTTTTAAGTAGCTTTCTTATCTGTGCAGCATCTTTATCATCTATAGTTGTCATAGATTTTGCAGGAGTTGATGGATAAATATGTAAGCCTATAGCTTCAAGTGCTGAACTTACAGCTTTTGCACGTTTAGCTGTATCAGCATAAAGTTTTTCAACTCCACCATCTAATTCTATTGTTTTTAAAACTTCTAGAAGTCCTATAGTAAGGGTAGTTGCTGCTGTATATGCTGTAGTGTTTTGGCGCTGTTTTTTAATCTCAGATGCTAAGTTTAAATAGTAACCAACACCTGAGCCAATTGTCTCAATAGCTGCATTACTTAAACCTAAAATAGCTAATCCAGGAGGGAGCATAAGTGCTTTTTGACTTCCTGCGATAAGACAGTCAATATCACTAACGTCTATGAATTCTACACCAACAGCAGTAATTCCATCAGCTATAATCATAATCTTAGGATTTATCTCTTTTACAGCTTTAGCTAACTCTTCAACAGGATGACGAAGTCCACCAGCTGATTCACTAATTTGTACTGCAATAGCATCTATTTCTGAGTTTTCTTTTACTGCTTTTAGAATTGCATCTACACTAACAGGTGTATTCCATTCATTTTTAATCTCTTGAGATTTTAGTCCATGAGCAAGTGCAATTTTTCCAAATCGTTCACCAAACTTTCCAGAATTTACACTTAAAAGTGTATTTTTACAGAGATTGATAACTGCAGATTCCATCGCACCAGTACCTGAAGATGCTATCATCACTACTTCATCAGTTTTAAAAAGATTAAAAAGATGTTTACGAGTTGTTTCAAAGATAGCTTCAAATTCGGGTGTACGATGATGCATAGTCTCATCACTCATGGCATTACGAACATTTTGTGGAACCGGAGTTGGTCCAGGTGTAAAAAGTAACATATAAATTTCCTACGAGATTTTAGTGTTTAAAATAAAACCTCGTATTATATCAAAATAGTTTTAAATTAAACTAGCTTTTTGGCATTCTGGCTGTAATCGTGTCCATTGTTTTAAATATAGCGTCTTCTTGAAAAGGTTTTACCATATAACCATTAGCCCCTTTTTTAATCATAGCAAGTACGCTTGATTTTGAGCCTTCTGTAGTTGCCATAACAATACGAGTTTTATTCCACTCTTTTTTTGCACGAACTGCTTCTACCACTTCTGGACCAGTCATATTTGGCATATTCCAATCAAGTAGCATAATATCTACCTTCTCTTTTTTCATTATATCCATCGCTACATTACCATCTTCTGCCTCAAAAAGATTTAACTCATTCCATTCAGGTGGTTTAAAGTAACGTTTCATCGTGTTTGTAAGAACTCTTCTTACTATTTTACTATCATCTACTATTAATAAATTCATATTATGCCTCTCTATGCTAAGATACTGTTTGACAAATTCTAGCACAGAAAATTAAAAAAAGTCTTTAATTGTCTTTAAATAACTTAAATAAGTATAAGGGTGTATATGAATATATTTGATTCTATCATACTAGGTATCATAGAAGGTTTTACAGAATTCCTTCCAATTTCCTCTACAGGACACTTAATCATAGCCAGTCATTTTATGGGTATCGATCAAACTGAAGTCACAAAAGCATATGAAGTGATTATTCAATTTGCTGCTATTTTAGCTGTAATCTTTAACTACAAAGATAAATTTACTATAAAAAAAATAGACTTGTGGATAAAGGTCTTTGTTGCTTTTCTTCCTATCGGCATCGTTGGATTTATCTTTTCTCATCAAATAAAAGAGTTGTTTAGTATCAAAGTTGTCGCCACAATGTTTATAGTAGGTGGTATTCTCTTTCTAATCGTAGAAAAGTTTTTTATTAAAAATGAAGAAGAATTAATTAGTGATGTTGAAGATGTAACTCTCAAACAATCTCTTATAATAGGATTTTCCCAAATATTTGCTCTTATTCCAGGAACATCTCGTGCAGGTTCAACAATAATAGGTGCATTACTTGTAGGTTTAAGTAGAAAAGCAAGTGCTGAGTTTAGTTTTTTACTTGCATTTCCTGTTATGAGTGCTGTAACAGCCTATGATTTGCTAAAACATTATCAAGAGTTTGACAATACAAATTTACTCAATTTAGCCATTGGATTTTTAGTCTCTTTTGTTGTCGCATTTATCACAATAAAACTATTTTTGAAATTTCTAGAAAAATTTACTTTTGTCTCATTTGGTGTCTATAGAATACTTTTTGGTGTTATTTTACTCATTATTTTTTCATAATACTCACTACTTTCTCACTTTTGGACTATTTATTGCTTACTCTTCTTTAACATACAAAATGTTAAAGGAGATATCATGCATAATTTAAGCAGATATAACGCCCACTTACATATGTTTCTTAGTAAACTAGAAAGGAAATTCTGTAAATTGAGTATTAAAATATTATAAAGTTTTTAATACTTTCTTTGCAAGAAATAAAGCTTTTGAACGATGAGAAAGTCTTTTTTTGGTCTCATCATCTAGTTCACCTAATGTATTTTCATAACCTAAAGGTACAAACATAGGATCGTATCCAAATCCACCTGTTCCTCTCGCTTTAGTTAAAGCTGTACCATACATCCAACCATGAACAGTTCTTTCCACATCTTTTGTAACTATGGCTATTGAAGCAGTATAAAATGCTGATGAATTGTTAACACCCGTAGCTTTTATGTCTCTCATAAGTTTTTCTAGATTATCTTTATCGTCAGCATTTTCCCCACCATATCTTGCACTATAAATGCCAGGTGCACCATTGAGAGCATCAACACTAATACCACTATCATCTGCTATAACAATAATATTTTCATCATTTATTGCTTTAAAAACTGCATGAGCTTTAATGAGAGCATTACCTTTAAATGTATCTGCATCTTCTATAATTTCAAACTCATCTATAAGCTCCGAATAGGGAATAACTTCATACTCTTCACAAAGTGCTTTTATCTCTTTTACTTTTCCTTTATTGGAAGTTGCTAAAACTAATTTCACACTGTTTCCTTATATGTTTCTTTAAAAATAGGATTTGACTTTTTATAAATAGTATGTAAATCATCTTTGCTCTATAATTTCATTATTATACTATGTAAAGGCTTTAAATGTTTAAAAAAGTACTTCCTCTCTCCTCTATATTGTTTTTGAGATTTCTAGGTTTATTCCTCGTTCTTCCCGTTTTATCTATATATGCACTTGAGCTTAAAGGTGCTACACCATTTTTAGTTGGAATTATTGTTGGAGGTTATGCACTAACTCAAGCTATATTTCAAGTTCCTTTTGGAACTATGAGTGATAAATTTGGTCGTAAACCTACTATATTAGTAGGTTTACTGATTTTTTTAGCAGGTTCTGTAATATGTGCTTATTCTACAGATATATATACATTAATGTTTGGGCGTTTTCTTCAAGGTGCAGGAGCTATTGGTTCTGTTGTAACAGCTATGATTTCTGATCTTGTTGAAGAAGAGGTACGTGGTAAGGCTATGGCTATCATGGGTGGATTTATCGCTATGAGTTTTGCTTTAGCTATGGGTCTTGGTCCAGTAGTTGCCGCAAACTTTGGGATAAGCACTATCTTTTTAATCACTGCTGTTCTAGCACTTCTTGCTATTGTAGTTCTTTTTACAAAAGTTCCAACTCCTCCAAAGATTAAACATATTTACCACGGAGCAGTAAAAACTTCTGATATTTTAAAAGACAATAACCTTTTAAATATGATTATCATTAATGCTATGCAAAAAGGTCTTATGACTATGGCATTTGTTCTTATCCCTATCATTTTGACAAAACCTGAGTATGGTTTTTCTTGGGAAAAGTCTGAGTTATGGATGGCTTATGTTCCGGCTATGATTGCTGGTCTTATCGCTATGGGTCCTGCTGCAGTTTTTGGTGAAAAGAAAAACATTCCAAAACAGATTTTTATACTCTCAATTATTCTATTTTTAATCTCTTTTATCATCATGGGATTTACAAGTAATTCTACTCTGTTTGTTCTTGGTGTTGTAGCATTTTTCATTGCATTTAATATGATGGAACCACTTGTGCAATCTATGATAAGTAAGTTTGCTAAAGTACATCAAAAAGGAGCTGCTCTTGGTATCTCTAATTCGGCTGCTTACTTTTTCACATTTTTAGGTGGTACATTTGCAGGGCTTTACTTAGAAATTAGTGATAGAGAAACTCTCTCTATTACTATCTCTTCTGTAATTATTTTATGGCTTGTATGGACAATTTTTAAACTTCAAAACCCTAAACGCCACTCATTTTTATATATTCCACAAAGTGAAGTAGATACAGATAAATTAATGTCATTAGAAAATGACAATATTGCTGAGTGGTATATTAATGAAACTGAAAATGTGATTGTTATTAAATATATAAAAGATTCTATAGAAGAAGATAATTTGAAAGTGAAAATTGCTAAGTAGAAATACTTAGTATAAGAAGAGTGGCGTTTAAATAAACGCCACGTTTAAAACTATTTTTGAGGTGTTACGTACATATTGAAGTAACGTCCTTCAAATTTTGGTGGTTTTTCCATTACACCGATGTCTTCAACCATTGGCCAAACACGAAGTAAAACTTCTTTTCCAGCTTCTGGGTGAGCCATCTCACGTCCACGAAGAAATACACGAAACTTAACATGAAAACCTTTTTCTAAAAATTCTCTTGCATGTTTTACTTTGTAGTTCATATCGTTTTCAGCGATTTTTACTGAAA
>Ga0256826_1000578_pt1 | contig 22463 bp, 21 predicted proteins | sample CV79metaG_FD_185975 | JGI IMG/M metagenome (GOLD analysis project Ga0256826, IMG submission 185975) | Hydrothermal vent microbial communities from East Pacific Rise, Pacific Ocean - CV79 | ecosystem: Environmental > Aquatic > Marine > Hydrothermal vents | place: Pacific Ocean: East Pacific Rise...
TTAAAACTAACATATTTAACTTGTCTAATGCATCCGAAGCATTAGACACCAACTCACGAATAAAAATCTCTTTATTTGAGTAAAGTGAGTGTATCATTAAGTTTAGTATTTGATTTGCTTCTGTTTGAAACTGATGTTTTGCCATTGTTAAATCCTTTAATTTTTTATATTCGTTATCATATCAAAGAATAGTAAATAGATGCAAGAGCTATCACTTATCTTTAGTCTTATTGACTCAACTTATCTTAGTCAAATATAAATTTAAGAACTCTTAGTTATAATTTCTCCATGCAAAATGACTTTATAAATCAGATAGAACCAACACCAAAGATAAACACTACAAAATGTCAATTAATATCACTCTTATTAAGACTATTTTTACAATTTAGCTCTTATATTATTGGTTTAATTACATGGTATATTTATGACTATTTTATAGGGATAGCTATATTTCTTCTTAGTTTTATCATCATAGGTATCATCCGTGCAAAACTAAGAAACTCAGTTATTCCAAAAACACAACAAGAGTATAACTATAATGATAAAGGCATAGCCGACTGGTACACAGCTCGTGAACTATGTATAGAACTTAAAGGAGAAGAGTAGATGTCTGTAGGATTTTTCGCAGTTTTTGATGATATAGCAATGCTTTTAGATGATGCAGCAGCTATGAGTAAGGTTGCAGCTAAAAAAACTGTTGGTATTTTAGGAGATGATTTAGCAGTCAATGCTCAAAAGGCTTCGGGTTTTGCTGCGTCAAGAGAGCTACCAGTTTTATGGGCTATCACAAAAGGCTCACTTCTCAACAAACTCATTATTCTTCCTATAGCTTTTTTGCTGAGTGCTTTTGCTCCTTGGGCTATTGTCCCTATACTTATGATGGGTGGCGTTTACTTAGCCTATGAAGCGGGTGAAAAAGTTTTAGAGTATTTTGAAAAACATGATGAAGAGAGACATAAGAGACAAGAGTCTAAAAGTGAAGAAGAAATTTTAGCGATAGAAAAAACAAAGATAAAGTCAGCCATACTTACAGACTTTATCCTCTCTATAGAGATAGTTATCATGGCTCTCGGAACAGTACTTGATGAAAAACTCCCTATACAGATAATTGCCGTTAGTGTTGTAGCCGTTCTTGCTACTATTGGCGTTTACGGTATAGTCGCTCTTTTAGTAAGAATGGACGACTTAGGTTTCAAACTCATAGAGATGGCCAAAGAGAAAAAACCTCTTCTTAAAAAGAGTGGAGAGATTTTAGTCGCAGCACTTCCAAAAGTCATAAGAGTCCTCACATTTTTAGGAACAGTAGCTATGTTTTTAGTAGCAGGAGGTATCTTCAGGCACAATATCCATCCACTTCATGAACTACTCCACCCTATTCCATCTCTTTTAGGAGAACTACTTGTTGGTTTAGTTATAGGAACTATAGTAGTTGCACTTGAGAAGGTTTTTCATAAAATTAAAAGCTAATTTTAGTCTTTATGCATTCCACCTCAGGAGAGGTGAAACGAGTTAAAACAAATCTTTTTAGAGTTATTTTAGTTAGTATCGTAGTTATATAAATACTTACTTAATTCTTTAATATCATCGTTGTTTAATGAACCCTCTAGTGAAGGCATAAGACCATACTCTTTAATAGCTCTTTTACCATAAAGAGATTTTCTTTTCTCTGGGTCCTTAACATACTCTTCTATAAATTGTGTAAATTTCTCTTGTGAACCTGTTTTTTCTTTTAATTTTGCTACTAGTTTACTTATATATGGTGCAGTAGTAATATATGAATTTTCATATCCATCACTATTTGTGATACCTAGTACTTTTGCATGACATACGGCACAATTTTTAGTAAAAAGTTTTTCCCCTTTAGTTATTTTTTTAACAACAATCCTAGTTTTTTTCTCTTTCAGCATTGTATTTTCTTCATAGTTATATAAAAAGTCTGTTAATTTTACAATTTGTTTATCATCTAACACATTTTCAAGTGAAGGCATAAGACCATATTTTTTAATAGCTCTTTTCCCATATAGAGATTTTCTTTTATCTGGATTTTTAATATATTCTTTAATAAATGTTGCAAATTCAGCTTTTGAATCTGTTTTCGTTTTTAATTTAGCAACCAAAGTATTTACATATGGTGCAGCAGTTATATATGTATTTTCATAGCCGTCATTATTTGTAATACCTAATACTTTTGCATGACATGCAGCACAGTTGTTATTAAAAATATCTTGACCTGTTTCTTATGATTGTCCAAATAAAATTGAACTAGATAATAATAACATTACTATTAAAGATTTCATTTTCTTTTCCTTGAGTTTAATATGAATTCAATTTTAACTAAAATATTCTTCTTATAATCTTAAATTATTTTAATTATTACTATAATGTATTTTATTATTCTAATTATCCTGATTCAAATGTATAAAAACTAAAAAGAATAAGCACCTCTTAACACAGATAAAGATATGATTATAAAAATTTTACATTAAGAATAATCATGGCACTCATAGACCTACAAAACATCTCAAAACACTACTCGGCTCAGAAGATTCTTACAGAGGTCAACTTTCATGTTGATGAGGGTGAACGTATCGTTATTATCGGTAAAAATGGGAGTGGTAAATCTACTCTTATGAAAATAGTTCACGGTTCACTTATGCAAGATAGTGGGAACCGTATCACTCGTAATGACCTAGAAGTAAAGATGCTTGACCAGCGCCCTAACTTTGTAGATGGACATAATGTCCGTCAAGCAGTTGAGCATGGACTCAAAGAGCTAAATGATGCAAAAGAGAAGTATAATGAACTCTCTTTAAAACTTGCAGATGATTTTGATAACAAAACTCTCTTAGATGAACATGAAAAACTCTCTCGTTACATTGAACACCATAATGCTTGGAACTTAGATGATAAGATAGAGAGAATTATCCAGCACTTTGACCTCAAACGCTATGAAGACAAACCTATCTCTCTTTTAAGTGGTGGAGAGCAGCGTCGTGTTGCCCTCGCCTCTTTACTTCTACAAAAACCTGATATTTTACTTCTTGATGAACCTACCAATCACCTTGATGTTTACATGGTTGAGTTCTTAGAAGAGCTTATTCTCAAAGAGAAGTTTACTCTTGTTTTTATCTCTCACGATAGATACTTTATCGACCGTATCGCCACAAAATCAGTTGAAGTGGATGACTGTGCTCTTAGAGAGTATAGTGGTGGTTACTCAAACTATCTCACTCAAAAAGCAGAGTGGATAAGAACTCTTCAGAAACAGCATGATAATCTACTTGGCGTTTTAAAAAGAGAAAACGAATGGTTTGCTCGTGGTGTTCGTGCTCGTCTTAAACGAAATGAGGGACGAAAAGAGCGTCTAATGAACCTACGAGAAGAGGCAAAAACAAATCCTGCAAAGATTAGAAAAATGTCTGTAGAGTTACAACGTGAGGCGAAACACTTTAACCGTGACAAAAGTATAAATAGACAAAAAATGCTCTTTGAAGTAGAGAATCTCGGTCTTACTCTTGGAGATAAAGAGCTACTCAAAAACTTTACAACTCGAATACTCCAAAAAGATGTTATCGCCATCGTTGGACCAAATGGTAGTGGTAAATCAACACTACTCAAAGCTCTACTTGGACGACTAGAACCGACTCATGGTACTATAAAAAGAGGAGAGTTCAAGGTTGGTTACTTTGACCAGCATAGAGAACTTTTAGATGATAGTAAAAACCTTATAGAGACTTTTTGCCCTCATGGTGGGGACAGAGTAAGTGTAAGAGGGGCTGATCTTCATGTCTATGGTTATCTCAAAAACTTCCTCTTTCCTCGTGAATTTTTAGAGAAAAAAGTAGGAGTACTGAGTGGTGGAGAGAAAAACCGTGTAGCTCTCGCCCTACTCTTTACAAAAGATGTAGATATTCTCATCCTAGATGAGCCGACAAATGACTTAGATATTCCTACTATTAACATCTTGGAGGAGCAACTCACAAACTTTGCGGGTGCTGTTATCATAGTAAGTCACGATAGATATTTTGTAGATAAAATCGCTAAAAAACTCTTTATCTTTCAAGCAGATAAAACTATAGAGGAGTCTCATCAACAGTATAGCGAGTACCTTGACCTTGAAAAAGAGCTCAAAGAGCTTGATAATATGGAGAGAGACTCTCTTACTAAGATAGAAAAACCAAAAGAGATAAGTGAAAAACCAAAACAGGTGAAACTAACTTTTAAAGAGAAGATAGCCTTAGAGAAACTTCCAGAAGAGATAGAAGCACTTGAACTCGAGATAGAAGAGAAAAACAGCTGTTTAGCTAATCCTAAATGTTATGAAGAGATAGGCATCTCAGCACTTGCACAAGAGTTAGCTAAGATTGAAGAACTTTATGAAGAGAAGATGGAAGAACTTTTCGCCATTGAAGAGAAAGTAGAGATACTCTCTACTTAATAGTCATAACTCAAAGAGATCATTCCAACACTATTTTGACCTTCAGGAGATAGAGTTAATGTTGCAGCATTATACTCTTGATAGTAATTTACACCATAACTAAAATCTAATGCTAAAGTTGGTGAAAGATAGTAACCAGCTTTAAAATCATAAGCACTAGTATATAAATCCTTAGTATTCATAACGGTTACCCCACCATCTTTAACACCACTCTTCATCTCTCCAGTAAAAACTTTTAATATTGCATAAAATTTCTCATATACTACAGTATCAGTGAACTCATAAGATAGATATCCAGGATCTTTATATTGAGTAGATGCGATTGCATTCACTTTAAAAGAGATATCATTTCTCAAACTTTGATTTAGTACTAATGAGTACTTTAAATATGGTGTAAATTGCACAACATCTATAAGAAGTGTATAAGCGGTAGAGGTATCACTATGGGCTGTTGGGTATACACTATAAAAAGCTTCAAGCCCATAGCTTAGTTTCATCTGATTAAAAGAGTTATACCCTTCTAATCCAGCTATACCGATATACCCTGTTCCTAAATCTCTAAAATTTGTGGACTCATTATTGTTAATATAGTGTCCTCCAATTTTCAATGCATAATTTGGATGTATTGAAGTATAGATCATTGATAAATCATGTTGAATGAGAGATTGTAAATTTAGGGTATCTTTATATTTGATATTACTATATTTATAATTTGCTTCTAGAAGATAATTATGTTTACTTATATCTGCTTCTAATCCTAAAAATACACTATTGTCTTTAAGTGATTTAATGAGAGAGTTATCATATTTTATTGCTCCTATAAAGGGCATAACACTTACATCTGCTAATAAGCAGTTAGATGTTACAAGAGTCAAAAGTAGTAGTTTTTTTAAATTAGTCATCTATTATTTCCATTTTAAATTCGTTTAGTTTAGACCAACACCAAATTCTCTTTCCATCTTAAGCATGGCATCTTTTTAGTATATTTATAACTATTTAATACTTAACACAATCTCAAAAGAAAGAGGAATTTACTTCTGTCCCTCTTTAAGTGAATCAGCTATTAAAAATGCTAACTCTAAAGCTTGATCAGCGTTTAGACGTGGATCACAATGAGTATGGTAACGAGAAGATAAATCCTCTTCAGTTACAGTAAAACTACCACCGATACACTCAGTTACATTTTTACCTGTCATCTCTAAGTGAACGCCACCACCAAAAGTACCCTCAGCTTTATGAACTTGAAAGAACTCTTTCATCTCAGTAAGAATAGCATCTACTGGACGAGTTTTATAGTTGTTAGAAGATTTAATAGTATTTCCATGCATTGGGTCACATGACCATACAACTTTTAGACCTTCTCGCTCAACTGCTTTGATTAGGTTTGGAAGACCATCACCAACTTTTCCAGCACCCATACGTACGATAACATTTAAGCGACCTGCTTCATTTTGTGGGTTTAAAGTTGTACAAAGTTTTACTAAATCTTCAGGATCCATAGATGGACCAGCTTTTACACCTATTGGATTTTTAACACCTTTTAAGAACTCAACATGAGCACCATCAAGTTGACGAGTTCTATCGCCTATCCATAACATATGTGCAGAAGTATCATACCAGTCACCTGTGATAGAGTCTTCTCTTGTAAATGCTTCTTCATATGGTAGTAAAAGAGCTTCATGAGATGTATAGAAGTCAGTTTCACGAAGAGTTCTATATGTTTTTGAAGTTACACCACAAGCTTCCATAAACTGTAATGATTTACCAATCTCTTCAGCTAAGGCTTCATACTTTTTAGTCACTTCACCCTGATGAGCGAAATCTTGTGTCCATTTATGAACTTGATGTAAATCCGCTAAACCACCAGATGCAAAAGCACGAAGTAAGTTTTGAGTAGCTGATGCTTGATTGTAAGCTCTTATCATTCTCTCAGGATCTGGAACACGAGCAGCCTCAGTAAACTCAGAACCATTGATAATATCTCCACGATATGAAGCTAGTGTCACATCATTAAAAGTCTCTGTATCAGATGAACGAGGTTTAGCAAATTGTCCTGCCATACGTCCAACTTTTACAACTGGTAAACCACCTGCATAAGTCATGACAACAGCCATCTGCATCATAGCCTTAAAACTGTCACGAATGTTATCAGCATGAAATTCAGAAAAACTTTCAGCACAATCTCCACCCTGAAGTAAAAATGCATTTCCATTAGCTACATTTGCTAACTGACTTTTTAATGAACGAGCTTCACCAGCAAAAACAAGAGGCGGATAGTTTTTTAGTTCTGCTAGAACTCTATCTAATTCTGCTTGATTTGGATAAGTTGGTTGTTGTAAAATTGGTTTTTCTCTCCAACTAGATGGGCTCCAAGTACTCATTATTAATGCCTTTATATTAATTTTTTTGGATTTTATCTAAAAATACCTAAATTTGTCATTATTATGCATTATTCTTTGTAAAATTGATATAAAAGTTTTATTTATGATTATATGAGTATAATAACAGCAATATTTCTAACATGGAAAATTTAATGCAAAAAGAAGATCTTAAATCACTTGTTACACAGATGTATGAAGAGCTTATTGAAAACATAGACACTCAGGATGAAGCAACAAAAGAACAAGTTGTGACATTTCTTTATGATGCAGCCAGTACTATTTCAAGTATTAAGAATAGTGATATAGACTCTACTGAACATGCAAAACTTGCATTTACGAATGCCTATAAAGAAATCGTAGATAAAAGTATCTCTTCTTTTAAAGATTCAAATGAAATTTTTGAAGAGATTGCCCAAATTCACAAATCAACGATGGAAGAGTGCTCGGAAATTCATATTGATCTTCCGAGTATGACAGAAAAATTTCAGTTAGTTCAAACTCAAATGAGTTCTGAAGTAGAACGTGCTAATACTATTATAACAGAACTCTCTATCCAGATTAAAGAGCTAGAACGAAACTCAAATATTGATGCGCTTACAAAAGTTTTTAACAGAAGAGCATTAACTACATACTTAAGTAATTTATGTGATAAAGGAAATATTGCTTACGATTTACATCTTCTTATTCTAGATATCGATGATTTTAAAAAGGTGAATGATACATATGGTCATATTGCTGGAGATAAAATTTTAATTTATATCGCTAACATGTTAAGAAAGACATTGAGAGATGGAGATAAAGTATTTAGATACGGAGGAGAAGAGTTTGTTATTGTTTTAAATCGAATATCTCCTGAGATATGTTTAGAGATAACAAATAGAATATTAGAACTTGTAAGAAGTAATAGACTTATTTACAAAGGTGAATCTCTTAATGTAACAATGAGTATTGGTGCAACAAGATACTACAAAGGTGATACACCTGATTCACTTATAGATAGAGCAGATAAAGCACTATACAAATCAAAAACTGGTGGAAAGAACCAGATGAATATGGAGATCATTGATCATGGAAATTAACTACTTCGATTTAGTAGCAGCAGTAATTATACTCCTGTTAGGTTTAAAAGGGATCGTAAATGGTTTCTTTAAAGAGATATTTGGTCTCATAGGAATTATTGGTGGGATTTTTGTTGCTTCTAGAATAGGAGAAAGTGTTGGTGAAGAGTTAAATGCTCTTATTTTTAACTTTAGTAGTCCTGCAGCTATTAGCTTTTTAGGCTTCTTAACAACATTGGCTTTTTTCTGGCTTCTTATGGTAGCACTTGGATTTATTTTTAAAAAACTAAGCTCACTTAGCGGCTTAGGGCCAGTAGATAAAATCTTAGGATTTGTTTTTGGTGCAAGCAAATTTTTTCTAATAGCAGCTGTTATTGCTCATGCCGCATATAGTATTAAAGCTATTAAATCTACAATAGACTCAAATATGAGCAGTAGTATTCTTTTCCCTATAATGGTTGAAACAGGTTCATATATTATGAAAATGGATCCAGTAGGTATAAGTGAAGATATCAATAAAACTATTGATAAAAGTACAGAAGTAATTAAAGAAAAAACTAAAGATGTTGTTAACGATGCAACTAAAGAAAAAATTCAAGAGATAGAAAAAAAGTTAAAAGAGAAATAATATGTCAAGTATAAATACAAATTTCAATGATAGAACTGTTGAGTATGACCAGCTCTTAAATGATTTTAAAATACTGCTTAAAAAAAATAATTTAAAGTTTACAATACAACGTGAAGTGATTTTAGAAACCCTTTACAATTCAGATGAGCATTTAACACCTGAAGGATTACACCATCTTATTCAAGATAAACAGCCAGATTTAAAAGCAGGTATAGCTACAGTATATAGGACTTTAGCACTTCTTGAAGAGTCAAATGTTGTAACATCCCTCTCATTTGGTGCACAAGGTAAAAAGTATGAACTTGGTGCAAAAGAGCATCACGACCATCTTATCTGTACTATATGTGGAGAGATAACAGAGTTTGTAGATGAAGAGATAGAGAAACGCCAACATGTTATTACCGATGAACTAGGTTTTAAGATGAGTGATCACTCTATGCAGATTTATGGAATCTGCTCAGAGTGCCAAACAAAATAACAGACAAACAATTTACTAAGGAAAACTATTGATATTTGACAACAAATTTATTCAACAAAGAATTGAAAAAGCGAAACTACTAAAAGAAGCTGGACACAATCCATATTCTAATGATTCTAAAAGAAACTGTACTATAGAGAAGTATTTAAATGTAAACTCAGACATAGCAGAGAAAGAGGATCAACGTGATGAAAATCGTCACTACATTGTAAGTGGTCGTATTAAACTTTTACGTATTATGGGAAAAGCATCTTTTGTTAAGATTGAAGATGAGTCTGGAATGTTACAGATTTATGTAGCTCGTGATAATCTTCCTGAAGGTTTTTACAACACTATGTTTAAAAAGAACATTGAAGTTGGAGATATTATTGAAATTGGTGGATACCCTTTTGTAACTGGAAAAGGTGAGCTTTCACTTCATGCAGATAGTTTAACACTTCTTACAAAAGCGATCTCTCCACTTCCTGAAAAATTTCATGGAATTACAGATAAAGAGATTCGTTACCGTAAACGCTACTTAGACCTTATTATGAATGCTGAAGTTCGTAAAACATTTCAAACACGTTCAAAAGTTATCTCTTTAACTCGTCGTTTCTTTGAAGATAAAGGTTTCTTAGAAGTTGAAACGCCAATGATGCACCCTATCGCAGGTGGAGCAAATGCTAAACCATTTGTAACACACCATAATGCTCTTGGAATTGACAGATTTTTAAGAATAGCTCCAGAGTTATATCTTAAGCGTTTAATCGTTGGTGGATTTGAAGCTGTATTTGAAATAAACCGTAACTTTAGAAATGAAGGTATGGATGCTACTCACAATCCTGAGTTTACATCTATTGAGTTCTACTGGGCATACAAAACATATAAAGATTTAATCGAAATCACAAAAGAGTATTTCCAGTACCTTTTTGAACATTTAGATCTTCCAACAATTTTACCATATGGTGATATGGAAGTAAACTTTGGGAACTTTCAAGAGATTCCACTTATAGAGTCACTTACAACTGTTGGTGGTGTTCCAGCAGAATCATGCAAAGATAAAGAATCAATCATTGCATACTTAAAATCTAAAAACATCACAGTAAAACCAGGAATGAACTTAGGTCAACTTCAAGGAGAGCTTTTTGACGAGTTTGTTGAAGAGAAACTTATCGACCCTACTTTCATTACAGAGTATCCAGTAGAGATCTCTCCTCTTGCAAGAAGAGATGATAACAATCCTGAAATCACTGAACGTTTTGAGCTTTTCATTGCTGGTCGTGAGATAGCGAATGCTTTCTCTGAGTTAAATGACCCAATTGACCAACTCTCTCGTTTTGAAGGTCAAATGGAAGCTAAAGATAGTGGTGATGATGAAGCACATGAGATGGATAGTGACTTTGTAGAAGCACTAAGCTACGGTATGGCTCCAACTGCTGGACAGGGGATAGGAATAGATAGACTTGTTATGCTTCTTACAAATGAGCATAGCATCCGTGATGTTTTACTTTTTCCTGCTATGAAACCTATAGTTAATGAAACTCAAGAAGAGATATAACACATTAAGTAGTTAGTACCACTCTCCCTAGTGGTACTTATGAACAGCCAATGAAAAATAAGCGAGTTTTCAATGTATAACAAATATTTACTTTTAGTAACTTCATTTACAACTTTATCCGCAAATAGTATTATTCCCATTAATGAAATAGATGTAAATAGTGATGACTTTACTATGTGGGTAGCACTTTTTGGTTTAGGACTCATTAGTCTCTTTGCACTCTTCTTATCATCTGAACAGGTTAAAACATTTAAAGAGAAGTATCAAAAAGAGACAGAAATAGCAGATAAAGAACATCAAACACAAGATGCTATTGTTTCTAAGATGGGTGAGAGTATTTACTCTATTGCAACAAAAGAAGACCTTGCAAAATCTGAAAATCAACTTTTAGCTATCACAACAAATCTTATTGATTTTTTACGTATTAAATCTAAAAAAGTTCTCATAGACAATCAAAATTTAAAACTATCTAACCTTCTTAGTGATGTACTAGGTACATTAAAAGCAAATATAAAAAATAATAAGATTGAACTCATTTATGATATAGATACTAATGTTTCAAAAGAGTTAAACGCCGATACACTCAATCTCAGTAAGGTGTTAGTAAATATTCTTCTATACTGTGTTGAAAATGATTCAACAAAACTTACACTTCGCATAGAAAGATCAGGCTTAGTTTCAAAGGATGATCAACTCTCTTTTACCATTAGTAGTGATTTAAAAATAGATGTTGAAACTGAGATAGATATCTTTCGTTCAAACTATAATGATAATACTGAAGAGTATGATAGCCTTGGACTTTTCATCGCCAAAGAGTTATCTAAACTGATGAAAGGTGATTTAATTGCTAGAAATGATAAGAATGAAAATCTAGAATTTGTATTTACTATTCCTTATGTTCAAGGTGTTTTAGAACCTGTAGATGATCAATACAGCTTAACAAAAAAAATAAAAGCTCAAAATATTTTACTTATTGACTCTTCCATTAATGTTGCAAAAAATATACAATCTATATTAATTGATTTAGGACATGATGTAAAAATCATCAATAAAGATGAATATATTTCCTATTTTGAGTACTTTGATATCTATAACATTATAATGCTTGATGAAAAACTTTTCACAAATAAAACTATAACTAAACTAGAGAATACAAATTGTAAAATCATCTCTACATCTAACTTATTTGATATAGAAGAGAAATTTCCAAATGCTGCTATAGCAGATATTCAGATATCTAAACCATTAACTAGATGGCAAATTACAAATGTTTTAAATAAACTTCTACTCAATGTTCATGACACTTCAAAAATTACAAAAGATGGTTTAGTCAATGCAGGAAATATGCTTGTACACAGGAACTCTTTTCAAAATACAAGAAACATTACTTTAAATGATTTCATAAAATTCCAAAATAAACGAATTTTACTAGTAGAAGACAATACTATTAATCAAAAAGTTTTTAGTGGAATACTAGGAAAATCAAAGATGCAAATTACTATTGCTAACCATGGTAAGGAAGCACTTAAAATACTTGCAGAAGATAAAAACTTTGATATTATATTTATGGATATAAATATGCCAGTAATGGATGGATACACTGCGTCTATTAAAATTAGAGAAGAGAGTAAGTACAACAATATTCCTATTATCGCATTAAGTGCTTTAACATCAAGTGATGAAATTGCGAAAATGTTTTCATCTGGAATGAATGGATATATGGCAAAACCTTTAGAAAAAGAAAAACTATATACAGTTTTAACTATTTTTATAGAAAACATTCAACAGCAACCTGTAAATGATCTCAAAGATGAAAGTTCAGAGAGTATAAAATATGATGGCTTAAATATAACTCTTGGTATTTCAAAATCAAGTTCTAGTGAAATATTTTATAAAGAGATTCTTTTAGAGTTTAAAGATGCCTACGGTAAGACAGATAATCTGTTTAAAAAATTTGTAAAAGATTTCAGATATGAGCAGTTACGTATTTTCTGTGTAGATATTAAAGGTTTAGCTGGTACTATTGGAGCAGAAAAACTTCACTTAATTGTAACGAATATACTAAAAAACTTATCATTAAAAAAATATGATTATATACCTGAATTAGTTGAGCAATATACTATTGAATTAAAACTTATAAACAAATCTATAGACAAATATCTTAACTAATAAGTCTTTTATTATCTGTTTTTGAGTATAATCATTCGAATTATAATAAGGAATTACATACAATGAGTTTTTTAAAAGAGTACGATAGTGAAATATATGATTTATGTGAAAAAGAGTTAGAGCGTCAAACTGACCACTTAGAGATGATTGCATCTGAAAACTTTACACTTCCTGCAGTTATGGAAGCGATGGGTTCTGTTTTTACAAACAAATATGCTGAGGGTTATCCAGCTAAACGCTACTACGGTGGTTGTGAGTATGCTGATGGTGTTGAACAACTAGCTATTGATAGAGCTTGTGAGCTTTTTGGATGTAACTTTGCAAATGTTCAACCTCACTCAGGAAGCCAAGCAAATGGTGCAGTCTATGCAGCACTTCTTAAAGCTGGTGATAAAATTTTAGGTATGGATTTAAGCCATGGTGGTCACTTAACACACGGTTCTAAACCATCTTTTTCTGGTAAAAACTACTCTCCATTTTACTATGGTGTTGAGTTAGATGGTCGTATCAACTACGACAGAGTTATGGATATAGCTCAGATTGTTAAACCAAAAATTATCGTATGTGGTGCATCTGCATATGCTCGTGAAATTGACTTCAAAAAATTCCGTGAGATAGCTGATGCTGTTGGTGCAATCCTTTTTGCTGATATCGCACATATCGCTGGTTTAGTTGCAGCTGGTGAACACCCTAGCCCATTCCCTCATGCACATGTTGTTACAACTACAACACATAAGACTCTTGCAGGACCTCGTGGTGGTATGATTATGACTAATGATGAAGATTTAGCGAAGAAACTTAACTCTGCTATCTTCCCAGCACTTCAAGGTGGACCACTTGTTCATGTTATCGCTGCTAAAGCTGTTGGATTTAAATACAACTTATCTCCAGAGTGGAAAGAGTATGCTAAACAAGTAAAAGCAAATGCTAAAGTACTCGGTGAAGTTATGGTTAAACGTGGTTATGATGTAGTAAGTGGTGGAACAGACAATCACTTAATCCTTGTATCATTTGTTGGTAAAGAGATAAGCGGAAAAGATGCTGATGCAGCTTTAGGAAACGCAGGTATCACAATTAACAAAAATACAGTTCCAGGTGAGACTCGTAGTCCTTTTGTTACTTCAGGTATTCGTGTTGGTTCACCTGCACTTACTAGCCGTGGGATGAAAGAGAAAGAGTTTGAACTTATTGGTAATAGAATGGCTGATGTACTAGATGATATTACAAATACAGAACTTCAAGCTACAATTAAAGCAGAATTAAAAATACTTGCTCAGAATTTTGTAATTTACAACCAAGCTACTTATTAAAAAAGAGGAAAGAGCTTATGACTTCTATGGATTTAAAACTTATTAAGATGGTAAGTGATCATTACTGGATTAAAAGAGATACAGTAGTTAATAAGCTCTCTTTTAAGGGACGTACTTTTTACAATAAATATGAAAAAGTAAATGCGACATTAAATCAGTCTGTCATTAATCAACACCTCAAAGGTGAAATTACAGTTGCTCACTCTTTAGTCAATAAACATGATAAAGTTGAGAATATTGTTATAGATTATAATGGTCGTGACCCTGAACGTTTTTACCATAAAGCCCAATTACTTCTTCGTGAGGAAGGGTATATAAATTTTACGGCATATAAAACAAAAACAGAAGGACATCTTCATGTTTATATTCATAAAGGCCATACAACATTACAAGAAGCTATTCAACTAGGTAAAATGATAAGTATGAAATTAGCAGCAAAACAGCCTAAACAATGGCGTATGTTTCCAAATGCTGATATGCCAGATGAATACAATATACTAACAGTACCATATGATGTATATGCTAAGGAGCGTGGAGCTTCTTGGTCAAAACATTTATAAAAGGAAAAATAGATGAATGAAAAACATGAACTTAATGACATTATCTTAAACAAAGGTGGTGCTAAGAACTCAAATAAAAAAATCATCTTAGCAGTTGCAACATTAGGTGTAATTTTAATTATTGTAGTAATGCTTATGAACTCACTTAGTTCTGGTGGTACAGATAACTTACCACAAGCTGTATTACCTCCTGAACCTCAAACTATTTCACAAAATAAAGTGACTGAAGAACCACTTTTTGAAGAAGTAGAAGTTATTCAAGATGAAGGTAGTTCAGATGCTGATCTAGATAAAATAGCTCAAAAACTTAAACAAGAAAGTTTTGAAGAAGAGAGTGCTATTCCTGATCCTGTAATACAAACTCCTAAAAAAACAGTTAAAAAAAGTAGTGCTGTTCATACTGTTCATAAAAAAGCAACTGTTCCAAAACATATAGTAGAAGGTTCTTATTTTATTCAAGTTGGAAGTTTTTCAAAATATGAACCAAATAAAAAGTTTTTAAATTCAATTACTAAGTTAGGATATCACTATAGATATCATAAAGTTGGATCAATGAATAAAGTACTTGTTGGACCATTTAAAACTTCAAATGAAGCGAAAAAAGCAAGACGTACTTTACGTTCAAAAGTTGAACCTGGTGCTTTCTTAGTAAAAATATAAGTAACAAGGTTAACATTGATATACTCTAAACAATTTACACTCGACCAGTTAGCACCAATAGCTGTTTACTCTAAACTCAAAGATATGTTTGAAGATGAGATAACATATCTTTTTGAATCTGCAGGAGGTAGTGAGGGTAACTACTCTATTATCTGTATAGGTGCTAGAGAACGACTACAGTATATAAATGATAAAACTATTTATACTGATAGTAATTCTAAAATACATGTAAAAGAAGAAAACCCTTTCACTTTTTTAAAAAAGTACTACAAACAAAAAGATACAAAACCATATAAAGAAGCTACAAAGAAACTAAATGTTGGTTATGTAGATGGATTTATAGGCTATATCGGCTACGATATGGTAAAAGTTTTTGAACCTAAACTAGGTTCAAGTATGGATTCACTAGAAGATGAGCTTCAAACGCCAGACTTAGATCTAATACTTCCAAAAATGCTTCTTATTTATGCACATAAAACACATCAGATAACTCTTATATCAACTCTCAAAGAGTATGAAGAAAAGTTCATGCCTATTCATGATGATCTAAAGGGATCTTATACATATAAACATCGTGTTCATAATATTGGAGATGACAAGGGTAGTTTTGCACACTCAAAAGAGAAGTTTTTTGAGATGATAGATAAATCAAAAGAGATGATTAAGAGTGGTGATGTATTTCAGATTTTAATGACAAATCGTTTTACTAGAAATATTAAAGTCGACCCTTTTAGTTTTTACCGTATCTTACGTGCTAAAAACCCATCTCCATATATGTTTTTAATGGAGTATGAAGATTTTAGTATCGTTGGCTCTTCCCCTGAGGTTATGGTAAGACTTCAAGATGGAGAGTTACTACTTCGTCCAATTGCGGGAACTCGTAAACGTGGAGCTACCAAAGAGGAAGATAGAGCCTTAGAAATTGATCTACTATCTGATCCTAAAGAGTTAGCTGAACACCTTATGCTTATAGATTTAGGTAGAAATGATGTTGGCCGTGTAGCAAAAACAGGAAGTGTAAAAGTTGAAGATATGATGCATATCGAACACTACTCACATGTTATGCATATAGTTACAGATGTTGTAGCTAAACTAGCAGATGACAAAGATATGTTTGATCTTTTTATGGCTACTTTTACAGCTGGAACTATGACAGGTGCTCCAAAAATTCGTGCTATGGAACTCATAGCAGAGTATGAGGGTCTTAAACGTGGTTTTTATAGTGGTAGTATCGGTTACTTTGGTTTTGATGGAAATATGGATAGCTCTATTACTATCCGTACAGCAATGGTCAAAGATGATAAAGTAATTCTTCAAGCAGGAGCTGGAATCGTAGCTGATTCTGTCAAAGAGTCTGAGTATCAAGAGGTTGAAAACAAACTCGGTGCACTTATTCACTCTTTAGAAGATTTGGATAGAAAATAGTATGGAACTCTTTTCTATCTTTGGCAATCCAGTCTCTCACTCTCGTTCTCCATTAATGCACAATAGTGTCTTTAAAAACCTAAACTATAATGCTTGTTATACAAGAACCCATTTAGAAGATGGTTCTAAACTAAAAGAGACTTTTTTTGCTCTTGGGCTAAAAGGTGCCAATGTTACGGTACCTCATAAAGAAGCTGCATTTAATGCTTGTGATGAAGTACGAGGATTTGCTAAAACGGTAGGTGTTGTCAACACACTTATCAATGAAAATGGAAAACTTATCGGTTACAATACTGATGCAGATGGCTTTATGTATGCTATAGAAGAGTTTTCAGATATTAAAAAAATTTTAGTGATAGGTGCAGGAGGAACAGCAAAAGCTCTCTGTGCAAGATTTAAACAAGAGAGTATCAATGTAAGTGTACTCAACAGAAGTGCTTCAAGACTCTCATATTTTGATGAATTATCCTGTGATACTTACACATGGGACAATTTTAAACTTGAAAAATACGACTTAGTTGTAAACACTACAAGTGCTGGTCTCAAAGATGAAGAGCTCCCTGCCCCAAAAGAGTTAGTAAAGTCAATTTTACAAAACACAAACTATGTTGCAGATGCTATTTATGGTAAACTCACACCTTTTTTACAATTAGCCAAAGAGAAAAACATCACTTATAAAGATGGTGCAGATATGCTTTTAGGTCAAGGTGTTTTAGCTAATGAACTTTTTTTAAATGCTAAAGTTCAGAAAAAAGATATAAAACGAGAAATGCAAAAAAGTTTTTCACTTTAAAATTTTATAATTCCACTCAATATTTACATTTTTTTAACAAAAATATTCATAAGTACACATTTAGTACACATTTCTTTTGTATAGTTTCATTATAAATAACAAAAGGAGTTATATATGCGTTTTATTGGTAATATTATATGGTTTATATTTGGAGGAGCTATTTTAGGTTTAGCTTATTTAATTCTTGGAGCATTTTTTTCTTTAACAGTTATTATGCACCCAGTTGGAAAAGCATGTTACAACATAGCAAAATTAATGTTTGCACCATTTGGTAAAGAAATTGTAAAAGAGACTGACCTTAAAGGTTCTGATAATGTTAATGGTGCGAGAAAAGCTGGTGGATTAATTATGAATCTATTATGGTTACCTTTTGGTATCCCTCTTATGTTCGCACATATTTTTGCTGGAATAGCAATGTTTTTTGGAATCATCACAATTCCATTTGGTTTTGTTCACTTTAAACTTGCAAGAATTGCTATATGGCCAATTGGTGCAAAAGTTGTTTCTAAAGGTGTAGCTGCTGTAGCTGCTACTGCAAGAGCACAAGAAGAATTTAACGCAATGAATAATAATTAATAAATAGTGATTTTAAGAACTAAACTCTTACTCGATCTTCTAAAGCACGAGTAAGAGAGAGTAAATCAATATTTTCTAAACTTACACCAGTTGGTACACCCTGAGCTATTTTTGAAAAATTAATATTATAACTACTCAATTTATCTTCTATGTAGAGGATTACTGCATCATTAGAGATTGAAGGTGTCAGTGCAAAAAGTATCTCTGTCACCCCAGCTTGAACTAAATTTTCTAATTTTGAAATACTTAACTCTTCTAAAGATTCTAAAACGAAATAACGACCATCAAAGAGACCATTTTCTTCAAGTAAGAGGATATCTTTAGCATTTTCAACCATACAAATAAGTGTTGAGTCCCTTCCATCATCCGTACATATATAGCAGAGTTCATCTTCACTCATACCACCACAATCTCTACATTTTTTCAGACTTCCTAAAGCATCTTCTATAGCATGCGATATTCTCATTCCAACAAATGTATCATTCATTATCATATGATAAGCTAAACGTGTAGCAGATTTTTTTCCTATCGTAGGTAGCTCTTGTAGTGAATCAACAAGTCTATTAAATTTTTCTAATGAACGGTTCATCTCTTTTTTTCCTCTTTTTTGGGTAATAAAATCCATAACTTAAGTGTAGATTTCAGATGTCCTGATATTTCAAGGGCTTTCTCCCCTGCTCCTAAAAACAAGTCTGCACGAATAGCTCCTTTAATAGCCCCTCCCGTGTCTTGTGCAAATACCACTCTACTTAAATTTTCATCATCAACATTAGCATTTAAATAGAGCATACTACCCAATGGTATATATTTTCTATCTACCGCGATTGAACGCTTTGGGGTAAGCTCTAAACCTAATGCACCTGTTGCACCCTGTGTTCTTTGTTTAAAATAGACGAGTGATTTATTATAATTAAGGACTTCGTCAACTCGTGAAGGATTGTTTTTTAGCCAATTTTTAATACTTTGAAGAGATACATCTTTTAATTCTAAAGCTCCTATTTTCACTAAATATCGTCCAATTGCTCTATATTTATGTCCATTTTGATTATCATATCCGATATAAATAGTTCTGTTATTATCAAGTGCCACTTTTCCAGAACCCTGAATTTCTAAGAAAAATTTATCAATTTTAGAGTTACAATAGCATATAACTTTTGCATCAACTTTAGCCTGTTTACTCTCTGCACGTGTATCATACGGGACTATTTTATTACCCTCTAATCTTCCTCTTAATCTATAATGTTTTAAAGCAGGATATATGGAACTTAAGTCAACTATTATCAGGTCATTTGGCGTTTCATAAATTGGATATTTGTATATTTTACTTTTAGTAAGTGATGCATAAAGTTGAGCTTCATAGTAACCAGTGAGTAGCCCTTCTCTTTTTCTCTCCTGAGTAGTTATCATGTAAGGTGTGAAATTAGATGTCAAAAAAGTTTTTGCATCACTAATATCACTTAAGTGAAGACAGAGTTCTGCATAGATTTTTTTTGCTTTTGATGTTCTACAGTTATTAGCAAACTCTTTTAAAACCTCAGAATAATTCTCTTGATTAAAATCTGGAAGTTCATCAAAAGTAGTTTTTAATAAATAGGTGTTTGGCACTATAGAAGAGAGCTTCTGCGGCTTTTCAAAAGAGTTTTTATCTTCTTGTGAACAACTAATAAAAATGATGCTTATAAGTAATAAGAAAAAAATATGTTTCATAAATGCGATTATACCATTATAATATTTATTTTTTATGGGTATAATCTCAAAAATATTTTTATTAATTATAGGGAAAAAATGGAAGAATTAAGCTACTACGAAATTTTAGAAGTATCTCAAAGTGCAGATAAAGCAACAATCAAAAAAGCATATAGAGCAATGGCTAAGAAGTATCATCCAGATAAAAATCCTGGTGATGAAGAAGCTGAGCATAAATTCAAACTTTGCAATGAAGCATATCAATGTTTAAGTGATGAAAAACAGAAAAGTATCTATGACCGTTATGGTAAAGAGGGTCTTCAAGGTATGGGTGGCGGTGGCCGTCGCTCTTCTGGTGGTTTTGATGACTTAAGTTCTATGTTTGAAGATATGTTTAATGGATTTGGTGGTGGAGGTGGTGGCAGACGTCGCCAAAACCCTGCTGATATGGATAAATATCCACTTGATATGAATGTTGATATGAAAATCAGTTTTAATGAAGCCATCTTTGGTTGTGAAAAAGAGGTCTCATTTAAGTACAAAAAAGCTTGTGAAAAATGTAAGGGTACTGGTGCAAAAGATGGAAAACTCTCAACATGTAAACAGTGTGGAGGTCAAGGTCAAGTAGCAATGCAACAAGGCTTTATGACTTTTGCACAAACATGTCCTGCTTGTCAAGGAAGTGGAAGTGCAGCAGCATCGCCTTGTAAAAGTTGTAAAGGACGAGGCTATGATGAAGTTAAAGAGTCTCTAAGTATTAAAATACCTGCAGGAATTGATACTGGAAATCGTTTACGAGTTTCTGGAAAAGGGAACATTGGTAAACGTGGAAATCGTGGAGATCTTTATGTAACTTTTGATGTACAAGATGATAAACATTTTATACGAAATGAAAATGATGTCTATATTGAAATACCTGTCTTTTTTACACAAGCGATAACAGGAGAAACACTAACAATTCCATCACTTACAGGTGAGTTAGAGCTAAAACTTGAAGTAGGCACACGTGACAAACAGCGTTTTACTTTTAGAAATGAAGGTATAGAAGATGTTCATGGACATGGAAAAGGAGATTTAATAGCTATTGTTAATATTCAGTATCCAGAAAAACTCAATGATGAACAGTTATCATTACTCTCTAAACTTCAAGAATCGTTTGGTATTGAATCTACTCCACATGAAAGTGTTTTAGCTTCTGCTATTGATAAGATGAAGGGCTGGTTTAAATAAAACTCTATGAATAGACCAAATCTAAAGCGAAGACTCTCATCACTAGCTCTTTCTATGTTTAGAAAGGATTTCTTCGGTATTTACCATGGTAGTATTTCTGCCAAAACTGAATCGAATCGTTTTCTAATTAATACTAAAGAGGCTATTTTTGATGCTTTAGATGATAGTAGTCTTATTGAACTTTACTTTAAAAAAGATTATAGATGGAATCAGGCAAGTATAGATGCAAAAATACATTTTAGTATCTATTCTCAAATTAGTGAAGCAAAATTTATCTGCTTTTCTATGCCCCAATTTACAACAGCCTATTCCCTTAAAAATGATATTATTATTCCTAAAGACTATTTTGGACATAAAGAGATCGGTAGTATAAGTATTATTGATCCAAAAAAGTTTGATGATTGGTATGATCGAGCAGATAGCGAAATTGCCTACTACCTTCAAAGCCAAAAAACTAACATAATGGTTATACGTGGTTATGGCGTTTATGCCTATAGTCGTGATATTCATGAAATGGCCAAAAAACTTGCTATTTTAGAAAAAAGTTGCCGTCTTCTTATGTTAGATAACTCACAAACAGATTTTGATACAGATTAAAACATTTAGACCCCTCTTTCTCTCCCTTTTATCAAGGTTTAATCCTAATTTACCTATTATTACATAAATATCAAATAGTAAGGTTTTTTATATAATGATTACATGGATGCAAAGACATAAAAAATGGCTAATTATAACTATATGGATTTCAACAATCGCTTTTGTTGGTGCAGGTTTTGTTGGTTGGGGACAGTATAGTTATGGAGACAAAGCTGGAGCAATAGCTAAAGTTGGTGAAATTGAAATTTCACAAGGGGAACTTCAGAAAAGTTATTCACGTCTTTATGCACAATACAATAAAATGTTTCAAGGAAATTTTGATGAAGAAAAAGCAAAACAGTTTGGTCTTCAAAAACAAGCATTAGAAGAGTTAAGACAACAAGCACTTCTTTTAAATCTTGCAAAATCATATGACCTAGAAGTTAGTGATGAAGAGTTAATAGCTACTCTTAAAACACAAACATACTTTTTTAAAGATGGTGTTTTCAATAAAGAAATTTATAAAAGTGCTTTATCTCAGAATAGACTTACTACTAAAGAGTATGAGTCAGGACTAAGAAAAGACCTACTCATTCAAAAAACACTTAAACTTTTACCAGTAGAAGTTAGTAAAAATGAAGTTTCAATACTTAATACAATTTTGAATATCGCTGATAAAATAAACTATAAAGTACTAACAGTTAATGACATTACAATAGACACATCTGATACTAAACTCAAACCATATTGGGAAAGTAAAGCTTCAAACTATATGACAGATATATCTTATGATGTTAAATACTTAGTTCAAAATGAGATTAATTCAACTTACAGTAGTTCTCAGATCTCCCAATATTATGTTCAAAACAAAACACACTTTAAAGATAGCGATGGGAAAATTCTTTCTCTAGAAGCTGCGACACAAGATATAGTAAAAGAGTTAAATGCTAAAGCAACA